>Ga0172367_10000823_pt1 | contig 46644 bp, 44 predicted proteins | sample Lak10m_FD_114542 | JGI IMG/M metagenome (GOLD analysis project Ga0172367, IMG submission 114542) | Freshwater microbial communities from Kabuno Bay, South-Kivu, Congo - kab_022012_10m | ecosystem: Environmental > Aquatic > Freshwater > Lake | place: Democratic Republic of the Congo: South-Kivu...
GCACTTAGATTGCTCGTAGTTTTAGCTAGGCATGGTGAATCGTCAGGTGAACGTGGTTCGGTGATGATTTGAAACCCGGTGTTCGGGAACAGTCGGCGAAGCAGGAGTGGTTTTAGTCATCACTAGAAATGAACAACAAACTGTTTGTAGGAAATCTTTCCTTCAACACCACCGAGAACGATCTCCAGGACACTTTCGCCGCCCACGGCACCGTCATGGAAGTCAACCTGATGATGGATCGCATGACCGGCAAATCCCGCGGTTTCGCCTTCGTCACCATGGATTCCGACCAGTCCGCCCAGGCGGCCATCGCCGGTCTCCACGGCAAGAACATGGGCGGCCGTGACCTCACGGTCAACGTTGCCCGTCCTCGCGAGGAGCGTCCCCGCGGCGGTGGCGGCGGCGGCGGCTACGGTGGTGGTGGCGAGCGCCGCGAGCGCCGCTACTAAGCCAAACGGCTGATTTCGTCGGGTGCGGGAGGCCGCTGGCTTTCCGCACCCTTTTTGTTTTCACCCGCTCCCTTTCCTTTACCGCTCCGACCCATGGAAGAACCCCTGACTGTTGAGGGCCGCATTACCGTCGTCCTGCCCGGCACGATGTTCCGCGTCACGCTGGACAACCAGCACGAGGTGCTCGCCCACATTTGCGGCAAGATGCGCAAGCGCTTTGTCCGCCTCACCGCCGGCGACCGCGTGAAGATGGAGATGTCGCCTTACGACCTTTCGAAGGCGCGCATCGTATACCGCCTGCGCTGAACCGCGCCCGCCCGCCCGCCATTCAACTTGAGCCAACCGCAGTCATGGCCTACACCTAGGCCATGCGCCTGCCTTGTCTTGACCGCCGGTCCTTCGTCGTCCTCGGCCTGTTGCCCGGTCTCCCGACTGTTGCCGCCGAGGCCCCCACCCTGCCCGCGAAGGAGAGACTCCATCTTTACCTGCTGATCGGCCAGTCGAACATGGCCGGACGCGGCGCGATGGACGACGCCGCGAAACAAGCGCACCCGCGCGTGCTGAAGTTCACCAAGGAAGCGACCTGGGCGCCGGCGACGGATCCGTTGCACTTCGACAAACCCATCGCAGGCGTTGGTCTCGGTTCCAGCTTCGCGCGCGTGATGGCTGAGGCGAATCCCGCCGCGACCATCGGCCTCATCCCGTGTGCGGTGGGCGGCACCCCGCTCTCGCGCTGGGTCAAGGGCGGCGACCTCTACGCGCATGCGTTGGAGCGCGCGAAGCTCGCGCTCAAGCACGGCACGCTGAAGGGCATTCTTTGGCATCAAGGCGAGGCCGATTCCGGCAGCCAGCAGCTCGCCGCCAGCTACGGCGCACGGCTCGCTCAGATGGTGAAGGATTTGCGCGCCGACCTTGGCGCGGGGGACGTGCCTTTTGTGGCAGGGAAGCTCGGCGAGTTCCTCAAGCGCGAGGACAAGGATGGCAAACCATCCTTCTGGCCGAAGGTGAATGAGCAGATCGGAGCCGTGGCTCAGACCATTCCCCGCAGCGCCGCCGTTGAGTCCGTCGGCTTGCAGCACAAGGGCGACGTGGTTCATTTCGATACGCCGTCGCTGCGCGAGCTGGGGCAACGGTATGCGGAGGCCACGCGGAAGCTGCAAGCAGCCGGGAAGTGAAATCCGGCGCAGCCCACCCTGTCCTCAGCGGTTGGAGAACAGTTCCCAATCGCCCACCTCCGCGATGAGCCGCAGGGGCTTGCCACGCGCGAGGGGGCGCGAGCTGGCGAACGAACCTTTGAAGCCCACCACCAACACCCGCTGCTGGCCCGCGAGGAAATTGCCGTAGATTTGGTCGTCCTTGACCACCTGGAGGCCAAAGCGCGCGCGGTTGCCGGGAAACTCGAATGGCATCCGGTGCTCGGGCAGACCGGACAAGTAGGGCCGGCGCGTCGCGCTGATGACTGGGTGTGCGTAAAAGGGCAGTCCCTGCGGGATCCGATGGCGCACAAGGATGAGGTCGCCGTCGCGGAACTCCCGCTTCAGGGCGGTGCCCAGCGGCTTAAGCGTCTGATTGCTGCGCAACTCGGTTTCAACCAAAGGCGACAGCCCGGCCAGAGCCAGCAGCGACATTGCCGCCAAGCCGCCGGCCCATCGGGCGCAGAGGGCAGGGGACCACCGGCGGCTCTCCCACAGCGCCGCAATCAGCAACACGCCGGCACCGCCCGCCGCTGCCTTTACCCAGAGCTGGTCCCTGACCTTGAATACAAACCAGCAGGCGAGCGGAAAAGCGAGCAGGGGCAACACTCCGGCGGCGGGCAGGACCCGCCATATCCATGGCGGCGGCGGGGCCGGGTGAGTCGCTTCCTCCTCGCTCTGGCGCGCGGCTCCGACTGCGACCTGGCCGTGCCACCGCAAGGCCATTAGGGCGGCCAGCGCGGGGAACATCGGCAGAATGTAGTGAATCAGTTTGGCCGTGTTGATCGAGAACACCGTGAAGGTCAGCCCAGCCCATACGGTCAGCACCAGCCACGCCTCTTGGGTTCGCCCGTCCAGCGAACGCCAATGGGCGCGCCGCCACAACCACCCGAGCAACGGCGTCCACGGCAGGAAGCCCGCCGCCAGCACCGGCAAAAAGAACCAGAACGGCTGCGCGCGATTTTTGGCCGCACCCTGCACCGCGTGCCCGACCACCTGGCCTTTCACCATGAACGCAAACGAGTCCGGCACCCGCTCCCACACCATCCAAAACCAAGGCAGAGCCAGAACGAGAAACAAAGTGAAACCGGCCACCGCACCCAGCAACAGGATGCCGTTACGCGGGGTGTTGAACTGGCTCAGCCACCAGCGCGGCGCACTGAACGCCCCCAACGACATGTCCTCCGCGCGCATGTGGCCGGGCCGCCGGCTGCTCCACAGAACCAGCGCGCCAAAGGCAACCAGTGGAATCACGAGGGCGATCGGTCCCTTGGTCAACACGCCGCCCGCCATTGCGGTCCAGGCTCCCAATTGCCAGGCGAAACTGCGCTTGGCAGCGAGGCCGCGCCCTTCGGTCGCCGGGTCGGCCTCGTCCTCCACCGTCTTTACCGGCGGTTGGTGCCAAGTGGCTGCAGGAGCCGCCAGCGGATCCAGACTGCGCCAGCTTTGCCAGAAGCAGTAGATGGCCCAGCTGATGAACTGCGTAAGGAAGATGTCCGTGGTCAGCATCCGCGACATTGCCCAGGCGAGGGCTGACGTGCCGAAGATCAGCACCCCCGCCCGCCCGGCCGCCTTGCCCGCCACCGAACTCACCAGCAGGAAGGTGGCCCAGGCCGCGCTCAAGCCGGCGAGTGCGAGCGGCAGCCGCACCGCCCACTCGTTTACGCCAAAAACCGACAGCGACGCCGCGACTGCCCAGTAAGTAAAGGGCGGCTTGTCGAGATGCGGCACATACCAGATGTGCGGCACGAGCCAGTTGCCCGTTTCGACCATCTCGCGGGCGATTTCGGCATAGCGGCCCTCGTCCGGTTCGTTGAGCGATCGGGTGCCCAGCAGACCGAAGAAAAGCAGCAGGACGAAGGGCAGGAACCACCACGGGGCGCGGTGGTCGGAGTCGGCTTGCGGCACGGCAATGTTGTAACGGGCGGCAGGGACAAAGGGGAAGTGAGGAATGGCGCGCGGCGGGAATCCAATGCGGCGGTCCCGGGAGCGTCAGGGGGCAAGACGAGTCTTCGCCCTGTTCAATCCGCCGTTCTGCCGTCCCGGATCAGTTCCATGGCTGCCTCGGCATCCACGTCGGGAACCTGCACCTTGATCCCGCCAGCGGCTACCGCGTAACCCTCGATGCTCAAGGCGGAAAGTTCATCAGCCACGAATGCCCGCAGCCCGGCCGCCTCCAACCGGGAGCGCACCAACTGCGCCTCGGCCGAGTTAAATGCGGTAAATACCGTGACGAGTTGCATGGCTCAAGTGGCTGGGGGAGCGGAGGTTCCGCTGGCGCCGTTGCCAGACACGCGCGGGTCAGCAAACACCATGGTGCCGGTGGCGCTTTGGAGCAGGCTGATGACCTGCACCTCCAGCTGCTGGCCGATGAACTTTTGGGCGTTGTTTACGACTACGAGCGTGCCGTCGCCGAGGTAGCCAACGCCTTGGCCCTTGTCCTTGCCCTCGCGCACTACTTTGAGCGTGAAGGTCTCCCCGGGGAGGATCACTGGCTTCAATGAGGCGGCCAGCTCGTTGAGGTTCACATACTTGACCGACTGCAGCTCGGCGATTTTGCCGAGGTTGTGGTCGTTGGTGTAAAGCACGGCGCTGAGGGACACCGCGAGCCGGATGAGTTTGGCGTCAGTTTCCTTTTCCTCGGCCACATCGGCATCGTGAATTTTCACCTCGTTCGCCTTATTGCGTTGGAGCCGCGCCAGCATGTCCAAGCCGCGCCGTCCGCGCGCGCGGCGCACCGGGTCGGCTGAGTCGGCGATGAGCTGCAGCTCCTTCAACACGAAGCGCGGCACGACGACGACCCCCTCGAGAAACCGCGCGTCAATCAGGTCGGCGATGCGGCCATCGATGATCACGCTGGTGTCCAGCAGCAGGAGGTTGTCGGCTTTGTTCTCCCGGGAGAAACGCACGTAAGGGATGATGAGCGAGAAGTCCTCCTTGTTGCTGCGCATGGCCATGATCATGCCGATGTAGCCGAAGCCGATGAACAGGCCCATCCGGACCAGGCCGCGGGTGACTTCGTCCTCCTTGTCCATGCCGAGGAACAGTCCCGAGTTGTCGAACATCCAGCCCACGGCGAAGCCCAGCAGCAGGCCGAACGTGGCCGCCGAGAAGGCGCGCAGGGAGAAGCCCTTCAACATTTCGTCCAGCGCGATGAGCACGCCGCCGAACCCCAGACCTATGAGGGTCCACAATCTCCCGGCTTCAAGCCATTCGGGCCGCACCTGGCTTACGGCAAAGCCGCCCAGCGTGCACAGGACAAGGAAGAAAATGCGGACGGCCCAGAGAGACATGGTGGAAGTGGACGAAGCACGCGGTCGGTCAATGCAAACCCGATTTCATGCGCGGGGTTAGCAGCGGCGCACTGGGCATGGCGTTCGTCGGCTTGGGCGGCTTGGGCTTATAGAACAGGCCGTAGGCGTTGAGGTTGCTCATCAGGGTTGCGCCATTGTTGGCCAACCGGCGGCCGTCACCGAGAAACTCGTTCAAATTGGTCATGACCAGATGTGCGTTCACGGTGAGGGAGTTGACGTTTGACATCGCCCCGTTGACCTGGCCGCTGATGGCCGGAAGGTCGTTGGCGAGCTGCTTGAAACTGCGGGCCAAGCTTTCGTCCTTGAGCAAGGCCCCAGCCAGTCCCCGGCCTGAATTAACGTCGCCCAGCAGATTAGTCACCTGCGCGGAGGCCGTCTCCAGATTGCGCAGGGCTGCCTGAATGGTTGGGCGGTTGCTTCCCATGGTTTCCTGAAGGTCTGAACCGACCCTATTGAGCTGCTCGGAGAACCGCAACACATTGCTCACGGCCATCTGGATGGGCACGGTGTTGGTGTTGAGCAGGGTGTCAACACGGTCGAGTGTGCCAATGGCCTTGTTCTCCAGGGCGACGGCCCGTTCGGTCACGGTGCGCGTCTGCTCGGCAACGATCCGAAAGTTTTCGACCAGCGCGGCGAAGTTGGTGAGCGTGGCTTCGGAGAGCACGGTGCGGTTAACGCGTTCGACGGCCTGATCCACCCGGGCGGCGGCCTGGTCGAGGCGCTTGATCAGGCCCAGTGCATCGCGGGCGGCGTCCTGGATGTTGAACGGTGCGCGGCACTCGCGCTCGGCGGAGCCGTCCTTGGGCAGCGGCGGCTGCGCGTTCTCTGTCGGCGTGATGGCTACGAACTGGTCGCCGAGGAAGCCTTGGGCCTCGATGTTGAAGACGGCGTCACCGGGGATTTCGTGTTTGGAGTAAATGCGCAGGAAGATGATGACCGACTTGCTGTCGTTGGCCAGTTCGACGTGGCTGACGTTGCCGACGGTGACGCCAGCCAGCAGCACGGCGGCCTTTTCCTTGATGCCGCCGACATTGGTGGTCTTGAGGCGGACGACGTAGCTTGGTTTGAAGAGCGAGAGGCCCTTGGAGAAGTTCAGGACCAGCACGGCCAGCAGCACGAGGCCAATGGCGACAAATCCGCCGACTTTCCACTCGATGCGTGTCTGGCTCATATCAAAAGTTGTGTTCCTTCTCGTCTGAAATCCCCCGCACAAACCGGTTCACGACCGGGTCAGTAGATGCCAGCAGCTCCTGCGGCGTGCCGGTGGTGTAGATGCGGCCGTGGTGGAGCATGGCCACGCGCCGGCCGACGGTCTGCATGCTCCGCATGTCGTGCGTGATGACGACGGTCGTGACCTTTAGCCGGTCGCATACGCGGACGATCAGCTTGTCGATGCTGTCGGAGACCACGGGATCCAGGCCGGTTGTCGGCTCGTCGTAAAAGACCACCTCCGGCCGGTAGATGATGGCCCGCGCCAGGCCCACGCGCTTCCGCATGCCGCCGGAGAGCTCGGCGGGTTTCTTTTTCCCGATGCCGGGCAGCTCCACCATTTCCAACGCCTCGGCGACCCGTTTGGCAATCTCCGCCGGCGTATGATTGCGCTCGCGGCTCAGCACGAAGCCGATGTTCTCCTCGACCGTGAGCGAGTCGAACAACGCCGCGCTCTGGAACAGCATGCCAAACTTGCGGCGCACACGCAGCAGCGCGCGCTCGTCCAGATGCGCGATGTCCTGGCCATCCACGAGCACCTGTCCCGAATCCGGGTGTGCCAGGCCCACGAGATGTTTGAGCAGCACGCTTTTGCCGCCACCGCTGCGCCCGATGATGATGAGCGCCTCGCCCTTCCCGATGGTCAGGTCCACCCCGTCCAGCACCTGCTGGTCGCGGAAACGCTTCCGAAGCTGGCGGACCTCGATCATGTGAGCGCGAGCAGCCGCGTGAGCAGCAGCGTGAGAAAGAAGTTCGACATCAGGATGGCGATGGACGCGTAGACCACCGCCTCCGTGGTCGCGTGGCCGACGCCCTCCGCGCCCTGCCCGCAGTGAATGCCCTTGTAGCAGCCCGTGGTTGCGATGATGCCCCCGAAGATGAACGACTTGATGAAGCCCATCAGCACGTCGCGGTGATCGGTGAAGCGCTGCATGTTCACCAGTGAATAGCCGGGGTCGATCTGCAGCAGGTGAACGCCGACCAGATACGCGGCCGTGATGCCAACCGTGATGCTCTCCGCCGTCAGCAGCGGGACGGCGATCATCGTAGCCACCACGCGCGGCACCACCAGGTAGTCGATCGGGTGTGCGGCGAGGGTGCGCAGCGCGTCAATCTGCTCCGTCACCTTCATCGTGCCCAGCTCTGCCGCCATCGCCGCGCCCACGCGGCCCGCGACCATCAGCGCGGTCAGCACCGGCCCCAGCTCGCCGCACATGGAGACGCTCACCACCGCCAGCGTGGCGGTGTCCATCTTCACCTTGTGGAACTGGAAGTAGGTTTGGGCGCAGAGCACCATGCCGGTGAAGGCGCCCGTCACCAGCACCACGGTCTGTGACTTCACGCCAATGAAATAGAGCTGGTTCAACACGTCCCGCCCCGAGAGCCGTTGCGTGGCGAGTGAGCGCACCACCTCGGCGACCAGCAGGCTGAAGCGCCCCAGGCCCGGGAGCACACTCTGAATCATCTTTGCGGGAAGGTCCGTCATGCCGCGGGTGAGTGGGTAACAGACGCGCGAAGAGCTGGCGAGCCTTCCCTGCGTCGCCCAGGACATTCTTCACCCAGCTAGGCGTGAATCGCCACGCTGCGGTGGGCCGCGGTTGACGTCGGGGGCGGGGCTTCGCTACGTTCCCGCGCCAGACCAAATACGACATCCGCATGAAACTGCTCCTCCTCGCCGTCGCGCTTGCCGCGGCTCTCACCACCTCCGCCGCTGACAAGGACGGTTGGATTTCGCTCTTCGACGGCAAGTCGCTCGCTGGCTGGAAGGCCAACGAGAACCCCGACACCTTCAAGGTCGAGAACGGCGAGTTGGTCGTGAAGGGGCCGCGCGCGCACCTGTTTTACGTGGGTGACGTGGGCGGCGGGAAGTTCAAGAACTTCGAGCTGAAGCTGGACATCAGCACACGCCCCAAGGCGAACTCCGGCGTCTATTTCCACACCGAGTTCCAAAAGGACGGCTGGCCCGCCAAGGGCTACGAGGTGCAGGTCAATAACACGCATGGCGACCCGAAGAAGACCGCCGGCCTGTATGGCATCAAGGACAACCTGGAGGCCCCGGCCAAGGATGGCGAATGGTTTACGATGCACATCAAGGTGGTGGGCAAGCACATCACCACGAGCGTCAATGGCAAGGTCATCGTGGATTACACCGAGGAGGAGAAGCCGGAGCGCAAGGGACAGTTTGTGCAAAGGCTGGTTTCGAGCGGCACCTTTGCCCTGCAAGGACACGATCCTGGCAGTGAGGTTCACTACCGGAACATCTTCGTGAAGCCGCTGCCATGACTGCTGCCATGAGCCCTCGCCGACTCCTGCTCGCCGCCGCCCTTGCACTGCTCGCCACGCTGACCGTGCCCGCCGCGGATGCGCCGAAGCTGCCGGCCGGCTACAAGCTGCTTTACGAGCAGAACTTCTCCAGGCCCGATGCCTTGAAGGACTTTGTTTTCTCCGACCCGGCCGCCTGGCGGCTGGCGAAGGAAAAGGACAAGCCCGCGCTTGAGCTGCACAAGCAGAGCGCCTATAAGCCCGAGCACCGCTCGCCGCTGAACGTCGCGCTGATCGCGGACAAGGTCTTCGGTGACTTCGTGCTGGAGGTGGAGCTGCTCTCGACCAAGAAGCCCTACGGTCACCAGGACATGTGCCTGTTCTTTGGCTTCACCGGGCCGGCGCAATATTACTACAACCACATCGCCGTGGCCGCCGACCCGAACGCCCACAACGTGTTCATCGTGAACGGGGCGCCGCGCAAGAATTTCGCGAAGGAGACCACCAAGGGCATCACCTGGGGCGAACGCGAGTGGCACAAGATTCGCGCCGAGCGCGACACCAAGGCCGGCACTTACAAGGTGTTCTTCGACGATTTGACGAAGCCAATCATGCTCGCGGAGGACAAGACCTTCTTGAAGGGCCACATCGGCTTTGGCTCGTTCGATGACGTGGGCATGGTGACCAACATCCGCATCTGGGGACCAGCGGCGGAGACGAAGCGGGCTGAGTTTTTCAAGCGGCCAGAGTAGTTGGGCACGCCATCCCAGCCAGCATCAGCACTTCGGTTTCGGGCTCGAAATGGCCTTTGGTCAGGCCGGCTGGCCCAGGCTTACTTGCTGCCAAAAAGGCTCCCGAAGAAGGATTTTTCGCTCAGTTCCTTCTGCTTGACCTTGAGCAGTCCAAGCACGTTCTGCCAGTCGAGGAAGATTTTGTGCCACTGATTTTCCAGGCTGCGCAGGGAGCCATCCGCCAGTTCGCTCATGTAGCGGATGGACGGAGCGTTTGTCAGCAGCGCCTGCACCTCTTCACGGGGTGGGGCACCGCCGCCTTCAATCTTGCTCATCAGCATCTGCAGGCCCTGGGCGATGTTGCTCTTCACTTCGAGGAACTGGGTTTCGTCCTCGGGGGAGAAATTCTTGGAACGCGCGAGCGAAAGGAAGTGGTTGAACTGTTTCCAGCACTCGACGTGGGTCTCGAGCTCGAGAATGAGTTGGTCCAGTTTCTTGTCGCGCATAGGCCGCTTCGCGGCGGCGATTTAGGGCGCGTCAACGCACCGGAGCAAGGAAAATCATGGCCCCACCCCGTTGTTCCTTGGCGGTGATCTTGAGTCCGCTGTAGTGGATCGCCAACTCCGCTACCGGGAGGTTGGCCTCGCGGGCTGAGTTGATCGCCTCCATCACGGTTTTACCGATCTCCCGGACGTTGTTCTCGGAAAATGAGTGCGGCAGGGTTGAGGTCAGGACATTGCCGTCTCGATCCACCGTGAAACTGCCGTTGGGCAGGCGGTCCAGCGACGGGGCTTCCTTTTTGGCCGGGGAGAAGAAGTCTAGGAGGCCCATTGTGCGGTCATTTTCTTAAGGGTTTCCAAAATCTGGCCGGCGGTGCGGCCGCGTTGAAAACCGGCGCAAAGCACTTTTTCGCCCTTGGGCGCCACGCCCGCCCCCCGCTGAGATCCGATGGTGATGACAGCGTGCAAGTTGCCGGCCTTGATCCGGTCGCCAAGGTGGTTGCAGCGGTCGGCCACTTGGGCCGCCCATGCCGCGGTCTTGTCGGGGACATCGCAGGCAAAGTGTTCAAACTGCTTGCCCTTGCCCATGTCAGTGGTCAGCACGAATTCGACACCCGGCTGGCGGGCCAGCTCGGCGAGTGGGGAGGATGCCTTGGCTTTTTCACCGCCGGATCCTGGCACCTCGCCGGCGGCCATTTCATCGAGCATTTGGGCGGAATCGAGGAGAAGGCCCTGCACGGAGTTCATGATGCGCCGTTCGCGCTTTGAATCGGCGGGCAGGCTTTCGAATGTGCCGGATTTCCAAGAGATGATCTTCTTGAAGGCGTCTTCCCCTTTCAAATCCCCCATCTCGGCGTCGATCAGATCGCCGTTCACGAGCCAGATCTTGCCCACAAATGGGCCGTTGGTGAACTTCAGTGTGACAGAGCTTTGTGCTAGGCTCTCCATCTGGACGATGTCGGTCAGCGACTTGCTCTGCACACCGCGGAACCCGCCGGCCTCCTCACGGGTTAGAAGTGACTCAATGCACTCCACGAACATCTTGATGTCCTGCGCGGTTTTGGGCTTTTCGAGGTAGAGGTCAATGCCCATGGCGTAGGCACGGTTGCGGTATTCATCCTCGCAGACGCCGGTCATCACCACCGTGCGAAGCGAGGGAAAGCGCCGGCGAACGATCGCCAGCACCTGGAAGCCGTCCATGTTGGGCATCCGCAGGTCCGTCAGCAGCAGGGAATAGGGCTCGGCCTCCAGCAATGCGATGGCGTGCGCGCCCGAGGACGCGGTGCGAACCTCCGGCTGCATCGGAAGCGTGGACAGCAACTCCTGGCACAGCTCGAGAAACTGGGCTTCATCATCAAGGATCAGGATTTTTTTTCTCGCATCCACGTGGGCACAGTGTGCGCTTTTTGTTTGCCACTTCAAGCGATTTGGGCGGACACTTCCGGCGTTTTCAGCGCGGCTCCATCGGTTGGAAAGCGCGCTCAGCCTCATGTTGGACTCCATCAAAGGACAGTCGGCCGCTGGCGGGGGAGGCCCCGCTAGTCCTGCGCCTGCGCCTGCGTCAGACGCCGTGGCCGAGTCGCTTTCGGTCTCACTTAAGGCCGTCCTAGAACGCCTTCCCTTGGCGCTAAAGCCGTTGGTTGCGCGCGCAGCCAATCCGGATGAAACTATCAACGTGCCCACCGCCAAGGTTCTCGCACAGCTCTCGACGGGAGCGGTGCGCATCACGCTGAGCGAACTCCGCGCTGGGGCGCCTGCCGGGGTGATTTTGGCTGGCGGCCAGGCGGACGCGCTAGTGGATCTGCCGCTTCCGGAAGTTCTCCGCGTGGCCGGCCCGCTGCTCAAACGCAAGTCTTCGCACAAGGCGGAGCCGGCCGCCGGCAATTTCTTTGCCCCGCCGGCCGCGTCGCCCCCTGTCGCACCGGCGCCTGCCCCAGCAGCTCCAACGCCGCCGGCATTCGCCCCGGCGTTTCAGGCCGCGCCTCCCGCCGTGGTGCCTGAACCCGTCCGCAGCGCCCCGACATTCACCGCTTTCCAGCCGTCAACCGCCCCGGAGCCCTTCGTGCCGGGCACTTCGTTTTTCCAAGCCCAACCCGCAGAAACGGCCGCGCCCGGCGTCGTGCCCATCAAGCTGTCGGTCCTCACGGTGGGTTGGCCCGAGAACGTCAGGAAGGAAGCCGCCGACCTTGGCGATGTCACCGTTGAATTTCCGCGCGAGGAACTGGGCAACGCGATGAAGAGCGGCAAGGTCGTCTTTACTTGGGGCCAGTTACGCAGCTGGATGAAGCCCGGGGTTGGATCCTCCGGGATCGACAGCACCCCGTTACAGCTCCCGCTGCGTGTGCTCGTGCAGCCCTTCATGTCAAACATGCGGGGCGGGGCCAAGCCCGCCGGCACTGCGCCTGTTTCAGCGGGAGGGAGTGGGACGACCGTTTTTCTCAACCGCGTGCCGCCGCCGTCCTTGGCGGTGCCAATCGCCGCGCCGGCTCCTGCTGCTCCTCCCGAGGGCAGGCTTGGTGAAGCATTGGGAAAGCCGGAAAAAGCCCACTGGACGCCAACCGAGATCATTCAAGCCGTGGTCGGCATTCCCGGCGTGTCGGGTGCGATGCTCTCGTTGCAGGAGGGCCACTTGGCGGCCGCCGAGCTGCAGGCAACCCTGCCGCCGGAACTTTTGGCCTACGCCTTACCCAAGCTGTTTGCCACCACTGGCGAGCAGGCGCGGCAGATGAAACTGGGCGAGCCCGGCATGATTTCCCTCGTCGCAGAAGGGCATCACTGGGCGGTTTTCAAGCTGGAGAAGATCTTCTTCACGGTCATGAGCCGCAAGGGACAGCTCCTGCCCATGCCCCAGCTCAACACCATCGCCTCGGAGATCGCCCGCCAGCGCAAATAACCTATGGCCATCATCAACCAAGCCACGAAGGAGTTGCAGGTCAAGATTGTCTATTATGGCCCCGCCAAGTCCGGCAAGACCACCAACCTCGAATCCATCTACGGCAACATCCAGACCTCCAATCCCGAGTCCAAGAGCAAGATTGTCTCACTGGCCACCAGCTCGGACCGCACGCTGTTCTTCGACTTCTTCCCCCTGGAGACGGTCACCATCAAGGGCTACAAGACCAAGTTCCAGCTCTACACCGTCCCCGGTCAGGTGATCTACAACACCACCCGCCAGCTCGTCCTGCGCGGCGTGGATGGCCTCGTGTTCGTCGCCGACTCCACCTACGAGAAAATGGAGGAGAACGTGGAGAGCTTCAAAAACATGGAGGACAACCTCAAGACGTTGAAGCTCAACCTGGGCGAAATCCCCTACGTCCTCCAATACAACAAGCGGGACGCCGCCAATCCAGCGCCGACCGAATACATGGATTTCCTCCTCAACAACCGCGACGTTCAGGTGCCCAGCTTTCCCGCCGTCGCCCCCAAGTGCGAGGGCGTCTTCGAGACGCTGAACGCCATCACCGGCCTGTTGCTCAACAAGTTCCTCAGCGGCGGCAAGTGATGCGCGCCGGCTTCGCATGAAGGGTTTCCCCCAGCTCACCGCGGAGGACTACCAGCAACTCAAGGAGTTGCTCGCAGGCTTCGTGGAGCGCAGCGGGGTCCAGGCTGCGCTCCTCGTTGAAAGCGCCGGCTACCTCATCCACCACGCCGGCGGCCAGATGCTGGCGGATGCGGCCGAGTTCGCCAGCCTGGCCTCGAACGCCTTCAGTGCCGCGCAGGCCATGTCGCGCCGGCTCAAGGAAAACTTTTTCACCCAGCTGCGTGTCACCGGGACAACTTCCCAAACGTTGATCTGGCAGGTGGATGAGAGTTGTCTGCTCGTCGTCGTGTATCCGGCTGAGATGGATTCCAAAAAAGTGGAGGAAATTGCGCTGTTGCCGGTGATCAATTTGCATGAACTGCTCAAGATCGCCCGTAACCGGGCACCTGACGCCACCGTGGACCTGGCCGACCAAGACGCGGAGAGCTTTACCAAGTTCTTCCGCCGTCTGCCGCCGCCCGGTTCGTCTCCAGTCGCCTGAAGCTTCGCTGGCTTGAAGTTCCCCGTCCTCGTCCCGTCGATAGACTCCATATGCAAATCCGTTTCCTCCTGTCAGTGCTGTTGCTCGGCACCAGTCCGCTCATTGCTGCCGATGCCGCGAAGGCCGCTTTCACGAGCCCCGTCATCACCAAGCAGACTCCCGGCCACGCCGCGGAAGTTGACGTGGACATCACGGGCTGGAAGCAGCTCCACCTCGCCGTCAACGACGCTGGCGACGGTTTCACCGCCGACTGGGCCGACTGGATCGAGCCACGCCTCGTGGACGCCAGCGGCAAGGAGACGAGGCTCACGGACTTGAAGTGGACCGCCGCCAGCGCCCAGTGGGGTCAGGCGCGCGTCGGCGCGAACGCGAAGGGCGATGCGCTCAAGGTGAACGGCCAGCCCGTCGCCTACGGCATCGGCACGCACGCCAACTCGCTCATCAGCTACGCGCTGCCCGAGGGACACAAGTTCAGCCGCTTCAAGGCCCGTGCTGGTCTCGACAACGGCGGCACCGACCAAGGCGGCGCAAGCAGCGTGCAATTTCAAGTCTTCGCAACCGCGCCCGCACAGGTCGCCGCCGCTGCCAGCGCCGCAAAAGGCCCGCGTCCGCTCGCCACCGCTGGCCCCGACCGCGAACCTGAAAACGCCCTCGCCGGCCTCGACGCGGGCACGGGCTTGAAAGCCCAGCTCTTCGCCGCCGAGCCGCTGCTCCTCAGCCCCTCCAACATCGAGGTGGACCACCTCGGCCGCGTGTGGGTGTGCGAAGTGATGAACTACCGCGGTCGCAACGGCAGCCGCCCTGAAGGCGACCGCATCCTCGTCCTCGAAGACACCGACGGCGACGGCAAGGCCGACAAGCAGACCGTGTTCTATCAGGGCCGCGACGTGGATTCCGCGCTCGGCATTTGCGTGCTGCCGTCGCTCGACGGCAAGTCCACCCGCGTCATCGTTTCCTGCGCGCCGAATGTCTTCATCTTCACCGACACCGACGGCGACTTGAAATCCGACAAGAAGGAGCTGCTCTTCACCAAGGTCGGCACCCCACAGCACGACCACTCCACGCACGCGTTCGTCTTCGGCCCGGACGGCAAGCTGTATTGGAACGTCGGCAACACGGGCAAAGGCGTTTCCGACAAGGACGGCAATCCCATCACCGACCGCGCGGGCAACATCGTCGCGGACAAGGGCCAGCCCTATCGCCAGGGCCTCGTCTTCCGCTGCAACCCGGACGGCTCGGAGTTCGAGGTGCTCGGCCACAACTTCCGCAACAACTACGAGGTCGCCGTGGATTCTTTTGGTTCGCTCTGGCAGTCGGACAACGACGACGACGGCAACCGCTCTGTCCGCATCAACTTCGTCATGGAGTTCGGCAATTACGGCTACGTGGACGAGCTGACCGGCGCGGGCTGGAAGGCCGGCTGGGACGCCGCGAACAAGAAGGCGAAGCTCTCCGATGACGACAAGCCGCTTTACCACTGGCACATGCACGACCCCGGCGTGGTGCCCACGCTGCTCGTCACCGGTGCGGGTTCGCCCACCGGCATCACGGTGTATGAGGGGGACCAGCTTCCCGCGCCCTTCCGCGGCCAGGTCATCCACTGCGACGCTGGCCCGAACGTCGTCCGCGCTTATCCCGTGAAATCCGCCGGCGCGGGCTACACCGCCAGCATCGCGCCCGTGCTCACCGGCACGCGCGACAAGTGGTTTCGCCCCGCCGACGTGTGCGTCGCGCCCGACGGCTCGCTGCTCGTCGGCGACTGGTATGACCCCGGCGTTGGCGGCCACGCGATGGGCGACCTCGCGCGCGGCCGGCTCTTCCGCGTGACCGTTCCCGGCGCGGAGAAATACACCGCGCCGAAGCTCGACCTCGCTTCGCCCGCCGGTGCGGTGGCCGCGCTGAAAAGCCCGAACCTGACCGCGCGTTACCTCGGCTACACCGCGTTGAAACAAGCGGGTGCGAAAGCCGAAGCCGAGTTGGTGAAGCTCTTCAAGTCCGACAACGCCCGGCACCGCGCCCGCGCGCTGTGGTTGCTCGCGCAGTTGCCCACCGGCAAGTCCCACCTCGCCACCGCGCTCAAGGACGCCGACGCCGACCTTCGCATCACCGCCCTGCGCGCCGCGCGCCGCTACAATCTCGACGCCCACGCCGCCACCGCGCAGCTCGCCAGCGACAGCTCGCCCGCCGTTCGCCGCGAATGCGCCGTTGCCCTCCGCCACAGCAAGGCTGCCGACGCGCCCGCGCTCTGGGCCAAGCTCGCCGCCGCGCACGACGGCCAGGACCGTTGGTATCTCGAAGCCCTCGGCATCGGCGCGGACCGCAATGAAGCCGCGTGCTTTGCCGCTTGGAAATCCGCCGCCGGCGCGAACTGGAACACGCCCGCCGGCCGGGACATCGTCTGGCGCAGCCGCACCCCCGCCGCCGCGCCGCTGCTCGCGCAGCTCATCCTCGACGTGAAGACGAGCGGCCCGGACAAAGCCCGTTTCCTCCGCGCCTTGGACTTCATCCCCAAGTGCAAGGAAAAGGACGACGCTCTCGCCGCCATCGCCCTGGGAGCGCTCTGATCTGTGGCGGCGACTTCCCGTCGCCGCCCGCCCAAGACAGGAAGCAGAAGAGTTGGAGCGGACAAACACGTCCGGCCCAGTTTCTTATGGTCTTTGTCCGCCCTAAAATCTTTGGGTTCCCTTGAGTCAGGTGACCAAGGGCTAAGCCTCCGCGAAACTTTTCCCGCGCGGCGGCGTTTGCTATCGTCGGCCAGATGCCCGCCGCCCCCGACCCCGATGCCGCGCTGATGCTGCGCGTGAAGCGCGGTGACCGCGCGGCGTTCGAGGAGCTGGTAGCCAAGTATCAGCAGCCGGTGCTGAACTTCGTCTATCGTTCGCTGCCCGACGCGACCGAGGCGGAGGACCTCGCGCAGGGCGTCTTCGTGCAGGTCTGGAAGTCCGCCGCACGCTACGAGCCGGCGGCGAAGTTCTCCACCTGGCTGTTCACCATCGCGCGCAACCTCTGCCTTAACGAATTCCGGCGCCGGTCCCGTCACCCTGCCGAATCCCTTGATGCCCCGGCCCACGCGGACACCGATGAACCACGCGGTCATAGCGTTGAGGACAAGCGCGAGGTCGCCGCACCGGACACGCTCCTGCGCGGTGAACTGGAAGCGAAGGTCGCCGAGGCCGTCGCCGCCCTGCCGGAGAACCAGCGCACCGCCTTGATGCTCTGGCAGCGTGATGAGCTGGGTTACGATGACATCGCCGAGGTCCTGGGCTGCTCCCTCTCGGCGGTGAAATCCCTCATCCACCGCGCCCGTGAGACGCTCAGGGCCCGGCTTAAACCGTATCTGTGCACGGGGGAATGGGACGAAACTCCAACCACGGATGGACAGCCGTGAACCCGGATTTGAAATTGGCTTTTGTCAGCGGCGGCTTTGCCTTCGTCCGCGGCCATCAGTGGCTGGAATCCCTGCTCCAAGCTGCCGCGCAACTTTGTGGAGCCGCTGGCAATTAACTCAAAGGCAAACATGAATGCTGAGATGTTTGAAGAACTGCTCGCCATCCGGCACAAACGCTGGCTGACCCCAAACGAACAGGCCCGGCTTGACCAGTGGCTAACCGCGCATCCGGCGGACCGTGAACGTTGGCGCACTGAAGCCGCTCTCGCCAACGCGCTGGGAAGGTTACCCGCTCCGGCCGCCTCCTCGAACTTCATGGCCCGCGTCTGGCAGGAAATTGGAGCGGCCGAGCGCACCGGCCAAGTCCCTCCGCGGCGAGGCTGGCAGGGTTGGTTGCGCTGGCCATCGCTGGCCCAGCAGTTTGCCGCGCTGGCCCTGGTCATCGGACTGCTTGCGTTGGTGCTGCAAGGTCGCCGTGGCCGCGCGCCCACGCAGTTGGCCCGGAGCGTTGAGCAGGTCGCGACCCTGGCAGGGGCTCCGAGCGTGACGTTGCTCAGGGACTTCGAGGCCATCCGGCGGCTCAACTCCGTGAGCGCCGATGTGGAGTTGCTGGCCGCGCTGGAGGGAGACCGTTGACCATGCGCCGCGTCTTTCAACTTCTCGCCCTGCTGCTGACGGCGCTGTTGGCCGGCGCGGCGGAGCCGGCGTCCGCCGGCGCGCGCAGCCCCGTCGCTGCTTTCCGCATTCTGCTGGCCATGCGCTCGGACGCGCGCGCCACCGAGCTGGCCGCCAAGCCCGCCCGCGTGCGCGAGTTGCTCTCCACGCGCCTCCGCGAATACGACGCCCTGTCCCCCGGCGAGCGTGAGGCCCGGCTGCGCGCGACCGAGCTGCATTATTATCTCCGGCCGTTGCTGGCCGTTCCGCTGGTCGAACGCGCTCCCCGGCTGGCCGTGGTTCCAGACACTTTTCGCCTGCAGGTGGAGGAATGTCTCGGTGCCTGGGACCGGTTGCCCGCCGAGATTCAGCGCGAGATCCTCGCCAACGAACGCCTGCTCCAGGCCATGACCCGCCCCGCCGAGGCCAATGCCTATCCGCCATTGCCGCCCGGATTGGAGCCGAAGGTGCCGGACAATGTCGCGCAGTGGCGGACACTTGATGCCCGGCAGCGCGAGCAGTTGCTGGACAGCTTCACCTACTACTTCCGCCTCGACGAGCAGGCCCGGGCCCGCGTGGTCGCCGCACTTCCCGAGCCAAAACGCGCGGAGGCCGGGCGCACGCTGGACCAGTTCGCGCAGCTTTCGCCGGAGGAACGGGCCGCGTGCGTCGCCGCGCTAAAGCAGCTCAGCCAGATGTCCCAGGCCGAGCAGGCGCGCTTTTACGCGAACGCCGAGCAGTGGCGGAAAATGTCCGAGGCTGAACGCGCCGCATGGCGCCGGGTGGTCATTGAGTTCCCGCCGCTCCCGCCCGGTGCCGGACCGCAGCCGCCAATGCCCCGTTGAACGCGGGCGGTTCGCCGCCAACGCCACCTGCCGCCAAATTGCGCGTTTGCCCGGGCGCTTCGCTTGTGTTCCGATTACGGCACTCAGACCATGAGCACGTGGCGATATGTTCAAAACGGCCAGCCCTCCGCCCCGGTGGAGACGGCGGCGCTGCAGGCGCTGCTGACCAGCGGGGCGCTCCCACCCGAAACCTACGTCTGGCGGGAGGGCATGACCACCTGGCTGGCCGCCAAGTCTCTGCCGGAATTCGCCCAAAGCCGGCCGGGCCCTGCCGTGCCGCCGTTGCCCGGCCCCGGCGCAGCCCCGTCTCTGCCCTCTCCGCCCAGCCTCCCCGGCTCAAATGCCGAGGACATCGAGCGGAACCGTGCCTTTGCCATTCTCGCCTACCTGTGGATCCTGTTCGTGGTCGGCCTGATCGCCGCTCCGAACTCGAAGTTCGCCAAGTATCATGCCAATCAGGGCCTCGTCCTGTTCCTTGCCTCCCTGGTCGGTGCGGTGAGCTGCATGGTCATTGGCGTGGTGCCGTTCGTGAACTTTTCGCTCGTCCTGCTCGCGCCCCTGCTGTGGGTCGGCTGGGTCGTCATGGTAATTCTCGGCATCGTCAACGCCGCCGGTGGCCAATGCCGCCCGCTGCCGCTCATCGGACATTTCGAACTCATCAGGTAGCCATGCACACCAAGGTCAAGATCTGCGGCATCACCCGCCTGCCCGACGCGCTTGCCGCCGTCGAGGCCGGGGCGGACGCGCTGGGCTTCATGTTCTACGAAGGCAGCAAGCGCAACCTTTCGCCCGCCGCCGCCGCGGCAATCATTCGCGCCCTGCCGCCCTTCGTCGCGAAAGTCGGCGTGTTCGTGAACGCAAGCGCCGAAACCGTGCGGGCCGTCGTCGCCGAGTGCGGGCTGGACACGCTGCAATTCCACGGCGAGGAGACGCCGGAATTCTGCCGCCAGTTTGCCCCGCTCAAAGTCATCAAGGCTTTCCGCATCCAGGACGCCGCGTCGCTCAAGCCGCTGCCAGACTTCGCCGTGGACGCTTGGCTGCTCGACAGCTACGTGGCCGGCCAGCGGGGCGGCACGGGCGAGCGGTTCAACTGGGAACTGGCCGCCCAGGCCAAGGAACTGGGCCGGCCCGTCATCCTCGCCGGCGGCCTGACGCCCGAGAACGTGGCCGACGCCGTGCAGCAGGTCTGGCCCTTCGGCGTGGACGTGTCCAGCGGCGTGGAAACCGCGCCCGGCCAGAAGGACGCCGGGTTGGTGCAGCGCTTCGTGGGTCTCGTGCGCGAAGTGGAGCAGGAATTGGCGTAACCTTCGCCCGTTCCCGCCATCGTCGTTGACTTGGCTCAGCCAGATGGAGAATTTGCGCGCGTCACTCCGTATGAGCCGAGCCCCAGCCGCCACGTTGGCCCTCCTTTTCTGGGGGATCTTTTCGGCGCCCGCCGCCGGCCCGGTGGTGGACTACGCGAAGGACATCAAGCCCCTGCTGCGTGAGCGCTGCTATGCCTGCCACGGCGCGTTGCAGCAGAAGAACGGCTTGCGGCTGGACACGGTGGAGCTAGCCAAGCGTGGCGGCAAGCACGGTCCGGCCGTGGTCGTGCGAAAGCCGGAGCAAAGCCGGTTGCTGGCGAAAGTTTCTGCCACTGACCTCACCGAGCGAATGCCACCTGAAGGCGATGCGCTCAAGCCGGAGCAAATCGAACTGCTTCGCCGCTGGATTGCCGCCGGTGCGCCCGGACTGAAGGACGAGAAGCCGGAGCCGAGTCCGAGCGAGCATTGGGCCTTCAAGCCAGTCACGAAGTCGCCCGTGCCTCAAATCCGCAATTCGCAATTCACAATTCGCAATTCAATCGACTCCTTCATCTCCGCCCCACTCTCCGCCGCGAAGCTCACCCCGCTCCCGCCCGCCGACAAACCCACACTCCTCCGCCGCGTTTACCTCGACCTCCTCGGCCTGCCGCCCACACGCGAGGAGTTGCACGCCTTCCTCGCCGACACCGCACCCGACGCCTACGAGCGCGTCGTGGACCGGCTCCTGAGCGACCCGCGCCACGGCGAGCGCTGGGCGCGGCACTGGATGGACGTGTGGCGTTACAGCGATTGGTTTGGTCGCCGCCAAGTGCCAGACGTGTGGAACTCCGCGCCGCAAATCTGGCGCTGGCGCGACTGGATTGTCCGCTCGCTCAACGCCGACCACGGCTACGACCACATGGTGAAGGCGATGCTCGCCGCCGACGAAATCGCCCCGCTCGACGACGAGGCCGCCGTCGCCACCGGCTACCTCGTGCGCAACTGGTATGCGCTCAATCCCAACGAGTGGATGCGCGCCAACGTCGAGCACACGGGCAAGGCGTTCCTCGGCCTCACCTTCAACTGCGCGCACTGCCACGACCACAAATACGACCCCATCACGCAGGCCGACTACTTCAGCTTCCGCGCCTTCTTCGAGCCGCTCTACGTGCGCCAGGACCGCTGGCCCGGCGAGGCCGACCCCGGGCCGTTCCAGGACTACGACTACAGCAAGAACCGCAAGGTCGTGCGCCTCGGCTCCGCGCGCGTTTTCGACAAGGACGCGGCGGCGAAGACCTGGTTCTACACCGGCGGCGACGAGCGCAACCGCCTGACCAACCGCCCGCCCGTTTTGCCTGCCATGCCGGAATTCCTCGGCGGCAAGTCACTGCAAGTCACGCCCGTCGCGCTGCCGACGACCGTGTCGTATCCCGGTGCAAAGCCCTTCATCCGCGAAGCCGAGTTGAAGCGCGTGGACGATGCGCTGGCTGCCGCGAAGCAAGTTGTCGCCACGAACAAGACCGCCTTGACCGAAGCCCGCCTCGCCACCGCCGAAGCCGAGCGCGCCTCCGTCATCGCCCGCCTCGCCGCGGACGAAGCCAAGCTCGGGGACCGCGCCCGCCCCGGGCGCAGCGAACCGCGCCCTCGCGGTTCGCCCGAAGCGCTCGACAACCCGCAGCACCCGGACACTTCGGACGCGCCCGAGTTTGGCGCGAGGGCGCGCCAAACAGCAGCCGGGGCGGCTGCGCTCCCCGCCGAGAGTGACTTCGCAGCACTCGCCCGCGCCGCGAGCAAGGCGGAACGGAACTTCAAACTCGTCGCCGCGAAGGAAGCCTTGGCTAAGGCCGAAACCGACGTTGCAACGGCGAAAGCCAACTCCGCCGCCGCGAAGGACGACAAAGCCAAAACCGACACGAAAGCCGCGCTCACCAAAGCCGAGACCGCGTTGACCGCCGCGAAGAAGGCCGTCACCGACACCGAAGCCGCACTGACCGAGGACAGCACGGACTACACCGCCTTCAGCCCCGTCTATCCGCGTGAGAGCACGGGCCGGCGCAAGGCGCTTGCTGAGTGGATTGCGTCGCCGCAAAACCCGCTCACCGCGCGCGTGGCTGTGAACCACATCTGGGCGCGCCACTTTCACGAGCCGCTCGTCGCGTCGGTCAACGACTTCGGCCGCGCCGGCAAGCCGCCTACGCACCCCGAGTTGCTCGACTGGCTCGCCGCCGAGTTCATGGCGAGCGGGTGGAGCATGAAGCACCTGCACCGATTGATTGTCACGAGCACGGCGTATCGGAGGAGTAGTCAGTATTCAGTGTTCAGCAATCAGTTTTCAGTCCGAAAGCCCACGGATGTCCGCAGCCCCACTGAACACTGGACACTGAATACTGAACACTTGCAGAGGAACCAAACGGCCGCCCCCGAGAACAAACTCCTCTGGCGCATGAACCCCGGGCGCATGGAAGCCGAGGTCGTGCGCGACAGCCTCCTCCACCTCGCGGGAGCGCTGGACCCGCGCCTGGGCGGGCAGGAGCTGGAAAACAAGGACGCGCTCACCACCACGCGCCGCAGCCTCTACTACAGCTTCAACCCCGAGTCCGACGGCCGCAGCGAGTTCAGCGCGCTCTTCGACGCGCCCGACCCGAACGACTGCTATCGCCGCACCCGCAGCGTCATCCCGCAGCAAGCCCTCGCGCTCACCAACAGCAAGCTCGTCCACGACCACGCGCCCGCCATCGCCAAGCGCCTCGGAGCACCGGCCTCGGACAACGCCGCCTTCATCACCGCCGCCTTCGAGCAAATCCTCACCCGCCCGCCCACCCGCGCGGAACTGGCGGAGTGCGAGGCGTTCTTGGCGAAGCAAAGCAACGCAGTGCCAAAGGACGGCGAAGCCCGCGCCCGCGAAAGCTTCGTTCGAGCATTGCTGAACCAGAACGATTTCCTTACCGTCCGTTGACCACAGAAACCCGTGAAACCCATCGGATGAGGACTCTATGGCCTTCTGCTACCACTGCGGCGAGTCAATCGAGTTTATCCACAATGGATTCCAAGTAATCCCAATCCACCCGTCAGGTTCTTGCTCGGGTCGGTCTGGTGGTTATTCCGGTGGGGGATCCTCTGGCGGGTGGAGCGCAATACGCCGCACGAGCGAAGGGGAAGTGTTTGAGTTTCCGTTTGTCACCTATCCAAGCTACGTCAACCCGAATGCTCGCTGCCCTGTCTGCGGTGACTCAGTTTACTTTTATCAGTCCCCATACGGCGGGAGAGTTTTCTTCGACGAGTTGGGACCGCCTTGGCCAAAGCATCCGTGCACAGACAATCCAGACATCCGACAACACTTTGCCACGGCGGAAAGTCGCTCTCGTTTTCTGGTCGGCTCCTCGTATGCTGGCACCTCTGGTGGAACAGTGGGCGGATTGACTGCCGCTGAACAGGAGACACCTGAAGGGGCGCCGCGCCCTGAAACAAACCTGCGTCATCTGCCCGCGTGGTCAGAAGCTGGCTGGATGCCTTTCATCGTGGAGACAATCGCTCCTTGTCCATATGGCATCGAAGCAAGGGGGAAATTGTTCGAGTCGTCCGGAGGGAATCCTCTGGAATTCCGGATCAAGCAGACCTCTCGCGATGCTCTTTTCAGGAAGAAGAAGGACGGAGTGAGCTTCGGGTTCTCACTCGTTCAAAATGCTAACCAGATAGTATCGGCTTTGAACGAGTGCCCAATCTTGCTGAAGAAGGACTCGGACTCGGGGACTCTGCTCCTGAGTTCCTTCGCTCTTTCAGCAGATGGCACGGTCGAAGAAATCACGCTGTCCGTAAACGGAGAGTCCATACGCTGAGAGGCCACTGCTTGAGTCTTGTTCGCCCGCGCCAACTCCAATACGGTCTGATGCACTAGTCCATGAATCCGAACGCATCGAACGACGACGCGCGTCTTGGACTGCGCCGGCAGAGCGCAGCGGCGACGGCGCTTTCGCTTCCCGCGGAGCGGAATCACGCGCCTGACACGGAGCCGCTCCGCGGGACGGAAAAGCGGTGTCGCGCTCCGCTTGCCACCGCAGTCCAAGACACGCTGCCCCGCCGGATGTTTCTCTCCGACCTCGGCTTGGGCTTCACCGGCTTGGCGCTGGGCGCGACGTTGTTCGGCGAGGGCGTGGCGAAGGCGGCTTCACCGGCCCAGCCGAAGTTTTCCCCGACGGATGGCCGGCCGCACTTCACGCCCAAGGCCAAGTCGGTCATTTGGATTTTCCTCAGCGGCGGCTACAGCCACGTCGAGACGTTTGACCCGAAGCCGGCGCTGACCAAATACGCCGGGCTGACCTTCGACAAAACGCCGCTCGCCAACCCGCTCACGTCCGACAAGCACCACAAGCGCTTCCGCTCCGTGCCCGCGCAGGAGGTCAACGTGCGCGACGTGTATCCGAGCATCTACCCGATGCAGGTGGGCTTCGCGCCGCGCGGCCAGTGCGGCGTGGAGATGACGGACTGGTGGCCGCACCTCGCGTCGTGCGCGGACGACCTCGCGTTCGTGCGCAACATGTGGACGACGGACAACGACCACTTCGCCGAGAACCAAATCCACACGGGCCGCCATCGCCTCGACGAGCAGCAGCCCAGCCTCGGCGCTTGGATCCACTACGGCCTCGGCACGCTCAACGAAAACCTGCCCAAGTTCGTCGTGCTCGGCGGTCCGACGAACTCGACGACGCACTGGAGCATCAACTCGCTTTACCTCGGCCCCGAGCACGGCGGCGTGCCGCTCGCGCTGGACCCGAAGAACTCGCTGCCCTTCGGCCAACGCGACCCGCGCCAGTCCGCCGACGAGCAGCGCGCGGAGTATGAACTCATCGGCAAGCTGAACCGCCTCGCCGCCGTGGAGTATCCGCAGGACGACGCGTTGCGCGCGCGCATCAAGGCTTACGAGCTGGCCTTCCGCATGCAGATGGCCGTGCCCGAGGTGTTGGACTTCGCGCCCGAGACCGAAGCGACGAAGAAGCTTTACGGCCTCGACGTGGATGCGACGAAGCAGGCGGGGCAGCGGCTACTCGCGGCGCGGCGGCTCGTTGAGCGCGGCGTGCGCTTCGTGCAGGTTTATCCGAGTGGCTATGGCACCTGGGATTCGCACCAGAAGTTGAAGGACAACCACACGCGCCTCTGTGCCAGCGTGGACAAGCCAGTGGCCGGTCTGCTTCACGACTTGAAGCAGCGCGGCCTGCTGGACGAGACGCTCGTGGTCTTCTGCACGGAGTTCGGGCGCACGCCGGGCTTGGAGTTGCGCGGCGGCGGCAAGGACGGGCGCGACCATCACCCGCACGGCTTCACGATTTGGATGGCGGGCGCGGGCATCCAGCGCGGCGTGGTCCACGGCGAGACGGACGAGCTGGGCTACCACGCACAAGGCGAGGGGCATTACGTCACCGACCTGCACGCGACCGTGTGCCACCTGCTCGGGATGGACTTGCGCCGCCTCGAAGTGCCGGGCCGGAAGCGGCTGGAAATCGACCACGGGCATGTCATCCGGGAAATACTGAGCTGAAGCGGCGCGGCTGAGGTGCCCAGCTATTTCACCAATGGCTCTCCGCTGAGGAAAACGCGTTTCACCCGCAGCCGTGGATCGAGCACGAGAACGTCCGCGCGCTTCCCGGGCGTGAGGCTGCCCACTTCCGCAGCCACCCCCGCGCGTTCTGCCGGCGTGAGGCTCGCCATGCGGATGACATCCGGCAGGGATGCCGAGGTTGCGGCCTTCATGTTCCGCACCATAGTGTCGAGGCCGACAACGGAGCTTGCCAGCGCGCCGCCACCGGGCACGAAGCCCACGCGTCCGTCGCTCTCAATCCATTCGCCGTCCGCCGTGCAGCCGAAACGGTAGCGGCCCTGCGGCATGTCCAGCGCGCGGTTCGCATCCGTCACGAGGCACAGCCGGTGCGGGCCGAGCTGACGGTAGGCAAACTCCAGCAGTTCCGGGGAAAGGTGGCAGCCGTCCGCGATGACCTCGGTGCTCATCGCCTCATGCGCGAGGACGAACTGCTCCATGCTCGCCTGCATCGGCGTGCCATAGCGCTGCCGGAGGGAGGCGACCGAACTCATTGCACACCAGAAGTGGTCGACGTGGCGCATTCCGGCACGGAAGGCTCGGGCCATCTCCGCCCAAGTCGCATTCGAGTGACCGCAGGTCACGAGACAGCCGCGCCGTGTCGCCTCGCGGTAGAACGCCTCCGCTCCCGGCAGTTCGGCCGCGCACGTCGCTATACGTATGATGCCGGTGGCGAAGTGCCGCCGATATTCGCGCGTTTCCGGGTCGCGGCGGCCAGCCTGCGAGTGGCAGCCGACCTTGTCCGGCGCGAAGTAGGGGCCGTAGAAGTGAACGCCTGCGATGCGCGCGCCATCAGCGTCGGTCCCGATCCGCTGCACTTCAAGGCACGCCTTGAGCATCGCGGAGAGCTGCGCGGGGGAACCGGTCGTGGTGGTCGGGAAGATAGTCGTCGTTCCGTGCCGCGCGTGGGCACGGCAGGCGGTGCGGACGGCATCGGCCGTGCCATCCATGAAGTCCGCGCCGTCGCCGCCGTGGACGTGGATGTCCACAAATCCGGGCGCGATGTAGCCGCCGTTCGCATCCACGAGCGTTGCGTCACGCGGCAGCTTCCGGGCGCGACCCACGCGCGTGATGCGTCCGCCTTCGCACACGACGACGGCGTCGGACACTAACTTGTCCGGCAGCACCAGGGTGCCATTGTGGAAAACGAGCGGCGGGGCAGACGGCTTTCGGTTCATGGCTGACTGGTTGGATTGAAGCACCTTCGACCGGGCCGCAACATGGAAAAGTCTTCGCAGCCGCACTCCTTCCCGCTACACCTTGCGCATGGACACTTTGCTGAAACTGCTGCGCGACGACGCCTCGCTTAAACCCGCGCAGCTCGCCGCGATGCTCAACCTCTCCGAAGCTGAGGTCGCCGCGAAGATCAAATCACTCGAAGCCGATGGCATCATCCTCGGCTACCGCACGGTGCTGAATGAGGAGAAGGTCGGCGGAGATGTGGTGCGCGCGGTCATCGAAGTGAAGATCACACCGGAGCGGGGCGGCGGTTTCGACCGGCTAGCGGAGCGCATCGCCAAGTATGACGAGGTGAAGTCCTGCTACCTGATGAGTGGCGGCTACGACCTGCTGGTGGTGCTGGAGGGCAACAACCTGCGTTCGCTCGCCACCTTCGTCGCCGAGAAGCTTTCCACCATTCAGGGCGTCATCTCGACCTCCACGCACTTCATGCTCAAGACCTACAAGGAGCAAGGCGTGCTGATGGGGGGCACTCAGGCGGAGGAACGGCTGGCCGTGACGCCGTGACGGTCTTCAGTTGTAGAAAAACGTGAACTTCACGTCGCGGTAATCGGCCTGCAGCTGGCGGCGCATGTCACTCGGCCAGCGGGGAAAGGGCGCGGGATCCTGCACCGCCTTCTGGCAGAACAGCGCGTATAGCTCGCCCACGTCGGCGTCGCCGATTTTCATGTCGGTGACCCGTCCGTCGAAGTGGAGGCGAAATTCCAACACCACCTTCCCGCGTGGGGTGGGACGTGATTCCAGCAGGCTATACCAGCGCTGCTGGATGGCCTGGATGATCGCGGCGTCGTAGGCACCGAAGGACATGCCCCGCACGTCGAGTGCGCTGACGCCCAGGTTTCTCACGCCGCCTTCCTGTTTCATTTTCTCGCCAACAAGGCCGCTCTCGGCGCGACGGGCGAGGGCTTCCTTGATCGTGCGTGGGCGGGAAACTTTCGTGTCGGCGTCACCGGCTTCCGGCGGCGGCGTGGGTTTTGCCGTGCTGGAGTTCATCGTCGGTGAACCCAGAAAATCAGTGGTGTTTTTGGCGACCTGCGTGGGGGCGGGCGCTGGCGGCGGCGGCGTGGGTTCGGGTTTGGGCAGCGTGTCGCCGGCTGGTTTGGGAGCAGGTGGCGGCGTGGGCTGAAGCGGTTGTGGCTCGACCTTTTTCGGTGGCGCGGGCTGGGGCTTGGCCACGGGTTTGGGCTGCGGCTGCGGGGTGGGCGGAGGCGTGACCTTGGGCGCGGGTGGTGGTGGCGGCTGGGGTTTTGGCTCGGGGGCGGTCTTGGTCTGGGACGGAACCGGGGCTTTCGGCTGCGGCGCGGGCGGCGGCGCGGCGGGAGGCAGCGGCTTCGTCACGTCCGTCACCTTGGCGAACTGCTCCTGCTTGCCGTCGATCTTTGGGACATTGGATTCGACCTTGGCGTCCGGGTTCGCGGCTTTTGTGCTGACGGTGGAATAGAACTTCGCGTCCTTGGGCGGCTCCGCGGCGAGCGCAGGGTCCACATCCACGAAGGTGAGCTGGGGCATGGGCAACTCCTCCGCCGGGGGCGGTTTGAGCGCGGCGGCGATCCGCTCCAGCTCCGGGGGGAGCGGTTTCGGCTCGTCCAGCTTCATGATCAGCGTGGCGGGATTGAGCTTTGCCGCGTGCTCCTTGAGCCAGTCTAACCAGGCCAGTTGCGGCAGGTGCGCGCGGTATTCCCACGCCACGACCGCGAGCACATGCACAATCACGGAGCATACGAAGGCCAGCACGAACAGGCTTGCCTGATCGCGCCGCGGTCGCCGCGCCTTGTATGTCGCCAAATCCACGCTGGTCAAAGTAACAGCGGACGACCTGAGCGCAAAGCCTCTTCGCCGCGCCCGTATGACGTTTCCGCGCTCGACGGACCGGGGGCGCGAATGCTTGCCTTGCAACGTGAACCGGTCACAAACCGATGAAGCCCACCTGCGCCGTGCGCTGCAACTGGCGCGCCGCGGAGGTGGTCGCACCTCGCCCAACCCCATGGTCGGCGCGGTGCTGGTGCGTGGTGGCAAGGTAATCGGCGAGGGTTGGCATCGCCGCGCCGGCGGACCCCACGCGGAGGTGGAGGCCTTACGCGACGCGGCCCGGCGTGGCGAACGCGTGCGCGGGGCAACGCTTTACGTGACGCTCGAACCCTGCTGCACGCATGGGCGCACGCCGCCTTGCACCGAGGCGATTCTGGCGGCCGGCATCCGGCGCGTCGTTGTGGCCACGACGGACCCCAACCCCAACCACGCGGGCAAGGGGCTGGAGATATTGCGGAGCGCAGGCGTGAAAGTGGATTTGGCGGAAGCTGCCAGTGAGGTGGCGACTGAGGCCGCGCGCCTGAATGAGGCGTTCAACCACTGGATCGTCCAGCGCACGCCCTTCGTGACCGTGAAGGCGGCGATGACACTCGACGGCAAGATCGCCACCGCGTCCGGCGAATCCAAGTGGATCACCGGCGAGCCGGCCCGGCGCATGGGGATGCACCTGCGCTTCGCATCCGACGCCGTGCTGGTGGGCATCAACACCGTGCTCGCCGACAACCCGAGCCTCACCGTGCGCGGCCCCGGCGGACGTAGCCGCAAGCCGCTCCGGCGCATTGTCCTCGACGCGCTGGCTCGGACCCCGCCGAACGCGATGCTCGCGAGCGATGAGTTTGCTGCTTCAACGACAGTCGTGGTCAGCCGTGCGGCTCCGGCCCAGCGGGTGAGGGCGCTCGCCCGGCAGGTCCGGGTGGTCGTTGCTCCCGCGCAGACCGGACGCATCAACTTGCGCTGGCTGCTGAAGCGGCTCGGTGCCGAAGGGGTGACGCGGCTGCTCGTCGAGGGCGGCGGCGAGGTGAACGCGGCGTTCTTGGAAGCGGGCTTGGCCAAGCGCGTGGCATTTTTCTACGCGCCCAAGATCCTCGGTGGCCGCGACGCGCGGCGCGGAGTCGCGGGCGAAGGAGCGAAGCGGCTGACGGACCTGATTCAACTGCGTGAGGTCGAGTGGCGCCGCGTGGGGGAAGATTTGATGCTGTCGGCGCGGGTGGGGAAGGATCAGGATTAGGATCAGGATTACGAGTAGGAGTAACAGAAAGAACCGAAATCATGTTCACGGGCATTGTTGAGGAAACGGGGACGGTGACGGGGGTGCGGCAGACGGATGCGGGCATCCAGTTGACCGTGCGCTGCCGCGTCGTGGGACGCGGGCTGAAGCTCGGCGACAGCGTCGCTGTGAACGGCTGCTGTCTGACCGTCGTGAAGCAATCCACGCGCGGGCGCGAAAAGCACTTGCGCTTCGACCTGCTGCGCGAAACGTGGGAGCGGACGAATCTCCAATTCGTAGCCGTCGGGGCGCTCGTGAATCTGGAGCGCTCGCTCGCCGTCGGCGGCCGCCTGGGCGGGCACTTCGTCACCGGTCACGTGGACGGCGTTGGGCGCATCACACGCTGGGAACGCGCCGGCGCGGACCACGTGCTGGACATTGCCGCGCCGCCGGACGTGCGGCGCTACGTCGTCTTCAAAGGCTCCATCGCCGTGGACGGCATTAGCCTGACGGTGGCCGGCGTGACCAAGGCCGGCTTTCGCATCTGGATCATCCCGCACACCTTTGCCGTGACCGCGCTGCGCGAGCGCAAGGTCGGCGACGCGGTAAACTTGGAAGCCGACATGCTGGGCAAATACGTGGAGCAGTTTCTGGCCGCGCGAAAGGCGAAGTGAACCGTTCCGTCGGGCCGGGAGACGCCTGCTGCGTCAGCCTTCCCAGCTCTGGCCATCCCACTTGAGCACACGTTCGAGCATGGCCACCGCGCCGTCCGCGAACACCTGAAAGAGCGCCTCGCCCTTCTCCGCCGTCGCGTGGCGCGGATCGCCGATGTGGCCGGGTGCGCTGCGGTCGCCCATGATCCAGCCGCGCGACGCCGGCTCGAAGGGATTGCCGAACTCGACCGGCTCGACCTTGGCCAGATCGCCCACGAGGTGCGGCGCGAGGCGCAGCACCATGCTCGTCTCCCATTCGCAGGCGTGGCCCATCCGGGTCTGCTTGATGCCCGGGTGCGCCTCGGCGGGATTCTTGAGCGCGAGGTTCCAATAAGTGGCGAAGAGCAGGAGGAGGTCGCGGCGCGCGCGGTATTTCTGGCGCAATTCGAAGACCACCTGCTTGCCGGGCAAGTCATTGCCACCGTGGCCGTTGAGCATCACGAGGCGGCGGAAGCCGTGCGCGAGGAAGTTCTCGAACTGCCCGGCCAGCAGGTCCAGATAGACGCGGGGCGGGGCGGACATGGTGCCGGGAAAATCCATGTGGTGGTCGGAATTGCCGAGCCACTGGAGCGGCGCGATGAGCACGCGATCCCCCAGCCGCGCCTCGACCCGCCGCACGACCTCGCCACAGAGCAGGCTGTCCGTGAAGACAGGCATGTGCCGTCCGTGCTGTTCGAGCGCGGCGACGGGGAAGATGACGGGGGTGTCCTTGCTGAGGGCCTGGACTTCGGGCCACTTGAGATCGGTAAGGTGCATGTATCGGGCAGACTAAGCACAGGCCATTGATTGCTCAAGCGCTCCCGCCCGCTTAGCGGATGGCGCTCAACTCCCAGGCCACGCGGATCCAATCACCCCGCGTCACGCGGCCATCGGCCGCCAGCAGGCGGGCTGAGGACAGACCCAATCCGGCTGCTTGCCGGCGCCAGCGTTCCGCGAGCAATGGATCCAGCGGTTTCCCGAGTTCGGCCGCGTGGCCGGGATTGGCCTCGAAATATTGGCCGTGGAGGTTTTTACCGCGCTGACCGGGCTTGGCGGGCATCGGATTGAGACCGTGCAAGCCGCCGGTCGTGCCCCACCATTGCACGGCCATGAAGTCCGCGTGGCCGGGCGGCACATCGCTGACGTAGATCGTCGCGGACTTGTCGGCGTGCAACCGGCGCTGGAGTGCGGGGACGTTCACCCGCTGCACGGGGAGGTTTTCCTTCGCCGCCATCGCTGCCGCGTGGCCGGCCGCCTGACCGAGCGACATCCAGATCGGTTCCAGTCGCAGCGCGCAGAAGCCGACGTGCGACGCGCTGCACGCCACGGGCACAAGCAGGTTCGCGACGTTGCGCGGCACCAGCGTGCCGTAGGGAATCTGGTAGGGCGGCACGGGATTGTAAAATTCGCCCGTGTGTTTGCCATCGAAGCGTCCGCCCTCGTGCGCCGTGCCATGGCAGTTGTTCCCGTAGTCGCCCATCGCGATGGCCTCGCGGTGCAGCACGGCGCGGGCATCGCCATGCGCGTGCTCGCTGTCGCGCTGGACGAAGACCCGCGCGCCGACCATGCGCCGCGCCTCGCGCACGTAGAGCTGCGGCGGCAGGCCGCCGGTCTCGGTGAACTCATCTTTGCACCAGCCCCACTCGCGCGCCTCGTCGCGGAACTTCGCGGGCACGGCGTCGTCGTTTTGCAGGAAGTAAAGCAGCCCCACGTTGTCGCGCAGGTGCTCGGCGAAAATCTTTGCGCGGGTCGCGGCATCGCCGTCGGGCCAGCCGAGGTTTTTGCCGGGCAGGGACAGGCGCACGAGGCCGCGTGAGACGTCGTTGATGTCGTATTTGCCGTTGGGCAGCGGCGGTGTCTGCGCCTTGAACAGGCAGCCGGACGGGTAATCAAAGACGCGCTTGATCTGGCCCGACTCCAGCACCGGCAGCACACCAACGAAGTCCTCGCGGCGGTAGCCGGGCGGCGCGACGGGCGGGACGCGGTTCGCCGGCTCGCGGGTGGCGATGAAGCGGAAGTTGTAGGCCTGGAGCTGGCTGTCGCCCCGCTCGGGCGCGAGCGACTCGTCGTATTCCCCGCGCGCCTCGCGGCCTGCGCGCCAAGGCACGCCGGCCTTGGCCATCAGGTCGCCCTCGTAGGTGGCATCAATGAACACGCGCGCCGCGAACGTCTCGGCTTTTCCGTCCACGCCGGTAAAGGTCGCCGACTCGATGCGGTTGGCCTCGCCGGACTTTTGGACCTTCACCGACGCGAGCGCGAGCTGGCGGCGGATTGAGATGCCCTTGTGCTCCGCCAGCATCTGCTCGAAGACGAGCAGGTTGACCTTTGGCTCCGCAAACGTGCCACGGAACGAGTCTTTCACCTGCGGCGAATCCTTGCCGTAGGTCTTCGCGTAATGCGCCTCAACGCGCTGCGCGAAGTCGAGAAATGCGCCGGTAAGGCTCTCGAACGAGTGAAAGTCCGTGTGCGACAATCCGCTCGTCACCAGCCCGCCGATGCGCGGCGTCGGTTCAACGAGCATCACGGTCTGGCCGGACTTGGCGGCGGCCAGCGCGGCAGCGATGCCACCGGGCGTCGCGCCGTAGACGAGCACGGCGGGCGCGGGACTCTCCGCAGCCGCACCGCGCGGGGCGCAAAGACCGGCGGCAGCAGCGACAGCAGAAGTGGCAAGGAAGTGACGGCGGGTGGATTTCATCGAGTGACTATGGGCAGTGGGTTTTCGACGTGGCCGGCGTGGCGCTGGCCGAGGCCGGGCTTGTCCATGTCGCCAAGCTCTGTGCGGATGCCGTCGGCGAGCGTGAGGAGGCGCTGCACTACGTCGGGATTCTGGGCGGAGACTTCGCGCTCTTCGCTCACATCGCGGCGCACATCGTAGAGTTCCAGCATCGCGGGCGCGGTTTTGCGGGCGAGCGTGGTGAACTTGTTGGGCAGTGGGAGATACAGCTTCCACTCGCCGGCGCGGATGGCCTGCAACTGCTCCAGGCGGTAATATCCTAAACCCTTCGCATCCCACGGCGATTTCGCGCCCGGTTCGGCGAAGAGCAGCGGGCGGATGTCGTGGCCGTCAATCGGTTTGACCGGCAATGCCGCGCCGGCGAGCCGCGCGAAGGTTGGCAGCAGGTCCATCGTGGAGCAGAGGTCGTCGCAGGTGCGGCCGGCGGGGATGCGGCCCGGCCACCACATCACGCACGCCATTCGCATCGCGCCCTCGGAGGTGTCGTAGCCGAAGCCCCGGTAGGGTGCGGAGCTGCCCTGGCGCGGGTTGCGCTGCACCGCGCCGTTGTCGGAGGTCCAGACGACGAGCGTGTTCGTGTCGAGCTTGAGGCGGCGCAGGGCGGCGATGATTTCGCCGGTGCTCCAGTCGAGTTCCTCGACGCTGTCGCCGTAGTCGCTGTTCTTGGATTTGCCGCGAAAGGCCGGGCTGGAGAAGGGATGCGCCGTCGAGCCTGGCATCGTGTGCGGCAGGTAGAGGAGGAAAGGGCGCGCGCGGTTCCGCTCGATGAACGAGATGGCTTCCTCGGTGCAGCGCTTCACGAGCAGGTCGCGGTTGGCGGGCGCTTCGATGACCCTGTCCCCGCGCATGAGTGGCAGCTCGGGCCACTTGTCCGGCTGCTTGTCGCGCGTCATGTCATCGCTGTAAGGCAGGCCGAAGAACTCATCGAAGCCCTGCCGCGTCGGGAGGAAAGGCGGCTGGTCGCCGAGGTGCCACTTGCCGATGCAGGCGGTGGCGTAGCCGGCGGGCTTGAGGGCCTCGGCGATGGTGGTCTCGTCGGGGTTCAGGCCCTTGGGCGACACGGGCTGGAGCACGGCGTTGTTCTTGTCGCTCACATGCAGGTTCACGCGGCGCGGGTAGCAGCCGGTCATCAACGCCGCGCGGCTGGGCGTGCAGACGCCGCTGGCGACGTAGAAGCTGGTGAACTTCGTCCCCTCCGCCGCGAGCCGGTCCACGTGCGGCGTGCGATGCGGCGTGGCGGGGTTGAAGCACCGCAGGTCGCCGTTCCCAAAGTTGTCCACGAAGATGACGATGAAGTTGGGCTTGGCGAGGTCGGCGGAGAGAGTCCTGCTGAGAAATAGTAGGTAGATTAAAACTATGATAAGCACAGAAAGCTCCCTGCTCCGCTGCAAGACCGTCCTCGGAGAGTTTGCAAGCCAGCTACGCCTCACCATGGTTTCAGAACGGAACATCTTTGTCTGGCGGTTTGGGGGCTTTCCGCGTGTAAAAGTGCTTTCTGAGATACTCTTTCCGCCCCCGGCCTCTTGGAACAAGTTTCGGCAAGGCCATAGCGCCCAGCTTGAAATTGTCGGGATGCTTAAGTGAGTGGCACCGAGCGCAAAGCAATTGGAGATTCGACAAGTGGTGGTCCCCACCTGATGAAATTGACCTGATGTGGTCGACATGAGCTTCAACCAACAATTTCTCAGTGTAGGTAAAGTTCCAAATCTGAACTGGTTCACATAGCAACCGGCCACATGTTCCACCTCGATGTTGCTTACTCTGACATCTCCCTCCATCTCGTAAAAACATTAGCGCACGACGTCGCTCCCAGTCAGGTGGGTAGTTGGGATGCTTTCGAAACTTCGGTTCTACGTGTTGAGTCCACTCTGATTCGTCGTTCCGGGCCGGGTCATAAGCTGGAAACTCGTTTGCAGAAGCCAGACGCCGAACATTTATGGGCGTTTGCGGTGATTGGGTTTTGGGGAGTTCAGGTTCCTGCTCCGGTGCTTCCTCTTCCCAGTCACCAGCCGCACGCTTGGATGGGTCACCGCGCAACAGAGCCATCACGAGGAAGACCAAAAACACCAACAAGATAACAAGTGCCGGGCCCATACTTATTGGCTTAAGCAACTCGACAGCTACGATTCTCAACCGATTGATGAACTGCGACGGCGCAGTTTTAGCCCAATATCAGGCAACCGCTATGTCCGATACGGCTCCCACTCCGGTTCGTTCGCGAAAATCCAGCGGTAGTAGTCCACGCCTTGCAGCTTTGCGGCGGCGGCTTCGTCCACGATGACCGTGCAGCGCGGATGCATCTGGAGCGCGGTGGCGGAAATCATCGAGGTGATGGGGCCTTCGACGGCCTTGGCGATGATCTCAGCCTTGCCCGCGCCGGTGGCCAGCAGCACGACGCGGCGGGCTTCGAGGATGGTGCCCACGCCCATCGTGATGGCGCGGCGCGGCATCTTGCTCGGGTCGGCGAAGAGCGGGGAGTTCTGGGCGATGGTCAGGGGCGCAAGGGCCTTGACCCGGGTGCGGGAGTGCAGCGCGGAGAGCGGTTCATTAAAGCCAATGTGGCCCGTCTGTCCGATGCCGAGGAGCTGGAGGTCAATGCCGCCGCATTGCTTGATGAGTTCCTCGTAGCGGCGGCACTCGGCGTCGAGGTCGGGGGCGTCGCCATGGGGGAGATGGGTGTTGCGCAGGTCCACGTCCACGTGCCGGAAGAGGTGCTCCTGCATGTAGTGGCGGTAAGAGTGCGGGTCGCTGCCGGGCAGGCCGACGTATTCGTCGAGGTTGAAGGTGCGCGTGCCGGCGAAGCTGAGGCCGCTCTCGCGGTGCATCCGCGCGAGGCGGTCGTAGACGCTCTCCATCGTGCGGCCGGTGGCAAGGCCGAGCACGAGGCGCGGGTTGGCGCGGAGGTCGTGGGCGATGAGCTTCGCCAGCAGTTCAGCGGCGGCGGCGGGAGTGGATTGAATGATGACTTCCACGGCGGGAGCTTGGGGCAAGGCGGGCGTTTCCCTCCACAAGAAAAGCGCTTCAGAAATGGGGAAACTCTACTCGGCGAGAGCTTGGGCACCCACGCCGGCCATCATGCGCAGCAGGACGGTTTGCGAGAAGTTGTCCCGTTCCAGCTCGCCCACGATACGACCCTCGCGGACCACGAGAATGCGGCGGCAGAGGTTGATCAGCTCGGGCAGTTCGGAGGAAATGACCAGCATACCCATCTTCGCGCGGGCCAGCTCGTCGAGGATTTTGTGGATTTCCGCCTTCGCGCCCACGTCCACGCCGCGCGTCGGCTCATCGACGATGAGCACGGAGCAATCGCGGGCGAGCCACTTGGCGAGGGCGACCTTTTGCTGGTTGCCGCCGCTCAGGGTGGCCACGGAGGCGTCGAGGTCCGGCATGCGGGTTTGGAGCCGGGTAAGGAAGTTGTGGGTGATGGCGCGTTCGTCGCCTCGCTTGATGAGATCGCCGAGCCAGGCCATGCGCTCCAAGGCGGCGAGCGAGGCGTTTTCGCGGCAGTTCATGGAGAGGACCAGCCCCTCACGCTTGCGGTCCTCGGGCAGCATGCCCACCCCGGCCGCCATCATGTCCGGGACCGATCCCAGTTCCACCGGCTGACCGCACACGCTCACCTCGCCCCGCGCGCGCGGATCCAGACCGAAAATGGCCCGCGCAATCTCCGTGCGCCCGGCACCGACGAGACCTGCGAGGCCGACAACTTCGCCGCTGCGGATGACGAAGTTGATGTCGCGGAATTTACCGGGTGAGGAAAGCTTTTCCACCCGCAGCACCTCGTCGCCCAGCGCCAGTGCCACGTGATTGGGGGTCTTGAACTCCACCTCGCGGCCAACCATCTGGTGCACGACCCGCTCGTGGTTGGTGCGCGCGATGCGCTCGGTGGCGACGTGCCGGCCGTCCCGCAGGACAGTTACGGTATCGCACAGCTTGAAGATTTCCTCCATGCGGTGGGACACGTAGATGACCGTGATGCCACGTTGCTTCAAGTGCCCGAGGAGTTGGAACAAGTGCTCGCTCTCGGCCACGGACAGCGAGCTGGTCGGCTCGTCCATGACGATGATGCGCGCGCCCGTGCCCACGGCGCCGGCGATCTGAACGACCTGCTCCTGCGCGGTGCTGAGGCGACTGATGGGCACGGTCACGTCGATGTCACTCTCGATCTCCTTGAGCATCGCCCGCGCCTGCTCGCGCATTCGGGCGCGGCTGAGGAGCCCGAAACGGCGGGGCAGCGCACCGAGGCACAGGTTTTCGGCCACGGTAAGGTTGGGGCAGAACGCCAGCTCCTGATGGACCATCGCAATGCCCAGCTCCCGCGCCCGCAACGGGTCAGTGGGTTCGATGACCTCCCCGTCGAGCCGCAGTTCGCCGCTGTCGGCGGTATGCACGCCCGCGAGGATTTTACCCAGCGTGCTTTTGCCCGCGCCATTCTCGCCCATCAACGCGTGGGATTCCCCGCGCTCAATGGTGAAGCTGATGTCATCCAGCGCCAGCACCCCGGGGAACCGTTTGCTAATGTGGCTGAACGTCAAATACGGCATGGCAACTCTCCCGATATTGCCGGCCGCCATCCGGGCAGGCAAAGCAATATCATCGGCCTTGGCCGACGCGGAATCCGCCAGCCGGACCGTTTAATTTCCTGCGGTGCTGACGGAAAGCACATCGCCGTCCTCGCATTCGGCGGTGACCTCGAACGGGCGGCAGCAGACTTCGCAGTCGGTGATGAAGCGCTGGCTGGCGAGGTTGGTGTCGAGCACCAGTTCCATGCTCCCGCCGCAGAAAGGGCAGTCCACGGTCGCGGTATCTTGCATGCCGGGAACGTGGCGCGGGCGTGATGCCGGCGCAAGCGGCCGGTTCACTGCTTCGGCAGATACTCCGGCAGCGGTTTGAGCACCCCGTATTTCACCAGCACGATGAGCAGCAGGGTATAGGCGAGGGAGATGCCGAGGTCGCCGAGGAGTTGGCGGCGGGTGTAGGGCCGGGGCTGGCCAGTGACTGCCTGCTGCGCGCCCTTCTGCAACAGAAAGAGACCGAGCACGTTCGTCAGCCAGTAGCCAAGCACAAAGCTGGCTCCGAAAACATCCGGCCAAAACCAACTCACCAGCCAGGCGAAGGCCAAGGCCAGCGGGACGTTCACGAAGAGATCATTCCACCAGGACAACGGCGAAAGCAGGAAGCCGACAAAAGCCAGCGCGCCACCGGAGAGTTTGCGTTTCAGGCTCACGGGCAGGACGGGTCTTGGTGCTCCGAATCCTGATCTTGATCCTGCTCCGGCTCCATACTCATTCGACCACCCGCATCTGCACGGCGTCCACGATCTGCGCGCCGCTGGACATGGCGCTGATGATGACGACGGTGTGGCCGCGATGAATGGTTCCCGCCTCCTTCATGCGGGCGAGCGCGACATCGATGTTCTTCTCCGGGTTGCCGTGGTCGAAGGGGAAAACCACGGGGGCAACGCCCCAGTTGAGGGCCAGTGAGTCGGCCAACGGCCAGTTCTCGCAGATGGCGTATACCGGTGACCAGCGCGGGCGCAGCCAGGACGTGTAGCGGGCCATCGCCCCGCGCCGGGTGAAGACCAGGATGGCCTCGGCGCGGAGCTGGTCAGCCATGACAACGGCGCTTTTGACCAGCTTCTGGCGCGGGCTGGTGAGCTCGGCGCGCTCGTGGTAGCCGGCGTTGCCGCTCCGTTCGATGCGCCGGGCAATCCGGTCAAAGACCTCCACGCACTTGACCGGGTATTTGCCCACGGTGGTCTCGCCGGAGAGCATGATCGCGTCGGCCTGCTCGAAGACGGCATTGGCCACGTCGGTGATTTCGGCGCGCGTCGGCATGGGGTTATCAATCATGCTTTCGAGCATGTGAGTGGCGACGATGACGGGCTTGCCGACGCGGAGGCAGATCTTGACGATTTTGCGCTGGATGATGGGCAGTTCCTCGTAAGGCACCTCAATGCCGAGGTCGCCGCGGGCGACCATGATGGCGTCGGCTTCGGCGATGATCTCGTCGATGTTTTTCACGGCCGACTGATCCTCGACCTTGGCGACGATCTGCGGGCGGTGCTTCGAGCCTTCGGTCAGGGCGCGGAGCTGCATGATGTCCTTGGCCTCGCGCACGAACGACAGGGCGATGTAATCCACGCCCACCTCGAGGCCGAGCTTCACGTCGGCGATGTCCTTGGCGGTGAGCGCGGGCAGGCTGACCTTGACCCCGGGGAGGTTGATGTGGCGGCGGCTGCCGAGCTTGCCGGGCGTGAGCACCTCGCATTCGACCTTGTTGTGATGCTTGGCCAGCACCTTCATCTGGATCTCGCCGTTGTCGAGGAGCACCACGTCGCCGACGCTGATGTCGTTGACGAAGTGCTCGTAGTTCACGTCCACGGAGTGCTCCTCTTCGCTCTTCTCGCCGCGCACGGTGAGCGTGAACTTCTGACCGGGCTGGAGGTCAAGCGGCACCTTGAGGTCACCGGTGCGGATGGCCGGTCCCTGCGTGTCCATCAGGATGCCGATGGAGCGCTTGCGGGCCTCGGCCGCGGCGCGCAGGTGCTTCACGGTCGCGCGCACCCAGTCGTGCGGGGCGTGCGACATGTTGAGCCGGGCGATGTTCATGCCCGCATCCATGAGCTGCCCGAGGATTTCGGGCGAACTGGTGGCGGGACCGAGCGTGGCAATGATCTTGGTGCGGCGCATAGGCGGTGTATGGGGAAAACACGCGGCGGGCGACGGCCCGCGCAACCGCCGTCAAGATAGGCGCGCGGATGCCAAATGGAAGCGGCAATTGCCGGTTCTGATCAGGGCGCCGCCTTCGGAATCTCGAAGAAGTCGGTGGCCTCCTTTTTCGCGGGGGCGGTGGGGTCGGGCATGGCCGGGGTCGGAGCGGGCAGGGGACCTTGCTTTTGCTCCTTGAGCAGTTTCCGCATGGCTTCGATCTCGTCGGCTTCCAGCTTCTTGACGTGCTTTCGCTCCTCCTCGGCCATCGTCCGCTCCACGCTGCGCATGCCGGCGGAGCGCTGGCGTTCGGCCTGGGCGGTGAGGGAGGCGAGCTCAGGCGTCTTCAACACGGTCGGGCGGATGAGCACCATCAATTCGCGGCGGGTCGGGTTCTCGCTGGTGGTGCTGAAGAGTGCGCCGAGGCCGGGAATATCTTTCAGGACCGGCACGCCGGACTTGCTCTTGGTCTTCGCGGAGCGGATGAGGCCGCCGAGGATGATGGTCTCGCTGTCCTTCACGGCGACCTTGGCCTGGGCGGTGTGGCGCACGGTTTTGGGGACGCGGAGGTTTGCGTCAATGGCCACGGTGCCGTTTTCACCTTCGATGGTCTGGTTGATGTCCAGCACCACGAGGCCGTCCGAGGTGATGAGCGGGAGCACTTGCAGGGTGATGCCGATCTGGAGCTGCTGGATCTGCTGCTGTGTGCCGAAGCCCACGCCGGAGATGCTGCCGGTCACGTAGGGCGTGGTGCCGCCGGAGAAGATGGTGGCGGCTTCCGCGTGGGAGGTCTGGATGCGCGGGCGGGAGAGCACCTCGGTCTTGGAGTCGCTTTCCAGCAGCGTGATCGCCGCCGCCCAGTTCGCGCCGATCTGCGCGAGGTAGCCGAAGCCGCCGGTGGCAGCGCCCACGCCCAGCACGGTGGCGTTGGTGGAGAAGTTGATGATCGAATTGACGCCGCCCCGTCCGGAGAACTGTTTGCCCGGCGCGGCGGTTTTCTGCCCCACGCCGAAGCTCGCATCGAACTGATGATTCGCATCGGTCTCGAAGATCAGCGCCTCAATCAGCACCTGCTGCTGGGGGATGTCGATTTCCTTGAGGAGCTTCTCCAGCATCTTGAGCTCAGTCTTGTTGGCGAGCACCAGCAGCGAGTTGTTCCGCTCGTAGGGAATGATCTTGGCCTCACCGAGCAATGGTGCGCTGCCGGCGCGGCCGCCGGTGATGTTGCTTACGATCTGGTTGAGGCGGTTTTGGAAGGCGGTCTGGGCGGTGCCCGGGGCTGCCGCACCGGCGGCGGGATTGAGGGTGTTCATGCCCGGTTGCTGTCCGAGCGCGCCGGGGGCCCCGATGGCGGCTGTTCCAGTCTGTCCGAACGGGGAGGTGCCCCGGCCTCTAGTGCTGGTGGTGCCAGTGCGGCTGCCGGTGGTGGAGCTGCCGGCCGCCGGCCCGGAGGCGGTCAGGCCGCCGAGCACCTGCGCCACGTCGGTCGCCATCGCGTAGTTGACCGGAATGACCTTGAACTCCTCCTCGGTGGGCACGGCCACGTCAATCTTCTCGAGCACTTCCAGCATGCGCTTGATGTTGATGGCGTTGTCGCGCAGCACCAGTGCGCCGGTGGCGTCGATGGGCAGGATGCCGTTGGGCAGCTTGCCGAAAGGCGCGAGCGCGGCCTGCACCTCGCTGGGCTTGGCATTGGTGACCTGCACGATCTTGGTGATGAACTGGCTGGCCTCCGGCAGCTCGCTGGCGCGGTTGGTGTTGAAGGCGGCACCTTCCTGGACGGCGGCCGCCATGGGCACCAGCGTGAGGAACTTGGCGCCAATGGGAATCACCGCAATCTGGTTAAGTGACAGGCTGCTATCAATGGCCTGCAAAAACTCGTTGGTCGTGAGCGGGCTCTTGGTATTCAGCGTGATCTTGATCTGGTCGAAATTGACTTGGGGGGAGCGCAGCACCGTGCGGCCGGTCAGCTCGGAGTAAAGCTCCATCACCTGTTCCAGGGGCGCGGCCTGAAGCCGGGTCAAGGTCGGGTCGAGCATCACTTCGCCGGCGGGGTTGAGGACGACGTTGGTGGCCGCGCGGGCGGCCAGCAGGCCGGCGACATTGGCCGGGGCCGTGCCGGGTGTGGGTCCTCCGGGAAGCGCGATTACGTTGGCCGGCGGCGGGGTGCCGGCCGGCAGCGGCAGTGCCGGCAAGGCTTCGGGCGCAGTGGTGCTAGGCGGACGGGTAGGCGCGCCGATGGCGTTGTTCGTGACCCGGCTGACGGAAGAGGGCGGCACGGGATTGAGCGGCGTCACCGGAAATCCGATGGCGGGCGACTTGCCCTTGGTGCCGGGGGTGGCGGGCGGCGGCGGCGCCTGCGCCAGGAGCGCGGTGGCGACGGCGGTGAGGAGGAGGCCCGTCAGTTTGGTTTTCATGGACGTTTGGGAGCTGCGGGGGACGACGGCTTCGCGCCGGGCGCGGCCTTCTGGTAGCTGGCCACCATGGTCAGCTCGCCCATCAATTTCATCTGCGTGGGGTCCGGCTTCACGGTGAGGTCGCGGATGCGGATCGTGGAATTGTTCTCGCCGAGGGAAACCATGAACTTGAGCAGCTCGGCGTCGCCGGTGTTCTGGAAGCTGATGCGCAGCGACTGCTCTTCGAAGTAACTGTTCGTGCTCACCCCAAAACCGGTGCCGGGGTTGTAGGACATGACGTTGACGCCCGCGGCGCGGGCCTTCGGCTCGACCACCCGCATGAGCGCCAGCGCCATCTCGGCCGACGCGAGCTGCGCGCCGCCAGTGCCCTTGAGCGACTCCTCCTTTTTCTGGAGCGCGGGCAGCCCGTCCACTTCTTTCTGGAAGCCCGCCAGCGTGTCCTTTGCTCGCTTGATCTCGCCCTGCACGCGGTTCCAGTCCTTGAACTGCGGCCAGACAAACATCGCGTTGAGCACGACGAAGAGCACCAGCAGCGCGGCCACGACGATCCGTCGTTCGAGCGCGCCGAGGTTCAACCTGTCGAAAAGGCTCTTCATCAGAGTTCGGGGCCGCGCAGTTCGCAGCTCAGGGTCCAATAAAACTGGTTGGCCGCCGCCCCGCTGCCCTGTGAGCTGGGTGCGCTGACGGTTTTGAACAGCGTCACGCCGTTGACGCTGACGGTCTGAAGTGCGGCGCTGAAGTCCGTGAGTTTGCTGATTTGCTCCGCCGGCACCGTGCCGCGCAGCGCAACCTTCTGCCCGCGCTGGAAGGCGAAGTCCGTCAGCTGCATGCCCTCGGGGAGCTTTGCGGCCACCGCCTTGAGGCTTTCGATGGCCGCGTATTTCAGCGCGATCTGCTCCTGCAACACCTGGATGCGCGCCTTGGTCACCAGCGCGTTCGTGTAGGAGCCGGAAAGGTCGGCGACCTGCTTTTCGATGCCGTTCTTCTCCGCCTCCGCGCGCCAGAGCAGTGCGAAAAAGATGGCGATGCCGATCAGATAAACCGCCACGAGCGCGCCAAGGCCGCGCATCCACACGCCGTCCACGAACTGCTGGCGGTAGCGCGTCGTGAACTCGGCGGGCAGCAGGTTCGCGTGGCTCTCGCCGCGCGCCGCGCGCTGGGCAGAGAGCGTGGCGAGCGCGGCGGCATCGACCGGCGCGGCCACGTCCACCGCGCCTTCGGACAACTCGCGCAGCACGCGCAGCCAGTCTTCCTGAACCTCCGGCGCGGCCACGAGGCGGAACCGCGGCGGCCCCGTCAGCCAGCCTTCGAGTTCGCCGGCCCAGGCGGATTTCGTGAGCGCATCGCCAAGTTCGACCGGCCATTTCTCCGCCGTGGTGAGCTTCACGAGCGAGAGGCTCCGCAGTTCGCCGCCATACCACCACGCCACGAGGCACGAGCCGGCGTCCACACCGGTGCCGGGATAAACCCACGTGCCTTCGCCTTCGGCCTTGCCGGCCAGCACTTGATGCAACAGCGGGACTTCCAGACGGTCCGCGAGGAAGCCGCGCTGCTCCAGCGTGCCGAGAAATTTCTCCACCTCGTGCCGTGCCGCAATGAGCACGACCACGGTCTGCATCTCGCTGGGCACCGCGGAGCGCGCGGGCACGGGCTCGACACTCCAGACGATTTGAGCGACGGGCAGCGGGGAAATCTTCTCCAGCGCGAGCTCAACCATCGCGAGCAGTTCCGCGCGGTCGGCCTTCGGGAATTGCGCGACGCGCAGGAACACGCTGCCAGCGGGCAACCAGGCGAGGTTGAGCCGGGGGCTGAAAATCGCGCGCCAATCTTTTGCCACGCGGGCACCGGGCAAGGCATCGCCGGGCAGGCCGCTGAATTCCCCGTCCAGCTCGGCCTGGCCGTCGCCCGCAACCTCGAAGCACCACAACCGCCGCTGGTCGGTAGACAGGTCCAGGACGTTGCAGGTGTTGGGCGGGGAGGGCTTCACGTGGGGCGCGGGGCGTGGGGAGTGAAATGGCACGGACGCGCTGGACGAGGCGAAAGCTGGTTTTGGACGGACAGGCCGTTCTCCCTCACCCCGGCCCTCTCCCGCTGGGAGAGGGGGAAAGTCATTCCGTGCTCGAAGTGCTGCGGCGTCCCTGTCGGCCGAGCGCGGTGTGCGTGGCTCCCTCTCCCAGCGGGAGAGGGCCGGGGTGAGGGAGAACGGCGCGTTCTTTCCACGGCCCGCGCACTCGCGACAACCGCCTCTCGGACGCCTACCTCACGCACCACGCACCACGCAGCACGCAGCAACGCCCGATTCAGTGTCATTCCCGCTTTCATCAGCTCGTTACCTCGCCGCCTTCGCCAGAAACATCGTGCCGCCATCTTCCATCAGCGACTTGAGATGTTCCTCGGTTTGCGTCACGCGCAGGACTTCTTCGATGGTCGTGATGCCTTCCTGCACTTTCTTCCAGCCGTCCATGCGGAGCGTGCGCATGCCGCCCTCCATCGCCCGCTGGGCAATGGTCGAGGCGGGCGCACGGTTCATGATGAGCGGGCGGAGCGACTCGGTGACGAGCAGGAGTTCGTGGATGCCTTGCCGACCTTGGTAACCGAGCATCCGGCAATCCTCGCAGCCGCGCCCGTGCTTGAATTGCGTGGTCGCAACTTCGTTCGCCGGGAAACCAATTCGCATCAGGTAATCGCGCTCAACCTTGTGTTCGGTTTTGCAGCTCGGGCAAATCGTGCGGACGAGGCGCTGCGCCATGATCGCCTCGACGGACGACGCCACGAGGAACGGCTCGATACCCATGTCAATCAAGCGGGTGAACGCGCTGGGAGCATCGTTCGTGTGCAGCGTGCTGAAAACCAAGTGGCCCGTGAGCGCGGCGCGGATGGCGATTTCCGCCGTCTCTTGGTCGCGGATTTCGCCAACCATTACGACGTTCGGGTCTTGCCGGAGGATGTGGCGCAAGCCCATCGCGAACGTCAGCCCGATGTCGCCGCGCACGGCGATTTGGTTGATGCCCTTCAGTTCGTATTCCACCGGCTCCTCGATGGTGATGATGCGTTTGTGCACCGAGTTGATGGAGCTGAGGAAGGCGTAGAGCGTCGTGGATTTGCCCGAGCCGGTCGGCCCGGTGACGAGCATGATGCCGTGCGGCTTGACGATGAGGTCGCGGATGGCGGCCTCTTCGTCGGCGGGGAAACCGAGCTTGTCCAAGCTGAGGAAAATCTTCCCGCGCAGCAGGAGGCGGAGCGAAACGCTCTCGCCGTAAACCGTCGGCACGGTGGAGACGCGGATGTCGATTTCCTCGCCCTTGATGCGGACGTTGATGCGGCCGTCCTGCGGGAGGCGCTTCTCGGCGATGTTCATGCCGGACATGACCTTGATGCGCGAGATGATGGCGGCTTGGAAGCGCTTGAGCTGCGGCGGCAGCGGAATCTGGTGCAGGATGCCGTCAATGCGGTTGCGGATGCGCAACTCGTCTTCGGCGGGCTCGAAGTGGATGTCCGTCGCGCGCGCCTTAAACGCCTCCCAGATGATCTGGTTGACGAATTTGATGACGCTCGCCTCCTGGTCGCCCTCGGTAATTTCCTTGTCGGTAGCGAGGTCGAGTTCGAGCGGTTCGTCCTCGGACATTTCCTGCAAGGTCTCCGCGCCGACGCCGTAATACTTCTTGAGCGTCTTCTCGACCTCCGCGCGCGGCGCGAGCGCGAACTGCACGGGACATTTCGCATCGAACTGCACGGAGTTCAGCAGCGCCGTGTCGAAGGGATTGCTCACCGCCACCTGCAACACGCCGTCCGCGAACGCCGTGGGCATCACGACGTGCTGGAAGGCAACCTTCGTCGAGACGCGCGCGCGGGCTTCGACTGGGATGTCGAGGGTCTTGAGATTGACGAACGGCCAGCCGAGCGCGGCCGCGAGCTTTTCAAGGAAGGCCTCTTCCGTCACCCCGGCCTCGCGCGCCATGAACGCGAGCAACGGCTCCTGCGAGCCGCCGTCGGTGGCGACGCGCCAGAGCTTCGACCATTCGTCGAATTGCTCCGGGGTCGCCAGCGCGGCGCGGGCGAAGACGTTCTTGATGGAAACGAAAGCCATTCAGCGTTCGAGACTTGAACAGCGACGTTAGGGAAAAGTTGCGGTGGGGGCAAAGGAATTGGGGCACGGCGCCCGAGCCGCGCCTCTTCCGGCCGCATTGGTCCAAGGTTACTTCCGCAGCGCGGCTTCGATGGCCTTCTTCATGCGGGCCTCGCTGCCGGGGGCGACCCAGCACCAATCGTGCAGATTGCCGTCCCGTTCCTCCCACGCGCGCTCAATCGGGATGTAGCCAGGTGCGCTCTCGCCGTAACCAGCGACCATGACGAAGGAATCGGGGCGCACGGCCTGGGCGTGGAGCTGGAACTCGAC
>Ga0172367_10000827_pt1 | contig 46549 bp, 37 predicted proteins | sample Lak10m_FD_114542 | JGI IMG/M metagenome (GOLD analysis project Ga0172367, IMG submission 114542) | Freshwater microbial communities from Kabuno Bay, South-Kivu, Congo - kab_022012_10m | ecosystem: Environmental > Aquatic > Freshwater > Lake | place: Democratic Republic of the Congo: South-Kivu...
CGAGCGACGCGGCGGACCGGCGAAGCGGAGGCGGTGCATCAGGTGCTGAGCCTGGACGAGTTCGTCGTCGTCGTACTGGGCGAAGTCCTTCTGCCGCAGGGTCTCGACCGCCGAGAACCGCAACGTGATCCGGGGATCGTCGTTCGCCTCTGCGCTGCCGTCGTCGCCGCCCGAGTCGTCGTCACCGTCGTCGTCGACGGCGAGGGTGATCCGCAGCGGGTCGGGGGCGTCGTCGGCGCTGGCCCCGCTCTCGTGTCCGAGCCAGAAGGCGTCGAACGCCCTGTCGTAGAGAGGGATGTCCTCGGGTTGGCGGACGAGAGTGGCCCGGCCCGCCCAATAGACGTGGGCGCGGTCGGTGATGTCGAGGGTCCCGACGGCCTCCACGAACGACAGGACACTCCCGGTCGGTGCCTTGAGGCCCGAGGCGCGTAGCAGCCGAGCGAATCCGACCGCCATCCGTTCGGGGGCGGCGGTGGCGGTCACTTCGACGCGAGACCGCGTTCGACCGCGACGCGCACGAGGTCGCCGACACCGTGCTGGCGTGCACGCTCCTGGTCTTCGCGGTACTTCAGCACGGTGCCGAGGGTGGCGCTCACCACCGACTCGTCGAGGTGCAGCACACCCAGTGCGACGAGGGCCTGGGTCCAGTCGATGGTCTCGGCGACACCCGGGGGCTTGTAGAGCTGGATGCCGCGGAGCGCCTCGACCGCACCGGCGACCTGTCGGGTCAGTGTCTCGAGCGCACCGGGTACGCGCATCTGGACGATGCTCACCTCGCGCTCGAAGTCGGGGTGCTCGACCCAGTGGTACAGGCACCGCCGCTTGAGGGCGTCGTGGACGTCGCGGGTGCGGTTGCTGGTGAGCACCACGATGGGCGGCGTGGTGGCGCTGAAGCGACCGAGCTCGGGCACCGTGACCTGGTAGTCGCTGAGGATCTCGAGGAGGTAGGCCTCGAACTCGTCGTCGGCCCGGTCGATCTCGTCGATGAGGAGCACCGGCGGCTGGTCGGCGTGGTGATCGATCGCGCGCAGCAAGGCTCGCTTGACGAGGAACGACTCGCCGTAGAGCTGGCCCTCGAGCTGCTCGGCGCGCAGGCCACGCGACTCGCCCGTGGCCTCGGTGGCGCGGAGGTGGAGGAGTTGGCGGCTGTAGTCCCAGTCGTAGACCGCCTGTGAGACGTCGATGCCCTCGTAGCACTGGAGGCGGATGAGCTCGCCGCCGGTCCAGCGCGAGAGGACCTTGGCGACCTCGGTCTTGCCGACTCCGGCCTCGCCCTCGAGCAGCAACGGGCGGCGGAGGGTGAGAGCGAGGAAGATCGAGGTCGAGAGGCCCTCGTCGGGGATGTACCCGTGCGCAGCCAGTGCGGCGCTCACGTCGGCAGGAGAGCGGGGGGTCAGGGCCATTGCGGCAACACTAGAGGCGGATGCCATGCTGTGACCCCATGGACGTCGCACTTCGCCTCTCCGTGCGCGCTCCCCGCGGATCTCGTGTCGAGGTGGTCGTCGACGGGGCCCGTCACGACCTCCGGCCCGCTGGCGAGACGGCTGGCGAGACGGCCGGCGACACGGCCGTCGAGCCCGTGGTGGACCGATCCGACGCGGTGTGTCGGTGGGAGGCGACCTTGGCGGTCGCGGAGGGGGCCAGGTACTGGCTGGAGGTCGACGGGGTGGGTCCGCTCCTCGACCCGCACGCGCTCGACGTCGTGGGCACCGATGAGGGGCCGGTCTGCGTCGCTCGTGCACCGTGGCTCCCGCTCCGACAGGGCGCTCCGCTCGCTGGTCCGCCCGTCGTCTACGAGCTCCACGTCAAGGGCTTCGGGGGGACGTACCGAGGGTGCATCGACCGGCTCGACCACGTCGTGTCGGTCGGCGCGAACGTGATCGAACTGATGCCGGTGCACCCCTTCGACGCGACCGACAACTACTGGGGCTACATGCCGTGGGTCTGGGGGGCGGTGCACCGCGGCTTCGCGACCGATGCCGAGAGTGCGGCCGAAGAACTTGGCGCCCTGATCTCCGCAGCGCACGATCGTGGCCTGCACGTCTGGCTCGACGTCGTGTTCAACCACACCGGTGAGGGCGATCCGTCGTTGCCCACGCGGTCGTTCCGTGGTCTCGACCCGTCGGTCTACCGCCGACATCCCGACGGACGTCCTGCCGACGACAGTGGGTGCGGCAACGACATCGAACCGCGGCATCCGTGGGTGCGCGAGCTGGTCGTCGAGGCGCTCGACAGGTATGCCGATCTCGGCATCGACGGGTTCCGTTTCGACCTTGCATCGCTCCTGACCCGCGACGGGGGTGGTCTCGTCACGCTCATCACCGAGTGGGCGGCGCGCCGGGGTGTCGCCCTCGTGGCCGAGCCGTGGGACCTCGGCGGCTACCAAGTGGGTCGTGGGTGGCCGTGGCCCGAGTGGATGCAGTGGAACGACAGGTTCCGCGACGACGTTCGCTCGCTGGTGCGCGGCGAGCCGGGCCAGGTACGCGCAGTGCGTCGGAGGGTGCAGGGGAGTCCCGATCTGTTCGGGACCGACGGCCCGCTCCGCAGCCTCAACTTCGTGACGGCGCACGACGGCTTGACGATGCACGACCTGACCGTCGTGACCTCGGATCGCCACAGGTCGTGGGAGTGCGGGCCTGCTCTGCGTTCGCAGCAACTCAAGAACCTGTTCACGATCCTGCTGCTGTCGGCCGGGACACCGATGTGGGTGATGGGCGACGAGTTCGCCCGGACGCAGGAGGGACACGACAACCCCTACGACATCGACGGGCCACTCTCGTGGGTCGACTGGTCGCGTGCTGCCGAATGGGCCGACCTCACCGAGTACGTGCGTGCCCTGCTGCAGTTGCGCGCTGCCCACCCACCCGTCCGGTTCGCGTTCCACGGTGTCGGGCGCGATCTCGACGAGTCGTACGAGTCGCGCTCGCTGGCGTGGAGCAGCAACGGGCTGTACGTGATGGTCAACGCATGGTGGGAGCCGCTCGAGTTCGGCGTCCACGAGCCGGGCGACTGGCGCCTCGTCCTCGCGTCGGCTCCTCCGGCCTCGACCTCGGGCGCCGACGGCCTGAGCACGGTGACCCTCGCCCCCCGCTCCACGGTCGTCCTCCGAACCGGGGCGTGAGCGTCGCACCCGCCCGACACGCCCGCGACCGAGATCGTGGAGTTCGCCGAGGTCGGGCGGTGGTGGAGAGGGTCAGGAGTCGAAGCCGAGACCGAAGCGGTCGAGGCCGCGGAGCCAGAGGTTGCGCTTGCCCGTGCGGTCCTCGCGGTCGAGCGACCAGCGGGTGGCCTGGATGCCGATGAAGCGGAACGGCTCGGGCGGGAACGGAATCGGCTTGTCCTTGACGAAGCTGGTCTGGGTCGCCTTCGACCGCTTGCCTTCGAGGATGTCGAGCATCACCTCGGCGCCGAACCGCGTGCTGGCCACACCAAGGCCGGTGTAGCCCACCGAGTACGCGACTCGCCCTTGCATCGCGCTGCCCCAGAACACGCAGAACCGGCTGCACGTGTCGATCGCTCCACCCCATGCGTGGGTGAACTTGAGGCCCTCGAGTTGGGGGAATGTGGTGAAGAAGTGGTTGCTCAACTTCGCCCATGTCTCCGGCCGACTCTCGAGCTCGGAGTTGACCTTGCCGCGCCAGTAGTAGATGACGTCGTAGCCGCCCCACAGGATCCGGTTGTCCTCGGTGAGTCGGTAGTAGTGGAACTGGTTGCTGATGTCGCTGAGACCCTGTCGCTTCTCCCAGCCGAGCTCGGCGAGCTGCGACTTCGACAGCGGCTCGGTGACCATGCAGTAGTCGTAGACCGGCGCGATGTAGTGCCCGACGCGCTTGAGCAACGGCTTGAAGGCGTTGGTCGCGAGCGCCACCTTGCCGGCCCTGATCCGGCCGAGCGGTGTGGTGACGAGTACGCCGACACCGTCTCGCTCGATCGCCGTGGCCTTGGTGTCCTCGTAGATGCGCACGCCGAGCGACATCGCCGCCGCCTTCAGACCCCATGCGAGTCGTGCGGGGTCGACGATGGCGGCCCGGTCCTTGCGCCACAGTCCGCCGGTGTAGGTCGGCGAGTTGACCTGTGCCTGCATGGCTGCCTGGTCGAGCCACTCGACCTTCTGGCCGAGCGCACGGAGCTGCGTGTAGTCGTCGCGCAGCTCGTCGAGGTACGAGGGTGCGTGCGACGTGCTGGCGATGTCGATGACGCCGGTGCGCTCGTAGTCGCAGTCGATGTTGTACCGCTGGATCGCGGCCTCGATCTCGTTGAGGTTCTGGAGGCCGAGTTCCTCGAGCAGCGGCAGCTCCTCGGGAAAGCGTTCCTGACCGTTGGCGACACCGTGGGTCAGGCTGCTCTCCATGAACCCACCGTTGCGTCCGCTCGCCGCCGAGCCGACCTCGTGCGCGTCGATGAGGATCACGTCGCGGCTGGGGTCGCGCTCCTTGGCGATGATCGCCGTCCAGAGCCCGTTGTAGCCGCCCCCGACCACGCACAGGTCGCAACTCTCGCTGCGCACCAATGTCGGGTTGCTGTCGGGTTCGTCAGCGTCGTCGTACCAGTAGGGATAGGGGTCCGCGTCGGCAATCGCATCGAGCACGAATTCCTTGATCGACTCGTCGTCATCGGAGAACGACATGGTCTCACCACCAATCCGGATCAGTCTGCCACGCGGGCGGTGTCGCGCCGGGCGCGCTCGGCCCGGATTCCGACGCTCCGCCGGTCTGTGGGCCTCTGTGACCGGTCAGGGCGGTTCTGGTCAGGGTTCGGTCGGCGCCGGTTCGACTGCGGTCTCCGGTGCCGGGAGCAGGTCGAGGTCGAACGCGGTGTACCGCTCGTCGAGGGTGGCGACGCGCCGGATCGAGTGCCGATCGAGCATCACCAGGGTGAGGGCCAGATCGGGGTCGTCGACGTCGTCACCCTCGAGCATCAGGTCGACGGCGCGCCGGTGCTGTCGGGCCACGTGGAGCGGGTCGACGGGAGCGAAGACGCTGCCGCGATGCGAACGACCGAGCGTCGGGAGGTGCTCGGAGACGGCCCGCAGAAGAACGGTCTGGGCGACGTACTCGTCGACGAGTCGGGCATACACAGCACACGCGACAGCGTGTCTGCTGTGGCCCTCGTCGGTGACGGCGGCGAGCAGGCTCCGCTCGAGCAGGACCATCGGCGGGTCCATGCGCAGTCGGTCGCGGACTCGACCCACGCGGGTCATGCGGTCACCATCGTCTGGTCGCTCCCGACACTCGGGTCGGGCTCGCCGCTGAGCCCGAGGGCCTGGCGGGCGCGGTCGGCCCGGCGCGTCCGGGTCCGCTGCTCCATGCGGCCCCAGAACCAGAAGCAACCGCCGGTGATCGCCCACCCGACGAGGCCGTCGATCACCCAGTGCTCGCCGAGGTAGACGAGCGACGTGAGCATGGTCGCGGGGAACAGCAGCACGACGGCCTTGAGCCACCGACGCCGGATCAACGGGAGGAAGAAGGCGGGCACGATGAGTGCGAACGAGGCGTGCAGCGACGGCATCGCCGCCACCCCGTTGCCGTTGCTCAGTTGGACCTTGTAGTCGGCGGTGAATCCGAAGAACCCGATGTGCCGGAAGCCGCGGCCAGCGTCGCGCAGGATGCTGACGTCGAAGAACCGGTACTGCGGATACCGCACGCTCGCCCCCATCCACGGCGGGACGGTGGGCAGCACCACGAACATCACGCATCCGATCGCGAGCAGGGTGGCGAAGCGCTTCATGAACCGCGTCCACTGCCGGTGACTGGTGGCCCACAGGATGGCCATGACCACGATCGGGAGCACGAAGTGGGTCATGTACACGCTCGACGCCACCACGTCGTACCAGCGCACCGACCGCTCCCAGAAGTGCTCCTGGAGCACGACGTTGGGGTCGTGGCCGAAGAACAGGGCGCGGTCGATGTGGCGCATCGTCTCGACCTGCACCGGGAACTTGATGCGGAACAGGCCGAGCACCGAGATTCCGTCGTCGGCGGCGCCGCGGGTCTTCTCGTACGGGAGCCACATCAGGCAGTAGGCGAGGCAGTCGACGAGCAGAACAGCCCAGGTGCGCCAACTCCGGCCAACGAACGCGCACGTGAGGAAGAGGCCGACGCTGATCGCCACCGAGATGCGGTCGACGGGGAGGCCCTTGAACCGGAGCCACCACAGATATGTGGCGAGGTACCCGAACATCAGCACCAGGCGCACGGGGCGCAGCCACTCGACGGGCACGACCGTGCGCAGGGCGCGTCGCGACTCGGTGGACCCCGGCATGGGGCGAAACGCTACACAGCGTTCGCCTGGTGTTCACCTCGCCCCGAGGGGCGAGGAGCGATCAGCGGCTCGACTCCTCGAGAGCGCGGCGCACCAAGACCTTGGCGAGGTGGACGCGGTACTCGGGGCTGGCGTTCAGGTCGTTCTGCGGCTCGGCTTCCTCGGCCGCGAGCTGAGCGGCGTCGGCGATCGAGGCACCCTGCGCGAGGGCTCCCGAGACGCTGGCGGCGAGCACCGGGGTGCTGCCCATGTTGACGAGCGCGACGCCCGACTCGTTGCCACGACGCCATGCGGCCACACCGACGATCGCCCAGTCCTGGGCGCGACGGTTGAACTTCTGGAAGCTCCACCCGGCGCCGGCCATCTTCGGAACGCGGATCTCGGTGAGCATCTCGTCGGGAGCGAGGGCGCTCTCGAGGAAGCCCTGGTAGAAGTCGCTCGCGGCGATCTCACGAGTGCCGTTGGGGCCCTGGGCGACGTAGGTGGCGCCGAGTGCGAGGGTGGTGGCCGGAAGGTCGCTCGCCGGGTCGGCGTGGGCGATCGAGCCGCCGATGGTGCCGCGGTGACGGACCTGGGGGTCGCCCACGTGGCTGGCGGCGTGGCTCAGGAGCGGTGCGTGCTCGGCGAGCAGGGCGCTGGTCTCGACGTCCATGTGCCGGGTGAGGGCACCGATGGCGACGTGGTCGCCGGCGTCACGGATGTACGAGAGGTCGCGCACGCGTCCGATGTCGACGAGGACACTCGGAGCGGCGAGGCGCAACTTCATGAGCGGCAGCAGGCTGTGGCCGCCGGCGAGGAACTTGGCCTCGTCACCGTGCTGGCCGATGATGCTGATGGCCTCGGCGGCGCTTCCGGCGCGGACGTAGTCGAACGGTGCGGTGATCACTTGCTGGCTCCTTGTGCATTCCGGATGGCGTTCCAGACGGTGTGGGGACTCGCGGGCATCGGCATGTCGCGCACGCCGAGGTGGCTGAGCGCGTCGACGATGGCGTTGATGACCGCGGGTGCGGCCCCGATGGTCCCGGCCTCACCGATGCCCTTGACGCCCAACGGGTTCGTGGGCGACGGGGTGATGGTGTGGCCGAGAGTGATGGGCGGCACGTCACTCGCCGCGGGAACGAGGTACTCGGCCAGGCTGGCGTTCTTGAGGTTGCCGTCGGCGTCGTACACCGCTTCCTCGAACAGCGCCTGGGCGAGGCCCTGGATGACGCCGCCGTGGACCTGACCCTCGACGATCATCGGGTTGACCTGATTGCCGCAGTCGTCGACGGCGACGTACTGCAGAACCTCGACCTGACCGGTCTCGGTGTCGATCTCGACGGTGCAGATGTGGGTCCCGAACGGCCACGAGAAGTTCGGCGGGTCGTAGGTGACCTGAGCCTCGAGGTTGGGCTCGAGACCGTCGGGCAGGTTGTGGGCGGTGAAGGCCTCGAAGGCGATCGCGGCGAGCGGCATCGCCCGGTCGGGTGAGCCCTTGACGCTGAACATCCCGCCCGCGAAGTCGAGGTCGTCCTCGTTGGCCTCGAGCTGGTGGGCAGCGATCTTGCGGGCCTTGTCGATGACCTTGTCGCAGGCGAGCGAGATGGCGACGCCGCCGACGGGCAGCGACCGGGACCCGTAGGTGTCGAGGCCGAGCGGGGCGATGGCGGTGTCGCTGTGCAGCACGTCGACATCGTCGGGTGAGACGCCGAGTTTCTCGGCGACGATCATGCTCCACGCCGTCTCGTGGCCTTGGCCGTGCGGCGCGGTGCCGGTGACGACCTGGATCTTGTTCGTCGGCAGCACCCGGATGGTGGCCGCTTCCCAGCCGCCCGCCGAGTAGTTGAGCGAGGCCAGCACCCGCGACGGGGCGAGGCCGCACATCTCGAAGTACGACGCCTGACCGATGCCGATCACCTTGGTGGCGCCCGGGACGTTCTGGGTGGCCTGACGGGCGCGGACTCCGGCGTAGTCGGCCATCGCCGCCGCCTTGTCCATCGCCAGCTCATGGTCGCCCGAGTCGTACACGAGGCCGGTGAAGGCGGTGTAGGGGAACTGCTCCTTGCGGATGAAGTTCCGGCGACGCAGTTCCATCGGGTCGATGCCCATCACGTCGGCGAGGGCGTCCATGGCGCGCTCGATCGCGTAGGTGGCCTCAGGACGGCCGGCCCCGCGGTAGGCGTCGGTCGGGGTGAGGTTGGTGTACAGGCCGGTGCACGAGAAGTCGTAGGCCAGCGGCAGGTCGTAGACCCCCGCGTAGAGGAATGCGCCGAGCAGCGGGATGCCGCCGGTGATCAGCTGCTGGTATGCGCCCATGTCGGCGAGCAGGCGGATACGGACGGCGGTGAGCTTGCCGTCGGCGTCGGCGGCGAGCTCGACGTGCTGAATCTGACCGCGGCCGTGGATGGTGGCCATGGCGTTCTCGCCACGCTCCTCGACCCAACGGACCGGCGTTGCGTGCTTGCGGGAGAGGGCGACGCAGAGCAGTTCTTCCGCGTAGACGTCGAGCTTGCTGCCGAAGCCGCCACCGACGGCGGGAGCCACGACGCGCATCTGGTGCTCGGGTATCCCGAGGGTGAGCGCGACCATGACCTTCAGGATGTGCGGGATCTGGGTGGCGCTGTAGAGCGTCACGTCGCCACCGAAGGGCTGCGGGACAGCGGCGATGGCTCGCGGCTCCATGGCCATCGGGATGAGGCGCTGCTGGACGTAGCGCTCGTTGACCGTGTAGGCAGCCGAGTCGAAGGCCTTCTGGACCTGACCGGCCTCGCCCTCGATGAGCAGGGGCCAGGTGTAGCTCGAGTTGGTGCCGAGCTCGTCGTGGATCACGACCCGGTCGGTGAGGGAGTCCTCGAGGTCGACGACCACGGGGAGCGGCTCGTAGGAGACATCGATCAGTTCGAGAGCGTCGCGGGCGATCGCCTCACTGGTGGCGAGTACGCACGCCACGCCGTCGCCGACGTAGTTCGCCTTCGTCGCGGCCAGCGGGTAGTGCGCCGGGTTCTTCATGTCGGGCGTGACGGCCCAGGCATTGGGCATCGGCGCGCCCCACATCGGCATGAGATCGGCGCCCGAGTAGGCGGCGACGACCCCGGGCAAGGCAGCGGCGGCCGACACGTCGACCGACCGGATGCGAGCGTGTGCGTACGGGCTGCGGAGCACGGCGAGGTGCAGGGCGCCCGGGATGTTGAGGTCGTTGGTGTAACGGGCCTCGCCCGTCAGCAGGACCGGGTCCTCCTTGCGGAGCAGCCGGGTCCCGAGGACGGTGTTCGGTCGGTCGTCGGTGACGGTCATCTCAGTACCCCCCAGTACGAGTTGGTGTCGTGTCGTTCGTGCGGTGTCGGCCGGTCACTTCGCCTGAGCGCAGGCGAGCACCGACTTGACGATGTTGTGGTACCCGGTGCAACGGCAGAGGTTGCCCTCGAGGCCGATGCGCACTTCTTCCTCGGTCGGGTTCGGGTTCTCGCGCAGCAGGCTGGTGGCCGCCATGACCATGCCCGGTGTGCAGTACCCGCACTGGAGACCGTGGTTCTCCATGAACGCCTTCTGCATCGGGTGCAGCTCGCCACCGGTGGCCATGCCCTCGATGGTCGTGACGGCCGAACCGTCGGCCTGGGCGGCGAGCACGGTGCAGCTCTTCACGGCCTCGCCGTCGAGGTGGACGCTGCAGGCGCCGCACGACGACGTGTCGCAGCCGATGTTCGTGCCGGTGAGACCACACACGTCGCGGACGTAGTGGACGAGCAGCGTGCGTGCCTCGACCTCGTCCTCGCGGGCAGTGCCGTTCACGGTGACCTGGATCTTCATCGAACTCCCCTTCGCAGGTTCCCCGCCCCCCATGGCGGTGCCACATCATGCCCCATCCGCAGGGGCTGCGTAAACACGCGACGGATCGGACCCCTCAGCCGAGGGGGCGATGGTGGTGCGGCATGCGGCGGGGGAGGGTGGCGGCGAATACGACGGCGAAGACTGCGGCGGCCGTCAGACCGATCGTCGCCCCTGGCGCCGCCTCGAGGTGGTAGCTGAGCACGAGTCCCACCGTGCCCTCGGTGACACCGAAGACCACGGCCCAGACGGTCATCTGGCGCAGCGAGCGGGCGAACAGGCGCGAGGTCGCCGCAGGCGTGACCAGCAGGGTCACCGACATGACCGTGCCGACGGCCCGGAGGCTGATGACCACGACGACCGCGAGCAGTACGACGAGGACGGCCTGCACGAGTTCGACCCTGACCCCGACCTGCTCGGCCTGCACGTGGTCGAACGTCGCCAGCCGCAACTCCCCGAAGAGCGCGAGCACGACGGCGACGGCTGCCCCTCCTAGGGCGATGTTCAGCCAGATGTCGCCCCAGCCGACGGTGAGGACGCGCCCGAAGAGGAAGTGGGTCAGCTCGACGCCGGTGTCGAGTCGCGAGATCACGACCACGCCGAGGCCGAAGAACGCCGTCCCGAGCACGGTCACGACCGTCTCCTGGCCGAGACGACGGTTGCCCGAGAAGGTCACCAGCAGGGTGGCGAGAAGGAGACCGGCCCCGACCGCACCGAAGAGCACGTCGATGCCGAGCGCGTACGCGATCCCGACGCCGGCGAGTGTCCCGTGCGCCATCGCGTCGCCGAGGTTCGCCATCCGTCGGAGGACCACCCACGTCCCGACCACGGGGGCGACGACACCGATGACGAGCGTGGCGACCAGGGCGCGCTGCATGAACTCGGCGCGGAAGGGGTCGAGCAGCCAACTCATGGGCGGGGCCTGGTGGAGAAGAGGTCGTCGACGGCGTCGAGCGACAGGACGTCGACTGGCGCGCCATCGGCGAGCAGCGTGCCGTTGACGGCGAGACACCGCGGGAAGCGTCGGCGCACGAGGCCGAGGTCGTGCGTGGCGACGACGAGTGTCGTGCCGCCGGCCACGAGAGCGGCGAAGACGTCGAACAGTTCCTCGGTGGTGGGTTCGTCGACTCCGCTCAGCGCCTCGTCGAGCAGGACGACCGAGGCGCGCTGGGCGAGCGCACGGGCGAGGTAGGCGCGCTGCAACTGCCCGCCGCTGAGCTCGTTGAGCGAGCGGTCGGCCGCCCCGGGGAGCAGGACCCGTGCGAGTGAGTCGGCGACCACGACCCGATCGTCGGCCGTGGGGCGCTGCCACCACCGGCGGAAACGACGGCGACCGGCGCAGACGAGTTCGCCCACCGTCAGCGGGAAGGCGATGTCGTTGTCGTTGCGTTGCGGGATGTAGGCGAGGTCCATCCGGTCGGTGCGGTCGTGGCAGTGGACCCCGTTGACCTCGACCACTCCGTCATGGTTCACCAACCCACAGATGGCGCGCATCAGGGTGCTCTTGCCGGCGCCGTTGGGCCCGACGACGGCGATCAGTTCGCCACGTCGCACCGAGAACGAGACGTCGTGCAGGACCGACCGTTCACCGAGGGTGACCCCGAGCGACTGGAGTTCGAGGACGACCCCGTCGGGCCCCGGAGTGTGGTGCGGGGCGTGCGAGTGGCGGTGCGGACTCATGTGCAACCGAGTCCGGAGCGGAGCGCTGCGAGGTTGGCGCGCATGATCGAGGCGTAGTTGTCGCCTGCGGCGATCTGCTCGGCCGACAGCGCCTCGACCGGGTCGAGCTGGGCTGCCGTCGCCCCGACCTCGTCGGCGAGCGTGGCCGACAGGTCGGCCGGGAGGCCCTCCTCGAAGAAGATCGTCGTGACTCCCTCCGTGCGGGCGAGTTCGGCGAGGGCCTCGAGCGTCGCGGCCGACGGCTCCTCGCTCGGCGAGATCCCGGCGATCGAAACGCTCCGCAACCCGTACGCCGCGGCGAGATAGCCGAACGCGTCGTGGCCCGTGACCAGTAGGTCGGAGGCGCAGTCGGTGAGGCCGACGGTCATCTCACCGTCGAGGTCGGTCATCCTCGCTGCGTACGCGGCGGCGTTCGCCGTCCACGTGGTCGAGCGACTCGGATCGATGCGGGAGAGGGCTGCCGCCACGGTGCCGGCCATGGTGGCCATGTTCGTCGGGTCGAGCCACACGTGCGGATCGGCGACCCCGTCGGCCGAGTCGATGCGCTCGATGTCGGCGAAGAGGTCGACCACCTCGCCGTCGAGGGAGGCGGCCGCAGCGTCGACCGCAGGCTGGAACCCGTCGAGGAGGAAGAGGACCTCGGCATCGGCGAGCTGGTCGAGTTGCTTCGCGGTGGGTTCGTACTCGTGCGCCTCTTCGCCGTGCGGAACGAGAGGAATCACCACGACGTCGGTCCCGGCGGTGACGGCGGCGACCACGTCCTCGAGCGGGGCGAAGCCGGCGGCCACGACCAGGGCGCCGCTCGGCGTCGACTCCGAACCGCAGGCCACGGCCGACAGGGCGAGCGCGCCGACGAGCGCGAGTCGGCGGACGGCGCGGTGATCGACGAGCGGACGGGTCACGAGGCGAGGGTACCCACAATGGGAATCATTCTCATCAGAATGGGAGAGGTTCCCGTTAGGGTGCGCGTGTGGCCGATCGACCCGCACCGAGTCCTGCCCTCGCCGCTGCAGCGATGCGGGCGATGGCGCCGCTCGAGGTGCGCATGACGGCGCACCGACGTGCGGTGCTCGGCGCGCTCGAGGCCGCCGGCCGACCGCTGAGCGTCGACGAGGTGGTGTCGGCCGCTGGTGTGCCGACGAGCACGGCCTACCGGAACCTGTCCGAACTGGTCGACTGCGGCGTGGTCGCCCGTGTGGCGGGCGCAGGCGGCGCCGACCGGCACGAACTCGCCGAAGCCCTCTCGCACCACCACCATCACCACATGGTGTGCACCCGCTGCGGAGTGGTGAGCGACTTCGACCCCAGCCGACAGCTCGAGCGACTCATCGCCCGCGAGATCGAGCAGATCCTCGACGAGACGGGTTTCGCCGTCGATCACCACGTCTTCGACGTGCGCGGCCTCTGCCGTCGGTGCCGCGACCGAGGGTGACGCCACGACCTGCCGGCGTAGGCAGTCGACGCCGGCACCGGGACCGGCACCACGACCTCGACGTCGCAGGCAGCCGGCCCGTCAGGTGATCGGCGCGGTGTCGTCGAGATCGCGGCCGATCCGCCAGTCGCTCCCGTGGCGGGTGAACCAGCGCTCGACCTCGTCGGGATGCAGTGGAGGTGACACGAGGTACCCCTGAGCGAGGTCGCACCCGAGGCGGGTCAGTTCGTCGCGCTGGGCGATGGTCTCGACGCCCTCGGCGACGACCTCGAGGCCGAGTGCGTCGGCCATCCCGATCATCGCCGCGACGACGGCGTGGTCCTCGGAGTGGTCGATCATCCCACCGACGAACGAGCGGTCGATCTTGATCGCCGAGAGCGGGTAGCGACGGATGTGGGTGAGCGACGAGTACCCGGTGCCGAAGTCGTCGAGGCACAGGCTGATGCCCATGGCCCGCAACTGCTCGAGCGTGTGCTCGGGCGACACGCGTCCGCCGCCGGGGCGCCGGGTCAGGGTCGCGTGTTCGGTGATCTCGACGACGAGTCGACCCGCAGGCAGGTCGTGCTCGGCGAGGATGAGGCCGACCCGGTCACACAAGCCGCGATCGGCGAGCTGGGCCACCGAGAGGTTGACGCCGACGCTGACGTGCGAGGGGAGTGACCGCAGGGTCCGGCACGCCGAGCGGAGCACGACGTCGCCGAGCAACAACTCGAGCCCGGCGTCCTCGGCGAGGTCGAGAAAGGCGGCGGGCGACAGCACACCCTTGCGCGGGTGGTGCCACCGAACGAGCGCCTCGAACGAGTCGGTGCGCCCGCCATCGAGGCGCGAGATCGGTTGGAGATAGGCGATGACCTCGCCGCGTGCGAGCCCGACCGCCAGCTCGTCGGCAAGGCGTCGCCGCTCGTTGGCGCTCCGGTTGCGTTGACCGAGGGTGCGTTCGGGTTCGCCACGTCGACCCGCCTTCGCCTCATACATCGCCAGGTCGGCGTCGGCGAGGAGACCGGTCACGGTGGCGTCGTCGTCGGCGAGGGCGAGCCCGACGCTGGCGGTGACGCGCACCGGGCCCTCGGTGAGGAGGTACGGCATCGAGAGCGTGGCGTCGATCCGCTCGCAGAGGGCCTGTGCGGCCGGCCGTTCGATGATCCCGTGCGAGACGATGACGAACTCGTCGGAGCCGACGCGGGCCACGAGATCGCCCGGGCGCACGACAGACCGGAGGCGATCGGCCACGACACGGAGGAGTTCGTCGCCGGCCTCGTGGCCGAGCAGGTCGTTCACCGGCTTGAAGCGGTCGAGGTCGATGAACACGACGGCAGCGCGGGCGCGATGGCTGACGATCGCGTCGAGCGTCTCGAGCAGTACCGAGCGGTTCGCGAGTCCGGTGAGTGCGTCGTGTGTGGCGAGGTGCTCGAGGGTCGTACGGGTCTGCACGAGTTCGGTGACGTCGTGTCCGGTGACGATGAAGCCACCGACCACCGGGTCGTCGAGGAGGTTGACGATCTCCCACCGCATCGGTCGGGGAGCGGCGTCGTCGTCACTCGTGAGCATCGCCGCCTCGGCGACGACGGTCTGACCCTCGCTGGCCGCGACGGCCTCGAGGGCAGCCGTGAAGCCCTCGGCCGAGCCCGTGGCGCAGAAGTCGGCGAGCGGCCGCCCCACCACGCGGCCGAGGTCGTGCCCGAGCAGACGGGTGAACGCACCGTTCGCGCTGCGCACGATGCCGGTGGCGTCGAGGAGAAGGGTCACCGCTGCTCCGTGCTGCACGACATGCCGGAAGAGTTGGTCGTCGTCCTGGGCGACCTCCCAGATCCGACGATCGGTGATGTCGCGGGCGACCACCACGAGGCCGTCGATGCCGGTCACCCCGAGGGCGTTGGAACCGACGAACTCGACCCAGCGCCACCCGCCGTCGGCGTGGGCCACGCGGATCTCGACCGCCGTGCCGACCTCTTCGTCGAGGATCGTCGCACCCGACGACAGCACCACGGCATGGTCGTCGGGGTGGACCAGGTCGGTGACCGGTCGCCCGATCAACTCAGTGGTCTGCCAGCCGAGCGCCCGTCCGACTGCACCGCTCGCCCACTCGATGCCGAGCTCGGCCGAGAGAACCATTGCCATGTCGGGCAGGTTCTCGGCCACGGCGCCGAGGTCGGGATGCGGAGTCACCTGCCCATTATCGGCCGAACCGTGGTGCTCAGCCCGCCATCGTCGACGCGGAGGCCGACCCAGCAGCGACGGTGTCGGCGGCAGCGGTGTCGGCAGCAGCGGCCGGGCGGTCGGGTCGGAGGAAGGCCCACGTCACGGCGACGGCATAGGCCACATAGGTGACGACCCTGATCCGCTCGGGACTCGCCGACCACCCGAAGAGCCCCTTGAGGAAGTCGTAGAGGGTCCCCTCGGCGAACCGACCGCTCGTGATCTCCCACCGCGGCGAGAACAGCAGGCCGCCCTCGAACCCGAGCAACTCGCGGAACTCGTGGACGGCCTTGCCGGCCAGGCCGGCGGCGAAGAGGATCAGGAGGACACCGGTGACGGTGAAGAAGCGCCGGAGGTCGATCCGGCTGCCCCAGCGGTAGACGAGCACACCGATGACGGCCGAGATCGCGAGTCCGATGAGGCCACCCACCACGACCTCGGAGGTCGAGGCGCTCGCCGTCTCGGCGCTGAGGAGGAAGAGGGCCGTCTCGAAACCCTCGCGAGCGACGGCGACGAAGGCGACGACGCCCACGGCCGTCACGCTCGTGGCGGCGTCGAGTCGCCCCCGGAGGGTCCCGCCGAGGGTCCGGGCGTTGGCCCGCATCCAGAGGATCATCCAGGTGAGCACGGCGCAGGCGGCGAGGGCCATGACACCTTCCACGGCCTGCTCGGCCTTGCCCTCGAGTCCGTCGGTGACGGCGTGGACGGCGATGCCCGCCACGAGACACAGTGCGGCGGCGATGCCCGCACCGCTCCACATCGCCGCGATCCGGTCGGTGCGGCCGGTCTTGACGAGGTATCCGAGGAGGATCGCGAGGACGAGGGAGATCTCGAGGCCTTCGCGGAGGGTGATGAGGAGGGAAGCGCCCATGTCTCAGATGTTAGGGATGCCGAACACGACCGTCAAGTCGGACAGTGGGACATCCGTCAGGGGCGCCTAACACTCAGATGTAGAGGTACTCGGGTCCCTGTGGTCGTGGGGCTCGCCGCACCCGGGGAGTCCGCAGTGTCAGCGCGTTCCCCAGACGAACCGGTGGGTGTGGATCCCGAAATAGGTGAACGACTCGACCGACCGGACGTCGGGGATCCGTCGGACCTCGTCGTCGATCACCTGCAGCAGCCGCGACGAGTCGGCGCACAGCACCTCGACCAGGAGGTCGAACGAACCCGACGTGAACACGACATAGATGACACCCTCGATGTCGGCGATCCGGTCGGCGACGTCGCGGACGTTGCGGTCGACCCTGACGCCGAGAGCGGCCATGACGGGGTACCCGAGGGCCATCGGGTTGGTGACCCCGACGACCTCGACGACCCCCGCGTCGAGGAGGCGCTGGACGCGCATGCGTGTGGCGGCCGGTGACAACCCGACGAGTTCGGCGAGGTCGGCGTACGACGCGCGGCCGTCGCGCTGCAGCTCGTCGATGAGGCGGCGGTCGAGGTCGTCGAGCGGGGTCACGTCGTCAGCCTCCCATGCCGACGTCGCCGTGGCGTGGTGGGACCCACGAGCGGTCTTCAGGGAGGGAGTTGCCGCCATCGACGACGATGAGCTGACCGGTCACGTACGACGCGGCAGCCGACGCGAGGAAGGCGATGACGGCAGCCACCTCGGCGGGCGTGCCCGAGCGACCGAGCGGGGCGAGTCGGCCGGCCACGGCCTCGCCGGAGGTCTGCGACGCGGTGGCGATCCAGCCGGGTGCGACGGCGTTGACCGTGACACCGGACGATGCGCACTCGAGGGCGAGGGCGCGGGTCAGGCCGACCATTCCGGCCTTGGCGGCGTGATACGCGACATCGCCCGTGAAGGCCTGCACCGGACCCGAGGTGCTCGCGACGTTGACGATCCGACCGGCCGAGCCGGCGCTGCGCAGCCACGGGAGGGCTGCACGGCAGACCGTGAAACAGGTCGTGAGGTTGCGTGCCAGTCCGTCGGACCACTGGCCGTCGGTCACCGATTCGGTCGGGGCGTCGAGGTGCGATCCGCCGACGGCGATCATCCCTGCGTTGTTGACGACCACGTCGAGACGCCCGTCCAGTGCGGTGAGGTCGAGCACGAGCCGATCGGCGGCGTCGGGTTCGAGGAGGTCGCACACGACACCCTCGGCGCTGATGCCGTCGGCGACCAGTTCGGCCACGCGGTCGTGGATCCGTGCCGTGGTCGAGGTGACGACGACGTGGTGGCCCGCGGCACCGAGAACGCGGGCCGTGGCGAATCCGATCCCGGAGGCGGATCCCGCCCCGGTGACGAGGGCGACCGGATGGGGCGTCATCTGTCGATCATCCCATGCCGCCGATCATGCTGCGTCGTCGTTCGTGCTGCGTCGTCGGTCATGCTGGTCGTCGATCATGCGGGGCGTCGGTCGTCACGTGTCGGTCGTGCTGGGTCGTCGGTCGTCAGGCGACGAGTGCCTCGACGGCCTGACGGAACACCTCGGTGTGACGGTCGACGTCGTCGAGCGAGTGCGACGGCGACATCAGGGCCATGTTGTGGAACGGGGTGAGCAGGATGCCCCGGTTGATGGCGAAGAGATGCATGAACGCGTCGAGTTCGTGGTCGACGGCAGCAGCAGCGGTGGCCCCGTCGCGTGGCGGCGGGCAGAACCAGTACTCGGCACGGCCGCCCAACTGCTGAACGGTCCACGGCAGTCGGTGCTCGTCGATCACCGACCGGACGCCGTCCGTCCAGGCGGTGGCGAGCGGGATCATGTGGGCGAAGTCCTCGTCGCGCAGCGTGCTGCCGAGCGTGGCCCGCACGGCGGCCAGAGCGAGGGCGTTCCCAGTGAGGGTCCCGCCGACTCCACTGACGTCGATGCCGTCGTGGGCGATGACCGGAGCGAGCCGTGCGGCGACGTCGGCGTTCATCCCGTACGCCGCCGCGGGCATGCCGCCACCGATCGTCTTGCCGATGACGAAGAAGTCGGGCTCGAGACCCCATGCCCGAGTGGCCCCGCCGGGACCGACGCAGATCGTGTGCGTCTCGTCGATCACGAGCAGCGTGCCGTACCGGCGGGTGAGTGCGCGCAACGCGTCGTGGAACCCAGGGTCGGGGAGGACGATGCCGATGTTGGTGAGGGCCGGCTCGGCGAGCACACACGCGATGTCGCCCTCGGCGAGTGCTGCCTCGAGTGCAGCAACGTCGTTGAACGGGACGACGACGGTGGTCAGCGACGGATCGACCTGCGGACCGATGCTCCCCGGTCGGGGAAGGGTGCGGCCCGTGGCGGGGTCGCGGGTGACCAGGCTCTCGTCGACGCTCCCGTGGTAGCACCAGTCGAAGACCAGCACCTTCGACCGACCGGTGAGGTGGCGGGCGAAGCGGAGCACGAAGCGGTTGGCGTCGGTGGCGGTCATCGCCATCTGCCACGTGGGGAGCCCGAAGCGGCGGGCGAGCTCGTCGCCGACCCATGCCGCATCGTCGTTGGGGAGCATCGTCGTGATGCCGCGTCGGGCCTGGTGCGAGAGGGCGTCGGCGACCTGGGGGAGGGCGTGTCCGGTCATCGCGCCGGTGTCGCCGAGGCAGAAGTCGACGTACTCGATGCCGTCGACGTCGGTGAAGCGGGCGCCACTGGCCGTGTCGAAGAACAGCGGGAATGAGCCCGGCCACCGGGTCATCCAGGCCATCGGGACGCCGCCGAGGAGCGAGCGTCCGGCCGCGAGCGCCCGCTCTCGCGACACGGGGTGTCGCTCGACGAACTCGCGCTCCTCGCGGGCGTGGAGTTCGGCGAGGCGCTGGCGATCGATCATGTCAGCGAGGCTAACACCACCGATTCACTCGTCGAAATGACTGTCGGCGAGCGATCCGCTTGTCAGTGGGCGGCAGCAGCGATGGCGGCCCACACGCGCTGCGGGGTGCAGGGCATGTCGACGTGGGTGACGCCGAGGTGACCGAGAGCGTCGACGACCGCCGACTGCACGGCCGGGGTGCTGCCGATCGTGCCGCTCTCGCCGATGCCCTTGGCGCCGAGCGGGTTGTGGAAGGTCGGGGTCTCCATGTGGACCACCTCGACGCTCGGCAGTTCGGCCGCCGAGATGAACGCGTAGTCGGCGAGGTTCGAGGTCACCGGGTTGCCGTCGCCGTCGTACCGGACCTCCTCGAGCAGCGCCTGCGCGGTCCCCTGGGCGACACCGCCGTGGATCTGACCCTCGAGGAGCATCGGGTTGAGGACGGTGCCGGCGTCGTCGCAGGCGATGTGACGCAGGTGGGTGACCTTTCCGGTCTCGGTGTCGACCTCGACCACGGCCACGTGCGCACCGAAGGGGAAGGTCGCCGCGCTCTGGAAGAACAGGGCGTGCTGGAGACCCTCGGGCAGCTCGGAGTCGCCGTGGGCGGCGACGGCGAGCTCGGCCCAGCCCTTGCCGACGGCAGGGGTGCCGGTCACGTGGAACATCGCCCGTGCCTTGTCGAGCACCACGTCGGCCTCATCGGCCTCGAGGAGGCGGGCCGCCAGCTTGCGGGCCTTCTCGACGAGTTCGGCAGCAGCGTTCCAGACGGCGGCGCCGCCGTGCTGCAACGAGCGCGACCCCATCGTCCCGGCGCCCTCGGGCACCAAGTCGGTGTCACCCCAGACGACCTCGATGCGGTCCATCGGGATGCCGGTCTGCTCACTGGCCAGCATGCTCCAGGCCGTGACATGGCCCTGGCCGTGGGGTGACGTGCCGGTGTAGACGATGGCGCGTCCGTCGTCGGTGACCTCGACCTTGGCGTGCTCACCGAACGGCGCGACACCACCGGTGATCTCGACGTAGGTGCTGATGCCGATGCCCAACTGGCGCGGGCCGCCCTCTGCCCGACGTCGTGCCTGCTCGGCACGGAGGCCGGCGTAGTCGGCGGCGGCGAGCGCCCGGTCGAGAGCCTCCTCGTAATCGCCGACGTCGTAGGTCTGGCCCGAGGCTGTCGAACGGGCCTCGAGGAACTTCGGGATCAGGTTGAGTCGGCGGACGTCGGCCGGGTCCTTGCCGATCTCGGCGGCGAACAGGTCCATGGCGCGCTCGGCGGCAGCAGTGGCCTCGGGGCGACCAGCGCCGCGGTAGGCGGTGGTGATCGCCGTGTTGGTGACCACGCTCGTGGTACGCACCTCGATGTTCGGGATGTCGTACACGGCGCTGGCCATCGGCTTGGTCATGAACGGGGCGAGGATCGCGCCCATCTCGACGAAGTACCCGGCGTCCTGCAGCACGCGCAGCTGGTAGTGCGTGACCTTGCCCTCACGGGTGCCGCCGACGGTGATGTACTGCACCTGGGCGCGACCGTGGCCCATCATCATCATCGACTCGCTGCGGGTCTCGCGCCAGCGCACCGGCCGACCAGCGGCCTTGGCGAGCACGCCGAGCAGGCTCTCCTCAGGGTCGCACGAAATCTTGGCACCGAAGCCGCCGCCGACGTCGGGCGTGATCACCTTGACCTGCGCGGCGTCGACACCGTTCGCCTTGGCGATCGTGCCACGGGCGCCCTGCGCGCCCTGGGTGCTCAGCCACTGGTGGAGCCGACCGTCGATCCAGGCCGCGGCCGAACCGCGCACCTCGAGCGGGCACGGGGCCACTCGCTGGTTGACGATGCGGTGCGGGCCCGAGACGACCTCGCACCCGGCGAAGTACTCGGCCGGGTCGGACAGATCGGGCATCCCGAGCACGGTGGTGTCGAACACGACGTTCGAGCCGGCCGACGGGTAGAGCAGGTTGGTGCTCGTGGCCGCCTCCTCGATGTCGACGACGGCAGGGAGCATGTCGTAGTCGACGATCACGCGCTCGGCGGCATCTTCACCCTGGTCGCGCTCCTCGGTGAGCACCACGGCCACCGGTTCGCCGACCACGCGCACCTTCTCACCCACGGGGACCACGGCGAAGCGGGCGACCATCGGGTTGAAGTCGGAGGGGATCGCCTCGAGGCCGAGGTCGGCCGCCGTGTACACGGCGACGACGCCGGGCATCTCGAGCGCCTCGGACACGTCGATCGAGGTCACCGTGCCGTGGGCGACGGTCGACCGCACGTAGGTCACATGGAGAGCGCCCTCGAGTTCGGGGATGTCGAGGTCGTCGACGTACACGCCGCCCGTGGTGAGGAACTTCGGGTCCTCCTTGCGAAGGACACGGTTACCCAGGATGCTGCCGGCCACGAGATACCCCCAAGAGTTGAACTGGCTGGGGGCGAGACTAGAGGACGGATCAGGGGGGTGTCGTGCTCGAGGTGGCCGCGACGGCCGCATCGACCTCGGCCTGCTGCACGGCGACTGCGCCGGCGATCGCGCCGTAGGGCCACCCGCCCGGGAGGGTGAGCGGCGCCGAGGGCGAGGGCAGGACCGTCAGCCGGATCTCCCCCTCGCGGACGTACCCGATCTCCTCACGCGCGGCCTCGGCGATGCCGTCGGGGGTCTGCAGGCGGGTGACCTCGTCGGAGAGTTCGGCGTTGACTTGCTCGAGAGCGGCCAGCTCGGCCTTCTTCACCGCGATGGCATCGCGCTGGCGGAGGTACGAGGTGACGGGGATGACGAACAGCGCCCCGACGATCGCGACGAGCACCACGACCGCACCGAAGCGGAAGGCGAGGACCTTCGCCGAGCCCTTGAACAACAGGCGGTCACGGCCGATGGCGTGGGTCAGATCGGCGATGCTGCCGTCGACCGGTCGACGGGTGGCGCCGGTGCCGGCGGACGTGTCGTCGCGCCGCGGTCGGGTGATCGACGACGTGCGCGGCGCAGACCGGCGGACGCTGCTGGTGCGGCGAGCCGTCGACTCTCCGTTCCGCGGTCCGCGTGCCGTGCTCATGTGGCCATTCTTCCAGTGGGCGCGCCGCGATGTGCGGCACCCGACCGGCGCTGTCAGCGAGGGCTGAGGGCCGAGCGGCCGCGGAAGGCAGCGGCCTCGCCCAGCATCTCCTCGATGCGGAGCAGCTGGTTGTACTTGGCGACACGGTCGCTACGGGCGGGCGCGCCGGTCTTGATCTGACCGCAGTTGGTGGCGACGGCGAGATCGGCGATGGTCGCGTCTTCGGTCTCGCCACTGCGGTGGCTCATCACGCTGCTGTACGAGTGGCGCGTCGCCAACTCGACCGTGTCGAGGGTCTCGGAGAGGCTGCCGATCTGGTTGACCTTGACGAGCACCGAGTTGGCGACCTTGCGCTCGATGCCCATGCGGAGACGATCGACGTTGGTGACGAACAGGTCGTCACCGACGAGCTGGACCTTGTGACCGACGGCAGCGGTGAGCTGTGCCCAACCGTCCCAGTCGTCCTCGGCCCTGCCGTCCTCGATGCTGACGATCGGATAGGTGTCGACCAGGCGTGCCCAGTAGGCGACCATCTCGTCGCGGCCGAGGACCTTGCCCTCACCCGAGAGGTGGTAGGCGCCGTCGCGGTAGAGCTCGCTCATCGCGGGGTCCATGGCGATGGCGATGTCGGTACCGGGCGCGTAGCCGGCCTTCTCGATGGCTTCCATCAGGATGCGGATGGCGTCCTCGTTGGTGGCCAGGTTCGGGGCGAAGCCACCCTCGTCGCCGACGGCGGTCGAGAGACCGCGTTCGTGGAGGACCTTCTTCAGCGTGTGGTACGTCTCGGTGCCCCAGCGCAGCGCCTCGCGGAACGAGGGAGCGCCGATCGGCATGATCATGAACTCCTGCATGTCGATCGTGTTGTCGGCGTGAGCGCCGCCGTTGACGACGTTCATCATCGGTACGGGCAGGACGTGGGCCTGCGGGCCACCGAGGTACTTCCAGAGCGGGAGACCGAGTTCGTCGGCGGCCGCCTTGGCGACGGCGAGGCTCGTGCCGAGGATGGCGTTGGCACCGAGGCGGGCCTTGTTCGGGGTGCCGTCGAGTTCGTTCAGACCACGGTCGATGAGGCGCTGTTCGAAGGCGTCGACACCGTCGAGGAGGTCGCAGATCTCGTCGTTCACGAACGCGACGGCGTTGGCGACTCCCTTGCCCAGGTACCGGCTGCCTCCGTCGCGCAGTTCGACCGCCTCGTGTTCGCCGGTGCTCGCACCGCTCGGCACGGCCGCACGGCCGATCGCTCCGCTCTCGAGGACCACCTCGACCTCGACGGTGGGGTTGCCGCGTGAGTCGAGGATCTCCCGACCGATGACGTTGACGATGTCGCTCATGTCAGGGAACGGTACCGGCCTTGACCTCGTCCCACAGCGTGTCGAGTGTCTCCAACCCGGCCGTCGTGAGGTCGATGCCGCGGGCCCGCGCCAGCGCCTCGACACCCTCGAACCGTGTCCGGAACTTGCCGACAGCGCGACGTAGTGCGGCCTCTGGGTCGACCTTCAGGTGGCGGGCGACGTTGACGACGGCGAACAGCAGATCGCCGACCTCGTCGGCCACGGCCTCGGTGTCGCCGATCGAGGCGGCCTCGCGCACCTCGGCGCTCTCCTCGGCGATCTTGGGGAACGCGCCCTCGACGTCGGGCCAGTCGAAGCCGACCTTGGAGGCGCGCTTCTGCACGGCGTGCGCGTACGAGAGCGACGGCTGGGCCGTGGGCACGCCGTCGAACGCCGACGTGCGCTGCTTCTCGGCGCGCTTGATCGCGTCCCAGTTGGCGACCACCTCGTCGGCGCCGTCGACGGTGACCTCGCCGAACACGTGGGGGTGACGGCGGACGAGTTTGTCGTGGACCCCGCGAGCGACGTCGGCCATCGTGAACCGGCCCTCTTGCTCGGCGATCGTGGCGTGGAACTCGATCTGGTAGAGGAGGTCGCCGAGCTCCTCGACGAGGGCCTCGTCGGTGGATGGGTCGTCGGGGTCGAGGGCGTGGAGTGCGTCGACGACCTCGTAGGTCTCCTCGAGCAGATACGTCACCAGTGAGGCGTGGGTCTGCTCCTGATCCCACGGGCACTGTTCGCGGAGGGTCCGGGCCAGCAGGTGGAAGCGTCCGAGTTCGGCGGCGGTCCCGACACCGAGCCGCGGGACGTAGACCGACGTGAGGTGATCGGCCTCGACGGCGCGATCGAGTTCCGACCAGGTCGTGTGGGTGATCGCCTCGTCGTCGTTCCCGAGACGCTGCAGGATCACGACCGGGAGGTCGTCGACGTCGTCGGAGTCGACGGCGAGCTTGATCTCGCTCATCACCCAGTTGGCGTGCGTGTGGGCGATCAGCAGGGGCCCCTCGAGTCCCTCTGCGGCGGCCGCGAAGTCGTGCCCGTCGACGAGCGTGACGCGCTCCTCGACCGGGTCGATGCCCAGCCGAGCCCATGCCACGTCGAGGAAGGACATTGCGGGGAGCACCACGCACTCGATGCGGTCCTCGCCACGCAGGTGACGGACGGTGCGCTCGAGCACGAGCGGCGAGCCGGGCACGGCGTAGAGGATCGAGCCGTGTTCGGTGGCCGCCGCGACGAGTCGCTCGGTGATCTCGGCGTACACGTCGGCGAACGTGTCGGCCGATTCGTACACCTCGTCGAACGACCGTGCGCCGGGGACGAGTTCGGCACTCGGGTGTCGTGCCGTCCGGAGGAAGCGGTGCGGATGTGCGGCGATCGCGTCGAGGACCTCACCGGTGACGTGGCGCGCCCCGCCGGGCCCGAGGCCGACGACGGTGACCCTCGGGAGGCTCACGCCCGGGTCAGCCTGCGGGAGCGACGACCGAGGCCGACGACGCGTCCCAGGATCCGTAGCGGCTGTCGACCCAGACGTCGGAATCGGCGACGAGCTCGGTCATGAGCGTCTTCAACTGGTCGGGCACGAGTCCGCCCATCTGCGCGACCGGGAACTCCTCCCACGGACGCAGGAGGACGACGGCGCTGACCGTCTCGAGTTCGACAGCAACGGGCTTGCCCACCTCTGCTCCAGCGGCGGCCATCGCGTCGATCAGTTCGGGGGTGAGGCCCGAGATGGCGAAGCACTCATTGCCGTTCGGATCGGTGAGGATCCCACCGCCCTCGGCGAGGCTCGGGTCGGCGGCGAACGTCGCCGCCGCATCGGCGAACGACTCGCCAGCGTCGAGTGCGGCGAGCACCTCGTCGGCCGTCGTGTCCTCGCCGAGCGGGATGGCGCGCATGCACACGAGCGGCGAGTCGAGCCCGGTCTCGTAGACAGCGCGGGCCTCGTCGGCGAGAGGTGCGACGGCGGTCGAGACGGCCTCGCTGGTGGCGGCCGACAGCTCGTCCATCGTGGTGATGCCGGCGACGTCGGCACCGAGGATGCGGGCCTGGACCCAGCGGTTGATGACCGAACGGAGCTGGTCGCCGTCGGTGCTCTGGCCGGAGAGCGAGCCGAGGTCGGCGCGGCTCAGTTCGACCCCGTCGACGACGGCAGCCGTGTCGGCGCGGTCGACGGTGGAGCACGAGGCCAGCAGACCGGCACCGGCGAGGAGGGAGAGTGCGAGCGGGAGTCGACGGATCACGGGGCGACGTTATCCGGTGGCGCCGCCGGGTGGCGTCTCGCCGCCCGCCTCGCCGCTCGTGTCGTCGCCGCTCGCGTCGCCGATCCGGTCCTCCCAGTCGGTCCACTCGACGCCCGACTCGTGCAGGTACGCCCTGACCGCCTCGCCGGTGGTCCGGGCGGTGTGGTCGGGCATCGTCCCGTGGGTCGCCGAGTACCTGTCGACCTGTTCGTGCACGCTGCCCTTGAGTTCGGCGAAGCGGAGATCGATGCCGCGCTCGTCGAGGTCGGCGACGAGTTGTTCGAGCATCTCGGCCGCCGTCGAGTCGACGTCGGTGATCGGCTCGGCGGTGACGATCACGGTCTGCGCCGGGTCGCCGTCGTGGCTGCGTCCGGCGAGGTGGCGGTTGAGGTCGTCGGCGAACACTCGGGCGTTGGCGAACATCAACGGTGCGTCGAAGCGGTACAGCAGCAGACCCGGCACGACCCGCCCCTCCGGGTGGCGCGCCCGGTCGTGGTACCCCTTGAGCCCGTCGACCCGGACGAGTTCTGCCGTGTGCGGCCGCCACACCCGACGGAGGAAGTCGATCACCGACAACGCGACGGCGGCGATGGCACCGCTCACCGGGCCGAGTACGGCGACGAGCACGGTGGCCGCCATCGCGAGAGCGAACTCGCTGCGGCGGAACCGGAGCAGGCGTACGAGAGCGGGCAGGTCGACCAGTGAGATCACCGCTCCGAGGACGACGGCGGCGAGCGTCGCTTTGGGGAGGAGTCGGAAGGCGTGCGGGGCGACGACGGTCAGAGCGCCGAGCACCGCGGCTGCGACGATGCCCGTCACCGGCGTGCGCGCACCGGCCGACTCGGCCACCGGCGTCCGGGACGCGCTCGAGCTGACGGGCATCCCGCCGAAGAGACCCGCCGCGACCTTGCCCGCTCCGAGGGCGAAGAGTTCGTGGTTCTCACCGACCGATTCGTGGCGGCGGACGGCGAGTGTCCTCGACAGCACGCTCGTGTCGGCGAACGCGACGAACGCGACACCGACGGCCGCTCCAACGAGCGACCTCAGTTCAGCGACGTCGAGTGCCGGCCAGGTCGGGAGTGGCAACCCGCGCGGCAGATCGCCGACGAGTGCGATCGCGTCGGGGCCGGTGCCGAGGTCGAACACGGCGGTCGCAACGATCCCGGTGACGACGGCGACGAGGGCGGCGGGGACACGGGGGAGGACGGACCGCAGGACGAGAATCATGGCCAGGCCGCCCGTCCCGAGTACCAACGTGGTGGAGTCGACCCCACTGTCGGCGAGCCCGTCGACGAAGGCCCGGATCTGAGCTCCGAGCGACTCACCCGGGGCTGAGGTGCCGAGGATGGTGGCGGTCTGACCGAGCCCGATGGTGAGTGCGATGCCGTGGAGGTACCCGAGCCGCACCGGCGACGAGAGGAGTTCGGCGAGGAAGCCGAGTCGTGCGACTGCAGCGGCGAGGCAGATGACACCGGTGAGGATGGCGAGCATCCCAGCGACGGCCACCGCGTGCGCAGGGTCGGTCGTGACGAACGGGAGAGTCGCGGCGAGGACGAGGGGGGTGAGCGAGGAGTCGGGCCCGAGCACCATGATCCGTGACGGCCCCACCAGGGCGTAGGCGAGGAGCGGGACGATCGAGGAGTAGATGCCGACCTCGGGCGGCAGGCCGGACGCGACGGCGTACGCCATACCGGCCGGAGCGAGCAGCCCCACGAGCACGAGGCCCGCCACCAGGTCGGCCTGCCACCAGCCGCGGCCTGCGGTGGCGACGTGCCGGCGGAGCGGCAGGTGATCGAGGGCACTCACGGTCACAGACTGCCACGGGTGTGGTCGCCGGGCCGTCGTGCACCGGCCCGGTCGGTAGTGGTGGCGGTGGTCAGCCGACGCCGACGAGGGGAAGTTCGACGAGTCGGACCTGCGTCATCAGTTCCCCGAGCGCGACGAAGAGCGGGTGGCCCGGATCGAAGGCGAGTTCGACGCTGTCGAGGAACAGGGTGCGGTCGCCGTCGGTGATCGTCGCGACGACGTCGGCTCCGTCGACACACGAGTTGCACGCCCCTGGCCCGAGTTCGGCGAGGAGCGTCGGCGCATCGACCGCCCGTGCCTCGCGGACGACGGCGGCCACCAGTGCCGGGTCGACCGTTCCGGTCGCCTGGACCGACGTGTCGACCCCTGTTGCGTCGACACCGGGCTGGCCGGAGGTCCGTGACACCTCGACCGTTCCGTCGGCGAGAACGGTCCACGTCGGGCAGTTGGGGCCGATGACCATGCACCCGCCGATCTCCTCCCACCGCACGACCTCGATGTGTCCGGTCGGCACGCTGATCGTCGGTGCTGAGGATCCGGGAGGGGTGGGATCGGGTGTGGTCGGTGCCGTGTCGGTGGTGGTGGTCGGATCGCTCGCGCCCGTCGTCGACGGCGCGCGGTCGTCGCCACACGCGACGAGCGAGGCGACGGCGGCGAGTGTCGCGAGCGAGCGGAGCACGGTGTGGTGTCGCATCGGTGTGGATCGCATGTCCGTGCGACGAGCGGCGGCGGCCGGTGGTTCCCGGCCGCTGCGGCTGTCGTGGCGCCCCCGGAGAGATTCGAACTCCCGCACACGGTTCCGGAAACCGATGCTCTATCCCCTGAGCTACGGGGGCCACTGTCCCTGAGGACACCGGCACGATACTGGCGAGGCGCAGGATTGCGGCGGGTCGCGGTCGACGCCGAGCCCGAACGCCGCCGAAACAGAGCCGGAGCGGCGCGTCTTGCGTCGGTACGATCACCTCCTCATGTCCGATCCGCTGCTCACCATCGCCGAACCCGTCCGCCTCGCGCTCGCCGAGGCCACCGGCCTCCCCGCTGCGGACTGCGATCCCGTGATCCGGCCGAGCGATCGCGCCGACGCGCAGGTCAACGGAGCACTGGCGCTCGCCAAGAGGGTGGGGCGCACCCCGCGCGAGGTGGCCGAGGCCGTGGTGGCATCGGGTCGACTCGACGCCTTCTGCTCGGCGACCGAGGTGGCCGGGCCGGGCTTCGTCAACCTCACCTTCCGCCCCGAGTTCTTGGCGGCGATGGTGGCTGCGGCGGCGGGCGATCCGCGCGTCGGTGTGCGGCGTGTCGACGCGCCCGAGGTGGCCGTCGTCGACTACTCGGCCCCCAACGTGGCCAAGGAGATGCACGTCGGTCACCTGCGCACCACCGTCATCGGCGACGCCCTCGTCCGGATGCTCGAGTTCGTCGGGCACACGGTGATCCGCGAGAACCACGTGGGCGACTGGGGAACACCATTCGGGATGCTGATCGAGCACCTCGTCGATCTCGGCGGCACGTCGGGCGCTGCAGGGTTCGAGGTCCGCGAACTCGACGTCTTCTACAAGGCCGCTCGCGCCAAGTTCGAGGAGAGCGACGAGTTCAAGGAGCGTGCCCGCGAGCGTGTCGTGCGGCTGCAGTCGCAGTCCGACGACGAGACGATGGCCCTGTGGTCGGCGCTGGTCGCGCAGAGCACCCGCCACTTCAACGAGGTCTACGACAAGCTCGGCATCCTCCTCACCGACGCCGACCTGGCGGGCGAGTCGATGTACCAGCCGCTGATGCCCGACGTTCTCGACCGTTTGGCGGCGGCCGGACTGCTCGAGGAGAGCGACGGCGCCAAGGTGGTGTGGGTCCCCGGTTTCGTGAACCGCGACGGTGAGCCGCTGCCGATGATCGTGCAGGCGCGGACCGGAGGCTTCAACTACGCGACGAGCGACCTCGCCTGCGTCGTCGACCGTGTCGAACGACTCGGAGCGACCCTGTTGGTCTACGTGATCGGCACGCCGCAATCGCAGCACCTCGCGATGGTCTACAAGGTGGCCGAGATGGCGGGCTGGCTCGCGCCTCCGGCACGCGCGGTGCACGTCAACTTCGGCAGCGTCCTCGGCCCCGACAAGAAGATGCTCAAGAGCCGCAGTGGCGACCCCGTGAAGTTCATCGAACTGATCGACGAGGCGATCGAGCACGGTCGCGCCGCTGTCGCCGAGCGCGCCGCCGATCTCTCGGCCGACGAGCGCGACGAACTGGGCCGGATCATCGGCATCGGTGCACTGAAGTACGCCGAACTCTCCTCCGACCGGATCAAGGACTACGTGTTCGAGTGGTCGCGGATGCTCGCCTTCGACGGCAACACCGCGCCATACCTGCAGTACGCCCATGCCCGCATCTGCAGCATCTTCCGTCGGGCGGGGGTCGATCGAGCCGACTTCCGGTCGATCGAGCCGGTGCTCGCCGAACCCCAGGAGCGGGCGCTCGCCCTGCAACTCCTGCAGTTCGACACCGCCGTGCACGACACGCTCGACAAGTTCAGCCCGCACCGTCTCTGCACCTATCTGTTCGAGCTGGCCCAGACCTTCACGGCGTTCTACGAGGCGTGCCCGGTGTTGAAGGAGGGTCACGAGGCCACTCGGCCGAGTCGCCTCGCCCTGTGCGACCTCACGGCCCGGGTGCTGTCGCAGGGTCTGTCGTTGCTCGGCATCGAGGCACCGGAGCGGATGTGACCACCCTGCCGTTCTCGCTGCTTCCTGATTCGGCAGAGGTCGGCCCGGACGGCAGTCTGCACATCGGTGGCGTCTCCCTCCTCGAGATCGCCGAGGTCCACGGCACGCCCGTGTTCGTCTACGACGAGGAACACCTCCGGTCGCGGTGTCGCGAGGCGGTGGCGACGTTCGGTCCCGGTCGTGCCGTGTACGCGAGCAAGGCCTTCCTGTGCGGTGCGATGGCGCGCCTCGCGCACGAGGAAGGGATGTTGCTCGACGTCGCCAGCAGCGGCGAGATGCACGTCGCGCTGCGCGCCGGTGTTCCGGCGTCGGCCCTGACCCTGCACGGGAACAACAAGAGCGTGGCCGAACTCCGTGCGGCGATGGTCGCCGGTGTGCGCCACATCGTGGTCGACAGCTTCACCGAGATCGACCGGATCGAGGCCCTGCACGCCGAGGGGTTCCCCGCACCTCGGGTCCTGGCGCGGGTGACCCCTGGGGTGCACGCGCACACCCACGAGTTCATCGCGACGGGTCAGGACGACAGCAAGTTCGGGTTCAACCTGGGCAACGGTGACGCCCTCCGAGCGGTCGACATGCTCCGTCGGTCGAGCGCCGTGCGGCTCGAGGGTGTGCACTGTCACATCGGCAGCAACGTCTTCGAGGCGTCGAGCTTCGCGAAGGCGGCCGAGGTGATGGCGCGCTTCGCCGCACCTCTCGACCTGCCCGAGATGGTCCTGGGCGGTGGCCTCGGGGTCGCCTACGTCGCCGGTGAGGAGGCCCCGACGATCCGGCAGTGGGGCAACGTCCTGCTCGACGCGTGCAGCGCGCTGGGAGTGCGGAGCGCGGTCAGCGTCGAGCCGGGCCGCAGCATCGTGGCGTCGGCGGCCGTGACCCTCTACACCGTCGGGACGATCAAGGACATCCCCGGCGTGCGCACCTACGTCTCGGTCGACGGCGGGATGAGCGACAACCCGCGGCCGGTGCTCTACGGGAGTGGGTACGAGGCATTCGTGCCCGCACGTCCGACCGCCGACCGGACCCGTACCGTCCGACTCGTGGGCAAGCACTGCGAGAGCGGCGACGTGCTGATCCGGGAGGCGAGCGTTCCCGACGACCTCGCGGTGGGCGACCTCGTGGCGACGCCGGTGACGGGCGCCTACGGGCACAGCATGGCGAGCAACTACAACCGTCTGACCCGTCCGCCGGTGGTGTTCGTGTCGGGCGGTCGTCACCGGGCCGTCGTGCGTCGCGAGACCCTCGACGACCTGGTGGCCTGCGACCTCGAGCTCGACGCAACGACGGAGTGACGACACTCTCCGTGCCGAACAGCCCGCACGGAGTGACACAGAGTGGTCATGGGCCATTCGACCCAATCACTGTCGGGCACCTTCCCTGAGACGATCTTGACACTTACCCTGCGGGCATGCGCCGTTCGCTCCCCGCCGTCGAGTCGACCAACGTGCTCGTCGCGGCGCGACTCGGTGCCGTGCTCGTCGGAGCGGTGCTCGGTGGTGGCGTGCTCGGTGGCGCCGGATCGGCGTTCGCCGCGGAGCCCGCTGCTGCATCGTCAGGCGCCTACGTCCTGGCCGACGTGCAGTGCGATCCGGCGGGTGACGGAGTGGCCGATCTGGTCCTCGTGAACGACAGCGAGGCGTCGACGGTGGTGTTCGTCGTCGAAGGAGTTGACACGGAAGTCGCACCTTTGTCCGCCGGTGCCGTATCCTTCACTCAACTCTCCGACGGCGACGTCGACATCCCGGTGCAGATCGACGGTGTCGAGTCTCGGGTGCACCTCACGGTGCGCTGTGACCTTCCCATGGTGGAAGTGGCCCCGCCGCCGGTGCCGCTACGTCCCGGTGGCACCGGCGGCGCGTTGGCCCTGGCCGACGCCCGCTCCCTTCCCGCGACGGGCTCGGACGGATCGCTCTGGGGACTGGCCGCGGCGATGACCGGGGCGGGTGCTGTGCTGTCGCTGGTGGCTCGCCGGCGGTCGCGCCCCCTGCGCGACTGACGCGTCGTCGCCGAATGCCGTCGCCGCCGTCGGGGGCGACCGCCTAGCCTGCTGACGTGACTGCGAACGCCTCTCCCCGCCGCGTCCGCCTCGGCATCCTCGGATGCGGCAACGTCGGCGGCGCCCTGTACGAACTCGTCGCCCAGCAAGCCGACTCGATCGAGGCCCGCACCGGCGTCCGTCTCGAGGTCACGCGGGTGGCGGTACGCAACCTGAGTGCCCCGCGTGCGACCCAGGTGCCCGAGGGTGTCCTCACGCGCGATGCCCTCGCCGTGGTGAACGACCCCGAGGTCGACATCGTGGTCGAGGTCATCGGCGGGATCGAGCCGGCCCGCGAACTGATCACGACGGCCCTCCGTGCCGGGAAGCCGGTCATCACCGCCAACAAGGAACTGCTGGCGAACGTCGGGACCGAGCTCTACGGGGTGGCCGACGAGGCGGGTGTCGACCTGTTGTTCGAGGCCGCGGTGGCGGGCGGGATCCCCGTGATCCGTGCCTTGCGCGAGAGCCTCCGCGGCGAGCCGGTGCGCCGCGTGATGGGGATCATCAACGGCACCACGAACTTCATCCTCACGAAGATGACCGAGGAGGGTGCCGACTACACGGCAGCCCTGAGCGAGGCGCAGCGGCTCGGGTACGCCGAGCGCGACCCGACGGCCGACGTCGAGGGCTTCGACGCGGCGGCCAAGGCAGCGATCATCGCCACGATCGCCTTCGGCTCGAAGGTCGTCGCGGGCGACGTCTACCACGAGGGCATCAGCCGCGTGTCGGCTGCCGACATCGCCATGGCTCGTCGGCTCGGGTACGTGGTCAAGCTCCTCGGCATCGCCGAGGCCGACCCTGCCGGTGTCGCCGTGCGCGTCCACCCGACGATGGTGCCCGTCACCCATCCGCTCGCAAGTGTGCGCGACAGCTTCAACGCGGTGTTCGTCGAGGGTGGCGCCGTCGGTTCGCTGATGTTCTACGGGCGTGGCGCCGGTGGATTCCCGACGGCGAGCGCCGTGCTCGGCGACGTGATCGACGCCGCTCTCCACCTCGTGGCCGGGACCCACGGTTCGCTCGGCACGTTCGGCCGGGCCTCGATCGTGCCGATCGACGAGACCTCTGCCGAGTACCTGCTGAGCCTCGAGGTCGCCGACCGTCCCGGCGTGCTCCACGCCGTCACCGGTGTGTTCGCCCGTCACGATGTGAGCATCCGTGCGGCCGAGCAGGAGGGCAACGGCCCCGACGCCCGGCTCGTGTTCATCACCCACGTCGCCAAGGAGTCGGCGGTGCAGGCGACGGTGCGCGAACTCGGCGACCTCGACGTGGTCCGCAGCATCGGCGGCCTCCTCCGGGTCATCGGAGGCTGACGTGCGGTACGTCTCGACCCGTGGCGCCGCGCCCGAACTCGGCTTCACCGATGTCCTCCTCGCAGGCCTCGCTCCCGACGGTGGTCTCTACGTCCCGGCCGAGTGGCCCACCCTGCCCGCTCGCCGGCCGGGGATGACCTACGCCGAACGCGCTGCGCAGATCATCGACCTGTTCGTCGACGGCGACCTGCCGTCGTCGACGGTGCTGAGGCTGTGCGAGGAGGCGTACTCGACCTTCGCCCACCCCGCCGTCGTGCCGTTGGTGCAACTCGACCAGCGCCACTTCGTGCACGAGTTGTTCCACGGCCCGACGCTCGCGTTCAAGGACGTCGCCCTCCAACTGGTCGGGCGGCTCTTCGACGAGGTGCTGCGCGCCAGAGGCCAGCGCGTCACGATCGTGGGTGCCACCAGCGGCGACACGGGTTCGGCCGCGATCGACGGCGTGAAGGGCTGCGAGAACGTCGACATCGTGATCCTGTACCCCGATGGCCGGACGAGCGACGTGCAGCGTCGGCAGATGACCACGGTCGACTCGCCGAACGTGCGCGTGGTGGCCGTCGACGGAACGTTCGACGACTGCCAGGACCTCGTCAAGGCGATGTTCGCCGACACGGCCTTCCGCGACAGCGTCGGGCTCTCGGCGGTCAACAGCATCAACTGGGCGCGCGTCATGGCCCAGGTCGTGTATTACGCCGTGGCCGCCGACGTGCTCCGTGGCCCGATCGATGTGTGCGTCCCGAGCGGCAACTTCGGCAACGTGTTCGCCGGGTGGATCGCCCGTCGGATGGGTGCCGACATCGGCCAGCTCGTCGTGGCCTCGAACGCCAACGACATCCTCACCCGGTTCTTCCGGTCGAACGACATGAGCGCCCGCGGTGTCGTGCCGTCGCTGAGCCCGAGCATGGACATCCAGGTCTCGTCGAACTTCGAGCGCCTCCTGTTCGAGATGAACGGTCGCGACGGCGGGGCGACCGCCGAGCAGTTGCAGCGCTTCCGGTCGGCGGGTTCGCTCGCGATCGAGCCCGACCAGCGCGAGCGGTTCATCGACGGCACCTTCCTCGCCGGTCGTCTCGACGACACCGAGACCCTCGACGTGATCCGTTCGGTCCACGCCGAGAGCGGGATGCTCCTCGACCCGCACACAGCGGTCGGCGTCGGGGTCGTCCGCCAACTCGAGCGGGAGGGCGTCCTGCGCGGAACGACGGTGACGATGGGGACGGCCCACCCGGCCAAGTTCCCCGATGCCGTCGAACGTGCCACGGGCATCCGCCCCGGCCTGCCGCCCCACCTCGCCGATCTCTTCGACCGGACCGAGCGCCTGACCCGGCTCCCGAACGATCTCGCCACCGTCGAGCGGTTCGTGCTCGACGCCGTGCAGCGCTGATCGGTCGGCGGCGCCGCGTTGCGGCGTGGCACACGGCTGGTTACCCTGCGCAGTGGTCCGCCAGAGCGGACCTCCCGATCCGTCGGACCACGGTCCGAACCACGGAGGCGCCAGCCGCCCGGGACGACCGATTCGCCCGAAGCGACGCCGGCTGACACCGTCGTCCGACGTGCCCGCCGCCAGAAAGCAGGACAACGTGGCCTCCGACATGCCGAGCCTCGACTCTCCCGACCTCAACACCCGTGACAAGGACGAGTTGCTCGTCATCGCTCGCGCGCTCGGCCTGGCCGCCGACGGCCGCGCCTCGAAGGCGACCCTGATCTCGCGCATCCTGGAGTCGACCGGCGGCAGCCCGGCATCGTCGACGCCCGCCCCGTCGGCGGGCGACGCGGTGACGAGCCACGACGCCCCGGCCACGGCCACGGCCGCCGCCGATGGCGGTGCAGACGCTGCGTCGGACGACGACGGTGCCGCCTCCGAGGCACCCGCCCGAGAGGTCATCCTCGGACCCGACGGCGAGCCGCTCGCCGACTGGGAGGTCGACCTGATCCGCGCCGGCGAGATGGAGATCCCGACCGCTGCCGACGACGACGGCGATGACGACGATGATTCCGCTGGTGCCGAGGGTGGCAAGCGCCGTCGCCGCCGCCGCAAGAAGAAGGGTGGCGCCGGCGAGGGTGCCGAGGGCAACGCACCGACCCCTTCCCCGAACGCTGCTCCCGTCGTCGAGGCCCGTCCGCCCCGCGAGCCCGAAGGTGGCCACGGTGAGCCGTTCGCCATCGCCGGTCATCTCGACATGCGCGACGAGGGGTACGGCTTCCTCCGCGTCAACGGGTACCTCCCGAGCCGCGACGACATCTACGTGTCGGTGCGCACGACTCGGCAGTTCGGTCTCCGGCGCGGCGACTGGGTCGAGGGCATGGCCCGCCCGGCCAGCCGCAACGAGAAGAACCCGGCACTCGTCGAGGTCTCGGCCATCAACCACCGCGAGCCCGGCGAGGCCCGTGGTCGTCGCCGGTTCGACGAACTCACGGCGATCTTCCCCGACGACAAGATCCGTCTCGAGTCGTCGATGTACCCGCTCGATCTCACCGGCCGGATCATCGACCTCGTCGCCCCGATCGGCAAGGGCCAGCGCGGCCTCATCGTGTCGCCGCCCAAGGCGGGCAAGACCTCGGTGATGAAGGCGATCGCCCAGGCCATCGAGGCCAACGACCCGTCGATCGCACTGATGGTCGTGCTCATCGACGAGCGTCCCGAGGAGGTCACCGACATGCGTCGCTCGGTGAAGGGCGAGGTCGTCGCCAGCACGTTCGACCGCCCGGTCGACGAACACGCTCAGGTCGCCGAACTGGCGCTCGAGCGGGCCAAGCGGCTCGTCGAGTACGGCAAGGACGTGGTGATGATCGTCGACGGGATCACCCGTCTGACCCGCGCCTACAACCTGTGCGCACCGGCGAGCGGACGCCTCCTCTCGGGTGGCATCGACGCCGCGGCCCTGTACCCGCCCAAGCGGTTCCTCGGGGCGGCCCGCAACCTCGAGGAGGGCGGCTCGCTCACGATCCTGGCCACGGCGCTGGTCGACACCAACAGCCGGATGGACGACGCGATCTTCGAGGAGTTCAAGGGCACCGGCAACATGGAGCTGCGCCTCGACCGCCGTGCGGCCGAGCGTCGGATCTTCCCGGCCATCGACATCGAGGGTTCCGGGACCCGCCACGAGGAACTGCTGTTCGACAAGAAGCAGCTCCAGCTGGTGTGGAAGCTGCGCAAGGTGCTGACCGCCATGGGGGCCGACGGCCAGCCGGGAGCAGCGCTCGAGCTGCTGGTCGACCGGATGCGGTCGTTCCACACCAACGCCGAGTTCCTCGCCGAGATCGACCGTCAGGCCGGTAGGTGACGGGCGGACGGCCCGTTACACTCACACACTCGTGCCGCTCGGCCCGCTCTGGGTCACCCGCCGGCCAACGACTTCCACGGAGATCGCGATGAAGACCGACATCCACCCGAACTACAGCGACGTCCACGTCAAGTGCTCGTGCGGCAACACCTTCACGACCCGCAGCACCCGCGGCGGCGACCTGTCGGTCGAACTCTGCAACGAGTGCCACCCGTTCTTCACCGGCAAGCAGAAGCTGGTCGACACCGGTGGCCGCGTCGAGCGCTTCAACAAGCGCTACGGCGCCCGCAAGACCAAGTGACCCGGCGGGCCTGTCGGCCCGACCCCGCAACGCTCTGACGACACCCGGCCGCGAGGCCGGGTGTCGCCGTTTCCCGGCCTTGCCGAAACCCTGACTCAGGGACACCGCCTCGGGGGACGATGATGGGGGAGTGGACGCCGGGAACCTGAGACACCTCCTGCGTCGCACCGAGTTCGTCGCCCGTCCGGAGCGCGTCACGGCGTTGCAGGGGGCCACTCGAGCCGAAGCGGTCGACGACATCCTCGCCGTTCCCGCCGACCCGGTCGTGGTGCCACCCTCGCTGCAGGTCGATTCGGCCGACAGCGGGTACGAGCACTGGGTCGAGGCGCTCCAGTGGTGGCTCGACCGGATGGTCGATGCGCCGCGCCCCGTGCAGGAGCGGATGACGTTCTTCTGGCACGGACACTTCTGTTCGAGCTGGGAGAAGGTCCGCAGCGCCCGGGCGATGACCGACCAGAACTCGCTCTTCCGCTCGGAGGCGCTGGGCAACCTCCACTCACTCGTGCGGGGCATGGCCCTTCAGCCGGCGATGCTCTACTACCTCGACAACCACCTCAACGACAAGGACTCGCCGAACGAGAACTTCGGGCGAGAGTTGCTCGAACTGTTCACCCTCGGCATCGGCGAATACGCCGAGTCCGACGTCCTCGAGTGCGCACGGGCCTGGACGGGGCACGGCATCGACCCGGTCTCGGAGGACTACCTGTTCTCGGCCGCCCGACACGACACCGGCTCGAAGACGTTCATGGGGACCACCAGGGCGTGGGACGGACCCGACGTCATCGACCATCTCCTGCTCGAGAACTCCGACACTGCGCTGGTGGCCTGTCGGTTCGTCACCCGCAAGCTGTGGAGGCACCTGGCCGGTACCTCTGCATCCGACGTCGTGGTCGATGCGCTCGCTGCGGTGCTGCTCGACGGTGGCCTCGAGGTTCGTCCGTGGCTGCGCGCGCTGCTGCTGCGCGACGAGTTCTACGCCTCCGAGGTGCAGCGTGGACTCGTCCGCCAACCGGTCGACTTCATCGTGGCGGTGATGGCGGCCACCGGTCTGCGGAGCGCCGATCTCGACCCACAGTGGTTCGTCGAGGGCATGGGGCAGATCCCCTTCGCCCCTCCGAACGTCGCCGGGTGGAAGACGAACTCGTACTGGACGACGGCCAGCCAGTTCGGCACCCGGGGCGAGTTCGCCCGCAACGTCACGTGGCGTCTGCGCGAGGGTGGCGCCCACGAGGTGGCCGACGGCCTCACCCCGGCGCAGGCCGTCGACGCCGTGGCGGCCATGTTCGGCCTGTCGCTCTCGACGACCACCCGGACCGCTCTCGTCGACTGGGAGACCCGCCAACGCGTGGCCGAGCCCTGGACCGGTTGGTGGGAGAGCACCAACCTGCTGACCCTCATGATGACCACTCCCGAGATGCACCTGGCCTGAGATGTGCACTGACGACGACACTGCCCGTTCCGCCCTCGCCCGGCTCTCGGCGCCCGACCGCTCGAGTCCCGGGGCCCTGAGCCGTCGCCGCTTCCTGCAACTCGTCGGTGCAGGAGTCGGGGCCTCGGCGGCTCTCGGCGCCGTCGAAGGGCTCGGACCGCTCGACTGGCTCGAGACGGCGGAGGCCGCGGCACCCGGCGACGGGATCATCCTCCTCGTCGGACTGTTCGGTGGCGCCGACGGTCTCGACATCGTCGTGCCCTACGGCGACGGGCAGTACACCTCGCGCCGGGGTGCCCTCGCCCGTGGGGGCGCCGACGTGCTCGACATCGACGGCACCGTCGGACTGCATCCGTCGCTGTCGTTCGTCCACTCGCTCTACGAGCGCGGGCAGGTGGCGGTGGTCGAGGGGGTCGGGCACGCGGCCGAGGACCTCAGCCACTTCTCGATGATGGCCACGTGGATGCACGGCGGGGCGACCGGTGCGCCGACCAGCGGGTGGGTCGGCCGTTGGCTCGACGGCCTCGCCGGCGACAACCTGCTGCGTGCCGTCACGGTGGGCCAGAGCGTGCCGCTCCACATGCAGGGTCTGACGCGCCGCGGCGTGTCGGTGCCGCACTGGGGGATCGGGTTCGGTGGCGACACCGATGCGCACAGCCTGCGGATGTTCGACGCGTACCGCGACGCGGCGGCACCGGCGGGGCGTGGAACCCTGCACGACTCGGTGTCGGGTGCCTGGAAGCAGGTCGTCGACGTCGGCCGCGACGTGAGTCCTGCCTTCGAGCGGACGCTGCCCGAGGGTGACCTCGCCCGCAAGATGGTGGTGGCCGCCCGACTCATCAACGCCGATCTGGGCGTCCGCGTCGTCGACCTCTCGCACGACGGTTTCGACACGCATGCCGGTCAGGCCGTCGGGATGACCGACCTGCTCGACGACCTCGACGCCGGCCTGCGGTCGTTCTACGCCACGCTCGACGACCGGTTCCACGGGCGGGTGACCGTGATGACCTACAGCGAGTTCGGCCGCACCCCGTGGGCCAACGACTCGGGCGGAACCGACCACGGGACGGCGAACTCGCTCTTCGTGATCGGACGCGGGGTCAGGGGAGGCCTGTACGGTCAGCGACCCTCGCTCGCCGGTCTCGCCCGTTGGGACCGCATGGAGTCGCACGTCGACTTCCGGTCGCTGTACGGCTCGGTGATCGACGGTTGGATGGGTGGCGGATCGTCGTCGGTACTCGGGGCCGCGTACCCCGACCTCGGGCTCTTCGGCGCGACACCGTCGGCCTCGACCGGAACCGCCCCGGCTCTGCACGGCGGTGGAGTGGTCATGGTGCCACCCGTGCGGCTCTACGACTCGCGCACCGATCCGCGCCGTCTCCCGCTCGGGGCCGGGGCATCGGCCCAGGTGCGGGTGACCGGGAGAGCCGGTGTGCCGTCGACGGGTGTCGCCGGAGTCCTGCTGCAGGTGGGCGCGGTGGCGGCCACGACGGCCACGACGCTCACGGCGCGCCCGTCGGGAACGCCGCACCTCACCGGTGTCCACGTGGCGGCCGAGGGTTCGACCCGACGCGACGGTCTCGTCGTCGTGGCACCGGGCGCCGCAGGGCGCGTCGAGGTGACCAACGATGCGGGGGAGGCGCACTGCACCGTCGACGTGGTGGGGTACCTGCCCCGGGCAGGAGGCTCCTCGACCCTCGCCCTCCGGCCGGGTCGGCTCTTCGACTCGCGGACGTCGGGCGGGGTGCTCGTTCCCGGTTCGCCGGTGTCGGTGGCGGCGCGTGGTCTGCGCGGTGTGCGGGCGACGGCGACGGCGGTGATGGCGGTGGTGACGGTCGTCGACGCTGCGACGCCCGGTCGCCTCGTCGCATGGGGTCAGAGGACGAGGCCCTCGGTCGGGTCGTCGATGTCGTTCGCCGCCGGCGGTCGGACGAGTCGGACCATGACGGTGCCCCTCGACTCGGCCGGACGGTTGCGCCTCGAGGTCGTCGAGGGCTCTGCGCACGTCCTCGTCGACGTGGTGGGCTCGCTCCAGACCGGAGCAGGTGGCACGGTGACACCGGTGCGCAATCGGGCGCTGTCCGACGTCGACGTGTCGGCAGGTTCCACGAGCCGTGTCGTCGTGGCCGGGCGCCTGGGAGTGCCGAGCAGCGGTGTGGCCGCTGCGCTGGTGCAGGTGACCGTCACCTGCCCGGGTGCAGGAGGCGGGGTCACGCTGTGGCCCACGGGGACCACGCGTCCGGGTGCGGCCCAGGTGGCCGGCCGGGCGGGGGAGACCGTCTCGGTGTTGGTGCCCTGCCCGCTCGGAGGCGACGGGTCGCTGCAGGTCCACTCGGCGGTCGGGGGCCACGTGCGCCTCGACGCCGTGGCCTGGATCTCGAGCTGATCGGGTCGCCGTGCGTTGACGGCGGCGGCGTGGACAGGCCGCAGCGCGGGGGTCGACACCGGCGGCGCGTCGTGGTCGCACCCCTAGCCTGAGCCCATGAACGACACGGCCGACCCCAGCCGCAGGGCACGGCTGAACGCCATCAAGCTGACCGCACTGGTGCGCGAGCACCTCGGCGATCCGGAGGTGGCGGTCGAGCCGTCCCCGTACCCCGGGGGAGCGGCGCTCATGGTCGGATCGACGGCGTGGGTGCTCGCCGACGAGTCGCCGCACAGGTCGCTCGGTGGCGCCCTCGGGTGGGCTCTCCGCTCGGGTGCCGACCGCCTGTGCCTCGTCGCCGAGTCGGCGTCCGGACTCCTCGCCCGTCGGGCACTCGGGTTCACTCTCCCCGTCGAGGTGTACGCGGCCGAGGGGCGTCTGCTGGTCAGGGCCGCAGCCGAGCCGCTGCCCATCGAACCGGCGGTGAACGAGGCCCACCGCACCTTCGAGCCGGTCATCGTCGCCGCAGGGGCCGAGGTCGTGCACGAACACGGCGTCGTCGCAGGGGAGGTCGACGGTCTCGAGGTCTGCCGTGTCGTCGACGATCCGGCGACGGGCGAGACACGCCTCGAGGTCGGCGTCGGAGCCCACGACCGCGAGGCGTTCCTCCTCATGCACGGCAACCGTCCCACCGCCGAGGCGTTGGCCGACGTGGTGGAGTCGGTGACGGCTCATCGCCGTGCCGAGGTGCGCGAACACCCTCTGGCCCGCCTCGCCGCCGAACGACTCCTCCGCAGCCGACTGGTGGCCGACCCTTCGGCGATCGGCGCATCCGACGTCCGGCCGGTGTCGCCGCCGGTCCGGCGCACGAGCCTCAAGGACGCCACGCCCTGCGCCGCGGTCGCGGTGGTCGACGGCGCCGAGACCGCTGTCGTGTGCAGCGTCGGTGTCGATCTCGACGCCGTGCCGTTCGTGGTCGACACCCTGGCAGCGACGGGTCTGCCCTCGGCCCTCCTGGTCGTGCCGCCACGCGACGCTCTCGAACTCCAGCGCCGCCTCGCTGCGCTCGTCACCGCGCCGGTGCGCATCGTCGAGGTCGCCTTGCCGTGAACGGCGAGTCGGCCACCGGTGCCGTGTCGCCCGTAGCCTGACGTCGGTGTTCGATCGACTGCAGGCCGTGGAGGACGAGTTCGTCTCGCTGGAGGCGAGCCTCGGCGACCCCGACCTCGGCTCCGACCAGGCACGGCTCCGCGACATCACCCGCCGGTACAAGGACCTGACCCCGGTGGTCGACTGCATCCGCCGCTACCGGTCGCGTGTGGCCGATGCGGAGGCGGCGCGCGAACTGTTGGCGGCGTCGGACGACGCCGACAAGGGTGCGTGGCGCGACGAGGTCAGGGAGGCCGACGACGACGTGGCCACCCTCGCCGAGGAGCTCAAGTTGTTGATGCTGCCGCGCGACCCCAACGACGGGCGTGCGGTGATCGTCGAGATCCGCGGGGCCGAGGGAGGAGAGGAGGCGAACCTCTTCGCCCGCGACCTCTACGACATGTACCGGGCCTTCGCGGCGCGTCACGGGTGGCAGGCCGAGGTGCTGTCGGAGGACCGCAGCGACCTCGGTGGCCTCAACCAGGTCGTGGTGGTGCTGCGCGGCGACACGGCGTGGGGGCGGATGAAGTTCGAGGGCGGCACTCATCGGGTCCAACGTGTTCCGGTGACCGAGAGTCAGGGCCGGATCCACACCTCGTCGGCGACCGTCCTCGTGCTCCCCGAGGCCGAGGAGATCGACGTCCAGATCGACGACAAGGACCTCGAGGTCGACGTCTACCGCAGCAGCGGAGCCGGTGGTCAGCACGTCAACACGACCGACTCGGCCGTGCGCATCACCCACAAGCCGTCGGGGATCGTCGTCACGATGCAGGACGAGCGGAGCCAACTCCAGAACCGGCTGCGGGCGATGACCGTCCTGCGGTCGCGTCTGATGCGGCTCGCCGAGGAGGAGCAGAACGCGGCGATGTCGGCGGAGCGTCGTTCGCAGGTCGGCGGCGGCGGGCGCGGGGAGAAGATCCGGACCTACAACTTCAAGGAGAACCGGGTCACCGACCACCGCATCGGCTTCACGATCTACCGGTTGGGCGATGTGCTGGCAGGCGATCTCGACGAGGTCGTCGACGCCCTCACCACCGAGCAGCGTGCCCGGCAACTGGCGGGTCAGGCGTGAGCGCCGACGGAACGGTCTCGTGGCGCACGCTGCGCGCCGAGGCGGCTGCAGAGTTCGGTGGCCCCGAGGGCCGGTGGCTGTGCGAGGAGGCGAGCGGTGCCGATGGAGCGGAGTTCGACGACCTGCTCGACGAGCCGGTCACCGAGCGCGGTGTCGCCCGGCTCGACTCGATGACCGCCCGGCTGCGCACGGGTGAGCCTCTCCAGTACGTCCTCGGTCACTGGTCGTTCCGGCGACTCGACCTGATGGTTGACCGACGCGTGCTCATCCCTCGCCCCGAGACCGAGCTCCTCGTCGAGAGAGCACTCACCGTCGTGCGCGGCCTCGAACGCGATGCCGGTTCGCCGTGGTACTGCGCCGACCTCGGCACGGGGAGCGGTGCCGTCGGGTTGTCGTTGCTGGCCGAACTGCCGCGCAACTCGGCCGAGGTCTGGATGACCGACGTGTCGTCCGACGCACTCGACGTGGCACGCGCGAACCTGAGCGGGATCGGTGTCGCCGGTGCCGGTGCACGCTTCGCACAGGGCGAGTGGTTCGCGGCTCTGCCGGGCGACATGCGTGGTCTCCTGCACCTGGTCGTCTCGAACCCGCCCTACGTCGCTGACGACGATCCCGATCTCGACGATGGCGTGCGCGAGTGGGAACCACACACCGCTCTGTTCGGCGGCGACGACGGTCTGCGCGACCTGCGCGCTCTCGTCGATGGGGCGGGTTCGTGGCTCCGACCCGGAGGATGGTTGGTGGTCGAGATCGGCTCGGCGCTCGGAGCGGCCGTGTCGGCGCTGATGGAGCAGGCCGGTCTCGTCGAGGTCACCGTCGCCCGCGACCTCGCCGGACTCGACCGCATCGTGTCGGGACGTCGATCCGGCTCGTGAGCGCCCCACCGGTCCGGGGCGCAGACGACCCGGACCGTGCGTGCGTCAGAGATGGCGGCGCAGGAACTCGAGTTGGTGGAGGAGGAGGTTCTCGGCCACGACCTCCTGAGGGGTCATGTGGGTGACGCCCACCAGTGGCAGCACCTCGTGTGGCCGCCCCGCGGCGAGGAGGGCGCTCGAGAGTTGCAGGGTGTGCGCGGCGACGACGTTGTCGTCGGCGAGGCCGTGGACGAGGAGCAGCGGCCGGGTGAGGGCAGCGGCCTCGGTCACGAGGCTCGATGCGTCGTACGGAGCGCCGTCGCGCGTCGGGTCGCCCAGGTAGCGCTCGGTGTAGTGCGTGTCGTAGAGGCGCCACTCGGTGACGGGCGCTCCGGCGACGGCCGCACGGAAGACGTCGGGTCGCCGGATGACGGCGAGTGCTGCGAGATAGCCGCCGAAGCTCCACCCGCGAATTCCGACGCGACCGAGATCGAGGGGGAACTCGGCGGCAGCGGCATGCAGGGCCTCGACCTGATCGTCGAGCACGGCGGTGGCGAGGTCGAGGTGCACCGACCGCTCCCACGCCGCCCCACGGCCGGGGGTGCCGCGACCATCGGTGACGACCACGGCGAAGCCTTGGTCGGCGAACCACTGCGACGTCAGGTGGGCGTTCGACGAGCGGACCACGCGCTGCGCGTGGGGTCCGCCGTAGGGGTCGAGGAGGACGGGGAGCGGACTGCCGTCGTGCCCGTCGGGGAGCAGTACGGCCGTGGCGAGCGCTCGGTTGCCGTAGCGGCGGAGAGCCACGTGGGGTCGGACGAGAGGAGTCGCGAGGTGGGAGGCGATCACCACCGGCGCGCGCATCGCGGCCGGCGCGGCGGAACCGGCGATGATCGACGTGACCGCGCCGGGCGCGTCGAGGGTGGCGCGCCGCACCACGAGGGTCGACCCGCCGGCGACGACCGCGTGGACGGCATCGCCTTTGGTCAACTGCTCGGCCGGCCCGCCGGAGCGGCAGCGGTAGGCGTGGAGGACGGTCGCGTCGTCGAGCGGATTACCGCTGACGATCACGTCGTCGCCGTCGACGGCGATCACCGACCTCACCTGGACATCGTCGGGCGAGCTCGCGGCTCCGTCGATGAGCAGCGCTCGGTGACCACTCGCATCGGAGCAGAGCACGACGGCATCGGAGGCGGTGACGGTCGGCGTTCCCGGCACCAACTCGACCCATGCGGGGTCGGTCTCGCGGTGCACGACGCTGGTGCGGCCGGTCGCCGCGTCGGCCTCGAGGACGACGAGGTCGCGCTGATCGCGTGACTGGACCGACAGGAGCAGTCGCCCGGCGTCGCGCCACGCCACCGTGGCGAGGTACGGGTACGCGGCGCGATCCCACACGACCTCGATGCGTGCGGCCTGATCGGCTCCGTCGGAGGGGGCGTCGACCGAGAGCACGTGCAGGGTGACGTCGGCGTTGGGCGTGCCCGCCGCCGGGTACCGCACGGGCGTCGGCTCACGGTCGGGATGCGCAGGGTCGGAGATCCACCACGTCCGAACCGGCGAGTTGTCGACACGGCAGGCGGCGATGCGGGTGGAGTCGGGGCTCCACCAGTGGCCACGGTGGCGCCCCATCTCCTCGGCGGCCACGAACTCGGGAGCGCCCCACGTGACGTCGGGGTCGTCGTCGGCCGCGAGGACGGTCGTGCCGCGATCGTCGATGAGGCGGAGTTCGCGCCCGCTCGTGACGGCGATCCACCGCCCCGTGGGGTCGGGTCGCGGGTCGAACACCGGCCCGTCGGTGGCCACCTGGGTCGTGGTTCCGGTGGGCCCGAGGTCGGTGCGGAAGAGGCGTCCGCCGAGCGAGAACACGGCCGTGGTGCACTGCGTGTCGACGGCGTATCCGGTGATCCCCGCTGCCCCCTCGCGCATCCGCTCGCGGTGACGCCGCTCGGCCTCGGGCAGCGTCGCGTCGTCGGCGACACCGAGCAGGACGTGGGGGTCGGCGACGAGGCGTTCGTCGGCCGGTCGGCTCTGCGCACCATCCTCGGCGAGGTCGATCACCCAGAGACAGTTGACGGGGTCGTCGCCCGCCCGACTGCGGGCGAACACGACGCGCTGTCCGTCGGGTGAGACGGTGATGGTCCGCGGGTCGCCCAGGGTCAGTCGCTGGGTGCGGGCGTACTGCCTCGGGAACGTGTCGGCGGTGGTCACGGCGACGTGCCCGTCAGGTCGGGACGACCAGGATCTTGGCGTGCGTGTCGGGGCTCGCCAGATCGGCGAACGCCTGGGGGACACCCTCGACCCCTACCGTTCCGGTGTGCCACGGAGCGAGGTCGACCTTGCCCTCGGCGATCGCGGTGAGCGCCGCACCGAACTCCTGGGGCTCGTAGCCGAGCACGAACTGGATGTTGAGTTCCTTGCCGATCCCGAGCATCGGGTGGATGCGGTCCTCCTGCATGCACGCCCCGACCACGAGGATCCGGGCGTGACGGGGAGCGGCGCGCATCGCCTGCTCGATCATCCCGGTGAC
>Ga0172367_10000829_pt1 | contig 46521 bp, 34 predicted proteins | sample Lak10m_FD_114542 | JGI IMG/M metagenome (GOLD analysis project Ga0172367, IMG submission 114542) | Freshwater microbial communities from Kabuno Bay, South-Kivu, Congo - kab_022012_10m | ecosystem: Environmental > Aquatic > Freshwater > Lake | place: Democratic Republic of the Congo: South-Kivu...
CTCTTCCTTGTAGGGTTGGAAACGCCGAACATTATACGATAAAACCCGGATACCTTCCTGCTTGGCCAGACTCGCCACATGAATCCCAAATAACCCGCCCAGATGTGGCCAGCCGGCCAACAGGGTCACCGCCGACATCCATGCCCATCGTTTGTGCTTCTGGGTCAGTAGCCAATAACCTATCCACCCTACGTTTGCCAGTGCCAGCAAGGGAAAAAACAGGCCAAGAAAAGCAAATGGCCAGAACGTATAAGGATGGAGGTACGATCCCAGATAAGACGCAAAAGTGAGCGTACATACTACGAGGTTCAACAATCGAAACACGGATCAATGTTTGCTGGCATTAAATAAAAACTCCTTTTCTTGCTGGGTCAGGCTATCATAACCAGACTGCTTGATTTTATCGAGAATCGCATCCAACTGTTCCTGATGGTTGGCAGGGATGGCAGAGGATTTCCGGGTGGTATCCGGGGGAGCAGGCTTTCCCTTCTTTGCTTTAGGATTGCGGTAAACAATATGTGGTTCCGGGCGACGGGGCTGATACCCATGCACCTGCTCATCCCACCAATCGGAAATCCGGCTAAAAAGACGGCTCAGCGGCAAAGTCCAATCGTGCCCTCGTTGTAGCTGAACAATACAGAGCCAGCCAAAAAAAGCACCGCCTAGGTGTGCAAAATGCCCCCCGGAGCTGCCACTATTGGCAATACTTATCAAATCCAAAAAAATCAATACGGCCACTACATACTTCAAGCGAACATCTCCAATCAATAATAAGCGCATGATGTAGTCCGGTGCAATCGTGCCGGCAGCGGCCACCAGTGCCATTACCGCAGCAGAGGCTCCCAGGGCGTAATTGCCCCCTTGCCCCAACAAGTTGGCCACTACAAAATAGACGGCCACCCCAAATGCGCCGCCCATGAGATACATAGGCAAAATGCGTTGGTTGCCGATAAAGTCCCCTACAATCCGACCAAACCAATACAAGAATATCATGTTAGCCAGGATATGGAAAAAATCGACATGCAAAAACATGTGCGTCAGCAGGGTCCAGGGTCGATATAAAATCAACCATCCGTCTGAATTGACACTGAGGTATTCGACTATGCTATCGAATAAAGGGTTGGGACGGGCTCCGTTCATTCCAAATAAAACAATCCGAAGAATATTGATTACCACAAACACCGCGGCGTTGATAATAATCAACCTGGAAACCATATTCCCATGGCGAAACTCCGTGCGTACATCTCTCCAGATAGAACCTACCATGTCCTTTTTTAAATTATGACAGCTATTATTTGCAGATCGGACTTTTGTCCACTAACGTCCAAATTTTCGCCAATACACAATCAGCAGAAAACCAAACAACGCCCCTCCTACATGAGCGAAATGCGCTACCCCCTGCACCATATTCCCTACGCCGAACACCAGCTCCAGTACCGCATAGAGCACTACGAAATATTTTGCTTTCATAGCAATCGGCGGGAAAAGCAACTGAAGAATACTATTGGGAAACATCATCCCATAACCGGCCAACAGCCCAAATACCGCGCCAGATGCTCCCAGCATAGGTACATTCATCATTTCCGGAGGCATCGCGCCGCTGCGCAGCTCCAGATACATAACCAGCAAATGGAGTGCCAGGGCACCAAAGCCCGAAAAGAAGTAATAAAACAAAAAACGCCGCGGCCCCCACAGCGCTTCCAGCGGAGAGCCAAACATGTATAGCGCGAACATATTAAAAAACAAGTGCGTCAAATCCCCATGCATAAACATATGGGTGACCAGCTGATAAGGCTGAAAAAAAGGAGAGGTCGGAAAAAAAACTGCCAGCATAGTCTGTATATGACTGCCCAGCAACCCCGTTCCAAAAAACATCAGCACATTGATAATCAGCAGATGCTTAACCACATCAGTAGCTCGAAACATAAAAAGCGCTTATTTTGAAAATTGCTTGTCTAAATCTTCCAGGGTATAGGTGATAAAGCTCTTTCTTCCAAAAGGGCTTTGATACGGTATGGCACAGGCAAACAGCCGATCAATAATATCCTGCATTTCCAATTCGCTCAATACCTGGCCACGGCGAACGGAAGCACTCCGAGCCATAGACCGGGCGAGGTTTTTGGATATGTTCAGTTCAAAGTCCAGCCCATTGCGATATTGCTCGATAAGCTCCTCCAGCAGCTTGCGTTCGTCGTGCTTGCCCTCCAGCTCCGCCGGAAGCCCATGGATCACAAAAGTATCCCCGCCAAATTCCTGAATATCAAAACCCAGGATATTGATTTCGGAAAGGATACTTCGCAGCAACACACTATCCTGCATAGGCAACTGAAGCGTTTTCGGAAATAACAATCGCTGTACCACCCCTCCCGACTCTTGCAACATATTCAGATAACGTTCGTAGAGAATGCGTTCGTGGGCGGCCTGCTGATCGACTAAGATAAAGCCGGATTTAATCTGGCTCAGGATATAGGTAGCCTGGAGCTGTACAGGTGCTTTGTGAATCTTGCTAAAGCTCTCTGAGGTATCGTCCAGAGAAGCTTCCGTGCTCCAGTTGCTCTGTATTATAATCTGACCGGAATTTGCTTCGCCTTCCTTAGGCTCTTCACCTGGTGATTCACCGTAGAGCGTTTCCCAAAACTCCAGCTTTCCGGTACGCCCCACCTCTTCCCGCCTGCGGAAATCTTCCTGATAAGCCCCCGTGGAACCCAGTGAAGGGCTGTTCAAGCCCGGAGAAACACTCGAAAGCCCGGGAACCCCATCCGGCATAGAAAAAATCTGTTCTTGTTCAAAATCCAGCGAAGGCATAATACCGTACTTGCCCAGTGCATGTCGGACGGCTACCCGGATATAATTATACACCAGGCGCTCGTCTTCAAATTTTACCTCCTGTTTTGTAGGATGTACATTCACATCCACCCGGGAAGGGTCTATTTGAATAAAAATGACATACAGTGGGAAATTTTCTTTGGAAAGCAGGTCCTCATAAGCGGCCATCACGGCATGGTTGAGGTAGCTGCTGCGAATAAACCGGTTATTTACAAAAAACAACTGCTCTCCACGGCTCTTCTTTGCAAACTCCGGCTTTCCTATGAATCCACTGATTTTGGCCGCATCCGTTTCTTCCGACAACGGAACCAGCCGTTTATTCGACTGGGTACCAAACACCCCAGTAATACGCTGCCGAAGATTTCCAGGAGTCAGGTGGTACAACTCGGCATCGTTGTGGTGTACTACAAACTGAATATCCGGATTGGCGATTGCTACCCGTTGAAACTCGTCCTGAATATTGCGCAATTCCACGGCGTCGGATTTCAGGAAATTCCGACGAGCAGGTACATTGTAAAACAGGTTTTTTACGGCTATGCTGGTACCCCCTGCGGTCTGGCAAGGTTCCTGGGTTTTAACCCTGGAATCTTCGATAACAATCCGGGTTCCCAGTTCCTCCGCATGAAGGCGGGTGCGCAGCTCTACCTGGGCCACCGCTGCAATAGACGCCAGCGCTTCTCCACGAAACCCCATCGTGCGAATGGCAAATAAGTCTTCAGAGCTACGGATTTTTGAGGTAGCATGCCGCTCAAAACACATCCGCGCATCCGTAGGTGACATACCACAGCCGTTGTCTATCACCTGTATCAAGGTCCGACCCGCGTCTTTCAGGATAAGACGAACCACCGTACTCCCTGCATCTACTGCATTCTCCAGCATTTCCTTGACCACCGACGCCGGACGTTGAACCACTTCGCCAGCTGCAATCTGATTCGCTATCGCGTCCGGTAGGAGCTGAATAATATCAGCCATAGTTTATTGTGTTTTGGTAGCGCCCCTCACTGTGCCAATTGAACCAGCCGGGGTAAATACTGCGTAATCGCTAAATAAGTTAAAGCAATTAGTACCACGACTACCATGATCAGACGAACGTTCGAACGGATTGTTTGTGCACGCATCGCCTGGTAATCCCGCACCCGGGCACTTTGAAGACCTGCACGAACCCTGTCGCGCATTCCTTCTATCCCCTTCGCTTTTGCCTCCTCGATTTTTTTAATCCGATCGTGCAGCTCTTCTTTGTCCTGATCCCAATACCTCGGCTTGTAATCATACGTACGATGTTTGGGCACCCTAAACAATCTGATTAATGCCATTTCTTTTCTTGTCGTTTTGAAAAAACAAAAGTAATACTTATTTAAACAGCGATTCTTTCTTTGAACAAAAAGCAGCAACCAGCGCTATGTATAACTAACTCCATTAGATTACCCCCTTTGCCTATTTTATCCCCGAATGGCAAGCAGCGAAGCCATTCGGTTACCGAAGCAAAAAGGAGCGCTAACTGGTTTCCGCGCGTTCTATAAACAACAATTTTTTTAAAAAAATAGATGCCGGAATGAATTTTTTTATTCTTCCGCCTCTTTTATTCATTTCTCTGAACACACACTATGCACCTGTTCTTTTCCCGCTTTTTTAGGTTCTGGCCATGGGCTGTTTTGTTCCTGCTACTGGAAACACATCCCCTGCATGCCGGTGGAATACAAGGACGTGTAACGGATGAAAACGGAACAGGCTTGGCCTATGCCAGTATTTTCGTGCGGGAAACGGGAGGCGGTGCGGTTTCCAATCAGGAAGGAACCTATGAACTCAGTCTCCAACCAGGAACCTACACGGTGGTATTCCAGTTCATGGGCTATCAAACCGAGGAGCGCAAACAGACGATAGGGTCAGACTGGACTACCCTCGATATCCGGATGCGCGTTCAACCCATCGATTTACGGATGAGTGGTATCAACCTCAACGGAGAAGACCCCGCTTACACCGTTATGCGGAAAGCCATAGCCAAAGCATCCTTTCACCGGCAGCAAGTGGACAAATACACCACCCGAGTGTATATCAAAGGTTCCGGCCGCATCTTGAATACGCCCTTCCCTTTTCGCAAAGCCATTAAAAAAACGGGCATTGATTCCACCATGGCTTTTGTCGTGGAATCCGTCAGCCTACTCGAATACGTCCGCCCCCATACGATAAAAGAGCGGGTCATTTCTATCCGGTCGCAAGGGGATGATAATGCATCCAGCCCAATGCCTTTTATCCAGAGCAGCTTTTATGAGCCACAGGTACAAGAGGCTGTCTCCCCGCTGGCTCCGGGCGCGATGGGATACTATCATTTCAAACTGGAATCCTTTTTCATGGATCAGGGCTATGGCATCAACAAAATTAAAGTTACCCCAAAGCGACCCGGAGAGAATGTATTTGACGGATACCTCTACATTGTCGAAGATGCCTGGACAATTTACAGCCTTTCCCTGCATACCTTTCAAATGGGGCTTCGCTTTGATATCGACCAGGTTTATGCCCCAGTGTCTGGTACGGTGTGGATGCCCGTGACCCACAAATTTAAAGTAGGCGGCAATTTGTTTGGTTTTCGCTTTGAGTACAACTACCTGGCAACCAGCAGCCAATACCAGGTTCAACTCAATCCGGATTTGCCTTCCGACTTCGAGGTCGTAGATGAAAAAGCCAATCGCCTCGCCGCCAAGTCATTTCCGGATAATCCCCCGGCTACCCGCCCCAAGCAGCTCATAGAGGGTGGGGAAATATCGCGAAAAGAACTGCGCAAGCAAATGACAGACTACGAAAAAGAAAGTGCGCGGCAGCAAGAAGCCCCCGACATCATTTCCAATACGACTACCACCATAGATTCCCTGGCATACCGTCAGGACTCCACGTATTGGCAGCTGATTCGCCCGATACCGCTCACCGAACAAGAGGTTAAAGGCAACCGATACCGCGACAGCATAGCGCTCCAAAACGCCGTATCTTCCCAGTCCGGAAAAGCGAAGGACAGCCTCTCCATATCTATATCTTCCGACTCCGTCCGGCTCAAACGACATGCTTTTTCTCTGGCCGACTTGCTCACCGGAGCGTCCTATACCTTGGGATCCCATCATCGGCTCCAATACGAAGGCTTGCTCACCCATCTGTTTTTCAATCCCGTCGATGGCCTCAACGCGCATTCAAAAATAACGTACACCAATCTGACTGACAAGCCAATAGGATGGACGTTTGACCCACGGTACGCCTTTAGCCGAAACAGACTGAACCTCCAGGGCAGTGTATTCTACCTGCCAAAAGATAATCCAGACACCTATCAGCGCTGGGAGATAAGCGGCGGAAGGTACACCGTGCAATTCAATCCCGCGCCCGCTATTCTCGACCGCATAAACACCTATCAAAGCCTGGTCAGAGCCCGCAATTTTATCCGACTCTATGAAAAAGATTACGTGCGTGTTGATTTCGAATATCGAAAAGCCCGCAACTGGTCGGCACGGGCTTCACTCGAATGGGCACGCCGAATGCGTCTGGAAAACCAAACTGCTTTTACCTTCTTTCCTCCAGATGACTTCTCGGCATTTCCTGGAAATGCCCCTTTCGCAGAGGAACTACAATCGGAAATTCCACTTCTGCAAAAAGCAGCTACCCTATCCATGCAATGGGAATGGCGTCCCTGGCAGCGCTATACACTGAAGAACGGCAAAAAACAAGCCGTTGCCGAAAGCTCTCCTACTTTTTTGTTGCAATACAAAAAAGGTATCTCAGGTGTTTTCCAAAGCACCGTACAATACGATTTTATAGCGTTGGATGCAAGCCATACCCTGCGCATCGGATCTTCCGGCCAACTGGACATTCGCCTGCAGGCAGGTATATTTCCCTCGCACCGGCAAATGGGGTTTGCCGATTTCAAGCACTTTCCCGGCAACCAGGTACATGTTACCCAGGGCGACCCCACGGCATCCTATCGCATGCTCCCCTACTACCAGTATAGCACCCAACAACATTTTGCCGGAGGTTTTCTGCACCACCAGTTTCACAAACTTGCCTTTACCCAAATTCCGGTTGTCTGGATGCTCGGCATCAAGGAAAATCTATTTCTGAACTATCTCTACACTCCCCAGGCCCGACACTTCGTCGAAGTGGGCTATGGAGTAAACAACCTCCTGCGCGTTTTCAAAGTAGAAGCTGCAACGGCTCTTACGGATGGAAAGCTGCAACGAATACGGCTATTTTGGGGGATATCCGCCAGCTTGGAAGAGCTTGGAAACCTCTTTGATTAACATAAGTACAAGTGCTGCTTAGAGGGCGCCGCTCGTTCGGAGCAGCCAACTAACCTGTCATTTTATTGCCACTTATGAATCCCTGCTCCTTTCAGTAGGAGAATGCACTCGCAAAAAAGTATATTTGCAGCGCATCAATTCGCAGGTATGAGCGACGTCATCAAACACGAATGCGGCATTGCGCTGGTTCGTCTGTTACAACCCCTGGAATACTACCAGGAAAAATATGGCACCACTTTCTACGGCATCGAGAAGCTTCGGCTCTTGATGCAAAAGCAGCGAAACCGAGGACAGGATGGTGCCGGAATGGCTACCATCAAACTCGACCCCGCACCCGGAACCCGCTACATATCCCGTAAACGAAGCGTCGCACCCAACTACCTCGATGACCTGTTCGACCAGATATGGAAACCATTCGAGGGGCTCTCAAAAGAAACTCTCAACAACCCGGAATGGCTCAAAGCCAACAAACCCTATGTCGGCGAGTTGCTGCTGGGCCACCTGCGCTATGGAACCCACGGCGACAACTCCATAGAAACCTGCCATCCATTCCTGAGACAAAACAACTGGATAAGCCGAAATTTGATTCTGGCCGGCAACTTCAACCTCACCAACGTGGATGAGTTGTTCGAAGAACTGCTCACCCTCGGCCAATATCCAAAGGAAAAGTCCGATACCGTTACTGTCATGGAAAAAATCGGACACTTCCTCGACGATGAAGTACAACGACTTCATACCTGGTACAAACCAGAAGGCTATTCCAACATAGAAATCAACGACCTTATCTACGACAACCTGGATATTCAGCGACTGCTGACAAGAGCCAGTAAAAAATTCGACGGCGGCTATGTCATGTGTGGTCTCATCGGCCACGGCGATGCCTTCGTCATGCGCGACCCCAATGGTATTCGCCCGGCATTCTTTTATGCCGACGAGGAAGTAGTAGTCGTAGCATCCGAACGGCCCGCTATACAGTCCGTCTTCAATGTACCCTATCAAAAGGTAAAAGAGCTAACGCCTGGTCACGCACTCATTATCAAGAAGAAGGGAAGTGTAGAAGAGAAACCGTTCATCGAACAGGGCGATCGCACCGCCTGCTCTTTCGAACGCATCTATTTTTCCCGTGGCAACGACCTCGACATTTATCTCGAACGCAAACAACTCGGTGAGCAGCTCGTAGATTCCATCCTCGAAGCGGTATCGTATGATTTTGAAAACACCGTATTCTCCTTCGTGCCCAACACCGCCGAAACCGCCTTTTTCGGAATGCTGGAGGGAATCCATAAAAGGCTCGATGCCTTCAAAGAAGCGCAAATCCTAGAGCTGATGGAGAAGGATAAGCTCAAGCCCAAAAAGCTGCGGAAAATCATGGCATTGAAACCCCGGATCGAAAAGCTCATCCTCAAAGATGCCAAAGTCCGAACGTTTATCGCAGACACCACTGCTCGTGGCAAGCTCGTTTCCCATGTGTACGACATTACATACGGCCTGGTCAAAAACCACGAGGACACCCTCGTGCTCCTCGATGATTCCATCGTGCGGGGAACGACGCTGCGCGATAGCATCATCCAGATTGCAGCTAGGCTCAAACCCAAAAAAATAATCATCGTTTCCTCTGCTCCCCAAATCCGATACCCGGACTGTTATGGTATTGACATGTCTAAACTCGGCGAATTTGTTGCCTTCCAGGCTTTAGTCGAGCTGTTGAAAAAACACGACAAAACCGCCCTATTGGAAGAAACCTACAAGCGCTGCAAAGCACAGGAACACCTGCCGACAGAAGCGATGCACAATGAAGTACAGGCGCTGTATGAGGAGTTTAGCTACGAGGAAATTTCAAAACAGATTGCTAAAATAGTTACGCCCAAAGGCATCAAACCGGAAATCCAGGTTATTTACCAGACGATTGAATGCCTGCACAAGGCTTGTCCCGACAATAAGGGCGACTGGTACTTTTCAGGCAACTACCCTACTCCGGGCGGCAACCGAATCATCAACCAGGCCTTCATCAACTACATGGAAAAAAAGGACGTGCGCGCTTACTAACGCAACGAAAGGGCGCATAATCTGCGACCTGCCTCGCGCAGTGTTTCTTCCTTTTTTGCAAAACACAGCCGTATGAGCTGCTGTTGCTTTTTGCTTTGATAAAAAGCGGAAACGGGTATAGCCGCTACCCCGTATTCCTGTGTCATCCTATTCGCGAAAGACACGTCGTCTTCGGTGCTGATGGCACTATAATCACATAGCTGAAAGTAGGTTCCTTCGCAGAGAAGCGGCTTCAGCTGCGACCCTCTCAAGCATTCGACAAATAAATCCCGTTTCTGGCTGTAAAACAACCCCACTCCCAGGTAGGTGTATGGGTCGGCCAGGTAGTCGGCCAGTGCGTGCTGAACCGGCGTATTGACTGCAAAAACATTGAACTGGTGTACCTTTCTGAATTCCAGCATCAACGCGGCAGGAGCTACACAGTATCCAATTTTCCACCCAGTACTGTGCAGTGTTTTGCCAAAGGAATACACCGCCATCGACCGTTCGCGCAGGCCCGGAAAACGCAATACGCTTTGATGCGATTCCCCGTCAAATACCAGGTGCTCGTACACCTCATCGCTGAGTACCAGGATATCGGTACCCTGGAGTATCTGGCTCAACTGCTGCATATCCTCTTGCCGCATCACCATCCCCGTTGGATTGTGGGGGGTATTGATAATAATCATCCGGGTGCGCATGGAAATAAGCCGCCTGAATAAATCCCAATCGGGTCGAAAGTCTGGTCCTTCTAATTCATACACTGCCACAGAAGCTCCCATCAGCTCGATGACCGGTCGATAAGAATCATACGCTGGTTCAAAAATAATCACTTCGTCGCCCGGTCTCACAAAAGCTGAGATGGCTGTAAAAAGAGCCTGTGTGCCCCCGGCGGTGACCGTAATTTCGTCTGCAGGACTAAATACCGCCCCATACAATGCCGCTATTTTTTCGCTGATTCGTTCGCGAAGAGGCAGAATACCCGCCATCGGAGCATACTGGTTATTACCCTGTAAGTAGTGCTGCGCAACCAGCTGTAGCAAGCGTTCAGGTGGTTGAAAATCGGGAAACCCCTGGGCGAGATTTATCGCTCCACAGCGTTCGGCCATAGCCGACATCACCGTAAAAATAGTTGTTCCGACTTGCGGTAGCTTGGAGCCGATATGTATCATCCAGGGGTGCGGTTAAGGGTGTACCATTATATCCGAAAATCCCAGTTAAACTGATCTAACTCGGTCAAAGCCACGGCGAGCAAATCCACACAATGCCCAATATCTTCTTTGTGCGCCATTTCGATAGTCTGGTGCATGTGGCGGAGCGGAATAGAGATTGCTCCGGCAATGGCACCATGCTTTCCATAGCGCTGTACACCAGCGGTATCGGTTCCCCCTGCCGGTAAGATTTCCAATTGCCAGGGAATCTGGTGCTTCGTACCCGTTTCTTTTAGGTAATTGACCATGCGATAATCCGATATGACACTGCCGTCCATGACCTTGATAGCAGCTCCCTTGCCGAGAGAAGTCACCTTTTCGTGAGGCTGGGCGCCCGGCACATCGAAAGCGATGGTGACATCCAGGCCGACGCCGAAGTCGGGATCGATGCGGTGCGCAGCAGAAATAGCCCCCCGAAGACCTACCTCCTCCTGCACGGTAAAAACGCCATACACATCGTAGGGAAGCTCTTTGCCCTGAAGTGCCCGAAAGACCTCCAACAGAATATAGACCGACACGCGATTATCCAGCGACTTACTATTTACGCAGTTGCCCATTTCTATTAGTTCTCGCTCACGGGTAATGGAATCCCCCAAGGAGACATATTCCAGCACCTCCGATTTGGGCATACCCAAATCGATAAAGTACTCTTCGATAGGCACCGCTTTTTGTCGCTCCTCCCCTTTCATGAGATGAATGGGCTTTGATCCCATCACCCCTATCAGGTCTTTTTTTCCGTGTATGATTACGCGCTGCGAGCTTAATGTCTTGGGGTCAAAACCACCCAGTGGGTGAAAACGCACGAAGCCCTCTTCATCGATGTGCGTTACAATAAACCCAATCTCATCGAGATGTGCGGCAACCATAACCCGTTTGGGCGTACGGCCTTTTCGTACCGCGATGACATTGCCCATGTTGTCAATCGTCAGCTCATCTACCAAGGGCGTTACCTCGCGAATGACCTGTTCGCGAATCCGGTGTTCGAATCCGGGAGCACCCGGTGTTTCGCAAATTATTTTTAAAAGCGGAATATTAAGCATGTGCTGCATTAGTTAGAGGATGCAAAAATATGGAACTTTGTGGTTAATCCCCGGAGTTACCCACTTTTGTATCTGCATTCCTATATTTCACCGGGCGGCAGAAAGAGTCAAGTCTTCGGTGTGGCGCTATGCCATCGCTCAGGGCATAGATAAATTGGCGAATAAAAACGCGAAACCTCAAGTTGGCAAGCTTTTTAGGTGCCCCCGTTTTGAATAGATTAAGACTTACAGAAGCTGAGAACCCGATGCTTTTTTTGATTATCCTCAACCGTACGATATGTCGTTGTTAAAAAAATTAGCTGGTGAAACGATGGTTTATGGTTTGAGCAGTATCCTTGGACGCCTGCTCAACTACGTCATTATGACCCCATACTTAACCCGGATATTCACCAATCAGGCTGAATACGGTATAGTCACTGAGTTATACGCTTATATCGCACTATTGATGGTCTTCTTCACCTATCGGATGGAAACCACTTTTTTCCGGTTTGGCAATCAGAAAGAACATGCGAATCAGGCATTTTCTACAGCCGCAATAGCTATTCTCATTTCTACGGCGGGGTTTGTCTTGGCGCTGGCTGGTTTTTCGAAACCCATCGCCTATTGGCTCGATTATCCCGATCACCCTGAATATGTGTGGTTATTTACCCTCATTCTGGGAGTGGATGCCATTTCCGTAATTCCGTTTGCGCGGCTTCGCCTCGAGAATCATCCGGTGCGGTTTGCATTCATCCGACTGGCCAATATCTTTGCCAATATCTTTTTTATCTTTTTTTTCCTGGAGATATGCCCCTGGTTAATCCAAAAAGGTTGGCACCTAACCTGGCTATACCAACCGGAAAACCGGGTATCCTACGTCTTCTTATCCAACCTTCTCGCCAGTGTAGCCAGCTTTATTCTCCTGCTCCCGCTGCTGATTCGCATGCCATGGGTTATTGATTTTTCGCTGCTCCGCAAAATGCTTCGCTACACTGGACCGCTTGTACTGGCGGGCTTAGCGGGCTCCATCAACCAGTTTATCGGCAACCCAATGCTCAAGTATTTTACACCGGGCACCTTGCAGGACAAACTGGTACAACTCGGTCTATTCGGTGCAGCAGCCAAAATCCCTATACTGATGACTTTGTTTACGCAGGCTTTTAACTACGCGGCCGAGCCCTTTTTCTTTCGTCATGCCCAACGCGACGACTCCCGAATCATTTATGCACAGGTAGCCCAGGCATTCACCCTGGTGGGGGCCATTGCATTCGCAGGTATCATGCTGTACATCGATTTGGTTGCCGTTCTTATTGGGCCAAATTATCGGGCAGCGGTGGGTATTGTACCTATCCTGCTCATGGCTTACGTGTTTTTGGGTATTTTTTACAACTTTTCTATCTGGTACAAGCTGGCCGACAAGACCTCCATAGGAGGCGCCATTGCGTTGGGTGGTTCTATCATAACCATTGTACTCAATATTCTTCTCATCCCCAGTTTAGGATACTTTGGCCCTGCCTGGGCCGCACTGGCCTGTTATGGGTTTATGATAGGTACTTGTTATTGGACGGGCCAGAAGTATTATCCTATCCCCTATCCCATTGGAAGAATGACCACGTATATACTGGCATCCATGGCCGCGTATGGTTGGGGGCTACTCAACGCGCACTGGTTCGGTCATAATCTCTTCATCAAACTCGCTATGAATACCGTCGTGCTGCTGGCTCTTATCGGCTTCGTGCTGTACATCGAGCGGGCGGTTATAGCCAGGCAATGGGCGCAATTCCAAAAAAGGTAACCTGGGTCTGTTGCATAACTTTAACAGTATCCCAACCAACATTTTCCCCAAATAGTCGTCTCTAACAGTTAGACGACTCATGTAAAAAGACCTCTATGAAGCAAATCATACTCTTATTTTTCTTATTCTTTGGCAGCTACATAGCATCTGCCCAAGTACTGCAAATTGAGCCCGGCGAGGTTAAGCAGACCTTCCGTGTCAATCTGTCGGATCCTTTTATCAACCTGGAACTTGTAGCTACCGTCCGGAATATGGGCAAAGACACCCTCAAACTCAAGTGGGTTCGAAAAGAGATAGACAAGCCGTCTGAGTGGCAAACCCAGGTTTGCGATGGCGTGGAGTGCTATATCCCTTTGGTCAGCAGCAATATAGACCCACAACTTGGCCTGAATGCCCCCTTTGTCCTTCCTCCAAATGGCAAAGCAGATTTTATTTTTCACCTTATCCCCACGCAGACGGCCGGCACGGGTAAGTTTGCTGTGGACTTCTTTTCCATGCAAAAACCCGATAGCCTGCTGGCACGCATGAATTTTGAAGCAACCGTTCAAAATCTTACGACTTCTGTCAAAGACAGACAGTTGGAAACGGCGCAGGTATTTCCCAATCCGGCTATCGATTATTTCATGCTCAACGCCATCGACGGGATTGACCGAATGGTGCTGTACAATGCCCTGGGCGTTCCTGTACGCACCTACCTTCCGGCGTACGGGCAGCGCTACTCGCTGAACAACCTTCCGGATGGCATGTACCTACTTACCTTAGCCAATACTGGCAAGGGAGTATTAAAAACCCTGCGCATCGTCAAAAGGAGTATCCGCTCTTAAATCCGTTTGGGGCGGTATAGCGAAGAAAGGCACCATTACTTTTCCGGATGCGGCTACTAACCCCGCCTATGCCGGATATTCCACAAAATTGCGCGGAGTCTCATACAACCGTATGGCCAAATCATACCGCGGCTCGAGTTGGGCACGAAGGATATTCCAGATAACATAGCAGATATGTTCCGCCGTAGGGTTCAGTATCCGAAACTCTTCCGTATCCAGATTGAGGTTTTTATGATCAAAACGTTGCTCTACATGAATTTTGATTAACTCCGAAAGCACCTTCATATCCAATAGGTACCCCGTTTCAGGATCGACTTCTCCACTCACTTTCACTTCTAATTCATAGTTGTGCCCATGGAAGTTCGGATTGTTGCACAAACCGAAGACCTCCCGGTTTTTCTCGTCCGTCCAGGCGGGGTTGTGCAGACGGTGTGCTGCATTGAAATGTGCTTTTCTGAAGACCGATACTCGCATACTCTATGTGTTCGTTTTGAGTGGGACGCGCAGGCAGCCAATCCCTGCTTTTGAAAGGCAAACAAAAATATACCGCCTTGGTTTCCGAAGCCGGGTCAAACCTTTTTTCATAAGCCCAAAAAAATCCTTAACTTTACACGCATGAAGTATGTTTAACCAGACATTAGGTGCTGATTATGAATCATTGCGACACTTCATGCAGGCAAAGAGCAGCGTGCTAATCCACGCCCATCTCTTTCCCGAACAGAACATTACGCCAGGCCTGATGGCTTCGCTTTATACCATACTATGGCGCCATTGGCGCACTCAACGACCGGTAACCAACCCATGTCAGATGGTGTTCTGCACGGATTTTCTGCCTTCCTGTGTCACAATTGATTCTTTTTCGCCCTTGTAATCAATAGATAGGACACGCTGTTTCATGCAATTCAAAGAGGTAATCGGACAACAGGCACTAAAAAACCGGCTCCGCCAAATGGTGGACGAGGAACGAGTGCCGCATGCCTCGCTTTTCTTAAGTCCTCCCGGTGCAGGGGCACTGCCATTAGCCATTGCCTTGGCTAATTATCTGCTGTGCACCAGCCGCCACGATGGCGATTCCTGCGGAACATGTAGCCACTGCCGCAAAGCATCTAAGTTCATCCATCCGGATTTGCACTTTTCGTTTCCCGTGGTAGGTGCTGGTGTCACCAGCGATCATCACCTACAGGAATGGCGACAGGCATTGGCGCAGAATCCTTATATGGAGGCCACCCAATGGATTCGTTCGATTAGCAGCGACAATAAGCAAGGCAACATCAACAAGGACGAGTGCCATGCTATCCTACATAAACTGAGCTTCAAACCATTTGAATCGGATATACGCATTTTGCTGATGTGGCTCCCGGAATACCTCGGCAACGAAGGTAATCGACTACTCAAACTCATCGAAGAACCTCCTGCCAATACCTATTTTATCCTGGTATCCGAAAACGCCGAACTCATCCTGAACACCATCCTGTCCCGGTGCCAACTCACCAAAATTCCCGCACTTACGGATGTAGAAATCATCCAGGGACTTCAACACCGGATTCCGGATATTCGGGAACAAGCCGCTGCTATTGCCTATATGGCCAACGGCAGCTTTAGCGAAGCCCTTCAGCTAGCCGCACAAAAAGAAAACCTCGAAGCAGGCGCACTCATCGACTGGTTGCGCAAAACCTACAAGCCCCAGGGAAAGGAAATCGTCCGCTGGTCGGAAAAAGCCGCTGCATGGAGCAAAGATGCCCAAAAGCATTTTCTTCATTACGGCCTTTTTTTTCTCCGGGAACTGATCGCATTGAAAATCGGCGGCGGATTGCCCGTACGCCTGCAAGAACCGGAACTGGCCAGCGCAAAGGCCTTGTCCAACCTGCTCACTATTGAACAAATCGAACAACTCGCCCAGTTATGGGCTAATAATATGTCCTGGATCGAACGCAACGCCAACCCGAAAATACTCTTTTTGGATACCTCGCTGCAAATGATTCGGATTATGCAGAAAAAAGCTTCTTGAACCATAAATAACTACGTAAATGGGATGTTTAGGATGTAGCACATGCAGCAGCACCGGAATCGGCGGATGCAACAGCAATGGCGGATGCGGCAGCGGCGGATGTAATCGTCTCAATACCTTTGACTGGCTCTCCCACCTCGAAATAGCAGATGCCGACACCTACGATATCGTAGAAGTGTCTTTCAAAAATGGCTCGCACAAATCCTTCTTTCATGCCCCTGAAAACGGCCACATCTCTACCGGCGATATGGCCGTCGTAGAAACGGGGAATGGATACGACATAGGACTCGTCAGCCTTTCCGGAGAACTGGTGCGCTACCAGATGAAAAGAAAACGCATCAGCGAGGCCTCCGTCATGTACCCCGTTATCCGCAAAGCGAACGAACGCGATCTCGAACGACTACAGGAAGCCAGGGAAATGGAACAGCCCATCATGGTGCGGGCTCGCGCTATCGCACGTACCCTCGGCCTCGATATGAAAATCGGCGACGTCGAAGTACAAGGGGATAAACGAAAAGCCACCTTCTATTATACCGCCGACGGCCGCGTCGATTTTCGCGAACTCATCCGGCACTTCGCAAAAGAGTTTCGGGTAAAAATTGAAATGAGGCAAATTGGCGCCCGCCAGGAATCGGCACGCATCGGCGGAATCGGCTCCTGTGGACGCGAACTGTGCTGCTCCACCTGGTTGTCCGATTTCAAATCCGTATCCACCGCAGCCGCCCGATACCAAAACCTCGCCATCAATCAAACCAAATTATCCGGCCAGTGCGGACGACTTAAGTGTTGTCTCAACTATGAACTCGATACCTACCTCGACGCACTCGATGCCTTTCCACCCCATGCCGAACGGCTCGAAACCCAAAAAGGACGCGCTATCCTTATCAAAACAGATATCTTCAAACGCATCATGTTCTACGTCTATGAACACGATCGCGGCCGCGGACAAATTTATCCGATCGACCTGGATAAGGTCAAGGAAATGAAAGAAATGAACCTCCGCGGTGAAAAACCAGCCGACTTCGAAGTCAGCGCAGCCGCTTCCGCCTATTTCGCAGGAGAACCAGAAGTCGGATTTGCAGATGTCACCGGAGAAATCGAACTCCCCGATGAAAAACGCCGCAAGAAAAAGAAGAAAAAACCTACCCGCGGACCAGAAAGAGGCTCCGAACGCCCTCAAAACCGCGACAGAAACCAGGATAACCGCACCGACCGCGACCCCAATCGCGATAGAAACCAGGACAGAAATCCAAACCGCGACAGAAGCCAGGATAACCGCACCGACCGCGACCCCAACCGCGATAGAAACCAGGACAGAAATCCAAACCGCGATAGAAACCAGGATAACCGCACCGACCGCGACCCCAACCGCGATAGAAACCAGGACAGAAATCCAAACCGCGACAGAAACCAGGACAACCGCACCGACCGCGACCCTAATCGCGATAGAAACCAGGACAGAAATCCAAACCGCGATCAACGGCCATCGGATAGACCGGCGCAGGGCGACTACCCGAATACCCCCGCGCAAAACCTAGATGAACCTAATCCACCACAACAGGATGGCGGAGAAGGTACGCCCGGCGGACAGAACAGACCACCTCAAAAAGGCAATAAATTCAGGAACAACAGAAACAACAAACGCAGATAATTGTTGGTCAAACAAAATTATCCAACTATGCAATATGATGTAACCGTTATCGGATCCGGGCCGGGTGGCTATGTAGCAGCTATCCGATGCGCTCAACTCGGTCTCAAAACAGCCCTCGTCGAACGGTATCCGTCACTGGGAGGAACCTGCCTCAACGTAGGCTGTATCCCATCGAAAGCGCTCCTCGACTCTTCCGAACACTTTCACAATGCCCAACATACCTTTAGCCAACACGGCATCCAACTCGAGCATCTCGCAATCCATCTTCCTACTATGATTGCCAGAAAAAACGAGGTAGTGTCTCAAACCGTCAAAGGCATCGAATTTTTGATGAAAAAAAATAAAATTGATGTTCTCCACGGTTATGGCTCTTTTATCAACCCACACGCGATTCGCGTCACCGCTTCCGATGGAAGCACTTCTGACATCAACACCAGACAAACTATCATAGCCACCGGATCCAAGCCCATCGTACCGGCTGCTTTTCAGTACGATAAAAAGCGCGTTATCACCTCTACGGAAGCGCTCCACATAACCGAACTGCCCAAGCGCATGGTGGTGATTGGAGGCGGGGTCATTGGCCTTGAACTAGGCTCTGTATTTGCACGCCTTGGCACAAAAATTGACGTGATTGAGTTCCTCGACCGCATTATCCCCGGAATGGACGGCGATTGCAGTAAAGAATTACAGCGCAGCTTGCAGAAACTGGGCATGACCTTCCACCTGCAGCACCTCGTAACGACCGTAAACCCTTCGGAAAATAAAGTAGAAGTAGCTTTTCGGAAAAAAGACAGCGAAGACATTCAAACGATTGAAGCGGATTACTGCCTCGTTGCCATCGGCCGACGCCCCTATACCGACCAGCTTGGGCTGGAGAATGCAGGTATCCAACCCGATGAAAAAGGGCGTATCCCCGTTGATAAACACCTGCAAACTATCACCCCGGGTATTTATGCGATCGGCGATGTAATCGAAGGGCCTATGCTCGCACATAAAGCCGAGGAAGAGGGGGTTTTTGTCGCCGAAACCATTGCAGGGCAGCACCCGCACATCAACTATAACCTGATTCCTGGCGTAGTTTATACCTGGCCAGAGGTAGCCGGAGTCGGCCAAACCGAAGAACAGCTCAAACAAGCAGGTATCCCCTACAAGTCAGGTAAGTTTCCTATGAAAGCGCTCGGCCGTGCCCGTGCGAGTATGGATACAGACGGAATGGTTAAAGTACTTGCGCATCGCGACTCCGACGAAATACTCGGTGTTCACATGGTGGGCCCTCGTACCGCTGACATGATTGCCGAGGCGGTAGCCCTGATGGAATTTCGCGCTTCCGCAGAGGATGTTGCCCGTATTAGCCATGCACACCCCACCTATACAGAAGCATTCAAAGAAGCTGCATTGGCTGCCACCGCCAACCGAGCACTTCATATATAAAACTATACGCCGCTATCACCGGCCTATAGTATCGAAAAAGGGGCTTCCGAAAAGTATGAGGCTATCCGGTAAGTCCTTTGACGGCATGTGCCGCCAAAGGACTTACCGGATAGCCTCTTCTTTTCTTAGTTAAAGAAAATTTCATCGACAAAGGCCCAACCGGGCGTTCCTTTGCCCGGGTGAAAATCCGGCAATACCGCCAGATGATCCACGACTACTTTATACACGCGGAATTTTTTCGGTTTTTCAAATGGCAACAATAGCCCTCTCGATTCCTGGTCACCTAAATCCCCTACCCCCATGCCCGGCAATCTGCTTTCCGACAGCAATTCCAAATGATTCGTATCCATGCCACCCCATACGGTCACCTTAGCCGGAGCTACGATATAACTTCCCACATTCACCCCATAACTCAGTGCTACCCTATGTACCTCCGGTAATGAAGCCGGGTCGAAATAGAATAGTACCTCCATTGGATTGTCGCGATATCCCATCCATTTGCCTGAGCGAAACTGCGTAATATCTCCCAGTATCCCATCTGTGAGCACGCCCGTACCCGGAGCGTAATCGGGGGCAGGTGGGGTCACCTGTACGGCTTTTTGTGGCTTGAATCCTTGCTGATACACCGTTTTTTCTGCGGTTTCACTACCAATCCATCCTTTTTTGAACGCTCTTGCCCGGATGGTGGTGATTCCTTTAAATGGAATGGGTTGCTGATATTGCTTACTTGTAGCCGAATCAGGCATACTTCCATCCAGCGTATATCGGATAGTAGCTCCCGGTACGCGCACCTGTAATCGAATAGAGTCTCCCCGATCCATTACCGGTTTGAAATCTATGAAAGCAGGCGGACTTAGGGCCAACCTTTCATCGGGCGACGGGATATAGCCGTCATTCCACCGGATAGCTGGATATTTTTTTCGAATCGCTGGAAAATCTGCTGCGGATATACCTGTATTCCAAAGAAACACTTCCCTAAGTGCCGGAAAAGTAGCCAATAAGGGAATGGCGCGCTTATCTATTTTCGTACCGGCCAGGCCTATTGATTGGAGCATAGGTAGTCTTTTTAATGCGTCTAATCCGGCGTTGGTCACCTGCGTATAATTCAGATTCAGTCTTTCCAATCGGGAAAATGCGCCGAGCTGCTTCATATCCGCGTCGGTAGCGGGCATCCGCCCCAGGTTGAGTACAACCAGTTGCTCCTTCACGGATTGCAGCGCCTCCAACCGGCGGTTGTCCCATGCCTGGCTGATAAAAAAATCTGCCTGCAGCGCCGGGGAATTAGCTGCCAGAGGGCGCACGACCAGAAAGGCATCATTCAATCGCTGGACATCAGAAGCAGAGGCGGGCTTGAATGAGTAGTTAATCCCTGCATTGGAATGCTCGGCCTGCGTAAAGCCAAATAAAGGAGCATCTGAAGGAATAGCCTCTATTTTGAGCCTGGTATCGGCGCCTTCTGCAATCCATGTTTCCAGAAGTACTATCTCTGTCGGGGTCAACTGGATTTTACCGCGTGGCGGCATGTGCTTTTTTTCGCTCAACGGCAGATGAATACGCTGCAACATCAGGCTATTTTTAGCGTCACCTGCCATCCAGAGCACCCCAGTCTTTCCTCCCTTCAGCGCATTTGATGCCGACGTTAGCAGTAGCTCCCCTTTTGCTTTTCCTTCCCGATGGCAGGAAACGCATTTTTCATTCAATAAGGGCTGTACATACCCAGCATAAAAGGTCTGTCCGGGCTGAACAATCGGGGTGGTAGGTTCTGTGTCTTCGGATTCCGACGGCCAGGCCAAAAAAGCCTCCCCATGGGTAAGTTGACCGCCCAAGTGCCCGGTGAGTAACAACGCAACGGAGCCAACCGCGAATAGCCCATGAACAGACGTCGTTTTTTGGACGTAGCCGGGAGAGCGCATCCAAATCCACATGCCCCAGGTGAGCAAACTGAAAATAATTCCTCCCCACTGATGCAGGCGCAACAACGCCGCATCATATCCTTCCTCCTTAGACAGAAAAAAACCGGTCAAGGCTGAGAAAGCAGCGCTGTAGGCAGTCAGGGTGAGTACAAATTGAAAAACAGGAAAAAATCCCTCCTCCGGAAATTGACGACGAAAAAACCAGAGCAGGGCAGCAAATAGAAATAAGCCGATGGGAAGGTGCAGCAATACTGGATGCAGGCGCGCAGTCCACTGTAGGAGTATCGGCAAGGACACTTTTTCGGAGAAAGTGACCAGGAAGAGCAACAACACTTGCAATGCAAGCAGGACGTTGCCTGTCCAATTATAAAATTGCTTCATAATGAGCGCTTAGAACCATTCAACACGACCATCCGTTTTCCGTACTATTTTGCTGGAAGACATCAGGCAATAATACCAGGAACGACCTTTCCGGCGATATCCGTCAGCCGGTAGCGCCGGCCGAGGTGTTTGTAGGTTAGTTTTTCGTGATCCATTCCGAGGAGGTGCAGTACGGTAGCGTGGAAATCATGTACGTGAACTGGGTTTTCGGTAATATTATACCCAAATTCATCCGTTTCGCCATAGGTGATACCTGGCTTAACGCCTCCACCTGCCATCCAGATGGAGAAGCAACGTGGGTGATGGTCTCTGCCGTAATTTTCTTCGGAGAAGTTCCCCTGGCAATAATTAGTCCGTCCGAATTCTCCGCCCCAAATGACCAGTGTTTCATCGAGAAGCCCGCGCTGTTTTAGGTCTTGCACCAAGGCGGCGGAGGCGCGGTCCACGTCCATAGCTTGTCCGGCGAACTCTCCAATCAGGTTGCCATGGTGATCCCAGCCCTGGTGATAAAGCTGTACGAAGCGCACCCCGGATTCGGAGAGGCGACGAGCCAGCAAGCAGTTGGCAGCATAGGTTCCCGGCACCAGGCACTCCGGGCCATACATATTGACAATATAATCCGGTTCCTTGCTCAAGTCCATCATTTCGGGTACTGCCGTTTGCATGCGGTACGCCATTTCGTATTGCTGGACGCGCGACTGAATTTCGGGATCGCCAAAATCCTTGTAATTGGATTCATTGAGCGATGCCAGGTTATCGAGCATGGTACGTCGCGTTTTATCATCCACCCCATCGGGATTTTCCAGATACAGGATAGGTTCGTCGCTGTTGCTAAATTGTACACCCTGGTGTACGCTATCTAGGAATCCGTTGGTCCATAGCTTGGAATAGACCCCTTGACCATTTCCTTTTCCACGGGATAATAGGACACAATAGGCGGGGAGGTTTTGGTTTTCGCTTCCTAATCCGTAGCTGAGCCAGGCACCCATACTCGGGCGGTTCCCTTGTTGAGCACCCGTCTGAAAGAAGGTGAGTGCCGGGTCGTGGTTGATGGCTTCCGTGTGCATTGATTTGACTACGCAGATATCATCGGCGATACGGGCGATATTGGGAAATAAATCGCTGACCCAGGTACCGCTTTGTCCATATTGTTTAAATCCGAAACGGGATCCGACCAATGGAAATCGATCCTGATTGGCAGTCATGCCGGTGAGTCGTTGGCCGTCTCGTACGGATTCAGGCAAATCCTGGCCCGCCATTTTATTGAGCAGCGGCTTATAATCGAAGCTTTCCAACTGAGAAGGAGCTCCGTTTTGGAATAGATAGATGACGCGTTTTGCTTTAGGTGCAAAATGGGGTAGGCCCGCGAGGATAGTTTGTTCCAATGCCTCTGGAGAGGAGAACAAATCTTTTGTCAGCAGTGCCCCTAGGGCGGCACTTCCCAATCCAATACTCAGCTTACCCAGGAAATGCCGGCGAGTCAAATGAAATTGATGTTCAAGAAAAGGGTTGGCCATGATTGCTATGTTTTGGTAATGGATTCCTCCAGGTTATAAATGGTGAGAATAGCCAATGTCAGGGCAGCCGTTTCGGGAGCTGGTATTTGGCGGATATGCGGGTATTCCCCCTGACGGATGATTTTGGCAGCACGCCCTGGATCAGCAGCAAGCGCTTGCTGCTGCGTCCGATAGAAAGAAGAGAGCTTTTTCAGTTCTACCCGATTGATTTTTCGGCACACGATACGCTGGAACGCCTCTGAAATAGCGGCTTCCGGGGTATATTTTTTGGAGAGCATTCGCTCGGCAAGTACCCGCGCTGCCTCGTTGACCATGGGGTCATTGAGTAGGATGAGCGCCTGAAGCGGCGTATTGGTACGCGATCGGCCGACTTCACACTGATCGCGGGAAGAAGCATCGAATGTCAGCATACCGGGAGGAGGGGCGGTGCGCTTGATAAAATGATATATTCCGCGCCTATACAGCGCGTCTCCATGGTCTTGCACATAAGTGGCCAACTGGCCTCTACCGGAAGTAGTGGCTTCCCATATTCCTTCTGGCTGATAAGGCTTTACACTGGGGCCTCCGATATCCGGAACCAGCAAGCCGGAAGAAGCCAATACCACATCATTTACCAGTTCCGCCGGGAGGCGGAGTCGGGGAGCACGCGAAAGGTAGATATTCTCTGGGTCTTTTTTCAGGTGCGTTTCAGTTACTTCTGCGGCCTGGCGGTAGGTGGCTGAGCTGACAATCTGGCGAACCAGCCGTTTGATATCCCAGCCATGTTGCATGAAGTCCACTGCCAGCCAGTCGAGCAATTCCGGATGGGAGGGCAAATCGCCCTGAAATCCAAAATCCCCGGATGTTTTCACAAGTCCTCTGCCGAAGAAACCCTCCCATACCCGATTGACAAATACCCGTGCAGTCAGGGGGTTATTAGCATCGAACAACCATTTGCTCAGCCCGCCTCTGTTTGATCCGTATTTTTTCACGTCGTAGGCTAGTACGGCACGCGGTGCACCTGGCCCTACTGTTGACCCAGGCTGATCGTATGCCCCCCGTTTCAAAACATACGTTGGCCGGAGGGTATCCCGATCCGCCATTACCATCACCCGAACGGGCAAGGTGTCGGTTAAACGCACAAACTGAAAGGAGTCCTTTACTGCCTTGGGTTGGATTTCCATATAGGGAGGATCCGCCAGCGAAGCCAGGGTGATGTCGCCCTGGTATCCTTTCTCATTCACTTGATTAAAAAAGGCAAACGTCTGAAAATAGTCCTGTTGGGAAATAGGATCATATTTGTGGTCGTGGCACTTGGCGCATTCGAAGGTCAGGCCGAGGAAGGCTTTTCCGAAGGTATTGGTGCGATCGGTAACATATTCAATCCGATATTCCTCATCGATGACACCCCCTTCCTGGGTAATTTTGTGGTTTCGATTAAACCCGGTGGCGAGCAGTGCTTCTCTGTTATTGGGCTGTAGCCAGTCGCCGGCCAGTTGCCAGGATACAAATTTCTTATAGGAATAGTTCTGATTGAAGGCGTGAATAACCCAATCGCGCCAGGGCCACATCGTGCGGAGTCCATCGTCCTGGTAGCCATGGCTATCGGCATAGCGCGCCAGATCCAGCCATGAAATGGCCATTTTCTCGCCGTAGTGCGGAGATTGAAGCAACTGCCGAACGAGGCGTTCGTAGGCCTGGTCGTCCGGATTGGCAACGAAACCTTCCTGCGTGTTCAAATCGGGAGGAAGCCCGGTCAAATCGAGGGACAAACGTTTTAGCAAGCGGGCGGGATCCGCCTCATCGGAGGGTTTCAGACCTTGCTTTTCCATTCCAGCCAACACGAAATAGTCAATTTCATTCCGTGGCCATTTTCGGTTTTTAACTACTGGGATAGCTGGTTTTTGGGGAGGCACAAATGCCCAATGCGGCTTATAAACAGCACCCTGCTCAATCCAGCGCCCGATAAGTGCCATCTCTTCCTGCGTGAGTACCACTTTAAACGAAGGAGGTGGCATCTGTAATTCCGGATCGGTAGAAATAATGCGTTGCCAAACAGCCGACGACTCCTTTTTTCCAGGCACGATGGCATGCATAGTTGGGTGTTCCCGAAGGGCTGCATAGGCGCTTTCCGCCCGGTCGAGGCGGAGGCCTGCTTCCCGGGCTCTGGCATCGGGCCCATGACAGGCAAAGCACTTATCCGATAAAATTGGCCGAATATGGATATTGTAGTCCAAGGTAGCCGTATCAGCCTGCACCGATCCGGAAGCACGCCATAGCAGGAATCCGCCAAGTCCAGGCAGAAGAATACCCAGGATATACAAAATTGGCTTTTTATACATAGTTAAATTTTTTTCACCAGCTCAATTGTGAATAAAAACCAACGCTATGTACAAAAGTGCAAAATTAAATTTTTACAGAGAAGTAAATGTTCAGACAAATGTAAGTAACTGTTTAGCACTGTATTGAAAAAAGGAAAAAAAAGTTAACTTAGCGAAAAGTCAAGTTTTTGGAATTACCTAAAGACATAGCATCCTGTCACGCGCTGATTCTGCAACAAGCAGAACAGATAAGGGGATTAATGGCTCAGGTATCGGAGCTAAGCAAGCGTTTGGAATCGCTGGAGGGACGTCTTAATCAGAACAGTCGGAATAGTCATCGTCCGCCCTCTTCGGATGGACTAACCAAGCAGCCTGCGCTACCACGAAAACCTAAAGGCAAAAAGGGAGGCCAGCAAGGACATAAGGGACGTACGTTAAAAATGGTTGAAACGCCCGATGTAGTAATAAATGTGTATCCGTCTGTATGTTCCTGTGGAGCTGATTTGAGTGGTACGGAACATATCGTACTTGAAAAACGTCAGGTATTTGACCTACCCCCGAAACGATTACTGGTTACCGAATATAGACAGTATGGAGGGTATTGCCCCTGCTGTGAAGCGTACCAGAGTATTCCTTTCCCCGAAGGGGTAGGTGCGCCCGTTCAGTATGGAGCGCAAGTCAAAGCCTTATGCGTGTTGCTGGCCACGGAATATCGTACGCCGTTTCGCAAGATAGAGCAGTGGTTTAAGGATGTGTATGGTCAAGCGGTGAATGCAGGTTCAGTTTCCAGCTTTCTGGCGGACTGCCACCAGCGCTTGGCACCGGTCGAAACAAAAATCCGTACCAAGCTCAGACAGGAGGCGGTAGCTCATTTTGATGAAACAGGCATCCGTTGTTCGGGTAAGTTGTACTGGCTGCACACGGCTTCGAGTTCGATGTACACCCTGCTGTTTGTACATGCCAAACGGGGTTTGGAGGCACTGAAATCAAGTAGTTCTGTGTTAGCGGGTTTTTCGGGCTGGGCAGTACATGATTGCTGGGGCAGTTATTTCAACTTGGGTTTGAAAAAGCAAGCGCTATGTATGGCACATATTGTTCGCGAGTTGGTGGGGCTGTCTGAGCGTGGCAGTCGATGGGCACCACACATGCGCCGATTGCTGTTGTTACTATACCAAATGACCGACAACGGGCACAGTTGCCTGGATGCAACGCAGCTAAGTAAGGCTCAAAAAGTGTATGGACGTATACTGGCATACGCAGACAGTGAGGAACCGCTGCCAATAAAAAACAAAAGGGGCAGATTTAAAGCAACAAAAGGACGCAACCTACTCAGGCGTTTGACAGCACTCGAACCGGCGGTATTGGCCTTTGCCAAGTACCCCGAGGTGCCGTTTACGAATAACCAAGCTGAACGTGACCTGCGTCCTGCTAAAGTCAAACTTAAAGTGGCTGGAACATTCCGTGATGAATCCGGAGCCAATGAATATGCCCGTATTCAAAGTTTTATTTCCACTACGAAAAAACATCAGTTCGATGTTTTTAGCCAACTTACAGCCGTTTTTCAAAACCAGAATATTTTAATCGGGTGCTAAACAGTTACAAATGTAGAATACCCGCGGCTAAGGGGAGGAATACAGGCCCTGCTTACTTACGGTCGATGACCAACACCATTTCACCCCGCACTTTATCCGGGTTTTCGGCGAAGTAGGATTTTAATTCGTCCAGGCTTCCGCGGTGGATTTCTTCATGGCGTTTGCTCAGCTCGCGGCATACACAGGCGGGGCGATCCGGACCACACAATGCAGCGAGTTCGTCCAGACACTTTACCAACCGATGGGGCGATTCGTAGAGCACAACGGTATGGTCCAGTGTAGAGAGGTATTTCAGCCGCGTCTGGCGACCTTTTTTATGGGGCAAAAATCCTTCGAAATGAAACCGATCGCAGGACAGACCGGATACGACCAACGCCGGAATCAAGGCACTGGGACCGGGCAAGCAGCAGACTTCGATGTTGGCCTGCACACAAGCGCGCACGAGCAGAAAACCTGGGTCGGAGATACCAGGAGTTCCGGCATCACTCACCAGCGCCACCCGACGACCTGCCTGCATGAGCTCCACAAAGTAGGTAGTTACCTGATGCTCATTGTGTGCATGAAACGCCTTGAGCGGAGTCTCAATCGATAAGTGATCCAATAGCTTGCGCGACGTGCGGGTGTCTTCTGCAAGAATCAAATCTACTTCTTTCAGGACGCGAATAGCCCGAAGGGTGATATCTTCCAGGTTGCCGATTGGAGTTGGAACGAGATAAAGCATACAAGAAACGTGCTTGCCGGATTAGCCTATCCAACCCTAATCTATTGGAGATACACTAAACGTATATGTTTCCATAATGAGGTTTGCGAGGAGCTTTTTGCAGGCGAGTTCTGTTTTCTCTTCTGCCTCCGCAGCATTGAGTGCTTCAATGGTAAGTACAATATGTTTGCCGATCCGCACATCCTCTATACCGGAAATCTGGACATAGGCCAAGTTGTTCGCCACCGTTTTCCCTTGTGGGTCCAAGAGTTCTTTGTGCGGCATAATATCAATTGCGGCTAAAAATTTCATATACTTCTTTTTCCCTTAAAAAAAATCAGGCTGACTGAAAGTCCAATATATAGGAGTACTATCCATGCGATAGCTATACTTTTGAGCACCACCAGCAGCATGACAGATATTGCTGCAAAGATATATTTTATCTCATTGCCCTTCCATCGGAAGCTTTTGAATTTGAAGCTAAACATGGGTATATTCGCATTCATCAGCCATGCCAGCAAGGCGATGACAGCATAGAGTACCGGTGGATAAAACAATGCCGGGTATATTTTTTCCTGAAACCAAATCAGCAATCCAACCGACAGAAGAGTCATAGCAGGGGTGGGCAATCCGATGAAGCTGCTGTGTTGACGCTCATCCAGATTGAATTGCCCCAGCCGAAATGCAGCGAATGCGCTGAGTACAAACGCAGGAAGACCTACGATAGCAAGCTGCGATGGCCAGCTTCCATCTGTACTTGCCGCGGCAATTAAGCCATAGAATATAACCCCTGGAAAAAGGCCAAAAGAAACGACATCGGCCAACGAATCTAATTCCCTACCCAGCGGAGAGCTTACATGGAGCCAACGCGCTACCGCCCCGTCGAGAAAATCGGCAAGTACCGCTACCCCAACCAACCAGATAGCTGCCTCCAGATGTCCGTATATCAGGCAAAGTATGGCTACGGCTCCAAAAAATAAGTTGGTCAATGTCAGGGCATTGGGTATAGCTGCTTTCATGCCGCCGTTTATGATAAAATAAAACCCGAGTACAATTGCGTGTACGGAATACTTATTCTATAAATGTGTTTTGTCCTTCTGTTTGCAAAACAACATTATTTAAATGTCATTTTGACGTTTATTTGCAAGATATCCAAAATCTGATACTGTAAAACCCTCCAACTCCTCCTGCGTTTAGATTACTGTATTAAAAACGACGTGAAATCATGCGAAATCTTTGGCTGTTCCTTTTTCTGATTACCAGTCTTTCGGTGCGTGCCCAACAAGTGCAGAATGACGAATGCAGCAGGGCCATACCAATTGCGCAGGTTGTGAATTATTGCTCCAATGCCCAGGCTTATACTACACAGAACGCGACGCCCTCAGCGGAAGCACGTCCTACTTGCTTTCCGGATGAGAGTAATATGCGCGATGTTTGGTTCTCTTTCGTTGCCCGTGCTTCGGAGGTCAATATCAGCGTCACCGGCAATACCGCCCTGGCACCTGGTGGAACGATTACACTCCCACAACTTGCCGTGTACTCCGGCAATTGCGGGAATCTGGTACAAGTAGCTTGTATTTCCGATGGATTCGGAGCCAACGCCGTACAAACTTTTGTCAGTCAGCTTAAAATTGGCGCCGTGTACTATATCCGGGTAGGAAGCCGAAATGGCACCTCCGGGACATTCAAACTATGTCTCAACAACTTCAACCAAGCACCTGCTGCCTCCAGCGACTGCCCTACAGCCAACATTCTTTGCAGCAAAGCTCCCTTCACCGTAGATTTCGTGCGCGGAGAAGGTAAGGATAGAAACGAGATTGTAGGTGTTTGCGGCCGCATAGGCTGTCAGCCTGAAGAAACCCAGTCCTCCTGGTTTCGCTGGACCTGCCAGCAAGCAGGTACCCTTACCTTTAGCATCACCCCTCTAAACCCTACCGACGACCTTGATTTTATCGTTTTTGAATTGCCCAAAGACATCAACGACTGCGCGAACAAGCGCGCCGTACGCTGTATGTCAGCCGGCGAAAACGTAGGGCAACCGCTTAGCCAATGGCGTTCCTGCACGGGTGCCACCGGCCTCCGCGAAGGCGAAAGAGACAACGTGGAATACTGTGGCTGTGAAGCCGGATACTCCAATTTTGTCGCTCCTCTGGATATGGTAGCAGGTAGAAGCTATACCTTGGTTGTCAACAACTACAGTGCTTCCGGCAGTGGGTTCACCATTGAATTTGGTGGAACAGGTACTTTCCTCGGTCCACAGGCCAATTTCACCTTTGATCAGACGGCAGCTTGTGTGGGAAAAACTATCGCACTTACCGACTCTTCTTTTTTTTCCGGAACCATCTCTCGTTGGGACTGGTACACAGGAGCTGAAGCGACTCCATCGACCTTAAGCGGTAAAGGACCTCACCAGATTCGGTTCGATAAACCCGGGGATCAGACCGTGGTTTTGAATGTACGCACTACCGATGGATGTGTTGTATCCGCTGTGAAAACTATTCCGGTTGTTTGTTGCAACGACCACTTCAGCGCTCGGGAAGCACTGCAAAATCCGCTTTGCCCGGGGGCACTTACCGGAAGCATAGATTTACAAATCAGCAGCGTATATCCACAGTACGAATACCGCTGGGAAAGCGGCCAGCGAACGGAAGACCTCACCCAATTACCCAGCGGTAGCTATACCGTCACAATCACCGATATTTCCACCTGCGATACCACCCTACAATTTACCCTTACCGAACCACCCCCGCTGGAAATCACCCAGCAAATCAAAATGCCAACTTGTAACGGTGGGCAAGACGGCGCCCTTTCCGTACAGGGCAGTGGAGCCACCCCTCCGTTTGAGTATAGGTTTCCCGGAGAATCTGTTTTCAGCAGCATCAATTCCATACAAAATATTCCAGTAGGAGACTACTTAGTCGAGCTACGCGACAAAAACAACTGCCTTTACGACACCCTCATTCCGGTTCGAGAGCTAGAGCTTATCCTCGACCCGAATGTCGTTGCGGTAACCATGCCTTCCTGTTTTGGGTATGCCGACGGAAATATTGAAGTGCGGATTGACAATGGCCTTCCTCCTTACTTGTACAATTGGAATGACGGGCAGGGCTTTAGAGGTGCCAACTCCCTTCAGCAAGTCCGATCAGGCAGCTACCAGATAGAAGTGGTTGATGCGAATTTGTGCCGAGGCAATTTTCTATTCGATGTCAAAGACTTCGACTTAGTTGGGGTGCAGGCTGCCATTCAGGATGTCTCCTGCTTTGGAGGCACCGACGGGCAGGCAGAGCTACTCGGCACTGGTGGGGCGGGCGGATACCGCTATTTTTGGCAAAATGGCAGCGAACAAGCTACCCGCGATCGCCTGGCCGCCGGCACCTATTCCGTGCGAATAGAAGACCAGAACCGCTGCCCTCTCGACACCTTTATCCTTATCCAACAGCCCCCGCTACTGGACATACTGGATATTGACGCGACGAATGTACTTTGTTTCGGAGACAAAACCGGGCAAATCAGTGTATTAGGCACCGGCGGAACCCCTCCTTACAGCTACAGTATTGGCAGTATCGTTTTTAAATCCGACAACACGTTCACCGAACTAGGCGCAGGCCTATACGTAGCGACCGTACGCGATGCCAACGGATGTACTTCTGCGGAGGAAATACAGGTACTGCAACCGGAGTTGCTTACTGTAGATGCCGGTCCTGATCAGATTATAAATTTGGGAGAACAAGTCAAACTACAGGCAACCCCCAGTCATTTTCCGGTCACTTTCCAGTGGGCTCCTGCAGACCAGCTGAACTGCAGCGCCTGTGCAGCGCCCATCGCTCAGCCTCAAAAATCCCTGCACTTCGCCGTCACGGTAACGGATCCAAACGGTTGTCAGAGCATAGACTCCCTGTCGATTGTCGTACAGAAAAACCGACCCCTGTTTATACCCAACTCATTTTCTCCCAATGCGGATGGCTCCAACGATTACTTCACCATTTATGGAGGGCTGTCTGCCCGCAGCATACGCGTATTACGGGTTTTTGATCGCTGGGGTGAATTGCTTTTTGAGGGCAAAGACCTCCCACTAGGTTCCGAACCTCTAGGCTGGGACGGCACCTTTAAAGGGGATCCACTCCCATCCGCGGTATATGTGTACTATGGAGAAGTAGAGTTTATTGACGGCGAAGTACTCACCGTGAAAGGCGATGTGAGTTTATTGAGATAGTATTTCTTACCCCGCATACCGCGACTGGTAAGGTGCTAAAAATCTATGGCAGCATCTGAAATCATTTTTTGAGCAGAGAGGCTGCCTCAAAAGCATAGCCCCTTTACCTGTACACCTCCTTTTCTACCTTGCTGACTCGGCAGGACGCACCCCAATTAAAGCCAGCATGCGGCCAGTCTGGCCTTTTTCTTTCCGATATGAAAAATAGCGGTCGTTGTGTATTACCGTAGAATAGGGCGATTGGGCAATTTGGTTTTCTGGAATACCACATTCCAGAAGCTGTTGCTCATTGGCTTTTTTCAGGTTCAGATAAAATTTTTGCGCCGAGGCATCCCAGCGCTTGTGAGCGTCTTCAAAATGGGAAGCCACATCAGCGCCCACTTCGTAGCTACATTCATCGATACAAGTGCCGACATAAGCAAAACAATCTGACGGAAGCACCGCATAGGTTTGTTGTATATAGGCCATTGTCTTTTTTACGATTTGCAGGCTGGTTCCTCTCCAGCCGGCATGAATCGCTGCGACCACCTTCTTTTGGGCATCGTAAATAAGTACGGGTGTACAATCAGCTATAGTGATGCTTACAAATACTCCCGGAGTAGCTGTAACCAGGGCATCAAATCCGTTCCACCTGCCGCCGTGCACTACATCCAGAATACCGTCGCCGTGAATTTGGTGGGCGCTAGCCACCTCTGAAACAGGAATATGCAGGGTGTCAAAAAAGATACGCCGGTTTTGAGCTACATTTTCCGGATTGTCCTCAGTAGCCAATCCAAGGTTGAGGGAAGCAAAGGGGAATGGGCTGACCCCTCCGAGGCGCGTACTTTCTACGGCGACCAGCTCAGGGAAGGGCGAAAATACTTCCGGGCGAAAAAAAAGTGGTTGACTTGCAGAATCTTTGTTCATTTCCTTCAGGTGTTTAACTCACAGTTAACAAAGCTCGGTTAAATTTGCAGAAACTCTCCTAACTACGCGAGGACTATGAGTATTTTCTTGCTTTTTGTCGTACTACTTTTTGTTCTGGCAGCACTCGATCTGGTGGTTGGGGTAGCCAACGATGCCGTAAATTTTTTAAACTCTGCGATTGGATCGAAGGCGGCGAGTCGTCGAACCATCATGATTATTGCCACGCTGGGTATATTCATGGGTGCCCTTTTTGCTGGGGGGATGATGGAAGTAGCGCGAAAAGGGATTTTCAATCCCCAGTTCTTTTCCTTTACAGAAGTGATGTTCATTTTTATGGCCGTCATGTTCACGGATATTGTATTGCTCGATTTTTTCAACACCTTTGGACTACCCACTTCTACGACCGTATCCATCGTATTTGAGTTGTTGGGTGCCTCTGTGACGATTGCCGCCATTAAGGTGTTGTCCAATGGCGAAGATTTTTCCCATATCAGCACCTATATCAACTCGAGCAACGCCCTCACAATCATCGTGGGTATATTTGTGTCGGTAGGTGTTGCATTCACTGTGGGTATTATTGTGCAATATATTGCCCGGTTGTTATTTTCATTTGACTACAAGCGCCGAATCAAGAGTGTAGGGATTATCTGGTCAGGTATTGCTTTAGCTGGAATTAGCCATTTTTTGTTGTTCAAGGGCATGAAAGATGCGCCGTTTGTATCCAAGGATTTTTTAAAGGTACTGGAAGCCAACACTGGGCTGCTTATGTTGGGAGCCTTTTTGTTTTGGGCCGCAGTTTCCTTTGCTATCAGTCGGTTTACCCGCTTTAACATTTTGAAGCTGGTCGTACTGGCGGGTACATTCGCGCTGGCTATGGCGTTTGCCAGCAATGACCTGGTAAATTTTATCGGCCCTTCACTGGCTGGTTTTGAGGCATACCGGGCATGGGTACCCACGGGAGCCAACCCGGATTCGTACATGATGGAAGCACTGGCGGCCGGTTATCCGGCGAACACATACATTCTGATTCCCGCCGGTATTATCATGTTGCTCACCCTGTGGTTTTCCAAAAAGGCCCGCACAGTGACGGAAACAGAGGTCAGCTTGGGCAGGCAGAGTGACGGTCTCGAGCGGTTCAGTTCCAATTTAGTCGCGCGATGGTTGGTTCGGTCTACCTCGGGCATAGATTTCATGGGGATGTTTTTACCCGAAAAATGGAAGAACAAAGTAGAGGAGAGTTTCCGTGTTACGCCCGACAGTGGGGCATTCCAGAATGAACGCGATGCACCGGCCTTTGATTTAGTTCGTGCATCTGTCAACCTCACCGTTTCCAGCATACTCATTGCCTTTGCCACATCGCTCAAATTACCTCTTTCCACCACCTACGTAACGTTCATGGTAGCCATGGGGTCTTCCCTTTCCGATCGGGCCTGGGGTAGAGACAGTGCGGTGTTCCGTGTTTCCGGGGTAGTCAGTGTAATGTTGGGCTGGTTTTTGACAGCGTTCATTGCGTTTGCGGTAGCGGCTATTCTTGCATTAATACTCGCGAAAGGCGGAATCATCGGTTTCATTATCCTGATTGTTTTCGTCGTTGCGTCTTTTTACTACACCTTCGTCATTCACCGCCAACGGGAAGAAAAGAAAGAACGTATCCTTTCTGCCATTCATAAAGCGGAGTATATCCCTGCTTTAGAAATTATTCACGATACCGCGCACTCTATTGCCAGCAACCTGGAGGCGGTTCGGGATGCATACGACTTGGCCATCAAAGGATTATCATCCGAAGACCGGAGTGCCTTGCGCAAGGTGACCCAGGCTATGGAAAAAGTAAAAACGGAAAATGAAGAGTTCCGCTACGCCTTTTATGGTTCCATCAAACGCATCGAAGAAGGCATTGCCGAAGGAAGCAGAACCTATTTGCTCACCTACGACCTCATGCAAGACTTTATCCAGTCGGCCGTAATGATTGCGGACACTGCACGCAACCACGTGGAAGACGTCTTAGCCCCCCTGGAAGATGGCCAATACGCCAAGCTCAATCAAATTTCCAAGGATCTGGCGGAATACCTAAATCTGTGCGCCTATATGCTGCGCACCCGTGATTTCAAGGATTTTCCATCCATCAAAATCAACAAGAAGAAGCTGCTCAGCGATATAGAGTTGCTGCTGGCGCAACAAACAGAGGGTATCAAAAATGCCTCCTATAGCGCACGAAACAGCATACTCTTTTTCAGTCTGATTCTAGAAACCAAGGACTTAATTGCCGTTGCCGCACGTTTCGTGAAGCTGTACTACCGACTCGAAACCCAGCATACACCGGATTCTCCCTGGGTGCTTGTCACCGGAAACGAATAAGGTATGCCTTTGGCAGCATCTCAGCTTTTTGACCTGCGCCATTCGCAGGCAGGTGATTGGTTAGCTACGCTCGAATACCCATGGCAGGTACTTCCTGACATGGGTGGGCTGTTGCAGCGCATAGCTGCGCACCTCCCCTCTGATTTCATTGAACAAAAGCCTGGAATATGGGTGGGCTCCGGAACACAGATTGCGGAAAGCGCTTGTCTGATTGGGCCGGCGATTATCGGAAGAAATTGCCAAATACGGCACAATGCGTTCATCCGGGAATATGTACTGCTTGGCGACGACGTCGTCGTTGGCAACGCTACGGAGGTGAAAAACGCCATTCTGTTTGATGGGGCACAGGCACCACACTTCAACTATATAGGCGACTCCATCATGGGCTATAAAGCACACTTGGGAGCAGGTGCGATTCTTTCCAACTTCAAGGCGGCGGGGGACGAGGTAGAAGTCAACCTGGGTGACGGCAAAAAAGTGCCCAGCGGCCTGCAGAAGCTAGGGGGAATACTAGGAGATTTTGCAGAAATTGGATGTAATGCAGTAGTTTTTCCAGGAACTATCATCGGCAAGTATAGCCGGGTATATCCGCTATGCCCGGTGAGAGGATTTATTCCAGCCAGGCATATTGTCAAGGCAGCGGGAACATATATTCCTATGCGCGACTAGTGCAGCAGTTCACTGAGTGCTTCCAGCAAAAAATTGACATTCTCGGTATGCGCGGTATGCCCCATAAGGCCTATTCGCCAGATTTTTCCACTTAAATCACCCAGACCGGCTCCAACCTCCAATCCGAACTCATTCAAAAGCCGACGACGCAACATAGCCTCATCTTCGGCATGTGGGGGGAGGAATACCGCGTTCAACTGAGGTAAACGCCACGCTTCATCCACCAAAAATGTAAAACCCAGCGCTTCCAGTCCGGTGCGAAGCCGGTGGTGCTGCTCCTCATGTCGTTGCCATGCGTGCGGAAGGGTTTCTTCCTGCAACATGAGCAACGCCTCGTGCATAGCATACAATGCATTAACCGGTGCCGTATGGTGATAGCTGCGTTTTGCCTGGCTACCCCAGTATTGCATAACCAGGTTTAGATCCAGAAACCAACTCTGCACTTTAGTCTTTCGCGCTTTTATCTTTCCTATCGCCCGTTCACTAAAAGACACCGGCGATAACCCCGGTGTACAGGATAAGCATTTTTGGCTGCCGGAATAAATGGCATCTACCCCCCACTCATCTACCAGAACCGGAATACCCCCCAGGGAAGTTACTGCATCAACTATGGTCAGACAACCATGTGCTTCCGCCAGTGTACACAGTGTAGCGACATCCGAACGAACCCCGGTAGAAGTCTCTGCATGCACAAAAGCGACAATCTTCGTATCTGGATGTGCGCGTAGCGCTGCCTCTACTTTTTCCGGATCCACTGGTTTTCCCCATTCGTCATCTACCACCACTGCCACGCCACCACATCGAATGACATTTTCCAGCATACGACCGCCAAACACGCCATTCCGGCATACCAGCACTTTATCTCCCGGCTCAACCAAATTGACAAACGCTGCTTCCATGCCCGCTGAACCAGGCGCAGAAACAACCATAGTCAGCTTGTTTCTCGTTTGAAACGCATACTGGGTCAGCGCCTTGATTTCATCCATCAAATAAATAAACTCCGGGTCGAGATGCCCTATCGTCGGACGCGACAACGCCGCCATCACCCGAGGGTGAATATCCGATGGACCCGGCCCCATGAGCCGGCGGGCAGGCGGGTTAAAGGGAGCAAATGGTTTGCCAGCAGGATGATGCGCTTCGATATACATAACTTCACTTCATTGTTAAGGCATAAAAAATACCAGATTCTGACGGTTTCGCCAAATCTAAACCAAAAAAGGTTTCTAAAAAAGGAGAATGACCTGTTACCCAATGGGAAGCCCCCCTGCCCGGTATATACAAAGCTATCGCTTCGGTATTCAGCCTTTAGCTTCAGACGTATTCGACCGAGTAGGTGCGCTGCTTTGCTCTGTCCAATCCTGGCCAGGCACGGAATGGGTCGAACGATTTTTTAAAAAAATATGCCGGTTCCGAAGAAGTAGTAAGGACAACGCCTCCCGCGCCCGATGGAGCTGTGCCTTAACCGTACCAATAGGCACGCCCATTTCTTTGGCAATCTCCTCGTATGAATAGCCTTCAAAATAATGTAGCAGCAAAATAGACCGATTACGCGGATTCAGACGCCCTAACAAGTAGTGCAGAAACTCCGATTGCTGTTTTTGAATATATAACTCTTCCGGACTTAGACCAGCAGCAGCCAAACTCGTAAGAGTGTCCTCGCCAGATAGGTTATTCGCATGTACTTCAATAGGCAGGAAAATAATCCTCTTTTTTCGGATATAGTCAATCGCATGATTGATGGCAATACGATATAACCAGGTACTGAAAGCAAAATGGGGCCGGTAGTTATGTAGGTTGCTAAACGCTTTGCTGAACACCTCCATGGTGAGGTCATCCGTATCTGATGGGTTCTGCACAATCCGGGCAATCGCCTGACTAATGACGTACCGATATCGCTCCAAGAGCACAGCAAACGCCTGCTGATTCCCAGCAACCGCTTCCAAGACCAGTACCTGGTCGTCCGACTGAACCTGCGATTGAACGTTTCCTTTAACTATGCTCTCCATATTGCGCGATTACCCAGAAGAAGTCCCGGGGCGAACAGCGCGTAATACACAGGAAATAAAATATCCATACACAACACCCAGGGCCATAGCGTCTCGTCCCTGAACCGCTTCAATACAGATAAATACACACCAGCTACCACTACTGCACGCACCATGTATAAAACAATGATTAGCAGATAATTTTTTTCAAAAAAACACCCCGCTGCCACTCCTGCTATATGTGCGAAATGACTCAACGCCAACCCGCCCAATAGTACTTGGTGGTACAGCCGATACCGGGTACCCGTTGAAAAATGTCTGATTTTTTGGTTGTAATAGCCTTTCCAGGTTTCCTTCGGCCTGGAATACATAAAAGCATCCGGCGAAAGACATACTGCCGTGTTTTGTCTGTCTGCTACCGCATTGACAAACAAATCATCATCGCCGGAAGCCATATCTGAATGCCCGGAAAACCCGTCAGCACCTTCAAAAAGCTTTCTGCGATACATCAGATTGCGCCCGACACCCATATAAGGATGCCCAGCCAGCGCGAATGAGAAGTACTGTACGGCAGTATACACAGCCTCAAAGCGAATGAACATATTCAGCAACCCTTTCCCCTTCTGATACGGACTGTACCCTAGAACAATCTCCTTTTCGCCCATACATCGCTGCATTTCCTGAATCCAGTACGGACTGGAGGGAGAACAATCTGCATCAGTCAATAAAAGAAAATCGTGTCGAGCCTGTTTAATCCCGAAGGTCAAAGCCGCTTTTTTGCCGGGGGGCGTGGCAAAAGGAACATTTAGAACCGTTAAGTTGGAATATTTTTTTTGAAAATCCAATAACCTAAACCAGGTCCCGTCCGTAGAATTATCATTAACGACCACTACTTCAAAAGAACGGTATTTTTGATTTAGAATATGGGGTAAATATTTTACTACATTTTCCTCCTCATCGCGTACGCAGACGATAACTGAAACAGGGGGCGCCTCCTTTTCATCTGTCTCCGTTCGGCTGGGAGGTACTTCCCGATACCCTCCCAATCGTCCGAACAGGATAATCCAGTATCCCAACTGAACCAATGTAGCACCTGTCGCTCCTATGGCAATCCAATCTGATACGGGCATACCAATCTGTTATTTCTTGGACTCCCACTGGTTCCATTCCTGATACAGCTGCCATACCCTGCGCTCCTCCGCTTGCAACGCGCTCCATTGAGCAGGGTGGCGGCGGCTAAACCAATATCCATGCCACTGCGCCGCCAATATACGCTGAGCAGGTCTCCACACCGCATACACATAGCCCAGTCCAATGACTACAACCATCGCAGCTATGCAAGCCCAGGCAGACATAACATGCACCAGCATCCAACCCAACAAACCTACCCAAACCGGGAGCACAAACAGAGCACCAACCCATTTTACGGTAGCATTGTATCCGGGATCCACCGATATTTTATTCAATAGGTATCGCACGACGGAAAGCGGCACCACAAACAAAAGCCATCCCGCACCCCAGGGAACAAACCAGGGTATCGCTCGGATCACCCATCGGACTGGACTGCCTTTAGGCAAGGTCATCCCAGGTGGCGTCAGTTGGTATTTATTTAGCTGTGATGAATACGAAAGCGCCCCTTCCGTTAGTCGATGATAATATGTCCAATCGGCTGTGCGCATCTCTTGAAGCCGAGCCAACAGTTGGCGCGACGTTTGGAATACTGCCTCCGGTGCAGGTAGGCTACCTGCCTGACTAATCCCTTCCAAAACAGCCAGCACCGCATCCATTTCTTTATCAGGTGCATCCGTGAGCAGTTGGCGCAACTGCCTGTCTATGGCGTTTGTCAGGTCCCGATACGCCAAGGAGGCATCCTGCAGATACAAGGCTTCCCAATCTTTAGCCCGCAACGGAGTACCCGCCTGAATAGCCAACGTACTCCCTCCCTTGTCCGGCTCCTGGTACGTCAGTCCAATCGGCAATATCTGCACACCTGCCTCAAACCCACACGCAGCCTCCGCTCCCAGCGCAATCCGCGCCGTACCCGTGCGCAAAGGACGCAGCCTGCGATCCTTTTCACTCCCCCCTTCGGGCGCTATAAACAAATGATTCCCTGCCTGCAAATGGGCATAACAGCGGGCAAAGGAGGCTTCATTATTAAGCGGCCGCCCCTGCACATCCTGAGGTCGCTCCACCGGAATACAAAATAAAAAAGAAAACATCCGGGCAGCTATCGGGGATTTGAAAAGTCCCGCATTTGCCAGCATAAACAAGGGGTCGCTGACCACACCCGCCGCAACCAGGGCATCTATAAGCGTGTTGGGATGGTTACTCACTACCACCGTCGGCCGCGTAAGCTGCAAGGAGGCTCTCCCGGTTATGAACTGCCGGGGATAAAACAAATGCCGAAAAAACTGAATAATCGCTTTTAAGATCGCATACACGATGCGTTGCATTACACTCACCGTAGGTCAGACTTTAAAATTCAATAGAAACTCTTTTACCGTGTTATCAAAATGATTGGCGCCCTCAAATAAAAACGCCACTTCAATAGGAAGCACAAAAAGAGGAATTTGTAACTCCAGTATCAAGGACCGATGCAACTCCAGTCGCATGACATCCTTCTCCGTAGTCAGCACAATTTTTTTATCCGAAAGTATCGCATCGTACCGTGCCTTCAAATCATACATTTCTCCTGCTTCAAAAAAATGATGGTCTGGATATTCTACGTTAATCAGGTTTTTAACGCGGGGAGATACATACTCCAGCAACGATTGCACATTCGCTATTCCCGTACACAGTATCACTTCTGTCTCCATGTCCAGCAACGCCTGGTATGCCGGATTGAAGGCATAGTAGGGATATCCATACCTGTAGGTAGAAAAAAACAGCTGTTGATGTGGCAACGGGCGGATTTCTGAAGCAAGCGCTACCCGTTCGCTTTCCGTCATTTCCGGCGGGCATTTACTCACGATCAGTATGTCGGCACGTTTGTACGCAGACCGCCACTCCCGAAGCCGCCCCGACGGCAACAAGAAGTCCCTGGTAAATGGTAGCCGCCAATCAGTGAGCATAATATTCAGACCCGGCGCCACGGCTAGATGCTGAAACGCATCGTCGAGCAATACTGTCTGTATGCCGGGGTCGTGCGCGAGCAGCTGTGGTACTCCCAACGCCCTACTTTCACTCACTGCCACCGCCAACTCCGGAAACTTACGCGTAAATTGCAGCGGCTCGTCCCCGATTTGTGTAGCATCCGTGTGGCGGGTAGCCATTACAAAGCCACTCGTCTTGCGTTTATAGCCCCTGCTCAATGTAGCCAGGTGGATGTAGTCTTTTAACAACCGCACCAAATACTCAATGTGCGGGGTTTTACCAGATCCCCCCATAGATAAGTTACCCACCGAAATCACCGGAATACTAAACGATACCTGCCGGAGGATTCCCACCCGGTAAAATACGTTGCGCAACGCTACCCCTACTCCATACAATAAAGAAAACGGCGCAAAAAGAAGCTGAAAAAGACGGAATTGTATCATGATGAAAAATGCACTTCGACAAATGTACAGGATTTTTTTTCTTTGCCTCAAACCAGCATGACGCATGAAAGCTATGATTTTCGCTGCCGGCATAGGCTCCCGACTCCGACCTATCACGGATACTATCCCCAAAGCACTACTCCCTCTTCAACAAACCCCGCTGCTGGAAATTGCCATTCGGCGGCTTCTGCACTATGGTTTCCATGAAATCATCATCAACATCCACCACCATGGGCAACAGATTATCGATTTCTTGGCAGAAAAAAATAATTTCGGAGCCGCTATTGAAATCTCCGATGAACGGGCAGCACTGCTGGACACCGGTGGGGGGCTAAAAAAAGCAGCCCACTTTTTTGGAAACGACCCTTTTCTATTACTCAATGCCGATGTGATCAGCAATATTGATTTAGCGGCGCTGTACCAACACCACCAAGGCTCCGGCGCACTCGCCACGCTCGCCGTCCAGCACCGAAAAAGTTCCCGTATGCTGTTGTTTAACGACGTACAACAGCTCTGTGGGTGGCGAAACGTACAAAACGGAGCAGAGAAAATAGCCCGTCCCGCATCTCCCCTACATGAAATGGCTTTCAGTGGTATCCAGGTAGTCCATCCTGGGTTTTTTAGGTTTTTTCCCTCCGACCAAGATACCTTTTCCATCATCGATACCTACCTTGCGGCAGCAGCCCATGAAAAAATACTGGCCTATCCACACGATCAGGATATCTGGCTAGATGTCGGAAAACCTGATCAGATTGAAAAAGCTGAACGGGTATTGAGCCAGGTGCTTCTGTAGCACAAGAAAAAAATCGAGGTAGCTATTGCCTGCCGACGAAGTACCCTGAAAAGGCAGCACGTCATAAAGCAGCGGAGTGTAACCGTAGGTTGGTCGCACGGTTCCATGAAAAATAACAGGTAGCCGGTATGCGAAAAGTTGATGTTGGGCACACCGTTTGAATACCATGACCAGGTAGCACCCCGGAGTTTAAAGATTTGATTCGGGATACTGGAGTATAGCATGGCCCACTGCGCAGTCCAGGCAACGCGATGCCGTACAATAACATTTTTTCAGGTGGAGCAACGCCTGGCTCTGGCGGGCGTTTTGAGCAACCCACCCCCCTTTTTTCCAGTTCCGCAAAACGATATTATCTTCCGGTGCTAAATCGTCGAGCAAGCGCACGGCTTGCTCCGTATGCCGCTGGCTATGCTGAATGGTTCCATACGCAAACATAAAGGGAGCCACTACATTGATGAGTAGCCGGGAAACGGTGGAAGCGCCCAGCTTTTTGGGATGCGGCGCAGAAACCTGTCCAAAGCGATAATGCGTTCGCCAATACTGCGAAACCTTTAACTCAAACAGGTTGTGCAGCTCCTGGGCATTCATGGCCGAGAGGGCTTTCTCAAAAAGCCGGTCGGTTTGAAAAACCAATCGGGCGAGCTGAGCAATGCGAAGGGTGGGAAAATTGGCTGGCCGCATCCGCAAAAATTTCCAGGCGCCTGCAGCCATCGGGGTCAGTTGAAATTCTTTTTTCAAAAAGGCATATTCGCGTTGTAACTCACCTGGATAGTCCTCCTGCCAATCTACTTCCAGCAAACCGGCCTGCCCAAATAGAATGGCTTCGGTTTGAAAGAGGCTATCTCGTTTTTTGCGCAATAAGGCGAGCGGAGCCAGGCGCAAAAGCTGTTCCATGGGCTCCGTATTCGCCGGCTGCCCCAGTTGGCGGGCAAGTTCCTGAAAAAAAGCGGCTTCCCAATCGCCCGTGTGTGCCGCTAACAGCGCATGTACTTTTTCAACCCGCTGCGCTAGGCGCTCTACAGAAATGCGCTCGAGCCATAATGTACGGAGCGTCTCGTCCACCTCTTGTATTTGAGGCCAACAGGCGACCCAATGCTGCTGATCGCCCATGAGGTTGAAATACGACCGACGCATACCCGGCCATATACGCCCCTTCAACTCGAGGCAAGGCAGGCGCTCTCCATTGCGCCGCAAAATGAGCTGATCTTCCTCCAACACGACATGCAACACTACGCTATCATAAGCCGTATCCTGGTCGTGCTTGTGTTGTTTCCACTCCGAAGCGCGCATATGCAGCTCGACATTCCCTGCCCACAGCGTATCGCCCAAGCGGATACGGGCATTCAGAAAGTCCGGGCCGCCGTGTTTGTTCGGTTCCCCGGGATGGATTACTACGATGGGTTCCCCCGCCGTACTCCGCAGCACCGACCAATCAAATTTTTGGTACCGCCAGATATAGTGTAAAAAATCTTCCTGCATACCGCACCTTGTTTCGATGCATACAAGATATAGGCAGCAGGCAGACGAAGGCAAGGCAAAAAAGCACCCTTGTCGGCTGGTCTCAAGCCCACATTTTCGATTCTTTTTTGATTCAAAGAAAAGACAAACAGATAGTTATAAAAATAAAAAGTCCGTAATAGGCTAGATTGAACCGCGATAAAAAAGCGCCTATTGGAATAATAGACAGATGGCATACAGCGAAAATGGGTGGCTAGCGCAGAAAGGTATTCTATTCTTCCTCCCCTCCATCCGAGATACGCTCGTACTGTTCGATAGCGTATGGGTGGGCGTTGCGGTCGTCGGACGGATACCCGGTACAAGACACCTGTTTCCACTGGTCGGAGAGGATTTGGGGGAAATAAGTATCCCCGGTCACGTCGGCATCTACCCGGGTCACATACAATTTGTCCAAATAAGGCATAGATTGGGCATACAAGTCGCCCCCGCCAATAACAAAAGCCTCTGTCTCTCCATTGGCCAGTGCCATTTGAAGGGCTTCCACCAGAGAATGGGCGACAAATACTCCTTCGGCCAAAAAGAAGGGGTTTCGGCTCACCACGATATTGGTGCGCCCCGGGAGTGCTTTTCCGATAGACATAAATGTCCGACGCCCCATAATTACATGGTGACCCATAGTGGTCTTTTTGAAAAAGCGCAAATCAGCAGGCAGGTACCATGGAATCTGATTATTGACGCCAATCACTCCATTGCGGGCCATGGCTACAATTGCAGAAATAGTCATGTGCATCAGTTTTTTGGAGAAGCGTTTGGGGTATCGACAGGGGATACCGGAGGTAGGGCCGCCGGTGCTGCTTCTTTTCCCGCATATCGGTTGAGTTGCTTTCGCACGGTATTGGCTGTTTGACGAGCCTGTGACAACACTTCTGGAGGTATCTGAAAGGGCAGCATTTGTTTTTCTTCTTCCAGGTATTTCATAGGGATGGCATAGTATTGGCTTTTGCCGCTTGCCTCCCGGTGTATATAGCGAAATACGGGAATATAGTGTTGTTCAGACAGGTAAGTGGTCTGGTCCTGTAAGTTTTTTTCAAGGGTCACCTCGAAGAGCAGGCCCATATTGGTAAAGGCTTGTTTTTGTGCGGAAATAAAATTGCCGAGCGAGAAGGCCACTACTCCTTTAGCGGAATCCTGTTCGGGTCTTTTATACGCTACTTCCTTGACGGGCTGAATGACATGCGGGTGTGATCCAATCACCAGATCAGCCCCCCATTCAAATAATTTTTTGGCCAGTTGGGCCTGCTGGGTACTTTCATTGAGTTGGTATTCATTCCCCCAATGCATCACGACGATGATAAAGTCGGGCTTCAACTGCCGGGCGATCGCCAAGTCGGCCTGCATACTTTTTTCGTCGATAAGATTGACTACGGCGGGGCGGGGTGTCGGGATTCCATTTGTGCCGTAGGTGTAGTTCAAGAAAGCTAATTTAAATTGGTCTTTGTACACCAACAGCGGATACAGTGCTTCCCTACTCAATGAATCGGTGAACGTACCCGTTTGATAGAATCCGTTATTTTGTAGGGTTTTAATAGTCTGAAGCACCCCGTTCAGACCCGAATCATTGGAATGGTTGTTGGAAGTAAGGAGCAAGTCAAATCCAGCGTTTCGCAGGGCGATAGCGAGTGCATCGGGGCTTCTGAAGGTAGGGTATCCGGTATAAGGTGGTTTTCCGGGTAGCGTCAGCTCCAGGTTGCCGATGGCGAGGTCAGCGGCTTCCAGGGTAGGGGCTACAAACTGAAAGCAGGGCTGGTAGTCAAAGCCTTTACCATTTTCAAGGGTAGCTGCAGCAATTTGTGGGCCATGCCCCATGATATCACCAGCGAAAACCAGCCGGATACGGGCAACGCTATCGGATTGTGAAAAAAGCAAGTTATGCGCCCCTAATAAAATGGCGATACACCAGACAATCCGCATCATGGTTAAGGTTTTTCAAAGAGCAGATTGGCCTCCAGCATACGCTTTTCCAGCAGTTTACGCGGTTCGGAAGAAATCTCGCCCTTAAGGTATTTTTCAATTAGAAGGCCGGCAATAGGCGTGGCATAAGTACCCCCGAACCCGGCGTTTTCAATATACACCGCCATAGCAATTCGTGGATTTTCTTTAGGAGCAAAACAGAAAAAAATAGAGTGGTCTTCCCCATGTGGGTTTTCTGCCGTTCCAGTTTTACCACATACCTGAATATCTGGAATAGCTGCATTCCGTGCAGTTCCGGCATTTACGGCACCCGCCATGCCATTCACCACAGGATCAAAATACGCCGCGTTGATGCCCGTGTATTTCTTTTCCCGATACAATGGGCTAACCGGTTGGGCACTATTTTTATAGCCGGTTACAAAATGAGGCGTAATATACCATCCATGGTTGGCGATGATAGCAGCGGCGTTGGCCAGTTGAATATTGGTAGCCAGCACTTCCCCTTGGCCGATGCCCAGCGAACGAATCCAGAGGGAATTCCAGCGATCCTCCTTATACCATTTGTCAAAAAAGGCAGCGGACGGAAAATTACCCGCTTTTTCCCCTGGGAAGTCCACGCCCAGCTTTTGCCCTAGGCCAAAGCGGTGGAGGTAACGCCCAAGCATATCCAGCCCCCGCTGCGGATGATAGAACCCATATTTATCCACCACATCCCGAAACACGGTTACGAAATACGCATTACACGAGTGCTGGATGGCCACGCTGACATTTGTACAGGTAGGATGGTTGTGGCAGCCCGTCAGTCGTTGGCCAGCGGCCACATAGGCTCCACTGCAGCTAATCGTTCGTTCGGGGTTCAATACCCCCATTTGCATCGCGATAAGCGACAAGATAGGTTTAAACAGGGACCCCGGCGGATATTGGGCCATAATAGCCCGGTTGAATAGTGGCTTATTTTTGTCGGTTTGGAGTGTCCGATACGATTTCCCTCTATTGTTGTTGGTGATAGTCAGCTCATTGGGGTCGTAGCCAGGCGAGGTAATCATTGCGAGAATACCGCCTGTCGCGGGGTCAATGGCAACAATTCCTCCCCGTTTGTTGCGCATAAGCGCTTCTCCATATCGCTGCAGTTCCGGATCAATGGACGTAATCAAATCGTCGCCGGATA
>Ga0172367_10000830_pt1 | contig 46493 bp, 38 predicted proteins | sample Lak10m_FD_114542 | JGI IMG/M metagenome (GOLD analysis project Ga0172367, IMG submission 114542) | Freshwater microbial communities from Kabuno Bay, South-Kivu, Congo - kab_022012_10m | ecosystem: Environmental > Aquatic > Freshwater > Lake | place: Democratic Republic of the Congo: South-Kivu...
AAAGCCACCTTTGCTTTGAATTCGGACGTGCGTTTTGTTCTCATGCTTGCCATCATAATTGCCTCCGCGATTATGGGCAAACCAAACTTAACTACCTGTCCGAAAAACCGTAAGCATTATAGCGGACTCAAACTCTTCCACAAGTTCAAAATTTAAAATTTCAACCGCTTTCCGATCCTTTAAAAAACTTTCGAGCTTGCGAATTGCCTTTGAGATTCGTTCAGCGCCAATATTTGCGCTACTCCCAGCCAACCCATGAAGCTCAAAGAGCAAAGTTTCTTTTTGCGGCGGCATTTCATGCAGCTTTTCACGAATCTGCTCTACAGATTTTATCAGTTGTGGGGTCGCATCAGAAATGACAGACATAAGAAGCGAAACATCATTTCCCAATCTTTTGATAGCCCCATTCAAATTAAAACCAGGAAGATTCTTCGGAATATAAACCTGATTTTTAATGCCAGAAACCGGTGCAATGGATAACTCCTCACGATAACGGGGCTTGATCCATTTCATCAGAATCCGGGTTAGTTCATCGGGATCAATAGGTTTGGCAATATGGTCATTTATGCCAGAAGAGAGTAGTTGCTGCACTTCGTCATGCAGAACATAACCGGTCATTGCTATAATCGGGAGCGTTTCCTTATCAAATCGGCTTCTGATACAACTGGTTGCTTCACACCCATCCATTTCCGGCATTTCTATATCAGTGATAACCAGATCAAAGGTTTCCCCCCCCATGATAAGGTCAACACCCTGTTTGCCATTATTGACAGCTGTAACATTTATTTTAAAACGTGAAACCATCTCCTGGACAATAATCCGGTTAATCTGATTATCCTCCATCAGCAGGATTCTCGCTCCGGCAAGAATATCGTAATCTCCCGCATCATGAGCAATCTGTTTATCATCACCCAAAACAGGACAATAACAAGGCATAACAAGCGTAAATGAAAAGATACTCCCCTCTCCAGGATGGCTGATTACCTCCAGTTCTCCCCCCATAAGAGAAAGCATTTTCTTAACAATAGCAAGTCCAAGCCCTGTCCCGCCGTAGCGACGCGTGATGGATGAATCAGCCTGGATAAATGGGGCAAATATTTTCTCAAGCTGTTCTTCATTCATCCCGATGCCGCTGTCTTTAACATCAAAACGAACAGCAACAAACCCTTCATCAACAGTCCGCGATGATTTTCTCAAAGAAATGGATACCATGCCGTGTTCCGTGAACTTGACAGCATTGCCACCGATGTTGAGCAGAATCTGCTGCAAACGTGTCGGATCTCCAATAAGATCCAGTGGAATATCCGACGCAACAGAAGTTTTAAATATCAATCCTTTTTCATCCGCAGAAACCCGTAGAATACTTTCTACGCTCTCCAGGAGAGCATCCAGACGAAGCGGTATGGATTCAATATCCATTTTCCCCGCCTCAATTTTAGAGAAGTCAAGAATATCATTAATAATAGTAAGCAGAGACTTTGCCGCAACAGTTACCTTTTCCAGATAGCCGCGCTGCCGATCATCAACCCCGCTTTGAAGCGCCAGATAAGACATTCCGAGAATAGCGTTCATAGGTGTACGAATCTCATGACTCATGGTCGCCAAAAACAGGCTTTTTGATCTGTTAGCATCTTCAGCCGCCATACGAGCCCTTTTCAATTCATCTTCTGCCTCTTTGCGAGCGGTTATATTCTCTTTTATAGCAGCATAATGGGTCAGCTCACCGTCGCTGCTCAAAACAGGAAAAATGTACGCCATTTCCCAATATAGCGTTCCATCCTTTTTTTTGTTGCACAATTCACCGCGCCATTCAAAACCTGAAGATAGCGACTGCCACATATTTATAAAAGTTTCCGGCGGCGTAACATCTGATTTAAGTACACGCGGATTTTTACCGAGCGCCTCATCCCGGCTATAGCCGGTAAGTGTGCAAAATCCATCGTTCACATACTCAATCATCCCATTTTTATCCGTAATGACAATTGAAACCGGAGTTTGTTCCACGATGCGTGACAACAGGGCAAACTGCTCCGACTCGGCTTGTTCATTTTTAAGGCGATCAACCAATCTTCTATATAGAACAAAAAGCGGCGCCATCAGCAGAAGTGTCAAAAAAATATGCTCAACTGTCCATTTGCGCCAAGGACTCAACACATCATCCCAATGGTTTTCAACAACCGCAGTTAGCTTGAACTCTCCCGGAAGTTTTGCATAACCGACCAACGATTCATCTTGACCATTTTCAAGACTACGGCTGCGAATTGTGCCGACTTTTCCAGGAAAGCGGAATGAGTTAAAACGTCTTGATTGTTCCGACAACTCAGCTTCTGTCAGCTCCTTGCTCTCTTCAGGAACCGCTACAACTCTGAATCCATCATCTCGGTAAAGAGTTATGTGACTGTAGGAATTTTTAAATGCTTCAGCATAAAAAGTCTGAAAGTAGGAGACGTTTATAGTCGCGGCAACAATCCCTGCAAAACTTCCGTCTTTCTTTGATAACCTGCGCGACACACTAAAAATCATAGCGCCGGTTATACGGTTTTTGTAAGGTTTTGAAATAAAAGTGCCGGAAAGAGTGTTATTCAGGTGATATGCAAAGTATTCACGATCAGCCACATTAACTCTTTTAATCGGATAGTTCAGAGTTGACGCCATAACCGTTCCGGTCTCTGAAACCATAAAAAAAGAGGATATTTGTGGGAGGTTTTTCAAAGATGAAACAAGGAGCGGATAAATCACTTTTTCATCAATAGATCCTGTTTCTGCTCGTTGTTCAATATTTTCATCAAGCTCATCGAGCAATGCTTCAACTTCACCAATCGCACGAACAGCATGCTCTGCCAGCATCCTTGCCCGATTTTCAGCCTGGACGGTAGCATGCGCAACAATTGTAGTATATTCCTGATACCCATACCAACTCAGTAGTGTCCGGTTAGAAAATTGCATTTGCCAGATTGTTCTTTAAAATGTGAATAAAAATAGCTGGTTAGTAAATATTTCTCTTGACTTTTAAGAAAATATTTTGGTGGCGGAATTTCATAACTATTCAATGTTATTGGAGTTATGAATGCCACGACAGCTAAAACCATTGATGCGCCGCAGATCACCATTGTCATACAAACGTATGTTCAAACCTGCCCTTGATGAGTTACCCTCGATACCACAACTTGTTTCGAGGAGTAACAGACCGATGACGTTTACCTTTGAGTATCACCTGAAAGCACTGGTGTATCTGCACCTGCATGAGTACGAATCAGGGCGCGAACTATTACAGGTTATGGAGCAAGATGATTTTGCCCGTTCCCATATTGCGCCGCCGGAAGGAGTTAGCAGAAGCACCTTCTTTGAAGCGATGAATTCCAGAGCACTGGAACAGCTTAGCGAGATGTATCACCGGCTTCAGGCCAAGGCAAATAAGCTTCTGCCGACATTGCATCCGCGTCTGGGCAATTTGGTAGCTATAGATGGTTCTCTGATCGACGCTGTTGCTTCCATGCAATGGGCTGATTACCGGGATGGCAGCAAAAAGGCCAAAGTGCATGTTGGGTTCGATTTGAATCGGGCGATTCCGGAAAAGATCTTTCTTTCCGCTGGTAAAGCTGATGAGCGTCCCTTTGTTGCAAAGATTCTGGAGCCCGGCCAAACTGGCGTGATGGATCGCTACTACCAGTGCCATAAAAACTTTGATGATTGGCAGACAGAAGAAAAGCACTTTATTTGCCGCATCAGGAAGAGCACCAGAAAAAACGTTATCGAACAGTACACCGTTCCCGAAGGAAGTCACATCTTCCTTGACGTTAAAGCCCTTCTCGGAACGGCAAACCAGAACCAGACAGAAAAACCGGTACGCGTTGTCGGTTACACGGTGGACAACAAGGAGTACTTTGTTGCCACCGACCGTTTCGACCTGTCAGCGGAAGATGTTGCACTTGCCTACAAGCTTCGCTGGGATATCGAAATATTCTTCGGTTGGTGGAAGCAGCATCTCAACGTGTACCACCTGATTGCCAGAAGCCCCAAAGGTCTGATGGCACAGATACTTGGCGGACTCATAACCTATCTGCTTCTGGCTATCTACTGCCACGAAGAACACAGCGAGAGAGTCAGTATTAATCGTGTCAGAGAGCTACGGATAAAAATCAAAAATGAACTGGTCGATATGTCCGATGAACCTGATGAACTGGATTCTGACAAAATAGATGCCACAACTAACGGGCCACCATCACATGCAAGTCCTTAACCGGACACTACTGATACCAACTGAGAGAAAGCAGAACTATAAAACAGAAAAACAGTATAATGGATCTGACTGAACGCCTGATATGTGCGTAACTGTTTTGAATCATTTATTTCACAATCCCATTTTTACGGATATTTTTTATGTTCATCAGCATAACAGCACCCTACTCGTCAACCAACTTGATAAAGATGCCATGTGGGGGTGGACTTTTTCGATAATGTGTTCGTATAAGCGCAACAGCTGAAAGATCCAAAACATTGCCAGCCTGCAGCAGCAGAACACCAGTGCCACTCATAACATCGCGCAAAACTGTCATCCCTGGAACCAGATCGTATGGACCGACTTCTACTTCAGCAGTACCGCCACTCTTTTTACCTTCATAATAGAGTGTGCGTGTTATGCCATTGAATTTTGAAACCAGATTAGGATCCAAAATAGTCCCTGCATGATATTTTGCATTGATAATCGCGAAATCGGCGCGGTTCTGTTCAACCGAGCGGGCTGATTTTTCAATAAAATCAGCGATTGTTATGAGGCGCGCCCCCAACGGTATTGCATCTCCTGCCAAAGAATCTGGGAACCCATTCCCGTCAAACGATTCATGATGATGCTTTATCAGTGGCAGTACCGCCTGTAGCTCCTCTATTTTGGCTAACATATCTGCGCCATCTTCAGCTCTTCGTAAGCTTTTTCAAGCTCTGCTGTTGTCTCACGCAGCTCTGTTGTGTCGTTAAGTGATACCACCATTCCGGTGACCTCGCCGTTGTCGGTAATCGGGTACACCTTCAGGTCATACATACGCGCCGAGCGGTTATGGCGGATTTCACCGCTGCTGCCGTTAAAGGCGATGAATGTGAAACCGGAGTCAGCCAACAGCTCGCGCCAATCGGTGTTGAGAAGTTCCTGATAAGACTTGCCGGTGCTTTCCTGAAGCAGCTTGTTGTAGCGCCGAACCCGGTGGTTGCTATCCGTAAGAATGACAAAATCGTGCAGGTGGTCAAGTGTCTCTTCCCACTCACGTTTCCCCTGGCTGACCTGCTGGAAAAGCTGTTCCAGCTTTCTATGGCTTTCAACAAGCTCTGCTTCTACAACTTTGCGTGCGGTAATATCCTCTTTCACCGCCAGATATCCGTTAATTTTTCCTGTTTTATCAAAAAGTGGGGATATGGAGGCAAACTCCCAGTAAAGTGTGCCATCTTTTCTTTTATTGTGGAATTCGCCCCGCCACTCCCTTCCTGAAGAAATTACACCCCATAGCTCCTTATACCCAGATGGATCAAGTTCGCCAGACTTTAGAACCCGTGGATTTTGCCCGATTGCTTCATCAAAACTGTACCCTGTTGTCTGGATAAATTTGGGATTCACATATTCAATAGTTCCATCAACATCCGTCATGACAATAGTCGCCGGACTCTGCTCCACAGCGCGGGTCAAGCGGGAGAGTTTATCCTCCATGAGCTTGCGTTCTGTTATATCTTCCAGTGTCTCCACCGCAGCAATAATTTCCCCGGCATGGTTTCGCACTGGCGCTGCCTCGAAAAAAAGGTAGTAACTGGAACCATTCAAATCATACCATCCTTCAGCTTTGAGGGCTCCGGCAGTGAACGCAGAATTTGTATTATGCTCGTATAGCATATCAACCTGGCTTTTCATGGCATGCTCCAGGATTAGATCTGCCATGACCGGTCTCTTTGAATCGTAGAACGGCTCCCACTGACGTTTTGTGCCGACCATCTGGAATGAACTCTTGCCGGTCAGCTTTGCCAGGGCATTATTCCAGAATATAATCCGGTGATTGCTATCCAGAATAAACATGGGGGTACCGGCATTCTGAATAATGCTGCCGAAAAATTCCTTTTCATTCTTGAGCGCAGAGCGCGTCTGCTGCACATCACCCATAGCTTTGTCGTAGGCGATTGAAAGCTCCTCCAGTTCATCGCCGGTCTTCAAATCAAGCGGCTGCCATGGCGTGTTGTCGTCCTGATGCTTATTAATGTGTTCAATGAGATCGCTCACCGGTCTGGTAAGACGATTGGTTACAAGCCAGATAATCATGCTGGAAAATCCGATACCGGTTATCACTATCAGAATCAGGACAAAACGGAGAGAATAGAGAGTGCTGAAGGCATCAGAATACGGGATGTTTACACTGATAACCCAATCAGTTCCACGTATACGTTTGAAAGAGCTTAAAAGGTGCTTACCTTTGGAATTGAAGTTTTCCAGCGACCCCTCGAACTGTTCTTCAACTGTCCGGTCTATTCCGGGGTTTTTCCCTTTTCCAACTGTTTCAAGAATTCGCCTGGTATCATTGTGCATCAGTATGGTACGTCCGGATAATATGTACAGATATGCGTTGTTACCTAATTTTTCGGACGAAAAAGAGGTGAGAAACTGACCTGTTCCAAGGGTGTGATAACCGACTATCAGGCAAAAAATCCGGTCGTTGTTATCACGCACAGGGTGAGCGAAAGCTATCATCGGTGTATATGGCGGGGTGGCAAGTCGAAATGGTGTGCTTATGTAAGGTTTTCCTGTTTTGACTGTCTCTTTGACATACTCCCGGAAGTTGAAGTTCATGGTTTCCAGTTCCGGGTAACCCATATCTTCAACAATCACACTACCGTCAGGTCTTAATAGCAAAAATCCGCCGTCAAACAGTGCCTGAGCCGGTCCCGCATGAGTCAGGAGTTCATCAATCTTGATTTTATCTTCAATAATTTCGGGAGTTATGGCTGCGGATAGAATCGCAAGCTGTTGGTGGGCAAGTTGAATACGTTGTTCCATCTGACCGGCAAGCTCGCTTGCCATTGTGAACTGCTGGTGGAAAATACTTTCTTCAAGTATCTGGTGAGCTTTTAAATACAGAAGTGACATGCTGATGATCAAGACAAGCGCCACTGTGATCAGCGTTGTGGCTGCAACCTTTGTCTTGATGCTGATACGGGCATCACTGGAAAAAGTAAGATTCATGGCAGACCTCCCAAAATTACATTTTACCAGCATACCGCATAAATTAAAATTAACAAGGCGTGATGACTGAATTTTATTGCATTCAGAACAGGAAAGGGGTGCAACAAACTGATTTATGCATGCAATTGATGATCCTCTTGCAATAAACTAACTTGTTTCAGATCAAAGATGCCTCTTGTCAATCACTCGCACAGCTTTCCCCTCGTGGCGTGGTATGCTGTTTGGCTCAACCAGCTTGACCGTTGCGCCGACACCGAGCATTGAGTGTATCTTTTTTTCCAGATTATCAAGAAACGCACGTTGTTTACGCATTTCGTCGAAGAAAATATTTTCAGTCACTTCAATGTCTATTTCCAGCTCATCCATGGCGCCTTTACGATCAACAATCAGTTGATAATGCGGCTGACAACCTTCCACCGCAACCAGCACTTCCTCAATCTGTGAAGGGAATACGTTCACCCCTTTGATGATCAACATATCATCGGAACGACCCATGGTCTTTTTCATACGCACCAGAGTACGACCGCATTGACACGGTTCATAATCGAGGCTCGTTATATCACGGGTACGGTAACGAATCATCGGAAATGCTTCCTTGGTCAGACTGGTCAGCACCAGTTCCCCGACACTCCCCGGTGGAAGCGTCTGGCAGGTTTCCGGATCGATAATTTCTGCGATAAAGCAATCTTCAGCCAGATGCATTCCGCATTTGTAACTGCATTCACCCGCAACGCCAGGACCGATGATTTCCGATAACCCGTAGTTATCCGTTGCCCTTATGGCAAGACGTGTCTCGATTTCACTCCGCATTGCCTCTGACCAAGGTTCCGCCCCAAACAGACCGACCTTGAGGGAAAGGGATTTGGGATCAATTCCCATTTTTTCAATTTTATCGGCAATGGTTACAGCATAGCTTGGCGTGCATACCAGCACCGAGGATTTATAATCCTGCATGATCATAATCTGTTTTTCGGTGTTGCCGCCGCTCATCGGAATAACGGCAGCGCCGATGGTTTCGGTGCCATAATGCAACCCGAATGCTCCGGTGAACATTCCGTAACCGAAGGCAATCTGAACCACATCATCAGGGGTAACACCGGCGGCAGTCATTATACGCGCCACAAGATTGGACCATGTTTTGAGATCGTTTTTGGTATACCCAACCACCGTCGGTTTGCCAGTTGTTCCGGAAGATGAATGGATACGGACAACTTCACGAAGCGGCACGGCAAACATACCGTATGGATAATTCTGGCGCAGATCTTCCTTGGTTGTAAACGGAAGTTTTGAAAGGTCGGCAAGGGATGTGACATCCTCCGGCACAATCCGTTGCTGATTGAATTTATTTCGATAACAGGTAACATTTTTATAAGCACGGTTAAGGGTCGCCTGCAGCCGTTCCAGTTGGAGTTGCTGCAGTTCTCCCCTCGGCATGCATTCATGTTCACTATCCCATATTTTATTCTGCATCATGACCTCGTATATTAGGCTTTATCCAGTTCGTCTTCCAGCAACATTACAACCGCGTTTTTTAGTTCCGGCAAACGATTGTGTACTGTCTGCCAAACCAGATGCGAATCTACACCAAAGTAAGAATGAATCAGTTTATCACGCATACCAGCAATCTGTTTCCATGGTACAAGCGGTTGCTGATGTGTGATATATTCAGGAATATGTTTTACAGCTTCACCGATAATTTCCAGTTTGCGAACAACTGCACTCAATGTTCGGTCATCAGCAGCAAAACCATCGAAGTCCATTCCAGCAATAAAAAATTCTATCCTTGAAATGGCTTGTAAAATATCCTGTAAAAAAAGAGTGTGATTTCTCATATATAGCGTACTTCTTTAAGGACTTGCTCGCGAAACTCCTGCCGTAATGCATCTTTTGGCACCACATCTACCCGCTTATGAAAGATATTTTCAAGATATTGACCAATACCGACAAGATCGAGAAGGTCTCCATTGGTATCAAGCTCAACCAAGAGATCAATATCACTGTTTTCACTCTGTTCTTCTCGAATAACAGAGCCAAAAACACCCACCGTTTTAAGTTTGTATGCAGCAGCGAGGTGTTGTTTGCTTTGTCTTACAGCATCAAGAATTTCTTGAGTATTCTGCATAATTGTCCCCTACTCGTATACCAGTGCTGCATCCACTGTAGCTTTTACTTTTGCGATCGCTTCTTCAATCGGCAACAGTTCCATTTCACCGGTTTTACGATTTTTCAGCTCAACGTTCCCATCTGCCAATCCTTTTGCGCCAACAACTATCCTTAAAGGAATGCCGATGAGGTCATTATCCTTGAACTTGATTCCTGGGCGCTCATCACGATCATCAAAAAGCACTTCCACACCAAGCTTTTCAAGATTCAGGTAGATTTCTTCCGCTGCCGCAAGCGTTCCCTTATCTTTAGCAGGATTAAGGGCGACTACCGAACAGTGAAACGGCGCCAGCGGTATGGGGAAAATAATCCCGTTCTCGTCATGATTCTGCTCTATGGATGCAGCAACAGTGCGACCGATACCGATTCCATAGCACCCCATAAAGATGACCTGTTCCTTGCCATTGATATCCAGATATGTGGCATTTAGTGATTTGGAGTATTTTGTGCCGAGTTTGAAAACATGACCGACTTCAATGCCGCGCCAGATTTCCATTGCGCCGTCCTGGCAACGTGGGCACGGATCACCTGCCAGCACATTACGCAGATCAACCATCCGTTCAATAGCAAAATCACGCCCTGAATTGGCGTTGATATAATGCTGGTCGGTTTCATTGGCGCCGATGACACAGTTTGCCATACCGTTTAACGCCAGGTCGGCAATTACCGTCAAACCAGCTTTTGCTCCGATAGGTCCGAGAAAGCCGACCGGCGCGCCGGTTGCCACGACTATTTCATCATCGGTCGCCATACGGATTTCATCCCAACCCATGGCATTTTTCAGTTTAATTTCATTCAGCTCATGGTCCCCACGGAGCAACGCCATAACAAAAGCGCCTTCATCATTGGAGCAGACCAAAGCTTTGATTGTTGATTGCATCGGCAATCCAAGGAAACCTGCAACATCAGCAATTGATTTTTTATCCGGAGTCGCTACTTTTTCCAACGGTTTAAGCTCAACACCGGAAACGGCATCAACCGGGCGGACTTCCGCTTTTTCCACATTTGCTGCGTAACGGCACGCATTGCATGAAACAATGGCGTCTTCACCCGAATCAGCCAGCACCATAAATTCATGGGATGATGATCCGCCAATGCTGCCGGTATCAGCCTCAACCGCACGGAAGTTGAGACCACAACGCTCGAAAATACGGGTATATGCGTTGAACATTTTTTCGTACGAACTGTCAGCTGCGGCGCTATCCACATCAAATGAGTAGGCATCCTTCATAATGAACTCACGACCACGCATGAGACCAAAACGGGGACGGATTTCATCACGGAACTTGGTCTGAATCTGGTAGAAATTGAGCGGCATCTGACGGTAGCTCTTGATTTCACGCCGCACCATATCGGTGATGACTTCCTCATGGGTCGGTCCCATGCAGAATTCGCCATCCTTGCGATCTTTAAAACGGAGCAGTTCCTTGCCATAAAACTGCCACCGTCCAGATTCCTGCCACAGTTCAGCCGGTTGAACACTCGGCATGAGCATCTCGATGGCATCAGCCCTGTTCATCTCTTCACGAACGATCGCCTCAAATTTGCGGATGGAACGAAGTCCGAGCGGCAGGTAATTATAGATGCCGGCAGCGAGCTTGCGGATCATGCCGGCACGGAGCATCAACTGATGGGATATGACTTCCGCGTCAGAAGGTGTTTCTTTTACTGTTGGAATAAAATATTTGGAATACAGCATGTTAACACCTCATAGTTTTTCTATTTCTTCAATTAAAGCATCCGCAAGTTTATCTTCCGGCACTTTACGAACAATTTCACCACGGCGGAATATCAACCCCTCCCCCTTGCCACCGGCAACACCTACATCCGCTTCACGCGCTTCACCCGGACCATTTACAGCACACCCCATGACCGCAACTGTGATTCTTTTTTCCACACCCTGAAGCCGCTTCTCAACATCTTCAGCCACTTTTATGAGATTAATCTGGCAACGACCACAGGTGGGGCAGGAAACAAAATTGACGCCACGCTGACGCAACCCGAGACTTTTGAGAATTTCGTATCCTACCCTCACTTCATCCACCGGATCACCTGTCAGTGAAACCCGCATGGTATCGCCAATTCCATCAGCCAACAAAATTCCGAGACCGACGGAAGATTTGATCGTACCGGAAAAGATTGTGCCTGCCTCTGTAATACCGATATGGAGCGGATAATCAACTTTCTGGGAAAGAATGCGATATGCCTGCACGGTTTTCATTACATCCGATGCCTTGAGTGAAACCTTGATTTCCTGGTAACCAAGCTCTTCAAGGATGCGAATATGACCAAGGGCTGATTCAGCCATCGCTTCCGGCGTAGGGTGCCCATATTTTTCCAGCAGTTCCTTTTCAAGCGAGCCGGCATTGACGCCGATGCGTATCGGAACTTTCCGTTCCTGGGCGCCCTTTACAACTTCCTGGACTTTCCATATCTCACCAATATTGCCAGGGTTGAGGCGGAGACCATCTATTCCCCCTTCCAACACTTTAAGCGCCAGTTTGTAGTCGAAATGGATATCGGCAATGACCGGAATCGGACTTTGAGCCTTGATTTCACCAAGTGCCACCGCCGCATCCATATCTGGCACAGCGCAACGAATAATCTCGCAGCCGACATCAGAAAGTGCGCTTATCTGGGAAAGGGTAGCGGCAACATCTCGGGTGTCGGTGTTGCACATTGATTGTACCGCGCAGGGGGCTGTGCCACCCACTGCTACGGAGCCTATACGTAGTTGTCTGGTTAGTTTTTTCATAGTGCGGCATAGTGCCAAAGTGATGACTGAAAGTCAAGAAATCGGATTATTGGTCAACAACTTGCGGTAGTCCTGATTTGATGGTATTGTTTTGTAGAATTTCGAGGAATTGCAAATGACACGCACACTTCTTAAATCCTTATTGAAACCGAGCTGTTATCCGGATCCGACAACTTCGGTTGTATCTGTGCAGACTCATGTTTCGCTTATTTTCCTGACAGACTCCTACGCCTATAAAATAAAAAAACCGGTTGATTTCGGATTTCTCAATTTTTCAACCATTGATCGCAGACGGTTTTACTGTAATGAAGAAGTACGCCTCAATCGCAGGCTTGCCCCCGATGTATATCTGGGAGTGATTGAACTGCGAGATGGAGAGAGCGGACCTACATTCAACGGTGACGGACCGATTATTGACTATGCAGTAAAAATGAAGCGACTTCCTGCGGAGAAGATGCTTGATCGGCTGGTGGATTCAGGAACAGCCGACGAAAAGATGATCCGCACGGTGACAGATGTTATTGCCAGCTTTCATGGCACTGCGCCCACATCACCAACTGTGCAGGAGCATGGGAACCCGGAACGGATCAGATACAACTGGCTTGAAAACTTTGAACAGATGATACCATATCAGCACGATACCTTGACCGATGGCGATAGAATTCAGCTACAGATGTTTGTGACAAACTTCCTTGATGAACATAACCAGACATTTCAAAAACGGGTTGACGCAGGTTTTATCCGTGAATGCGACGGTGATATTCATCTGGAAAATATCTGCATTGAAGATGGCAAGGTGCATATCTTTGACTGCATAGAATTCAATGACAGGTTCCGTTGCTGCGACACCGCCGCAGATATTGCATTTCTGCTCATGGATCTCGATTATCACGGTCGTCACGATCTGGCAAAGGTCGCTTGCGACAATTACATAAATGTTTCAGGTGACAGTGGAGTAATGCCATTGATCCTGTTTTATCAGATGTACCGGGCATTCGTACGGGGTAAGGTGGAAAGTTTTCAACTGCATGATCAGGGGATTGAAAAGGAACAGCAGGAAAAAGCCGCCCACAATGCAAAACGTTATTTCCGGCTTGCAAGAGGTTATATGGAAAGATTGCGCCAGCCCCAATCTCTTTATATAACCTGCGGTCTCATGGGCTCCGGAAAAAGTTCATTGGCATCGGCGCTTGCATTTGAACTCGGCATTCCGATGTTCAGTTCCGACCGCATAAGAAAAGAGATGCACGGACTCCCTCCAGAAAGTGCCGTGATCGTTCCGTACGGCAGCGACATATATGACAAGAATGCATCAGAAACAGTTTACAGCAAAATCTTGAAACTGGCTGAAATTGAACTTACCAACGGCAATAGCGTCATCATTGACGCATCATTCATATCTCGTAACAAACGGGATTTATGCAAAAATTTATGTAGAAAAATTGGCTCTCGCCTGGTGATAATGCATATAAAATGCAAACCGACTGAAAACAGGCGCAGACTTCAAAATCGCACATCCCAGGGGTGCAATATTTCTGACGGTCGTATTGAGCTTCTTCAACAACAGGCTGATCAATTTGAGCAACCTGAAGAGAACGAGGAATCTGCTGTTATCCTGGATAGCAAATTGCCAGTCGAAACAATGCTCAACACTCTGTATGATCGGTTGCAATCATGATGAATAAAATCCACACAAGATTGCTGCGTAATCTCCAACTTCGGGAATCGTGGATAATTTTTTTCATCCTCGGCATCATCATGATGAATTTCCCATTTCTCCATATTTTTAACAAACCGTTCACCATTGGTGGATTTCCACTACTCTTTATTTATTTCACCATTGGTTGGGCAGTTTCCATCGGCGTTATTTACCTTTTTACCATGGCGATCAAACCGGATGTTCATGACGACAAAGGGAATAACAAACCGTGAATAGTAGTTTCGCCCCGGCGGCGACCATATCCATTCTGTATACCGCTACGATTTTTTTTGTCGCATGGTATGCGCACAAGCGCAAATCCTACGGTAAAAGCATTGTTTCAAATCCACTCGTATATTCTTTATCACTGGCAGTTTACTGCACCTCATGGACTTTTTACGGTAGCGTAGGAAAAGCTGCCACTACCGGCATTGATTTTCTGATGATTTACCTCGGTCCATCCCTGACCGCTTTTGCCTGGATGTTTATTCTCCGCCGCATGGTTTTAATCAGCAAGGAAAACAACATCACATCCATAGCCGACTTTATAAGCCTCAGATATGGAAAATCTCCGTGGCTTGGCGCATTGGTAACCATCATAGCGATCCTCGGTATCATGCCGTACATTGCGCTTCAGATAAAAGCGGTCTCAACTACTTTTTATCTCATAAGCGGGTATAAGGATAACGGCATCCTGATACCGCACGGAAATCACGAATTACTACTTCCAAGCGGATTCCTGCTGGCATTGATTCTGTCAATATTCAGCGTTATTTTTGGAGCAAGACGTCTCATATCTTCTGAACGTCATGAAGGTCTGATTGCGGCAATCGCCTTCGAATCAATCATTAAGCTCATAAGCCTTCTTGTTGTCGGTATATTTGTGACATACAATCTTTTTGACGGCTTCAGCGATATTTTCACTCGCTTTCAAAATGCATACCCCCCTCTTTTTGAGCGACTGTTCACACTTTCAAAACAGATAGAGTCTCCGGAATCGATACCTTCATTCACCATGTTGTTCCTATCCATGAGCGCAATCATGCTCCTGCCAAGACAATTTCATGTCATGGTTATTGAAAATTCCGATGAAAAGCATATTCCCAAAGCGATGTGGATGTTTCCTGTCTATCTTTTTCTCATCAATCTTTTTGTCATGCCGATTGCTCTTGGTGGAATTTTGACAACCGGATCTGCCAAAGGAGCTGATTTTTTTGTCATAACCCTCCCCCTCGTCACCGGTCATAGCGGCATAGCGATGCTCGCTTTTCTCGGTGGACTTTCGGCAGCGGCTGGAATGGTTATAGTTGAATCAGTCGCGATTTCCACCATGCTGCTGAATCATATTTTCATGCCTGTTATTGTCCGTTGTACACCGAGACCATGGTTTCCGATCCTTCTTATAAACCTGAAGCGGCTCGGAATTTTCATGATTATATTCCTCGGTTATTTTTACTATCGCGTTGTTGGCGACTCTTTCATGCTGGTAAATATGGGGATGATTTCCTTTTCCGCTGCAGCGCAATTTTTGCCCGCAATGCTTGGAGCGCTCTACTGGCGGCGAGCCAATAAAGCTGGAGCTATCACCGGTATTCTATGCGGAGCCGTCACATGGTTCTACACTCTTCTTGTCCCATCATTCAGCCATTCAGGCTGGCTTCCATCATCATTTCTGGAACAGGGACTATTCGGAATAGAGCTGCTCAAGCCGACCGCGCTGCTCGGTCTTTCCGGCATGGATCTCTGGAGTCACTCCCTATTCTGGAGTATGCTTTTCAATATCAGCGGCTACATAATTTTTTCCATTTTGCTACATCAAGATGAACGAGAGAGGGATCAGGTTCATAAATTTATTGGTCTGTTTGAAACCGCATACGGCGGTTTCCACCCAAGGGAGACCAAACGCCTTTCAAAACCGGTCACTATTTCACAGTTTATGACCCTTATGACCAAATTTATCGGTGAACAGGAAGCGAACCGCGCCATTGCCAACTATCGCGGTAGACGCGAACATGATGGCGAGGACAAATTATCTGAATTCGAGCTGCCAAACCTAAAACGTTTTGCAGAAAAAACACTTGCCGGTTCAGTGGGGGCTGCCGCTGCCGGGGCAATAGTCGAAACATTTCTCTCCGACATCGGCTCAAAAATGGAGTCGGTTTATGATATTTTCAGCACTGTTCGAACATCGCTGGATCAGAGCCGCGAAGCTCTTTTTGTCAGACTGAAAGCTTCCGAAATTATCAACCGGACTCTTGATTTGCAGATCATAATGGATGACCTGCTTCAATTGGTACTGAAGGAATTTAAACTCGATGTCGCTTTAATTCAGTTGAATAACCAGGATAACGAACCGTCCGTCAGAAGCTATCAGGGGAACAACCGTAAACCGATTAATGAGCGCCATTGGTATTCTGAAAGCAGACCTTATTGGGAAATGGCAATGTCGGACAACTCGCCACATTTTTTGAATGATGTAAAACTCGCATCAAAATCAGTTCCTCTGGAAAAAACCATGGCAGAAGGGATTTTATCCTTTGCACACATACCTATTTTCAGAGAAGGTGAACCGGCAGTCGGTATTATTTCCGTTTATTCAAAATCAATTAACGCACTTTTTACACAGGAATTTATTGCACTGCTCTGCAGCCTGGCAGGACAACTTGCACAAGCTGTTACCATTGTTTATGAGATTGAAGCGAGGGAAGTTGAACGTAGCGCAAAGGAGCAGGCATTGCTTCAAAACGCCAGAATTGCCAGGGATATGGAAATTGCCAAGCAGATTCAGCTTTCACTCCTTCCCGAGTCATCCCCCAGCTTTTCTGGCATTGAAATGGCTGGAAGGTGCGTTTCTGCGGCACAGGTTGGCGGCGATTATTATGATTATTTTGTGAAAAACGAACAGGAATTGGATATTTTAATTGCTGATGTATCTGGGCACAGCGTTGGTGCAGCGCTTATAATGGCTGAAGTACGCACCTTGTTGCGCGCCCAGACCAGTTCTCCGCAAAATTCCAGCGCCGTTCTGCAAAGTCTGAACAGACTATTGTACGAAGATCTCACCCGTGCCGAACTGTTTATCACCATGTTTTACGCAAAATACGACGCTTCAACCGGCAAACTTTCATACTCCAACGCAGGACATAATCGTCCCATGCTGCACCGTAAAAATGAATCAAGTTGCATTGAGCTTGATGCAGAAGGTTTGATTATCGGCGTTAAACCATCTGTTATATTTGAAGAACGGAATATTCTTCTGTTATCAGGAGATTTGCTGCTATTTTATACTGATGGTTTGACTGAAGCGACCAACAAGGATGGAGAAATGTTTGGAGTTGGCAGAGTTTGTAATCTGCTTGGAACTTTTGAAAACCTCCCTTCAAATGAAATAGTAGATTCACTTTATCAGAGTGTATCTGACTTTACCGGTTCTCCAATACTGCAGGATGATATTTCAGTAGTTGTCCTAAAAATAACATAACAGGAGGAATTTATTATGAATTTTAAAACAGAATCAAATGGGAATGCCGTTGTGATTTTTGTCCATGAAGATCGCCTGGATGCAAATAATTCCAATGAACTCAAGCTTGAAATAAACAGATTGTTTGAAAACGGATCCAAAGAATTGATTGTTGACTTGAATGACGTTCATTTTATTGACAGCTCCGGGCTTGGCGCACTTGTCTCCGGATATAAGAATGCATCCACGCATCAAGGTCATATCAGGCTTTCAGCGCTTCAATCACAGGTAAAATCGATGTTTGAACTTACCAGGTTGCAGAGGGTATTTGAAATTTACCAGACCGTTGATGAGGCACTGGCAGCGGAATAATTCCGGTTTTAACACCAATTTTAAATCAAAGACAGGTTCAAGGCGGCAAGGTGGAGGTAACTTAAGTCGTAGTAATAACTACGTTTATGAACCGATGACGAAGCCAACTAAAAAGATGCTTTGATTTAAAATTGGGATAAAGAGGTCGGTATGAAAGACACTATCACCCTTGATATTACGATCCCGAACAAAACCAGTTACCTCGGCGTGGTTGGAAAGATCGGAGAATCAGTCGTATCTGAATTGGATCTCTCCCCCGCTCATCGCGAGCGTCTATGTCAGAATGTCAACATGGTCTTGACTGAAGCGCTGGTTAATGCCATAACCCACGCAAATGCGACTGATCCGGATAAGGTTGTTCATATACACATATCTGCTTCAAAACATGAATTGCTGATAAAAGTATACGATCAAGGGAAAGGTTTCCCACTTAACCTCATCTCTCCCCCGACCTGCCCGGATCCGCTGAACGAACATGGACGTGGTATTTTTATTATTAGAACCTTGATGGACTCGGTTGATTATCAGAAAGCTAAAGGCGGTAATGTTCTGATCATGAAAAAAACATTGAACCGGATGATGTGACAATGAAGTTGATATTATTTTTATGCGGTATGGTGACATTTTTATTATCATCTTTTCCAAATACCGCCGAATCATACAATACTCTTCACACCATACCGACCAGGAGTGGTGTTACGCTTGATTTTGTTGTCATTTCTCAGGCATCAACTCCAACAGACGATGCTGTTATCATGTTTACCGGTGGAAATGGGGCAATACCGTTTCGCCTGACAGAAAATGGCGCTGTTTCCGGCTGGAATTTTCTTATTCGCACTGCCGATGAATTTGTTCAGCAAGGTCTTACGGTAATTGCAGTTCGCCCCCCTTCAGATCATAAAAACGGTTTGAATTCAAATTTTCGCGAATCGTCAGAACATGCTGAAGATATTTCATGCCTTACAACATATCTTGCATCAACCGGCATCAAGCGTATTTATCTTGCCGGAAACAGTCGCGGAACATTATCTGTTGCTTCCCTTGGCACCCGCCTTTCCGATGATCACATAAAGGGTATTATTCTGACCTCCACCCTTGAATCTGATTTTTTAAGCTATATCCCGATAGAAAAAGTTCGCAAGCCGGTTCTTATGGTACATCACCGCGCTGATCAATGCCGGGTAAGCCCTTACAGTGAAGCATTGAAAACACGGCAGACAATTATGAATTCAACCAGAGTCGATTTTGTGGAAGTGAACAACAGCGCTTTCTTTCAGATGTCAGAGCCGTGTAATGATTTAAGCTCACACGGTTTTTTTGGAATGGAACAGAAGGTCGTTCAGGTTATTGCGGACTGGATACATGGAAGAGATATACCGGGGAAAATAGAATAATTCAAGAAGCCGACAAAGGCGCCGCTTGAGTGTGAACGGAATCAACCTTGATCGTCGGGACCGCCAAGGTATCGGCTTACTTCATTTGCAAGAGTATTCGGGTGCAGCAATCTGCCCGGAATTTTATCATCTCCCAATAGCTCATGACGCCACGGCTGGCGTTTCAACCAATCCATCAGAAGCTGCCATGAAGACCAGTTATTAAATTCAGCGTCAATACCAGTCAACTGATTCAGAAATTTATCACGTGCACTGCGCAAGCCTGGTTTTTCCGCCATTGGAATGCCCCTCTCCTGCATAGAGTTATCAACAGACCAAACATACAATTACGGGCAAAGCAGCTTTCTGCTTTGCCCGTATGAGCAGTTGCTAAAACCTATTCCTGCGGAGCCGCAGAACTTCCGTCAGGGTTTAATCCCAATGCTTCCTTGCGGGAAAGCTTGATTTTACCGTTTTTGTCAACTCCGATACATTTAACCAGAACCTGATCCCCCTCGTTAAGTATATCAGTAACAACCTTTACCCGTGCAGTATCAAGCTCGGATATATGAACCAGACCATCTGTACCAGGCATAATTTCGACGAAAGCGCCAAAATCCATAATCTTCTTAACTGTACCCATGTAAAGCTTGCCGACTTCAGCTTCATCGGTCAGTCCACGGATCATCTGGATAGCAAGATCACACGCTTCCTTATTTGTGCTGGCAATATTGATACGACCTGTATCATCAATGTCAACTGTAACTCCTGTGGTTTCGGTAATATTACGGATATTTTTGCCACCAGTACCGATGACGTCGCGGATTTTGTCAGTTTTTACATAAATAGTTGTAATACGCGGAGCAAATGATGACATCTCAGCTCTAGGTGCTGCCAATGTTTCAGCCATTTTGCCAAGAATATGCATACGACCTTCACGAGCCTGTTTAAGCGCTTGCTGCATAATCTCTTTTGAAACACCGCCGATTTTTATGTCCATCTGCAGAGCTGTAACACCTTCCGCTGTTCCGGCGACTTTGAAATCCATATCTCCCAAATGGTCTTCATCCCCCAGAATATCTGACAGAATGGCAACTTTGGCCCCTTCCTTGATCAGACCCATGGCAATACCGGCAACCGGAGCCTTGACCGGAACACCAGCATCCATCAGTGACATACATCCGCCACACACAGCTGCCATTGAAGAGGAACCGTTACTTTCAAGGGTTTCTGACACAACACGAATAGTGTATGGAAAATCATCATGGTTTGGAATAATGGCTGAAAGAGCACGTTCTGCAAGCATTCCATGACCAATTTCACGGCGACCTGGTCCAAGACGGAAGCTGGTTTCCCCAACAGAGAACGGAGGGAAGTTGTAATGAAGCAGAAAACGTTTGCGATACTCTCCAAACAGCGAATCCATACGCTGTTCATCACTTGATGTGCCGAGTGTTGTTGTAACCAGCGCTTGAGTTTCACCACGGGTAAACAGGGCAGAACCGTGTACACGAGGAAGAATACATGCTTCGGTAGAAATAGGGCGAATCGTGCAGGTGTCACGACCATCAATACGGATACCTGTTTCAAGAACATCCGTGCGAACACGCTCATACTCAAAATCGCCAAGAAAAGCCTTGATCTGCTTGGAACACCCCTCAAACTCTTCCTTCAGAGCTTCAACGGTTTCGTCTGTCACCAGATCTATCTGGTTGTGACGTTCCTGTTTTGATTTAATTTTGACAGCTTCAGCAATTCGGGAATAAGCGAGCTCATGAACACGAGCCCGAAGCGGTTCATTAACAACCAGCGGAGCAACCTCACGCTTTGCCAAACCGACTTTTTTCTGCAATTCTTCCTGAGCTTCTATCAAGGGGAGCATCGCTTCCTTGGCAAAAAACACCGCTTCCAGCATATCAGCTTCTGAAACAAATTTTGCTTCCCCTTCAACCATAATTACCGCATCACGGCTGGCAGCAACAACTATTTCAAGATCACTGACTTCAAGCTCTTCTGTTGTTGGATTACAGATAAATTTGCCATCAACACGACCTACCTTTACGCCTGCAATCGGTCCCTGGAAAGGAATATCAGAAACCATGAGAGCTGCTGATGCGCCGAGCATGGAAAGTATACCAGGATCATTATCCTTGTCTGCAGATACAACGGTTGCCATAATCTGGGTGTCATTCAGGAATGTTTCGGGAAACAGCGGACGGATAGGACGGTCAATCAGGCGGCAGATTAGTGTTTCCGGGTCTGATGGGCGTGCTTCACGCTTGAAAAAACTTCCCGGAATTTTACCACCGGCATAAGCTTTCTCTGTGTAATTTACGGTCAGCGGGAAAAAATCCTGACCTTCTTTTGCTTCCTTCTGGGCAACTGCTGTTACCAGCACCATCGTGTCGCCACTGCGCACCATGACAGAGCCATTTGCCTGTTTTGCCATTTTACCGGTGCTGATACTGACGGTTCTTCCGCCAAACTCAACCTGAACTGATTGTTCCATTTACATCTCCTTTTGTGGGTTGCGCTGGGGCCGTCGATACAACCATATCACTACAATTCCAAATCAAAACGCTATCTTAGTTGTTTTGTAATTGTACTTATTTGTTTGCGATATAGCTCTATCTACGTCCCCAACATACAATAAAAAAAGGGCATTAAGCCCCGGGTCTTACAAAGATACAGTTGTATACACGGAACAAATAAAACGGGCACTTCAGCAATCTGCATAAAGTGCCCTGTTTTAATTCTATCTGCGGATACCGAGTTGTTCGATAATTGTTTTGTAACGGGCAAGCTCCTTGCCTTTCAAATAATCAAGCAGCCTACGACGCTGACCAACAAGTTTCAAAAGTCCACGACGACTGTGATGATCTTTTTTGTGGGTTTTGAAATGCTCGGTCAGGTATGTGATACGGGCTGTTAAAATTGCGATTTGAACCTCTGGGGATCCTGTGTCGCTCTCATGTTTTTTGTACGTATTGATGAGTTCCTGTTTCTGTTCGGTTGCCAGCACTGACAACACCTCCTTTGGTTTTGTACGTTTTCTATACACAAACGGGTAGTTATGAAATAACGAGTTGAATTTTCTACCACACTGATGAATCTATGTAAAGCATAAAATAGATAAACCGGGCGCTATGGTAGCAAAGCTTTGTCTGCGCAACAGATAGATTGTGTATACAAGTAAAAAAAACGACCTTGACAAATGAGTCCCAAAATGGTTTAGTGCCGCCAACTTCCTTCATAAGTGGTTAAAATAGTTCTGTTTTTTTAGTTTTACTGAAATACTTTTATCGATACAAGAAGTTTTATTTTTACCCCATATATCAGCGACCAAGGAGACGAACTGTATGCAGAAACAAAAATTCCGTAAAGTAATGGCTGCCAACCGTGGAGAAATTGCAATACGTATTTTTAGAGCCTGTACCGAACTCGGTATTTCAACTGTTGCTATTTATTCAGAAGAAGACAAACTTTCTCTCCATCGTTACAAGGCAGATGAAGCATATCTGGTCGGAAAAGGGAAATCTCCGATTGACGCCTATCTCGGAATTGATGAAATAATTAAATTAGCGATTAAAGCTGATGTTGACGCCATACATCCCGGTTACGGTTTTCTTGCCGAAAATGCGGAGTTTGCTGAAGAGTGCCGTGTAAACGGCATAACCTTTATCGGTCCCACATCTGAAATGATGCGCGCTCTGGGTGATAAAGTCTCCGGTCGCAAGGCTGCAATGGCGGCTGGTGTAAATGTTGTTCCAGGAACAGAGGATCCGATTGAAAAAGAAGAAGATGCACTCAAATTTGCCAAGGAACATGGTTACCCGATTATCATCAAGGCTTCTGCCGGTGGCGGAGGACGAGGCATGCGGGTTGCCAACAACAAGAAGGAGCTTGTTGAAGGACTGGTGGCTGCTGCCAGCGAAGCAAAGGCGTCCTTTGGGAATGCCGAAGTATTTCTGGAGCGTTACCTTGCAAACCCGAAACATATTGAAGTTCAGGTATTGGGAGATAATCATGGCAATCTGGTGCACTTTTTTGATCGTGATTGTTCTATCCAACGCCGACATCAAAAAGTTGTGGAGTTTGCCCCTTCACTTTCTCTTACACAGTCGCAGCGAGCCGACCTCTGCACTGCCGCACTTAAAATTGCCGGTCAGGTTAAATATCAGAACGCCGGCACAGTTGAATTTCTGGTTGATGCTGAAGGAAAGCACTATTTTATAGAGATGAACCCACGCATACAGGTTGAGCATACAGTTACTGAAATGATTACCGGACGGAATCTTGTCCAAAATCAGATTCTTGTTGCCTGCGGTCACAAACTATCCGATCCGGAAATAAATATCCCCTCCCAATCCGCCATAGATATGCGCGGCTATGCAATTCAGTGCCGTATTACAACTGAAGATCCAAACAACAACTTTGCGCCTGATTTCGGCACACTGACAACCTACCGCTCTGCCGCCGGTTGCGGAGTACGTCTGGATGCCGGCAATGCATTCACCGGTGCTAAAATCACACCACATTACGACTCACTACTTGTAAAAGTAAGCTCATGGGGGCTGACCATTCACGAGGCAGCCAATATCATGTGCCGCTCATTGCAGGAATTTCGGGTTCGCGGTGTAAAGACCAATATAGGTTTTCTGGAAAATGTAGTTACTCACCCTGTATTTTTAAAAGGGACCTGCGACACATCATTTATTGATAAACATCCGGAGCTTCTACACATCCGGGAGAAAAAAGACCGCGCCAGCAAGGTTTTGCACTTTCTGGGGGAAGTTATTGTCAATGGCTCTGCCGGCACTCCCCGTTCCCTTAAGTCTGCAGATCTTATTGAAGCGCGCACTCCGGAAATCAATCCGAACCAGATTCGTCCTCTTGGGAGCAAGGATCTTTTTATGCAACTTGGCGCCGAAGGGCTCTCCAAGTGGATTCTTGACCAGAAAAAACTGTTGTTGACCGACACAACAATGCGTGATGCCCATCAATCAAATCTGGCAACACGCGTGCGAACATACGATCTCCTGAAAATTGCCGAGCCGACATCTCATCTCGGCGCCGATCTTTTCTCCCTGGAGTGCTGGGGTGGAGCAACATTTGACGTTTCCATGCGTTTTCTTCGAGAAGACCCATGGCAGCGTCTGCATAAACTTTCTGAACTTGTTCCCAATATTCTTTTCCAGATGTTGCTGCGTGGCTCAAACGCTGTCGGATACACCAATTATCCGGACAACGTTGTTGAACGGTTTGTAGAAGAAGCTGCCAATTCGGGGGTCGATATTTTCCGTGTTTTTGACTCTCTCAACTGGACTACCGGAATGAAAGTAGCTATGGAGGCAGTGCGCAAATCAGGGAAAATCTGTGAAGCCGCCATCTGCTACACCGGTGACATTACAGATCCGAAACGGGATAAATATCCTCTTGAATACTATGTAAAAATGGCAAAAGAGCTGGAACAGATGGGTTCTCATATTCTGGCAATAAAGGACATGGCGGGTCTGCTGAAACCGATGGCAGCTTACAAGTTGGTAAAAGCGCTCAAGGAAAATATCGGCATTCCGGTTCACCTGCACACGCACGACACATCCAGTAACGGCAGCGCCATGTTACTCAAAGCAACGGAAGCAGGGGTGGATATTGTGGATGCCGCCCTATCCTCTCTTTCAGGCTTGACCGCGCAGCCAAACCTAAATGCACTGGTTGCATCTCTGGAGGGGAGTGAACGTGACCCTCTTGTTAATGCACAAGGGCTTCAAAAACTCGCCAATTATTGGGAAACAGTGCGCGATTATTACACTCCATTTGAATCAGGTCTTAAAAGCGGAACTGCGGAGGTATATCACCACGAAATCCCTGGCGGGCAATACTCAAACTACAAGCCACAGGTAGCAGGTCTCGGTTTGATCGAGCGATGGGATGAGTGCAAGGAGATGTACCACAAGGTAAACATGATGTTCGGAGATATCGTGAAGGTAACCCCATCCTCAAAAGTTGTGGGTGATATGGCGATGTTCCTTGTCAAGAATAACCTTGAACCGGAAGATGTTTTTACCAGTAAGGAAGAGCTGGCATTCCCGGAATCGGTTGTCGGTATGTTCAAAGGAATGCTCGGACAGCCTTATCAAGGATGGCCAGAGGAGTTGCAGAAGATAGTCCTGAAAGGTCAACAGGCAATCACCTGCCGACCGGGTGAATTACTTGAACCGGTTGATTTTGACGAAGAAAAACTGAAACTGGAAGAAAAACTGGGACATAAACTGGATGACAAGGCGCTTATATCTGCCATACTATACCCGAATGTCTACCCTGAATTCGACCAGCATCGTCAGGAATATTCTGATATCTCTGTCATACCGACTCCGATTTTCTTCTACGGTCTGGAACCGGGTCAGGAGACATCAATTGATATTGAAGCTGGAAAGACCCTGATTATCAAACTTAACGCTTTAGGCAAAGTTCAAAAAGACGGCACACGCACTGTTTATTTTGAACTTAATGGAAACAATAGATCTGTTATTATTCGCGATCAATCAGTTGTAACCGATGAAAAGCCGAGGGAAAAAGCGGACAAAGGAAATTCAAATCATGTTGGCGCGCCAATGCCGGGGAAGGTTTTCAAGATCAATGTGAAAGCAGGTGACACAGTTAAGAGCGGAGATGTGCTCATGGTCACTGAAGCTATGAAGATGGAGACAAATATCAAGGCAAAATCTGACGGCACGGTGGCTGATGTGAAGTTCAAAGAAGGTGAAAAAGTTGAAAAAGAGGATTTGATTATTGTGATGGCATAATCAAAAAATCTTGCATAAAACATACGATAAAGCCCGTTCTCCATTTGATGAACGGGCTTTGTCGTTTTCTGTAAATTTACCTGAAATCATGCCGGTTTCAAATCAAAGATAGATTCAAGGCGGCAAGGAAGAGACGCCGCAGACGTAGTAAAAACTACGTTGAGGAGTCAACGACAAAGCCAACGTAGAAGATGCTTTGATTTGGAAGCGGAATCAGTTATTACAAGCGCAATTACGGCTACACGCGCCAACTTTCATCTGCAACGCCTTGATAAATGTTGCCGCAGTGGCTCCCTTAATCTCTTCCACAACCGGTTGAGGGACCGGACTGTCAAGAGATAGAATAACCATCGCCTCACCTTTTTTCTCGCTGCGTCCAAGGTTCATGGCAGCTATGTTTATATCATGCTGACCCATGATAGTGCCGATTTTCCCGATCATACCGGGACGATCTTCGTAATGGAGAAGCAACATAAACTGTTCAGGCGCAAAGTCCATTGTATAATCACGCAATTTAACAATTCTTGGATTTCCCTCAAACAAAGTAGCAGAAACCAGTTTTTTCTTACCATTTCCCTCTGCGACAAGAGTAATTATATTTGAAAAACCGGCTGCCTGTGTCGATTTTGCTTCTTCCACAACAATTCCCATCTGCTCTGCAATAAGTGATGCATTAACCATATTCACATCCTGATCAACCATGCGACCGAGAAGTGTTGACAAACCACACACCGTTAATGGGGAACAATCATAATGAGCTATGGCACCAGAATATGAAAAAGTCAGTTTTTCCGGATTACAATCCAGAAGTTGAATGCCAAAATCACACACCACATTCATCAGATTCAAAAATGGACGCATTTGATCCATGAGAGACATATCAAAACGTGGAATATTGACCGCATTTTCCAGCGGAAGGTCATCAAGATAATTGATAATTTCCTTTGAAACATCGATAGCGACGTTGACCTGTGCTTCAAATGTATTGGCGCCCAAGTGAGGGGTTACAACCATATTTTTATGAGTAATCAACGCTTTCAGAACATCCGTATCAGGTGGTTCCTTGCTCCATACATCAAAAGCTCCGCCAATAACCTTGCCGGAATTAAGATTATCCAGCATAGCCTGCTCTTCAATAATTCCGCCACGGGCGACATTGAGAACTATCACGCCGGTTTTCATCAGCCCAAACTCGCGAGCTCCTATCATACCCTTTGTTTCTTCTGTCAACGGGGTATGAACGGTTATAATATCAGAATGTTTGTAGATTTCATCGTGAGAGACCAGCTTTACTCCCAGGTCGTGAGCACGCTTCACGCTAACATACGGGTCGCAGGCAATTACTTCACATTCAAACGCCTTAAGTCGGCTCACAACCCGTCCGCCAACCTTCCCTATACCGATAACACCGGCTGTTTTACCTTTTAGCTCATGACCGGTAAAAGGAGCGCGTTTCCACTCACCGGATTTAAGACTGTTGTTGGCAACAGGTACATTGCGGCAAAAGGATAAAAGCATTGCCATCGTATGTTCAGCGGCGCTGTTGGTATTTCCAAAAGGAGCATTAACAACAATAACTCCTTTTGAGCTGGCATATTCAACATCAACATTGTCAATTCCAACGCCGGCGCGAGCAATCATTTTCAAACGTTTACCGGCATCCAGAAGCGTCTTGTCAACGGTTGTGCCACTGCGGGTAATAATAACATCATATTCACCGATTATTGCCAGGAGTTCTTCTTTTTTAAGACCAAGACGAATATCAAGGGTGATTCTCGGTTCCTGGGTTAATAACGCCAATCCTTCTGCAGAAACTTCATCAGTTACGATAATTTTCATTGCTACTCCTTCTTACTATTAGTTCAGGGTCATTTTAAAACAGATAATTTCGAATAATAGTCGCACCTTATAAAAATTGCAAGCACAGCAACAGCATCTTTGGGTTTGAACCTCTCACAAATTATCATTATAAGCTCAAAAACAGCAAATATAAGACTTGCAAAAACATGAGGAATGATGGGTAGTTATTGCACATTCGGAAAGTCCGGATGTGCACTATAGGTTTTCAATTCAGGTCAGAGGTTTGTTCCAAATATTAACTTGGTGCCTAAAGGGTGCCGTAAGCCTCACGATGGGTCTCAATCCCTTCAATTCAGGTCAGAGGTTTGTTCGAAGAAGACTTCATCAATCGGTGTGTGGATTCCGTAGTCATTGCGTCTCAATCCCTTCAATTCAGGTCAGAGGTTTGTTCACAAAAACAGACGTGAGCCTATACGGCAAGTATAACGAAAAGCGTCTCAATCCCTTCAATTCAGGTCAGAGGTTTGTTCCTTATTAATAAGGACAATGGGAAATTCAAAGGTACAGATGGGACGTCTCAATCCCTTCAATTCAGGTCAGAGGTTTGTTCAAGAAAAGTTTGGAGGCATAGCATGAGTGAAAAATCCCGTCTCAATCCCTTCAATTCAGGTCAGAGGTTTGTTCGCTATTGATAAGAGTAATAAGCTCTATGGTCGTATACAGGCCGTCTCAATCCCTTCAATTCAGGTCAGAGGTTTGTTCCACAGAGGGCAGCTGATAACTGGCAGAATGGTATTGAGTCTCAATCCCTTCAATTCAGGTCAGAGGTTTGTTCGGGGTAAAGTCCCCTACGATGCCACAGGGCAAGCTCTACAGGTCTCAATCCCTTCAATTCAGGTCAGAGGTTTGTTCGTTTACTCGTCTTGAGGATGGTAGGCGTGCATGTGAATGGCAGTCTCAATCCCTTCAATTCAGGTCAGAGGTTTGTTCACCGGCTATTTTCAGGCGGCTGCGTACCCGGTGCCCGGGTCTCAATCCCTTCAATTCAGGTCAGAGGTTTGTTCGGAAGGTGGAGTTGTCCTTGCCCGCATCAGAAGCATCGATGTCTCAATCCCTTCAATTCAGGTCAGAGGTTTGTTCATAATCCATGAAATGAGCCTAGATAGCGAGCCGGTAGTCTCAATCCCTTCAATTCAGGTCAGAGGTTTGTTCACAGCTCCCACTGAAACTATAGTCGATGTACCACAGAGTCTCAATCCCTTCAATTCAGGTCAGAGGTTTGTTCTGCTCGAATTGATGCAGCATTTCAAGAGTTTCACACTATGTCTCAATCCCTTCAATTCAGGTCAGAGGTTTGTTCCGAGTGCATGGAATGCGAGTACCAGCGAGAACAGGACTACAAAGGTCTCAATCCCTTCAATTCAGGTCAGAGGTTTGTTCGATTACTTTTAACAACTGTGTTTATGTGGGAACACATGATTCTTCGTCTCAATCCCTTCAATTCAGGTCAGAGGTTTGTTCCGTATATCTACTGGCGAGGGTGGAGATAGGTCGTATGCGAGTTTTGTCTCAATCCCTTCAATTCAGGTCAGAGGTTTGTTCATGACTACGAGTTTACAGAAGGCGGCAAGCTATGCTGATAGTCTCAATCCCTTCAATTCAGGTCAGAGGTTCGTTCCTGCTGAACTATTCGTTCAACTCGGCGGTAAGGGCGGCGTAGTCTCAATCCCTTCAATTCAGGTCAGAGGTTTGTTCAGGCATAAATAAGTTCACTCCCCATGATTTAAGACGCACAGTCTCAATCCCTTCAATTCAGGTCAGAGGTTTGTTCGTCGAACAGAAACATTAGGCGGAGTTGTAGCACTGTAGCACTGTAGTCTCAATCCCTTCAATTCAGGTCAGAGGTTTGTTCGGACAGGATTTAACGGACACGGCAAGAGTTTAATATTGAATGTCTCAATCCCTTCAATTCAGGTCAGAGGTTTGTTCCGAGGTTTGCGTCTGGTCAGGTAGCGTAATCGAAATTTCGGAAGAGGGTCTCAATCCCGTCAATTCAGGTCAGAGGTTTGTTCCCTACGGCTTCCAGCGCTTACAGTTCCCAGCTTTATAACATCCTTTACGCAAACATAACTAAAACAGCTCAAAATATTCACTGCACATCACCACCTTTCCGCAAAAAACTAAATAATTCCAAAATGTTAACTTATTGCGCAAACATCCCCCTCAAATATATCTTTTGAAGGTTTGCGCAGTAATTCAAATTATTACACATTCAGGTTCAACGGCAACTCTCCCCAAGCCGATTACTTTTACATTAGTAAGACAATCCCTACAAATTCTATACACCTTTACAGCATCGTCTTTTGCTTTAATAATTTTACCTATCCCAAAAATCATTTTTTCAAACTCATTGGCATCAAGTTCACATTCAAAAAGACTAAATTGAGTATGAACCCCATAACCTTTCAAAAATTTGAGCAGCTTTGTTCTTCTTTTATCGTCCCGCATATCATATGCGACTACATAAAACATATATATCACCGCATCAAAAAAGGTTGATATTCACTCTCTTCACCTTTTATAACCCTAGCAAGCGCCTCTGCCTGCCTAAAGAATATTCTACGATAACTCATAGAGTCACCATTTATATATGAAATTTCTGTACGAATTTTGTGTTCGTATCCAGCATAAAAACTCTTTCTTGCATTTTCAACAAGATAATAGCCTCCATCTTCACCTTTTCTGAAATAATATTGATTTAATTCTCCACGATTTATCATCGCAAGGACAAGAGAATCAATAAGATAGCGAAACTCTTCACATAAATCTACAGCTAATGATGCCCTCCCATATTCAACTTCATGCAGAAATCCGAGATATGGATCAAGACCTATCGCCTCAAGAGCTGTAACCATCTCATGAAATAGCAATGTATAGCCGAGTGATAAAAGCGCATTTACAGGATCTTTTGGTGGTCTTTTACTCCTACCGGAAAAAGCAAATTCTTTTCTCACCATCTTGCCAAATGCACTAAAATAATGCCTTGCTGCAACCCCTTCAAACCCCATCAATTCATCTGTAGCTTTGGCTCTTGGTATGCTGCCAAGCATAATATCTATGCCATCAAGCTCTTCTGAAAGATCAGTTTCTGGATGAGAACGCTTATATTTTTGAATAAACTCCTGACAGTTGCGAACTTTTGCACTAATTATTTGTTGCCCCTGCATTAAACGAAAATTAAAATCAGAATATCGTTTATACTGATAAAGGCGCAAAGCAATATTTTTATGTGTAGGAGGCATCAAACATCCTCGATAATCTCCATAAATTGTCATAAATGAAACAGGGATATTATTCTTTAACAGCAGTTCTATAGTTTGGGTCGTCAGTTGAACCGCACCAGCAAGAACTAAACGATCTATTTGTGCTAATGGCAAATGAGCAATAATATTATGATCTTTTTCAACCTCTATTTCATTACTTCGGTGATGTAATACACCCCCCTGTTCATCTATATAGACAGTAGACATTTTTTCCTCCCAGCGCTATCTGCGGCGCATACCTTTAACAACAGCGGGAAAAGCGTATGCTCTGTAAATCTCTGTTGGCGCCGGCTCAAGGGTTGTCCAGGCTTTAGATTCCATGCGTGATGGTAATGATGATGTTTAACAAGCCAGGCGACATCATCTGCGATAGATTCAACCCCAACCCTTTTTAATATTTCTGGCACCATCTTTGAGCCCGCCTCTGCATGACCGTGCGAGCGCCACCTGCCGTCTAAAAACTCTGTTGTCATTTTTTTGCCGATGTCGTGAAGGAGAACAGCCCAGAAAACAAACGATTCATCTGCATCATCAACCTCAGCCACAGCCTGCATTGTGTGGACAAAGGCATCACCTTCGGGGTGAAATTCTGGCGGTTGCTGCACCCCGCGCAGTGCTGCAACTTCTGGGAGTATTGTTTCGATATCCCCCGTTTCAAGCCATTGTTGCAGTTTTTGTCGCCAGTACACTGAATTCATTATAAATTTTCGGTTATCTTAAGCTTTGGAAATTTTGTTATCTCATTCTTTTCAGAGCCGATAAATTTAAGGGATATTTCGAGCATCTTTTTATATGTTTCCTCTTTTACAGGATCAAAGCCGTGTGCCAGCAGAGAGTTGTTTCTTGTTACCAATACTTTACCCAAATCTTCGCAATGAGACAGATAAGCTATTCCGACACTATCTTTGAGCGTGGCAAGCAGCATAAAGCTTTTGTGAAGCGGTATCTGGATTTTATCCTCTCTACCATTTCTGCATTCATTCAAAATCTCTTCACGAATTATCTCTGGAATCTGTTCCTCTTTTAAATCTGAATTATCTATCCCAAATGCAGATTTAAGGCGCATCTTTGCCATTTTTTCTATTGCGCTGTAGAGCCTTGCAACAGCATCGTCATATTTATGCTCTGTATCTCCACGGCGTATTGCGTTTGAAATTATATCTATCGTCAAAGCGCGCTGCCGATCTTCTTCATTGTTTGAATCGGATATTTTTTGAATAATATCGAGAGATTGGCTGATGTTTTTTGCAAATTCTACAATCGCTCTATTGGCACTTTCAGCAGATAATGCTCTAAATAGAGATTCAGCACGCTTAAGCTCGTTAAACGCTTTTTTGTATTGAAAATTATCCCACAGTGCAAAAGCTTTTGCCGTGTATTGAATAGCTTCAAAGAGATGGCTGCGTGATGTTGTTCTATTTCTTGCATCTTCGGCAGCATTTTCTGCTGCAACAAAACGGCAGCTATTAAAATGAAGCTCTATCTCTTTCAGCCTGTTTACAGCAAGCTCATTCCAGGGGTTTTTGAGGTGAAGCATCTGTTCTCTTCCATCTATTACAGTCCCAAGCCCCGCCTTGTCCCGCTCTGTCCCACCAACATAGCTGAAAGTATCTACAAAATCAGAGAGAGCAAGAACAAGAGCCGCTGACATTGTTTTTGTCCCCCCTGTGTAGTCGGCAGATAGATCACTGTAGTTCAATCCCCAGATTTTAAGCTTTGCAGGCAGCTCTTTCAGAATGGCAGAGACAGACTTTTCAATATCCTGTTCATCTTCTGTCATTATAAATTCTCTATCTTTAGGCTGATATTCAAGCGCTGGAAGAATTTTTTCTATAGCTATCCCTCTTGAATCTTTTGATGCAAAAAATATCAGATATTCAGGCGTCTGCCTGTTTATGCTGTAGATTATAGGATTTGGGGAACCACCGACCGATACCAAAAGAGCTTTTTTCATTTTTTGATTTTTTACCTCTTTATCTCTATCTGTAATTTAGCCTTTAGCCATTTTTTCATATCTTTGCTCGCCATTGTAACAAGCTTTAGCGTATCTGCCCTCCTTTGCAGCTCTGTTCCAAGAGGTGATGCAGATACGAGTACCCCAATTCCAAAGAGACCTGCTGCATAATCTTTAAGAGAATCAAGCTCATAAACCGGATTTTTATCTTTGAAGTCTTTTGCTTTTGCAAGCTTTGCTGTTTTGCACGAAACGATGAAAAGGCGGCTGTTGTTTGTAAACACAACATCAAATTCATTTTTAATCAGCGAACCTTCCCACGAGACATTTACATTGCGCCGAACATCATAAACCCCAAGATCTTTTATGACGCTGTAGACATACTCCTCCAGCCAGAATCCGTTAAGATAGCGGGCTGATTGAAGATTTGGAAAGGTGATACTTTTGTTGTTGGGGTCAAATCTGATTATTTGGGCTTCGGTAAGTTTTTTGAGAATCGGGTTGAATTGTGGGTAATATTTATTTGCTTCAAATGAAATGGTAATTGGAAATGTTCTTTTTTCCTGGGCTTTAAATGCAAAGGAGTTAAGAACCGGCATAAGACCGCTTTCATGGAGATGCTCTGCAAGATACGAGGTTATCTCTCTGCGGCTATTCACCTCTTCGTCATCAGCCGCTTCTTCAAAAACCTTCATTCCGTGCAACGCGAGATAATCTTTTACAGATATTTGCGCCGCCGGTTTTACAGCATCTTTTTTAACCTCATCAAGCGAGATTATCTCCCACCTTTTCGGCTCAAAATAAAATATCGGAAATCCTCTTTTGCGAAATGCTGCAAATGCACCAAAGGCGGATATTTTTGTTCCACCTGTCGCATTCAGAGCTATTGAATCTGGTGGTTCTCTATCAAGAATCGAAAGTGTTAAAGATTCAACCTCATCCATCTGATACGGCTCTATAATATACTCTTCTGCTTCAATATCATTTTCTGACAAAAATCTCTTTATCCGTTCTGCTTTGGCTCTCATCTGTTCTGAAACAAGCATAAAAACCTTTGCAGGTTTCATAGAAATAATCGGTATGAGATTTGGCATCGGCTGATCAGAAACTATGATGAGATGGTTTGGCATAAAAGGTCCTTAGATTCATACTTCAATAAAACAAGTTATATATGCGAGCCTCTTGCAAAAAACTTTTATTTAACACATAATCAAACATCAAATTCTAATCATAGAAAGGAGCGATATATGTCATTAAGCCTTGTTGAAGATATCCGTTCTGTAACCGATCTGAAGCGCCATACCCGTGAAATACTTGACCAGATTCATCAGACCAGCAGACCTGTAATACTTACAGTAAATGGCAGAGCTGACTCTGTGATAATGGATGCCGCTCTCTATGAAAAGCATCTACAGGCGGCAAATCTGGCAAGATTGCTTGCACCGGCAGAGAGAGAAGCAGCCGAAGGTGTTACCCGCTCTGCCAGAGATTTCATCACAGAGTTCAAAAATGCCCGTAACATTTAAGGTTGAAATCACAAAATCAGCAGAGTCTGATGTTGCCGAAATATGGGACTACATTGCCGAAGACAACCCAGGCAACGCTGAAGCATTTATCAACAGACTTGTAGAGCAGATTGAAACGCTCGAATCATTTCCAGAGCGCTGCCCGCTGATTGCAGAAAACCGGATTCTCGGCACTTCATACAGACATCTGATTTATGGACATTATCGTACTATTTTCAGAATCAACGGCAATAGTGTCATAATACTGCGAGTTATACATGGAGCCCGATTGCTCGATGCAAGGCTGTTTAGCCATTAACAGCAAACGAAACAATCTTCAAACAATTCCCTGATTTTTCTACAGTGACTTTTGCATTTACAACAGCTTTTTTGTCGAATAGCTTTTTGTGAAGCTCTGCCGGAACTATTGTTCTATCCCCTGCCAATTTTAATTCCGCTTTTTTGCCGTCACAGCTTGCTGTAAGTGTTGCATTGCCTGGGGTCCATAAAATTGTGGCATTTTCCCAGAGCATACTCTCTGTTACAATTGCAGGTTTTGGTGGTTCAACCGCCACAGGCTTTGGTGGGGTTGCTCGTTGTGCAACTACTCTCTCACTCCATAGATTTTCAGGATCTGCCTCTGCAACCTCAAGCGCGCACCAGCCAAATGGGATAAGATTTGATGTTGCTTTTTGTGAATCCCCTGCAAGCCAGAGGGTGGTTGAGTGTGGTGCATCTTTTGGACGCTCCCCCTTTTTACCCATTATTTTTATATTCCGCATTCCATCTATAGTTAAACATTCTGCTCCGCTGTGACGCCCAAGCCTGATCGGAAATACAGATTTCATAAATTTTTCGCCAAACTCTTTTTTCATCTTTGCTTCAATAGCTGCTGAGAGATTGATACTTTTCAGAGTAGTCTCTTCATCGTTCATCTCTTTGCTGAAAAATTGGGCTACTTTGGCAAAAAAATCTATTTTTGATGGAATTGGCTTAGTTATTCCAGCGCCATTTTCCTGTTCATTGATAGTTATGATTCCTTCAAAAATTGCCGATTTTGGGGTTATTACTTCAAGAATCTGCTGTGGACCACGCGCTTCATGCTGAGATAGCTTTTTCTTTTTATTTACAGCAAAAGAGATGCGGGTGTGGGGTGTACAGATCGGTATAAGATCACCGATTTTAAGCAGACGAAATGGATCTGTGGCAAATGTACCGGCAAGGAGATCTTTTTCAGCTACCTTTTGTTTATTCCCTTTATTCAGATAATTGAGCCAACCTGTTCTAAAGCTCCCTTTAATAGCAGTTCCAGGGATATAAGCTGCATTATCTAACGGGAGATAGCTGGTGCGGGAGATAATAAACTTGTTCAATTCCTGTTTGACATCTCGTGGGGACATTGTGGCGACCCGCCTGTATGTCTCAACAAACCCTTCTGAAACCTCCACCTCATGCCCCTGTGGCAGATCTGGCAAATTCCACATAAATTTATAGATTTCAAGTATCGACTCCAGATTTCCTTTGTCGCAGAGCGAAACAAATTTTGCTCTGTCAGAAGAGTTAAGAGAGCGGACAAAATCTATCGGATCAAATGAAACAAGCTTTTTGGCATTCTTATCGATCTTGAAACTTGTCGGTTCATAAACATCATCGCAACCGATATGAACTGGTGATATTATATGCAGACGCACCTTGTATGCATTTTGTTTTGCCATTATTTAACCTCCAGCTTTACAGGGATATAAAGCGAATACCCCTGATGCACAGCATTTTCCTGAATTTTAGATATGCCGGTGACACCCTTGCCAAGATACCCTCTTTTCAAAGCTTCACTCATATTTTTGGGGAATAAAAGAGCAGCTTCATCAATCATAATTACCGGATTTTTGAACGGTTTACCGCTTGTTGCAAGCTTATCCCCATGCCTGCCAAAGCGGGTAAATGGTGTAAACATAGCATCCTCATACAACTCCGCATCAGGTACGCTTGGAGATAGTGTATAAAGAGCATTCGGAGAATCTGAACCTAAAGATTCAAGATCAATTTCAGTCATCTCACAAAGCTTGAATTTGCCAAGACCTGTTGAGGCATCCCTGCCAAAACCGAATGCAGCTATCCTTTCAATCGCTATTCTAAGAGATTCCGCCGATAATGCCTTTTCATCTATCGCTGCAAATATAACAAGTGTGCATCCTGGAGCATAAATGGTGCTCTTTTGAGTGAATGGGGCAAAACCTTCCCCTGTTGTGCCGGTAAGTCTGTTTATGCTGTTATGGCTCTGCTTTACATCTCTCACCCAGAGTGCGTCATAATTTAACCCAAATTTTGCGGCAAGAGCATCATCGTTGATAAATTCAAGTTTATGAAGGTTTTTGAGCATATCCGGCTTTTTGCATATCACCCATTTTTTGCTTTTAAGCTCTTTGCGTTTATCTATCAGCTCTTCTTTGGTTAATTTACCAAGATCAGAAATCATATCAAGCGGCGCATCAGGGCGTTTTAATGCGTAGCTCCCATCTGGAAGCTTTGGGTATGCCGATGAAAATATTGCGAAAGGATTTTGCGAATAATCTTTAATAATTGCTTCAAACGGTTTTTGTAGAAGCTTAGAATCGCTTGAGCACTCCCAGCAGAATTGCCCAAATATCGTATCCCCTTTAAGAGGAGTACCAAAGGGGGAGAGCGGCTGTATTGTTATTGCGTAAGTTTTCACGCTTCCTCCTTAAAAAGGTTTACATTCTCTGTAGCGTTCTTTTACACCTTCATCTGTAAATTCAAAGCTGACACGCCCATAGCCGCGGCTTCCGCTGCCGCCGAGAGCATCCATCTCAAGCAGTTTCAATCCTTTGAAGAGCAGCTCTTCAAAAGTTTTATCTTCCCCCTCATTCAACACCTTGAATGTCACTGTAAAATCAAAAACTGTCCCCTCTGGCACACGCTCAATAAAGCGTGGACCCCCACGGGAGGCTGTTCCCGCAACACGATCAATACTGACTTCCGATTTTACTTCGGTAAGTTGCCACCGATTATCTTTTGCTCTCTGTTTCCACTCTTCATTCAGATAACAGTCGCTGAAAGAGACACGGGTTGGTCCATAAGCGCTTTCATCATTCTGGTCAGATCCACCTATTCCAAAAAACTTTATAATCGCCTCTCCGTTACTTTTCATATCTTTGTCAAAAGCTTGCGCTAAAGCTTTTGTAGAGAGTGGGGAACCTTTTGTAATCCCCATAAAACCGCTCTGTAGCTCAAGAAGCGATCTGGTTTTACCTTTTAGCGAAGAGCCAGGGATGTACGGTTCGCGGCTATGCGGATGGACAATTACAGGTGAATCTGTGCCGCCAATATGCATCTCCATATTACCGGAACCTATGTGCAGACCGCTTTTGAGAATAATTTTACCTCTGTATTCGCAGATTTTTTTGAGTTGCATTATTTTATCCCCCTTAAATTTTATAGTTATTTTCTAAATATTTGTGGCTCTGATTTTTTATATCCACCTTGCTGTTGCCCGCCATTATTATGTTGCTGATAGCCTGGCACTGCTCCACCTTTTTCTTTTTCTGCATAAAACTTGTAAAAACCGATAAACGCCTCAAAAAATGTGCAGAAAATTTCAAAATCTTCGCGACTGTTTACCTGCTTTAGAGAATCGCTCAAAAAGTTTTTGAACTCTGTGCCGATAAGGTCTCTACCTGCAGCGTAAGCTGCTTTCGCATTGAGCATTTTTATGTATGGCAACAGCTCTTCAAACTGTTCTGGATTACTCTGCAACATCCCCTGAAAGCGGATCACTTCATCAAAAAATTTACGGAGTTGTGTAGATTTATTGAACTTGTCTCTCGAATTCTGTCGTTCAATATTGATACTCTTTGCCAGTTCATCCGCCTGAATTGAAAACAGATCAGGGTTTATCTTTTTTGCACCTTTATCCTGCCAGAATTGTATGATCATCTTCTTTCCCCCTTTATCTTTGGTTGTATAGTATCTGCCACAAGGCGATTTTTAGTTTGCCGTTATAATCATTTAGCCAGATCGGAAGTTTGCTTACTACATCATCAAGCGCATTTTGCCGATCTTCTTTTGATAGATCTTTGCCGATATTTCTGGTTGCCGAGTATGTCAACTTTGAGCGCCACGCAAGACAACTCATATCACGCAGGTCGATACTCCGCTTCGCATCTCTTATCTGCCGCTCTTTCTTTGCCATAGCTATAAATTCATTGAGCTGATAGAGAAGCCCTTTCCCTATTTTTCCACTCTCCTGCCACCCTCCAAGTTCATCTTTTATCTTTTCCAGCTTTTCAAAATCACACCATTTTACAGTTTCATCAAATATGGTAATGCTGTCTCTACCGTTATGTTTAGCATTTTCAAGTGCTGTTTCTGCGTTTTCTGCAATGGCTGGAACCGGTATTCCTGCTTTGTCTACCGTAATTCCTGTTGATATAGTTATCTCTTTGTTTTTGCAGGCAAATTTTTCAAATTCATTTTTAAGCACCCCTGCAAATTCTATTATCCTATTCCAGGGACCGATCAGAAAGAGATCATCACCACCGGCAAAAACTGTGTAGATATTCTGAAAACGGATCTCTGAAGATAGTAATGATGGTAGATAAACTGAAAAGAATGAGTCAAGCTGACGGCTGAATGTTGCCATTCGTGACAGATTGAGCCTCTCTTTTGGAAGACCGCAGGCAAAGAGTTTACCGAGCCTGTCTACATCAGCTTTTAGAATCCCTAAAGCTTCTGTCCCTTTGAATTTTCCATCTTTATCAGTTGCTATCCGTGAACTTTTTGCGATGTGATGAAAAGATTTTGCTCCACCAGCTTCAATCATATCTATCAGCTCTGATGTTTTCTCATCACTTGTGCGACCAGCTAAAATTCTGTCATCATATTTATCTTCTTCTGTATAGAGTGGTACATATCCGCTTACAAACCTTACTGCATAACCTTTTTGAACGGCATCTCCGGCACGGGCAAAAGAGCTGATAGCTATAAGTTCACCCCGTTTTACAAGGTCATTTATGTTATTAAGATCAAGATTAAAGGCTATTTGATAACATCCAAAAAGTGGCGATTTGAGGCTGTTGCCACTACCAGGGTAGTCAGCGGCTGCACGAACCAGCACCATAGTTTCAGCTTTGATAAGTTTTGCCCCAAGGTGTATATGATCGCGGCAGATAAGGCATGACGCTTCATCTTTATTGAGATAACTGTCATTCAGAGTTTTCTTGTCTGCGGGACGCTTGCCGCAAAATGGACAGATGCCGATATTGTTGTCAAAATCATCGAGATAGCTGCTTACAACTCCTGCCTCCTGCAAGCTGAATTTACGATATTTTTTAGCTTCACCAGCTTTTACAAGTCGCTCCCACAGTTCTGGAAAATTGTTCTGTTCAAAATCATCTGGAGATGCTGTGACAGATGCAAAGCCGATAGCAACTTCACCGTAATATGAGTCAATCAGCCAGCGGTTCAGCTCTTTTTCAACACTTTGAAGAATGCCGAGGCTTTCCGGCAGATTTGGAGCAATTATGGTGAATTTTCCGGCGGCATTCAAAATCAGAGATGTCGGAGGTAAATTCAGAGCTTCGCAGGTTCTTTTTGCCGCAAGCTCTGATAGTAGAGATACCGCAAATGATCTCCCACGCAGCAGTTTTGCAGCAGCCTTATTGCTGCTCCCACCTTCACTGAAGATAAATTTCTGAATGCCAAAAAAATCGCTTCTGATGAGCAGAAATTTCTCTTCATCGCTCTTTTTAATAGCCTGTTCATTCAGCGTCCCTTTAGCATTATGATAAAGATACAAAGGAGCGGCGATTGCCGCTGTCGCTTTGCTATGGTCATAAAGTGAGACATCTGGAATCACCTTGCCAACAGTTGCCGCAGGAATGAGTGATGTGAAGCGTTCCCACAATGAAGAAAATCCATCAAACCACAAAATCGGCGCATCTTTGTGAGAGAGTTTTTTAAGTTGTGTGCTGAATTTTTCAAATAAATCAGCATATTCTTTAGTCGCAGTTTTATCATCTGTTGGCTCTGATTTTTCTTTTTCAATAGCAAATACGCTTTTTGGGGAAAATTCAGATAGCGGGTAGCGGTATTTATACGAATCAAGATTGTCCTTCTCTCCACGGAGCATCTCTTCGGCAAGCGGTATCATCCTGGTTTTACGGAAGTTTTTATATGCTGTCCCTGTTTCATCCCCTTCAAATATCTGCCTGTCCATACCGCTGCTCAATCTGTCCGCCTGCGTGATTATCCACTGCAATGCTGTTTCCGGTTTATGATGCATTGCCGCTATGTTTATGAGTGAATTGCCACTTCTTGAATCTTCAATATTGTCAAGTTTTGGCAAGAGTCCGGTAAATCGTTCTATAAATGCTGCGCTGTAAAGTGCGTGTTGATGAGTGTAGCGCTTTTCCTGATTATTATTTGGTTGATAAAGCGCCGCATTGTCATTCTGATAATTCGGTGCCAACTCCATCTTGCCCCGTTCTGCAAACTTCCCCACATCGTGCAGAAGCCCTGCAAGAGCTATTTTGTAGACCATATCGCTCATTTTTCCCCCCGTTTAAGCAGTATCCGTATTCCATCTGGCATCAAACCGGCTATTGCAATCATTATTTTTTATGGTAACTCTGCAGAGGCTGTTTCATATTCAAATAATCCAAGACCAAAGCTAGTTTGTTTCCCAATATGCAGTATCTTGCTCATGTGTATTATAGGCATGTAAGGTGATAAATCTCCAATATAGGTTATTGATCCCATAAGTCCACCCATCAGCATGGCAATATCCTGGCGGTTTGAGTATCGCTCCCAGTCATGCCAATGTAAATTTGAAGATTTTATCAAAATTAATTCCGCTTGGGCGATAAGACCACGATAATCAAGCTCTGGCTCACCACCACCAAAATGCTCGAATAGATTTGAAATCCTACGTAGCATTGCGCGCACTAGAATATGAAAAGGTAGTTTTGAGCTAAATTCATTGCGGTGCTTTAGCCTCAAAGGTGTTAAAAAATTAATTTTTAATTCAGAGTAGGGAGTGGAGTTTTTTGCAGAAGTTTCAAGCTGAAAGTCTTTATTGATCGATGATGTAAGTTTTTTTGAATCAAAATCATATATTTTCTCCCCATCACACATAACGTTATCAAGAACAAATCTACCTCGGTGCTCTTTAAGCTTTTTGCCAACACCAGATTCACCCATAATTTCAAATGCATATACAAAATATGGAAGCGCATGATTTGCTTCTCCAAACAAGATTAGTGAAAAATTGAATGGATTTCCTGCTGAATAATGTGTACGAGGTTCAAGTGGAGGTTCTATGACATAAGGTACCGGAGGAGATGCCTTGATTTTTTGACTTAAATTTAAGCTGCAACTACCAGCTTCGAATGTCTGTGCGTAAATACATCTGGAGTGGAGCAGGCAGGACACGCATTCTTTGTGTATGCCTGAACAGACAGCTCGTTTCAGGGCAACACCAAAAGCTCCTCTGAATGTTGAACCTTTATAAACCGGAAGAAATGCATCACTTTGCAATGTACAATTAAATTCATAACGACCAATCAGCATGAGCACCTTCAATGATGAAAAATGGCGATGTTGAACAAAATAAATACTGCCATATTTTTAAAAAACTGCAATGTTGTAGCGATTAAAATTATTAAAATAATAGTTTAAAACTACATTCCTATTCATAACCGGAAAAAAAATCTCAATATTTTCAATATACTCCTGCAACCAAAGTCCCGCAGGCTTGGCATTTCCCAGCTAAAATCCGGTTTTCAAGCAGTGCAAACCTATCCCGTAAAATCAGCTTTTCGCCGCATACGGAACATTCCGTATTTTCATTACCAACTGAACAATTGCCAACATACACATACTTCAAACCCGCCTGTTTGCCGATCTTTTCAGCTTTTTTCAAGCTGTCCCCAGGTGTGACATCCTTGTCAAGCATACGATTTCGGGGGAAAAACCTTGAAATATGCCACGGCACATCTGGAGACAGATCTTTCGCAATAAAGTTTGCAATTCCTGCCAACTCCTCTTCAGCATCGTTTTCGCCCGGAATAATCAGAGTTGTAAGCTCGATCCAGATGCCGCGCCTGTAATAATCCCTGATACAATCAAGCACCTCGCAGAGACGGGCACCGGTAACACGCCGGTAGAAATCGTCGTTGAAACCCTTAAGATCTATATTAGACGCATGGATATATGGCGAAAGTTCATCTAATGCTTCAGGTGTAATATAGCCATTTGTTACCATGATATTTTTCAATCCAGCAGCCATGGCAAGACGTGCGGTCTCCAGCAGATACTCACCCCACACAGTCGGTTCGGTATAGGTGTATGCAATGGATGAGCAGCCGGTCTCAAGCGCTGCCGTAACCACATCTTCCGGTAAAACCAGCTCCCCCGGAACATTTCCTTCCTTTGCAGGATTCACCTGGGCGATACTGCTATTCTGGCAATGCTCACAATGGAAATTACAACCGACAGTCGCGATGGAATAGGTCCATGAACCTGGTAGGAGATGAAAAAGCGGCTTTTTTTCAATCGGGTCAACCTGAGCGGCAACCAGCCTGCCATAAACCAGAGAGTAAAGTTCGCCTCCCCTGTTTTCACGCACATGGCAGATTCCTCGATTATCGACTGCAATAGTGCAACGATGGCGGCAGAGAAAACAGCGTACCTTTTTTTCTGGTAATTGTTCATAAAACTGTGCAAGTTTCATGTTCATATCATGAACCATTATCTGAATCCCCGGTTATCAACCTCACCTGGCGTTCGTGGAAAAACTTGACGATACAGTTTCAAAAAGATGCTTATCAATCCGGATTGTTACTCTTATACAAGCCATGCTGTCACTGGTTTACTGAAAAAATCCTCCAGGGGAATGCCGTGTGCCCCCACCAACAGCGCCCGCGCTTCCCTGTAACGACTACGGAAACGGCTCAAACCACTTATTCTGCCGCTGCTGCCGCTTTTCACCTCAATCCCCCAGATATCACGACCACGGGAAATAACATAATCAACCTCATGCCCCCCCTCGCGCCAGTAAGTAACTGAATATTCAACCGAATTAAGGGTGTTACAGAGATGTGCGCCCACAGCATTTTCAACCAAACGTCCCCACCAGATCGTATCGGCAAGCGAATCGGCAAAACTCCGTGTGGAGAGCGCATTCACCAAGGCATTGTTCCAGAGTACCAGCTTGGGACTGCTCCCCCGTTTGCGCTGCACCCCCTGTGAGAATAGTTCCAAACCGCTGGCCAAAAATGCAGATTCAAGCAGTTTCAGGTAATGAGCCAGTGTGGTGGTATTACCGGCGTCGTGCAGTTGCCCGAGCATCTTGGTGTAAGAGACAGATTGAGCGGGGAGCGTGGCAGCAAGGGCAAAGAGGTGGCGCAGCAATACCGGCTTGGCGACCTTGCTCATCTGGAGCACATCACGAGCCAGTACCGTTTCGATCAGAGAATCAGTAATATAGCGTTTCCAGTCGGTTTCGTTCTCCGTAAAGGCAGCCGCACCAGGATAGCCGCCGAAGAAAACCCACTGCTCCAAGCTCCAGCCAAAGGCAGCGTGACACTCCTGATATCCCCAATGACTGCAGCGATGCAGAAAAAACCGCCCCGCAAGGCTTTCGGTCAATCCTTCCTGCATCATCAGAGCCGACGAGCCAAGAATCAACACCCGAATGTCGGGAGCAGCAGCACGATTATCCCAGAGAAACTTGAGGGTTTCGCTCCAGCCGCGTACTTTCTGCAGCTCGTCGAGAATAAGCAATACAGGAGTCCCCGAACTGCTTGCCTCGGCAACAGCTCGTCGCCACTGGGTTTCGATCCATGCAGCGTCAAGCGGGAGTGGACTGTCCGCGCTGGCATAGATGCCGGGAATTCTGATGTTTTCCTGAATCTGGAGGGCAATGGTAGTTTTTCCCACCTGACGGGGACCAATTATAACGTGAATAACCGGTGTAGGACGGGAAAGAGTTGCACATAAGGTTTCATATAGTGATCGTTTATAAGTCATAACTACCTTATATCATAAATAAAAATTCTTGACAAATAATTTTACTCAATGATTGAGTAAAATTACTCAATCATGATTTTGTTGTTATACAGCCGCTTGAACTCCAGAAATTAGTTTCTCATCCGTAGTTTTCGGATGGAAACTAAACACGTCACTAATAGTATTAGGATTACTTTATTCTAGTTATCAACCTCACCTGGCGTTCGTGGAAAAAATAGTAGAAACCCCAGTTCATCAATACCAATAGCCGGTTTCTAAATCCGATCAGATAGTACAAATGCAACATCAACCATACGAGCCATGCCAAAAACCCTGAAAACGAGTAACCATGGGTAGTGGCAACAGCAGCGCTTCTGCCGATAGTCGCCATGGATCCCTTGTCATGATACCTGAAATTTTCTGTATTTTTCCCATCTTCCCGATTCTGAATCACTCTGGCGACATAACGTCCCTGTTGGCTGGCAACAGGCGCAATCATAGGAAGAGGCTTGTCATCCTGAAGAAACAAGGCGGTATCACCAATGGCAAAGACTTCCGGATACGATTCAAGACTTAAATCAGACTGAACAATGATCCTCCCGCCACCCCCCTGGGTAACACCGATATTTCCTGCCAGAGGAGTTGCGGCAACTCCGGCTGACCAGAATAGAGTGTGTGTATTGATGTTTGAACCATCCTTGAAAAAAACCTGTTCCGCAGTGGCGTCAACAACCTGGGTTGAAAATCTGATTTCAACCCCCATTTTTTCAAGCTTTTGTGCGGCATAGTTTCGTAAATGGGGCTCCATGGCAGTCAAAAGAGAATCTGCCGCCTCCACAAGCACTATTCTGGTTTCATTGACATCGATTTCCGGATAATCACGAGACAAAACATATTTGGAGAGTTCTCGCAATGCCCCTGAAAATTCAACCCCGGTAGGTCCCCCACCAACGACCACAAATGTTAAAAGTGCTTTACGCTTTAGCTGATCCGGCTCTCTGCTTGCCTGTTCAAACAATAGCAGGATATGATTGCGCAACTGTTCTGCCTGTGGGAGACTTTTTAGATCAAAGGCGTGTTCTTCCACTGATTGCATCCCGAAGAAGTTGGTCTTGCTACCGGTTGCCAGCAGAAGATAATCATAGCCAAGCTCTCCATCTTTCAACATAAGTTTGCGGGCGGCAAAGTCAACTCCGGTAACTTCGCCAAGCCGGAACGTAGTACCAGACCAGTTTCGGGCAAGCGCACGCACCGGATATGCGATAGATTCCTGTTCCAGCCCTGCGGTGGCAACCTGATATAATAACGGTTGGAACAGGTGATAATTGTTCCTGTCAACCATCACCACCTTAAAACCGTATTCAGATAATTGCCTGGCTGCGCTCAAACCTGCAAAACCCATCCCTACTATAACCACCCGTTTTTTCCCCATTGCTACCTCTTAAGAGCTTCTCTATGTCATACAGTTGCAATTATGATTTTTTACTTTATAATCCCAATACAATCGATTCTGCACGTTTTTTTTGATCTTATGAATTAAACTTTTTTTGTATCCTCGACCGGAGAATTGCCATGCGCCGTAGAGCTTCCCTGCAGATTACTCTTGTACTGATCGGCTCACTTGCCGTTGCCGGTTGTGGCAAAAAGCAAGAGCGCCACGTTTATACCAACAAGCAGGATTGCCTGGATGACTGGAATAATGACCCAAAAAGCTGTGAAGAAATACCTCCTAACAATCCACATTACCGTTCCAACGCCCATTATTTCTTTGGTCCAACCTTTCGTTCAGGAACTGTTTTCACTGGACATCAGGGGAGTCATGCCATACGCACCATGAGCGTTTCACGCGGCGGTTTCGGCAGCCTCGGCGGCTTCCACTTTTCAGGAGGAAGCTGACATGGAGCGGATTGTCACCCCACCCCGCTTTGACTGGCAACAGAAAGTCGAATCACAGGGAATGAATTACCACACAATTGATGGCGAACCATACTGGGATGAAACCGGCTATTACAGTTTCAGTTCTGCCGAAATAGATGAACTTGAA
>Ga0172367_10000831_pt1 | contig 46432 bp, 67 predicted proteins | sample Lak10m_FD_114542 | JGI IMG/M metagenome (GOLD analysis project Ga0172367, IMG submission 114542) | Freshwater microbial communities from Kabuno Bay, South-Kivu, Congo - kab_022012_10m | ecosystem: Environmental > Aquatic > Freshwater > Lake | place: Democratic Republic of the Congo: South-Kivu...
AATCAACTGGAAAGAGATCTATCGGAGCTCAGGGATAAAAATAAAAAAGCCTGTTAAAAGTCGTTCATTCAATTTATTGCCAAAAATAAAGCGCACTGGTTGCGCGCTTTACCTCTTTTTTCATAACTCAATCCGCAGCAATCCAAAACTCCGCCCAAAACATATCATAATACGCTGACAGAGTTCTTTTTAAAAACGTTCATTAAATCAAATGTTTAGGGTTTTGCTTAATATTAATTATATAACATTTTCAAAAACATCTGCACCTGATTATCAATAATTTAAAAAAGTAAAAAGCTGATTAATTTTCCTGCTATGCGAAAAATAAGAATTGAAAACCTTACAAAAGCCGACAAATCAAACCATATAACAAAGCAAAGAAAGCATCAAGTTTTCCTCGGTAACAATGTAACCGTTTATTTTTCAGACATGAAAAAGGCAAAAGCATTTCTTACCGTTACAAATTATTTTTTGAACCGGAAGCTTTTTGAGATCAATGCGCTATACATTGACATTTTTACAGAATACCGGAAGGCCTGGTTTTACTCTTCGGGTGAATACGACAGGCAGATGCATTTTATCAATGATAATTTCGTTTTTAGGGACATTGAAATCATCGACAGAAAATTTTCGCTTATGGTTTCCAGGTCACATTTTGAAAACGGGTCAAGCATCGTGTGGCATGGAATGTATATTATTATTGAATGCTGTGAAAGCACTATCGGTAAACTTACCGATTTATACAAAGCAAAAAAACATTATGCCGAAGCACATCAATTAAATGTAATAGCCGAACGGCTTGGTATCTTAAAATTACAATTAGATGAATATGGTAAGGACTAAATTTTCCCGAGCTCTTGTAATAAAGCAATCTCATCTTCATACCGGGATAGATCGTCATGAACGATAATAGCCCTTCTGTTTTTCGGATCCTTCATGTATTGTAAGAGCTCATTATTTTGCTCTATGAGCCTGTCGAGACGGCTGTAATCGGCAGTTGAATTTTTGTAAAAATCATTTTGCCGGGCTGATGTTCTGCTTTCATAATATTCCGGACCAACCGGCGAACGGAAAACATTATCAGCAGGTTCACCAATTCTTACCCGTTCCAGATCGCGGATCACCGGGTTAATATATGGGTGTTCGGTCATCCAGTTGGGCGCAATCCATTCCTGGCCTTCTTCGCCGGCGCGGTACATTTTGTCGCCGTGCGTAAAACCACCTTCAGCATACTCGGGTACTTTTGGCAGGGCAGCTAATTGAGCAGCTCCAAGGGCCGCCGCAAGAGCCATCATAATTAATCCAAGAGGCATAAATGGTTGTGTAGTTGCGGCATTCATAACCGCCATACCCGTGCTCAATAATATTTGGAATATTGCAGCAATTCTTTGCCTTTTCGCCTGTTCCCGTTCTAATTTTCTTTTTTCTTCATCATACTTACTATCAAGCTCCTCAACTTCAGTATTATATTTTTCCTGGCTTATCAATCCCGCTTTTAACTGTTTATCGAGAGCTTTCTTTTTGTCCTGGGTATTCCTTTCAAAACGCAGGAGGCTTTCATTTTCCTGGTTAGCCAGCCTTGTATTTATTGCGCTCCAAATATCTCCAATTTGCTGAGCAATCGTCAATGCCTTACCTACGTTTTCCCAAAGTTTTTCCCAGTCATCAGGATTCATTCCAAATATATCAGATTCTTCTTCCTTCTGAAGCCTGGCAGCGTCCGCATTAAGCTCCGAAATCTTAACCTTCAGTTCCTCAATTTTAGAAAGTAAAGCCTCTTTCTCTTCATCGGTTAACATGGCATCGGCTATTCCTACACCTTCCAGCCCTCCGGATTGCAAAATTTCTTCGGTTTTGGCAATTAATTCCTGCAGGTGAGCAGCCAGCCTGAGCGCTTCATCCCGTTTAAATTTCTGATCGAGCGCTTTTTTGGCCTCTTCATCTGTCCCGAGCGCAGCCATTTCGTTGTTATGGGCTATTTGCCTTATGTTGGCTTCCTGCTGGTATGACTTTTCAAGGTCGAGAACGATCTGATCGCGGCTGTCTTTATAAGCGACTTCTTTTTGTTTGTTAAGTGAAATAACGGAATTAATATCGAATTCAAGATATGGCTTTTTGGTTTTTTTACCTGGATCGGTTCCGCCACCACCTACTTTTGGAGTTTTTGGCTCATGCAAATATGCTGCATCAGGCGGACCTATAAATTCGTCAGGGTTTCCAAAAATTCGGTTATACAAGTCGGTATAACTTTTTAAAGACTTATTCAATTGTTCCTGAAGCGACAATTCTTCAGCTCTCAATCCGGTTACCTTGTATGCAGTATTAGCTGCAGTAGTACTCAGTGATGCAGCCATTTTGTTCTGATGCAAAATAGCATCAGCAATTTCGCGGGCTTGTTTATCTTTATCCAAAATATCCGACTGACTGATCAGAATGTTTTCCATGTGCTTTGCCGCTTCCTGATCTACTTTAGCAATTTTCTCCTTCAACTTAAACAATTCATTGGTTAGATCGAGTTCAGCCTTTGCCCTTTCTCCCACAACCTTCCCATATTCATTTCTTTTATCGACAAGTGTTTCTTCACTCTCCTGTATAGCAATCTTTTTGATCATTTCATCATTATACTTAGCCAGATTACCCCTGAGAATTTCGATACTTATGTTTTCAGCATCGATATTTGCAACCACATCCGGAGCGATGCCCTTCAGCTCATTATAAATTTCATTCCTTCGCTCAGCGGTCGTATTGGCGTTGGTCATTTCAATGGCGAGAGAATTGACCTTTATTCGCTCCACTTCCATTGTTTCGGATACCGGAATTTTTACATATTCTGCGGCTTTATTTACAAGATTTTCGAAAAATGTCATCAAATCGGAATTCATCCATTTGGCATTGATCCATTTACTGATCTTTTCGAGTTTGGCTGCCATGTTTTCATTCTTTTTGTTGAATTCTTCAGTGAGTGAAGTTCCTTTTTCGAATTCGTCATTGGCAAGTTTCTGCTGATCTCTTAAAAGCTGTGTGTTGTTTGCCAGAACGCCAAGAACACTTATCGAACGCTTCCCATCAAGCTCAAGGGCGTCGAGTTTTTCAACCAGGGTTGTGAAACCTTCGTTGTTGCCTTTCAACCCTTCGAGTACTTTAATGAACGCCTCATTTGCATCGGTATTCAGGAGGTTGGTAAAATCCTTTACAGACATACCGGCCACATCCGCATAAGTGGCAGTGTCTTTAAACATATCAGGAATTACCTGCGAAAATACCGTTGATGAAACCTCCGACTGCTGGCCGAGTTGATCGAGCGTGGCGCCAAGACCTAAGACACTTTCAATGGAAATATCTGCCATGGGCGCTACCCCGGCAACCCTCTTTGCAAATTCAACAAGATATGCTTCACTGGCTGTTGATGCGGCCCCAAGGGCATTAATTGCGCTACCGGTTTTAAGCATCGACTCTTCGAGAGTAAATTTTTCTTTCAATTTAAACACATCAACCAGTTTTCCAATATGATTGATTGCTTCTTCGGCATTTCCGCCAAGATCTTCGGAGAGAGCTACATTAATCTGATCGGCCGCTTTTACAAAATCAAAAATATTCTTTTTACCCTCGATCCCAAGTTTTCCGGCAATACGTGCCAGATCGAGCAATTCTTTACGACTCGATCGTGTATCAATATTTTTGAAATCTTTATGTAATTCCTTTACCTGGTCCGAAGTAAGTCCTGTTGTTTTGGCTACATCTGCAAATTTATCATCCAGTTTGGCAAGACTGCTGATAAGGTTTGGAATGGCCATTGAAATGCGGTTAAAAAGTGAGGTAAGAATATTCCCGCCAACAACCCCATACATGATTTGTTTTATATTTTGCCATGCCTTTCCTACTCTTCCCAGGTGTTTATTATGATCATCCAAAATATTTTTCAACCTTTTTATTTCCTGCGCATGTTGATAATATTCTTTGCTGCCGCGGATCATCCGCGACTGCTCATTGATCATTTTAAAATATTCGTTACGGATTGACTTTATTTCATTCTTAACCTCCTTACCATTTATATAAAGATTGATCCGCCTGTTTTCCGATTTTGAAGCCATATTAAAGAATTTTTAATCTCGTCGAATTTATAAACGTATCTGCCCTGATCCCCGCAAGTTCATCGGCCAGCTCCGCTATGGAATTATCAATTTCCACATTCATCCAGTCCTTGGGTATCCTTATGCCTTTCTGGATGCCCGCGGCGGTCCGTACTACTTTGCCGCTTAACATTTTCCATCCTCTTCCTACTCCCTTGTGCACGAATACCCCATGCCTCGGAAACTGGAAACCAACCATATTAATCTCACCGTAATCTTTCCGGGTTTGTGAAGTTATTGCATTTGCAAGTTTTAATTCAGTTTTTTTTGTTTTCAGGTTCGAATAGCTTCCCGCCTTGCCCTTTCCTGTCATTCGTAAAACATTGCTTATGGCTTTTTTGTGCACATCGTTCTTCCAGTAAATGATTACCTTGTTGAATTTGCCGGTATCGGTTTTATCTGCCATCGGTATAAGCGTTTGATTTAAGCATAATTATTTCAGCCTGGTCTATACCCTCATTGGTTAAAATGAATGTGGCTTTTTTTGGAAGACAAATCATATTGTCAACCATAATCTTCCGGCATTCTACGCCTTTTTGCGGTAAAAACATAGAGGTGATATTAAGAAAATCAACCGCGTTGCAGTGAAAATATCGTTTTATTTCCTCCGATCCACCCAAAAAAGTGTACCAACTTTGAAGAAATTTGGCATAAAGGCCATTGTCGCCGTTCATTTTTAACTGATAATCGCCAATTTCATTTCCCAGGCGATCATAATTAACGCAGCTTGCCATGGGATATTCATCGCCATCGGCGTTTTCCTGCATGCCACGATAAAACAGTAACGTTAATGCAAAATCATTATCGCCGGTCTCGAAGGCAGGCGAGCTGGCAATGACTTTTGTTTGTGCTGTAAGCAGGTTGTTCCCTATGTGCATGGCAAGCGTACTGAAATCGGCCGTAATGGGTTCAATACCGCCTCCTGATTTAACGGGATAAATATTATCCGACCAGTAAAACCAGTCGAAAATATTAGAATCAGGATCCTTTCTGTAAATAACTATTGTGTTTGAGCTCTTTTCCAATGCAATTTTATTTACATTATCCGGCGTAGGCAGTTCATCCCACGTGTCAAACTCTCCTATGAATTCATAATTGTCAAAAGTATAAACATCCCTGTCAAAGGCTATATCAAGTTTATAGCCATTGTTTTCAAGGATTTCGGTTTCCTTATCGGTTGATAGAACATTATGGCTCAGGTCAAGATATTTTTTTGAATTAAAAATATCATTTACAAGAGAAAACTGAACATTATTGTTTATAAAATCGAAGAAAATGCCGATTCCAAAAGCCTTGGTTAAAGTATTGAAAAAAGTATTGATTTCAACCGGTGGCAAATGGTTGGCAATATTCAGAATATTGCTGAACTGATTCAGGTTCTGGTAGCTCGAATTATAGGCAATGAAATGTTCATTCCAAATAGCTCCAAAATAATCAGTTGAATCACCAACTATAAATTTAAACCAGAAATGATACTCTTTATTTATATCACCTGTATTAAAAAATATTTCAAATTCAAATAAAAGATCATGATACGTTAAATCATTGTCAACAATAAATTGTTGTTCAAACTCGATTACGCCCAATTCATTCTTAAGACCTAATATACATTTAACAGTTGTATAGTTTACATTATAATCTGGTTTTGCCCTTAACCACAAGTTAATAATATGATAACCACTATTTTTAACTGTATATTTGTTTGTCGAATTATTCCAGCAGCCGTCAACATCCTGGTTTTCTCCAGTTGTTTCATCCGGATAACCAAGCATATTACCTCCCTCTTCTATGAGATGATAAGCTTCATCTTCTGCCTGAACGTAATATTTTTTATATTTTTCATCCAACGGAAAATTATAAAAAATGATCAATTTATGAAGCTCTTCATTATCGAAAAACGAGCCGAAACAACCAAAGTTTTCATCATTGAATATTTTTCGGATTAAATTATGAACGAAAGGATGCGGGACCATTGCGGCGACATTATCATTCAAAGGATCTTCGCGGATCATATTGATAGGGAAAGCGCCTGCAGCCGCATTATAATTATTAATGTATCTGCCCACATCTCCTGATCCCTCATCGCCCCCCCAGTCGGGATTATATTCTGTAAGATCATCATCATCCGGTTCGCCGTAAAAATTCTCGGCAAATATTACCGGGAAAGTATAATCGGCTTCAACAAAACCCTTAACGATTTGTTCCGCATGGTAAGCTACATTAGTAGCTGAATGTGGAGTTCCTCCGATATCGATATCCTCGTAAACCAGCTCATTGAGCTTCTTGGTTTTGAAATCGTCCGAAAAACCGTTAAACACAATACTTCCACGGTAATAGTCTTTTGTGAGGGTTTTAATATAGAATTTTCCTTTCAAAACAGGAATATCGTCGAAATACATTGTAACATTAAAAACAATTGCTCTTTGCTGCAGAAGAGTAAGGTGCGCAAAAGAAAAAATACTTACATTTTTTTTAATCGGTATATTGAATGGATAAATTATCGGAACCGGTATTCCCTCCGAATCAAAGTAAGGCATCTGATATTCGAGCCTCAGGCGGGTGCCCTTATCCAGGTAAACCTGGTATTGATTATCAACCATTAACCTGATCATGCTTCAGGGCTTAAAATTCCTTTGATCGTGTACCGGTAATCGAATTTTACTGAATACACATCATCGGCCTCATCGGTCAGTTCTATAGTATCCGGCTCAATAACTACAGGCACGAACTGGATTTCAGCTAAAATATAGGCGTCGTTATTTCCCAAAAGCTCAGCTAAGTGTTCAGCATCCGCTTTTTTCATAAACCCGGTTCTGACAGTAAATTTATTTACTGCCGATTCGGGCAAAACAGCTATTTCGCCATCGGGCAACTGGTAATTATATTCAAGTGATTTTTCGATGAACTTGTTTTTAAGCTCAAGTTTATTCGTAACTTTTTCAACGATCAATATTTCATAAATTCCGAAATCATTACGTATGAGAAATTGTTTATGATAGGACAGCTCCGAAATCACCGTAAATTGAAAATCCTCGGTAATCGGCTCATACGGAGCGGAATCAAAAACTTCAGCCAAAAAAACTTCATATTTCCAACAGTCGCCTGTTGTGCCAACCAAAAGCTGATCATGTCCGGCCGGGATAATTACTACATCATAAGGCGCAATATCATTAAGCCAATCCCTGACCATTATCATGGGCGAAGATGGAACCGCCTTACGCCATGCTTTAACAAAAACGCCGATTTGATCAATTGTTGCTCCTGTAGTATTTACCCAGTATAGGAATTGCTGAGCCGATTTATATGTTTCAACGGGCCGGATGCGATTTGTTAAAAATCGTTTCGAAACCTGAATATCTCCAATAAAATCGTGACCGGGGAACTGGTCGAATGGGAGCATGCCATTAATAGCATAAAGAACATCAGAAGTATGAAGTTTTTTGGCTACCGGATCGGTACCATAAACTTCGGCAAAATTGAAATAATAGGAATATAGAGCCTCGGATGCAATTTTTAAAAATTGAGTATTGAAGTCCGGCAGCTCGACAGTATCGAAAAAATGTTTCATCAAATCATTTACATGAATTAGTGCGACGCCGTTTTCATCAACGTCGGCATATTGCTCAGGCAAACTATCATAAAAAATCTGAAACCTTGCTTTAAAAAAGGGCTGAAAAAGGATTTTGTAATTGGGGTTTGTAGATGTATCAACGCCCGCAACTTCTGTTTTGGTGAGGGCGGCGCATCCGGTTAAATCTGCAGTAATAGTATAGGTTGCACCGGGTTCCTTTGACATAATTTTAATTTTGTCATGAGACACCGTCGTAATGTCAAAATATTTGGTCAGTAAAAAATTATAACACATGTAAGTGAACATTTGGTCACGGGTAGCTCCTGCAGGAATGAATAAACCCGTGTCGGAATAACCCGTTCCAATCAAAAATGTCAGTTCATAATCGAGGAAACTAAGACTGAAATATTCTCCACCGGTGAGGGTGCCCGTTTTCGATAACTGTACATAGGAATATACGCCCGCCGAAATAATATAATTATCACCGATAATACTAAAAGCAAGCGGATTGCCAACAAAATCAATTTCCTTAGGTTGAATTTCAATTTCAATCATTATCCGACCATTTTGAATTATCAATAATGTGTGTTTGTCTTACGGCAACCGTATATGTAAACCGCATCCCATAAGCCCTTCCCGGCTCATTAGCCAGGGGCTGCATGACAACCGAATTAAAATCAAGCTTTATAACAATATTCTGCCTTGTAAATTTTTCATTATAGATACGGACCAGTATTTCGGTTCCAATTCTTTCGCATTCATCCCATATCTCATGAACCTCGTTCTTATCCTGCTCATTTTCGAGATGTTTCAGAATCGCAAAAGCGCCATTGATGTTTTTCAGAATGTTGTTTGTTTCCCGGTCGAAAAAGGTACAATCATACGATTCGAGCATCAGACAAGGATAATTTACTTCCGATGTCAGGCTTATCATATATTCCTCAGGATCGAGCCTGAAGAAATGTTTTTCTGAATCGGTATGCAAAATATCCCTATGAACCCTTGCAAGGTTCTCAAAATAGCCTACATAATCGCTTATAAAACTCATGATTCCTCCTCGAGTATTTGAAGATTATCTATTGCCTCATATAGCAATTCGGTTGTCGGCGATCCCATCATTGATATTACGGTTTTTAAGGTTGTTTTTATTCCAACGATTTTCAAATTATACCAATCCGTAATATCTGTGGCTAACGCCTCCTGTAATTCTCTATTATCAATATATTCAGCAGCAATATCTGCCGGTGTTTGCAAGGTTGCCATATTATCGTTTTTTCATTTTTGCGTTTTCTCTGATTTTTTTATTCATGTCATACATCACTGTATGCATAAGGGTTTGCATGATCTTCTCCTGATTCACATAATCACCGCCTATTATGATACCTGCAAAATCCCTCCACGGCGATTTGTTTTCCTTTTTTTCCGATCCGGATCCGGATGATTTCGGAAACAGCCAACTATATTTATCCTGAATCCAGCTCCTGACATTTTTGTAATTGAATACAACCGCCGCTTTTACACGGTCATCAACCGAAGAAAATAATTCATATCTTTCATCAATGTGTTTTGGGTTGAATTTAATCCGGTCATCATCTACCGTCGAATCCGGATCGGGATTTTCAATTACCGGCCGGTAATAAACAGCCAGGAAACGGTTGAGTAAATCCGGCTCGTTCCGGTCAATGTAACTCAGGAAAAAGGAATCCCCGAATATAAATTCGCCGATCGTAACGTTCCTGAACCGGTCGAAAGGTCCCAGCATTATTTGCCCGCCGGCAACCAGATGTTTCACCACCCAGGTTGTCAGCGGATAGTCTGTTTTTATGAACTCATGGAGTTTTTTTATTTCATCCGGGAACCCGGCTAAGGGTTCTTTCAGATCCAGAAGCGAATTGATGAGTTTATCGTGATTTTCTTTAGTATAAGGACTGTTTAAAAATTCGACCACGTCTGCAAATTGGAATAAATCCAACTCTCCCCAGCTTGATGGGTGAGAGGCTTTTATGGTTTTGCCGAATGGTAGCCATGCGATAGGACGATATCTGAATTCAACGGGGATCAATTTTTCTTTTTGAATTGAATTTTATAAAAACCTTTGAGGATAACCATTTTATTGAAAGGATCATAACCGGCATCTAGAGCCAGTTTGCTTTTTGGAATTAAAAGAATGTCAGCGGAAATCCCAGGGCTTCCGGGAATCATATTTATCCCTCCTCCAAGGTAGAGCATCAAACGCCGTTTTGCAGTCGGGTTAATGATCGTAGTATTGATTTGCTTCACCCGCTTGTTTTGAAAAAACAGTTGATCATAATATAGCCGGTTGCCTGTTACATGGCTCTGCAACCGGATAAAAGCTGATGTGTCATTCATCAGCGTATCATCATAGCCATATTTAGCAAAATAATCCTTCAGAATTTCGAAGGTATCAATTGGCAGCATTCTCCAGTGAGTGGAACCTGTATCAATATAAACGGGAACGGGTATTTTTCTGTTGATCTCAACAATATATGGAACGCTGTCACCCGGAATTGTATCTGTGAAAACAATCGTATCATTTGCCGGAGCCTCAGTTCCGGGACGTGTGCACTCACGATTAAAAATAAATACAATCAATCCGGCTATGGCAATATAGAGTACCTTGTTTTTCATTTTGGAAAAATTGATCTTTTAAATTCATAACATCCAATATCGCGGAATCTTCCCTGGGGAACATCAGTTCCTGAAATATCCTTGATTTTTTCCATCGTAATAATATTCACACCTTTATCTATGATTTCAGCCGACTGCCTTGTCGGTCTGAAATCACCGGTATAGATATTCTGAAACTTCAGCCGGTCAAAAGCTTGAATATTATTTGAATATATTTCAACATTGTTTTCCTTGTGAACATTAGCCCCGCCGTTCATCCCGTCATTAACCAGCCTGGTTCCTTCCGGCATCAGGAAAATATTGTTTTTTAAGTAAACCGGCTTATTTGCCGATTGAAAGAAAAATGTTTCATTACCCTGTAGATAAAAATAAATTGTATTATTAGTAAACTGATACGCTTGAATTTCTGAGGATCCTGCAATATAACCTATGTAATCGAAAAGATTATATGAAATATCGGCTGTTCGTACCCTGAAAACGCCGCAGGCTGTTGATTCATCGCCTTCCGGCATTTGCGAACCGATGATTTTATTGCACGTAAATTTTACATCCCCAAGGATTTGAAAATAAATAGCGTTACTTGACCATACACTATGCTGATTAGGCGGATAGATGGTATTGTTCCGGATCACGGCGGTCTCGGTATAGGTGCGCCCGATCACGATAAGCGAAAACTTGTAACAGGATCCCCTCCGGTCAAGGGTATTATTCTCGATCAATACTTTATCCGCCCTGAGCAGGTGAATACAATCGCCATCGCAGGTCCCGTTCTGAAGCTCCAGCCATTTTTGGTTTACGTCATAAACATGACAACCACGGATGGTGATACCTTCATAGTTTTCATTTCCGTTTGATTTGGCAAAAATCCCATCGGTTGAACATCCGTGAATGATACAATTCTCGATCAGAAGGTTGCCGATATGCCCGGTTTCGGGTTCCCATACCTCAGAGTTGATACCTCTCCACCCGCCGATGGTTTCACAATTCCGAATGGTCTGAAAGCTGGCTGATCTTCCCTGATGTGCCCCAAAACTAACGACTCCCGCGGGTCCGTTCTCGAATGTAAATCCTTCAACGTGCAAATTGGAAGCTCCGTCACCATTAACACAACATTGACCTCCAGTGTAAATTATATGCGGTCTGTCGCCTGCTCCATATGTGCTCAGGGTAACATTATTTTTCCCAACGACATTGATTGTTGCCGCATTTGAACACGAAGTACCTCGTTTCATCAGATAGGTATTATTACTCTGGATCGAAAAATCCGACCAGGAATCATAAGGGTGGTTGATCGAACCGCTCTGCGCCGGATCGGATGAATTTCCAGGATCGACATAAATGGTATTTTGCCCAATTACGGATCCGCAAACTAAAGTCAGTATTAAGAAAATGTTTTTCATGTGGATAGTATTTCTATGGTTATTTTGTTTCCTCTTAGTAACGCATCCCTGATTTCAGGGTAAATTCTCTCGTAGGCAATGCGGCTGTCGAGTAAATTATAGATTTCGCCGTTGCGTTTGTAATCCCTTCCTACCAGCAGGCAGCCTTCAGTATCTTTATTCGAATTCCCGCAATGGATCAGGATATATTCAAAGCCCTGAACATTCATGAGCTGAAGCATACCCTTATGGTATTCCGGTCCGTACCGGACTAACTGTTTTTCGTGAAAACCTCCTACGGTCCTGAATTGAATTTCATAAGTGCCTTCAGGTATCCGGGTTTCACCCTTAACCTTTATTTCACGCTTTTCGTCTTCAAGCGTAAAACACTTAAAAACGCCGTCGATGAACAATTTTCCGATTGTTTCATCTTTAGCATGAATAAATCTTTCAATCCTGAGTTTCATCGGTTTTAATTTTTCCTTTTAAATCAAATTCCTTAAGTCTTTTCAAAAGCCATCCCGGAACAGCCTGCGGATAAATACCCGCAATGTTTTCGAGAATAGAAATAGCTTCCCTTACAATCATAGCAGCATAAGCCATATCATCAAACCAGATAAATATTTTTGAAGGATCGCCATGCACTTTGTAATGTGTCAATACATGTGTGAGTATCAGTATCGACATATAGCTGATCAGCTTGAGGAATATCTGTGCAAAACCCCTGCTGTGAAGTTTATGATCTTTCCATGCTTTGATAAATCCCAAAAAAGTATCCCCTGCAACCAATATAGCAAGGAATCTTACAAATTCCCAGTCACAAAACATATAACTTTCCAACCAGCCGATAAGCGGAGTCAGCAGCGCGGATGATCCAATCCATATTCCCAGTTTAGTCATTTTCATTTCGTTTAATATAAAACTTACGTACAACCAGAATGGTAGAGATAATCAGAGTTACCACAATGATCCATGAAACCCATTGTTCTTTAAAGCTCTGCATCAGTGTTATTGTAATAAATTTAAATAGTTTAAGGGGATACCAAAACATAATGAGAAATAAAATAATGACATATACTGGAAGATAAAGCTTTCCAAACCATATATCCATGACCGACTTTGTTCCTGATTTTTTGGTTCCAAAATAAAACCAACCCTCACCGTTGAGCTGGTTATAAAGGATATTATACACCACGAAAAACCAGAACCCGGCGAAGATCACATCGAAAGTTATATTTTCCGCGCTGATATCTATTTTTATTCCAGCTGCGATTATAAAAACTATCCACAAAAACCGGATGAATCCCCCTGTTCTGTGAACAAGTTTATTATAATACTTATCCCTTACAGTAGCCATAGCAAAAGCCCAGGCGTTGTAAAACGCCAAGGCTATTCCTATCAAACTGGTAAAGACTACCAATAAAGTTTGCATGGATTAATCTTTAGCATCAGTAGCGGCATCGCAGCATGCCGAAGATGCAGGATAATCAATGGTTAAAACTTCGCCCTCCAACTGGTTATATTCCGGCTGGGTTGTGATAATAATTTTGCTTGCATCCAATGGTTTGCTACCAGGCGGCGGCATCATTGGGCTGTTTACATGCAGCTCTCCGTTAAAAATAAACGTACTCGCTTTGGGGACGTTCAAAACATCTACCCTTTTAAATTTGATTGTTTCTTTTGTCATGATTGAAATATTTATATAAATTTAAGATAATTGAAAATAAAGATAACCGCCAATATAAACTGAAGTGGGGTTTGTTGCCCATGTCGGATGTATAATTTTTATTTCAAAATAATCATCAATATTAAACGCAGTATTAAGTAATGTATTCGAAAATATCTTTATATTTTGGCTATTGCCGATGGTAGCTATTAAAATATCTTCAGAGTTATTTTTTCTGATATAAATAGAAATATTTTCATTGGTACCAGCAGCTCCTCCTGCTGTCCATGTCAATTCCGCAATTTTTAAAATACAATTTTTTCTTACATATACAGGTCTTGTATTTACTAAAACACCAGGAACTTGAAAGGCATTGCTGAAATAATATGTAGTATTATCAATCGGCCCATAATTTAAACAACCAATTGCGATTGTAAACCCCCTCTCCTTATCCTCATGGCTATGACTTGCTATTTCCCCAGTTAACTTAGCCTCAATCTCCTCCTTGGTAATATCCGAATTCTTTTGCGCATTAGCCGGCGCATGCGCGCTTTGGCTATGATCGTAAGCCGTTTTCCCCCTGTCGCCCCGATATGCCGTCGCCGATGTTTCGCCCAAAGCCAAGCTTTGGCTTATTTCCACATACCCGGTTCCGCTCCAGCGATAGGTTAAGTTGGTATCTTTAACAACATAAATTTTACCAGCCTCTCCCAATTCTGGTAAATCAGTTATTCTTTCAAATTCCAAAACATCATCCACATAACCCGGTAATTGAGCGGCGGGAACTACCCCATCTTCCAGATCGGCTTTTCGGCTTAAATCCGGTTTGTTTAATATCATATCCGGTCCGTTTTCAGCATTCCAGTCCGAATTGGTTCTGCTCACCTTTACATAAGCGCTGCCACTCCATCTGTAAATTATATCATTGGTTAAATCAACATAAAGTATATCCGACGAACCCTCAATGGGGAAAAAGGTATAATCGATGCCCTCTAAAATATTATCTTTTGCTCCGACAGGTGCATGTTCACTCAAACTGTGATCATGCGCGGCTTCAATATTTTCCCGTTCTTCATTCGTTAAAATCAGTGCATCTTCAGCCTCCTTCATATTTGACATATCGAAAGCGTCACCCTCGATCAAGTCGGGATCATAAACCGCTTTTGTCATATCTCCCTCTGCGGGAATGCCGCCGCCACCCGTTGGCTCGCTGGTTATCTGTTTTTTCGGAAATGTAACTTCTACGATCATGACTCTTCCTCCAATTCTTCCGATTTAATTTTCACATCTTTTATGGTGACCATTTCGGTTACTCCTATGGTGGTCTGAATGCCACCCTCAAGATCGCTTTCTGTTTCGAAAATTGCTACTTCGAATTGGAGTTTTTTGTTCGGAATGTCAACAGTAAAGGATTTTGGTAACCAAAGCCTGGCAAAGGTCTCCTGAAGGATAATATTATCAAATCCGGGTGAGCCAGGCGAAGATCCCTTTAAAAGAATATTTTTGTCAGTATCCAGAACATAAATTTTCATCCCGGCCAACGTAGTGGGATCAATTACGGCTCCCTCATCATCTTTCAGTGTAAAGTCAACTGGGATATCCTCTCCTGTATATCTTATTGTGGTCATGTCCAGAATGTTTTTTTGTCCGTATTATCCCTGATCTGAGCTGCATTGGTTGAATCATAGGCAGCAGATTCCGCATAAGTAGCATAATCATTAATATTATTATGAAGATGGTTCTTAAGTAAAGAAAGGTAGGAATTACCAGCCTCGCGTGCCTCCTGGTAAAGCTTCATAACATCATCAGGACGAAGTGCCTTTTCATCCTGGTAATCAGACTGACCACCAGTGTCGGACGAATAGAATACCCCATTGTCTGTAATAGTCATTCCAAGTTGATGAATTCCCCGATAAATGGCAAAATTGGCCACCGCCTTCCGAATATAATCTATCGGAACCTCATTGGTTTCGGCTATATCATTGTCGCTGATCTGTTCTTTGAGCTCATCGAAATACGCCCTCCCGATTAATGGAATAATATGAAAATCTTCCGCCTGCCGGATAAATGGTTTTAATTTTAGAAAAACCAGTCGGCTGCCCCCGATTTTATATCCTTCTTCGAATTCAGCTGTGGTATTAATAAAAGAATCTTTGAAAACAGTATAATTTTCCGATTCCGAAAACAGCGGGAATAGGTCTATATTACTTTCAAGATATTCCAGAACTGAATCAAGCCCGTTGAACCCATCTGCTTTAAACATTCTGTATAAACCCTTTTCCTGGTATTTATAAGGACCTTTCTGGGTTTCTGTCTCATTCCTATAAGCCCCGCCATCACCCATTTTAATTACCAGAATAGGAAATCCCCGGTAATATGCCAGATTGATCAGCGCCTTTTGGACCAGCCTCAGAAGATCATCCAACCTTTCCTCTGACGCCTCATGACCTTCGTAATACTCAACCATCTCATCATATTGATCCTGTCCCAACAGCTTCAGAATATATTCCCGCTCTGCGGTTTCGATGTATGGCTTAATAGTTCCGTAATTGGTCGAAACGTTCACGGAGATAAACTTCTTTATCTCCTCAGCCTTTACATTTTTTACTTCGTTGAATAACATCAGCTCACTATTTTTTGAGTTCCCTTACCCTTGTCCAGGGTAGTCAATATCGTATTTCTGAACCTCAGCTCAACATCCTTCACCCCGTTAAAAGCCAGCATGGTTTCAAGTGGATCGAGAACATTTTGCCTGTCCAACCATGCAAGGGCTACATTCACCAGGAACGACTCCCGGATATCCGAGCCGCCCGTTTTACCGGCATAAGGTCCTGCGCCGGGTAACCCGGCTCCCATCGTTGTCGGGTTCACCCCTATTGAAAACAGAATATTCGAATCAGCCACAGCCGATTCAATCATCTGCTGATCACTCTTGTATTTATTATCGAGTGGTTCGATGATCCATTGTTCCTCCGGTTTACCCTGATTATTGAGTTCAAAATGAGTAAAAATAGCTTTACGAGCTCCTTCGGTTCCTGTCAGGTTTTCCTCTATCTTATCCATATCAGCCTGAATGAGGTCTTCTCTTGCTTTTTTATCCCTATATTCATTCGTTGGATATTTCTTTTCCCAGTAAGCATACGGAATCTTCACATGCCAAAGCCAAGTAATTTGGTTTACATAAACTTTCTTCAGGAACTCAGGCACCTTTGCCGAAATTTCAAACCACCCCGCATTATAAGCCGTCATCCAGTCCGGCGAAGGATAATAATCGTTGTTTGAAAAATAATTTCCGATAGGATAAACAAAGTTTTTACCGGCAATTTTGCGCCCAAGCCTCAATCTTTCAAGATCAGCATCCGGATCGTATGAATCCAGAATCCGGTGCGTTTTGTATTGATCTTCCGATGGGGTCGCGGTCGAAAGTCCAGAACGATCTGTAAAATATTCCGAAACAATCAACGTGTCAATGACACCTTTTACTGCCTCTGCAAACCGGCAATGTCTTGCATTAATCACATTAATGCCAATGATTTTGGAGCCATCGCTGTTAAAGATCAGTTCCGGGTAAGCGATCCCGAACTTTAAAACATCCCTGAAAGAATTCTGCAAATATCTTCTCACCATCCGGCTACGAATGAAATTCGTAATCCCAGCTTCTTTCACAATTTCAATCGTTTCCTCACCTTTTTCATCATAACCTATCACCCGGCAAGGGAAGATTCCCTGACCCATGAAAAGCTGAAGCTTGTATTTCAAACCCGACCAGGCAACAGGGGCTTTACCCAAAGTAGTCTCAACCGTTATCGGAAAATCATTGTTCGATCCCCAGGGAACTACCTTGATATCATTCTTCAAAGTAATCTGGTTGTCCGACTGCTGAACCGGGCTACTGGTTTTAACAGACGGCCCGCCGGTGGTTGTCATCAGGTAACTGCGCCCGAAACCAATCAGCGGCACGCCCTTATCGTTAAATATTACATCTGACATTAAATCGAAACTTTGAATCCGTTATATTCTATGATTTTCCAAATACATACCGGTGTCGGGTGCCCTATCCAGTTGCCATCCCCATCCACAGCCACAACGCCCTTCATCATTTTAGAATACATATTGAACCTCAGCCCCGTTTTCATTGCGCGGCGAATAAATACAAGCTCGCCGTTTTTCAGCACATATTTAATTGAAAAAGTTTTGATTTTGCCATCCGGAAGTTTTTTTACCTCCATATCCGCCAGAACAACCTGAAGTTTGATCGTATCCATGGACACAAACATACTTCAGCGAAGCTTTTAAAAAAAGGACACCATTTTGGCATAAAAAAACCGGCTATTCGCCGGTTTTTTCTTTCAACAACCACCGAAACTCATTATTAATTATCGTGTACCCGAACCCCGCCCCTTCCAGCGCCTCAAACAGTTCGGTAATCGTACAATCACTCTCCCCATAGAATTCATCAATCTTTTCTTTGATCTCGTTGGTAGTCATCTGCTCATCAGAACCCGCTGGGTCTTGAGCCGGTTCATAATGCTGAAGGAAAAAATTAAATATCCTTCTTGTAATTTCATTCATTTCAATTTCTCCTAATGAAAAAACCCTGCAACGTTCTCGCTGGTGACTAAACCAGTCCCGCGTAAACGGGAGGACATTGCAGGGTTTCCCCTATTTAGGTGAAAATTAATACGTATCATTTAGTCGTTTTCGAGATTAAGGCAAAAATAACAATTATTCAATTAAACTTAAAGCCTCTTTTATTTTTTGATAATTATTAATTTTCAAATCATCTTCCAGGTAACCAATGCTGGTATAAATCCTGAATTTTGTTGAAACATTATTTTTAAGCTTATTGAATTGTTCCTTAGTCATGGAATAAGTAGTTTTGATACCCTCTGTCTTACTTCCGCTAATGCTTATTGATCCACATACAATGCAAGTTAGGGCAAATTCAACGTTTGGCATCTCAATTACTTCAGAATTTTCAAGTTTAAACATGAGCAAATCACCCTGGTTAATTGAAAATACCCTATTATTACTCATCGCCTTCAAATCAAAGTATAAATCTTCATTGATTTTTGATATTCTGAAATAAACAACCATCCTCATGTTTTCACAAATTGTTTTCCATGATGTACGTTTAATGTGGGCGCCAGTAAACTCATCAATGCCATCTTCAACTAATTTTTGAGATTGTGATTGATAAAATGCAATAAAAAGTAAGAATACAATTATAAGTTTTTTCATAACAATAATTTTATCCGGTAAAATTAAAAAATCCCGCCCAATTACAAGCAGGGTTACAAACTAAAATTCAAAGAGACAGGCTTTCGCCGTCATTTTTTATAAGGATCCTTTTCAATCATCTTTTTAATGATGTGATCCTTATCCAAATGTTTTCCTTCTTTCTCGGCAAAAAAGACATACATGTCCAACGCGTGAATGATCAGAAGCAATGAATCAATGGTATAATTCTCCGATCCTGTAAAGACAGCCTTGATCTGCTTACCCTGAAGCCCGGTAGTTTTCTCCAGATGATAAAGTGACATCTTTAATTCGTCTGCTCTGTTTTTGAGAAATTGCCCAAGAACCTCCCTCGCTGTCTGTGTAACTAATTTATTTACTCCCATGATTTTGAAAATTCTTTGTCTTTAAAAGCCTCGGCAAGGCCTGTTATTTGTTTTAATCGTAATACTTCATCGGGGTCCATCCCGATTTCTTTTCCAATACGCGCATCCGTCCAATTATGTTTCTTCAAAAATACAACTAATTTCGAAGATAACTCCACCTGATGAGTTCCCCTGGCAAGGTTATGCCTGACGGTTGATGTTACTCTTTCCTCAAGATTCTTATCAAGCTTTGATACAGGTAAGTATCCTTTCAGACTTGCTCTGACATCTTTGGAATACGCTGCTACGGTGGTCCGGTGAAATCCATCAACGACAATCCATGATCCATTCTCAACCTCAGAAGATACTACAACCGGCATAGTCATGCCATCCCTACGAATAGATAGTTTCAGCAACTCCATTTCAGGGGGCGCTACTTTATTGGGATTATAATCATTCCCTTTCACCATATCAACGGGAACCAACTGAACATTAAGGGCAGGATGGTTCAATCCTATCCAGTCATAAAGCTGTTGAGTAATCTCATTAAACATCTTAACCTTTTCATCGAAAGGTAAATCAGGCAAATTCATAATAATTCACTGTATTTGGTTATTAATTCTACTTGTTTTTCCATTTCTTTCTTTGTCTGGCTGAAGGATAAGCCTTTGCACCAGTAATCATTCTTGAGTAATACTTTGCAAATCCGTCTCCAGCTTGGAGCTTTCTTTGCAGCTTCCATCTTTAAATCAGAAGTTTCAGGAATGTACTCAAAACCTGCTGCACGCCAATAACTCATGAATCGGTCAATCTTCTTTTTGTAGTGTTCTGCTAAATATGGAGGCATTGTGGAAAGCAGGAATTTAGCATAGCTTTCATAAGTATGGCCGGGTGGAAGATTTACTTTAAAATTTCCAAGAACGGTTTTATCAGTATCAACATACCGGTTGCCAAAATTTGCTCCCTCTACCCTATTAACTACTTTCTGCCATGTTTCAGGTTCTATAATTTTAAAGAGATATAATCCTTTCCGCTGATCATCGCCATAAGGCTGGCATAGTCTCATTTGGTGGATTGTTAAACCAGCCATGTACATAAGGTCATAAATCCTGTTATAATCATAATTCATCCGGCCATTAGCTATCCAGACATCTTCAGTTCTGAAATCATAGATCGGATAGAAATTATAAAGATGATCATCCACCTTTGTACTCCATCGTTTTTCACTAAACATTTGCTTTTCCTGGACGGCAATTGTCCGGAACCGGTTCAGGCTTTCGTCTGACCTGATCCCCACCAGGCAGGCAGCATCCTGATCACCGGCAAACCACTTTCCGAAAAGAGGCACAAACTCTTCGAACTCCATACCGCGCCGGAAGAATGGGAAATAACTCTCATCGCTAATCACTCCCGGATGATTAGGTAAATGTCGTGTCCAGGCATCTTTCTTATCTGGGTCCCAGCACAACCAATGAGGTTGGTACTGGCTTACTGCATTGCGAAGGTGAAGCGGAAGACAAACCCAATACGCATTTACTTCCGGCAGGCTTGCCATTCTGTAAACATAATCAATTGTATGTTTATATTGGGCTTCAAGGTCAATTATCAGGACATTTACAGGCAATTTATTGGCTTTTCTGGCAGCATTAATAGCCATATTGAGCATTACACCGCTATCTTTTCCACCAGAAAAAGAAACATAAACCTTGCTGAAATTGGCATATACATAATCAAATCGCTCAACAGCAGCTTCAAAAACATTCTTATCCCGGTTATATTTCTTCATAGTTCCTCCATTACTTTCATTCCTACCCTCTTAAAGTAATCAAGTAGGTCTGTTTTTTTTTCAATATTCGAATTAATAAGACTTTCCAATCCAACATCACCGGTCAGGTCATAATAATAACATGTATCTTTTTGTCCGGTTCTGAATATCCGGCGCTCAGCCTGCAGGCGCTGTGCATAATCGAAAGTCTTGTCAAAAAAGATGATCACATTATAATCCTGCAAGTTCAGCCCGAAGCTGTGCATACCATAACTCATGATCCTGACACCTGTAAAACGTTTCTCACATTCCTGACGGCTTACAATATACTTGCAATAGATTAGACACTTTTCTTTTGGAATATCCCTGATAATTTGATTCACCTGTGTAAATTTATCTTCTGTGCAGCAGTACAAGTGCTGCATTTTCTGAGTAAGTTCAAGAAAAATGTTGTTATTCATTGCCATCAGCTTCTCGTTATCCAGGTACTTTTCTTTAATGAAATAGTATTCCTTCTTCGTATCTTCATCAATGTGATACTCCAGATCAAGGTACTGCTTTCCGATTTCTAATTGCAGGTCACATTCATACACATAGTGCCCTATCAGACTGTAAAGGTAATCTACATTGTGATACTTCTTTATAAACTCCCGGGTCCATTGCCGATGTCCGATCCGCTTGGTTACCTTGATATATTCGCAAAAAGTATTCTTAAACTCAGCCAAACACATGCCGAGGATCTTCGAGCTTAAAAATTCCATCTGTGCCCAAACATCAAGCAAATTTCGGCTTATAGGAGTACCATTCAAAACCAGCTTGTATTGCGCTAATTTGCCAAGCTCAATGATACGCTTCGTCCTGATCGCGTCCCAGTTCTTTATCTTCAGGCTTTCATCCACGACTATGAACGGGCACGATGCTTTTGAAAGGCTATCCGTCAACTTCAGGTAAGTACTGTCAGATAAAGAAAGCGTTTCAATTCCTACAATTTCACATTTATCTAAAAAAAAATTAGTCTCTTCATCGCAATGTTTTAATTCCGTAAAAAGATTTCCTTTAGTTTGAAATGGCGTAAGCCAGAGAATGTAATCGCATTCGTGAACCGATCTTATAAGCTCATACGCAGCCCTTGTTTTCCCGGTACCTGGCTCCATGAAAAGCGCTCCGACTTTATATTGCTGTAGCTTTTCAATAGCCGTCAATTGATTATCTAACAAGGCTTGCATCGGGTTCTGTTTTTATGGCTTCAACTTTATTAGGAATATGCTTTTCAATATGATAAGTAGGAAGCATCCTCCTGGTATCCTGGTCGAACCATGCTTCTTTTTTATCAGAGTACTGGATATTTTTCTTTTCAAGAATCCATGCGGAGATCCACCATGCATCAGATTTCTGAACATCATAATCGCGTCCATAAACCTGGCTGGCTGGGATCAGATCCTCACTGCCGTCGAAGGCGGTTGCTTTATAGCATTTATCGGAAATATGCGTGAGGCTGTGAAGCCTCACGCTGTAGCATTTAGTTCTCATTTGACTTGCTCAATAAAATTTGACGTAATTCCTTTTGAGCAGCATAAATAATCCTGTCAATGGGGTTATTATGTTTCAAAATTTCATTAATTTCAAGTTGCTTTTTTTCAGACCAGGATAAATACTCTTTGTATTCTTTACTTTTTTTACTTGTGTATTCAGGTCCTTTTTCCCAGCCAGGATACGATTTTAATTGAGCTTCGTTTGATGTTATAACATTCTGTAATTCACAGATTCTTTCAAACTCATCTTTAGAATAATCAACTTCATTCACACTGAAATACCTTCCGCTATCTGAGCAAATGGCATTATTCCAGTAATTAATATCTTGAGGATAGTTCCTGCCTCTTGGATAAATTAAACATCCATAATATTTACCTTCAGTGAAAATAAAAACTGAGGGTTGATTCATTCTGTACTCCGTGCTGATAATTAAATGTGCATTCATCTCTTTAAATTTTAAAATATTTGTGTTACAAAGATGGGTTATTTATTTAACCTGTGCAAATTATTTTCAATATTTATTTTGTTAAAATGTAAAATATTTATTCAAAATAATGATAGTTTGGCACGGTATCCAATCCGTTAGGATTTAATCAAGTAAAGTCCGATAGAGTGCTGGCGACGATAGGAGCTATTTTTTTGCAAAAAAAATTCCGGCTACTTGCCGGACTGCACGGAATACCTATTTAAGCGCCGCAGGCCCGCCGCATATAAGCAGCTTGCCTTTCAGCCTGGGTAAATTAATCTACCTGCATATTACTGAATAAATGAGAGATTGGAAAATACTTTGCCTCCTCCTTGGTTGCCGGTTCTCCTTCCTCTGCCTTGATAACTCCCAGAGGCCTGCCCCAGATAATAAAACCTTTCTCTCCTCTCCTTATATTTGCGCCGGTTTCCTTCCACTGGTTGAAAGTTTTAAATTCACTATGTCCGTTTTTCTTATAAAAAAACTCAATGATAATGCTGTTCAATGTTCTGCCGGCTGCGCTCAGGGCGCTGGCATTGTCCCCGGCTTTAATTGCCCGTTTAACTAACTCCTCCCTGATCTCCTTTGCCTGATGGCTTAGGTTTGATAACACAAGCCTTTTCTGTCTTATTTTCTCGTTCATAGCTTTTTTATTTTGAAATTATTACTCTGTTTGTTTCTTCGGTTATGGTCACCAGGTCACCGGGTTTAAATCCGATTTCCTGTAACCATTTGCCTTTAATAATTAATGAAGGATAAATTTTTCGATCCCTCCTGATCACCGGATCAGTTAAAAATGAATTAACCTTTATCCGGCGTTGTTTTGCATTTATGGAATTATTCATAATTTTGGTGTCTCTTTAAATTTTATTGCGGGGGTAAACATTTACAGATGTCCCCCCGCTTTTTTATTACTCGCTTATTTCAGCTTCCAATTCCATGATCTTAACATTGATTGCATCAATGATGAAAGCAATACAATTTTGAATAATCACAGGATTTGAAAGTGAAAATAATTTTGTTCCTTCACTATATTTGGCAGCTCCGTTGGTTAACGTGATTCTAAATTCTGAATTTTCAAAATCACTAGTATCTGCCAGATTCTTTGTTTTTTCATGGGCTTCGGTTAATGTTGTCCGGGTATAGTTGAACATATCCAGATCATCAATTTTCTGTTTTTTCTCCTGAAAATACCTGATTTGTTCCTCAAAACTTCTCGGCTCCCGGTTTAACCTGGCTGTGAGTTCCTCAACTTTTTGTTGTAATTCCTCGACGGTTGGTTGTACTGCCGTCAAATTTTCGGATGTGTTGTTTTCTTCCGTCTGTGCGGAATCAGATTTTTTTGTTTTCATCTCTTTAAATTTTAATAAGTAACTTTTTTTAATTGCGGCCTCAAGGTTACAGCCTTGAAACTGAAATAAAAATACAACATTTATTTTTATTGTGCAAATTTATTTTTCTTTATTCATAAGCCTTTCGGAGATATTGGTTTAAATTTCCCGTTCAGAATTAATAGCCTTTCTCCACATAGTTTATAATTTTTTTTTGACCATTTTTTTCAACCACAATCACAATCATTCAACCTAATTCATTTAAACAATTGCTTATTTAGACTAAATATAAATTCACGTCATGTATTTTCCAGTTTATTTATTTGTACTTCAAAGGTTTTCAGGCGACTAAGATTTTTTTTCAAAATCTTAGTCCGTTTGTCTCTTCTTATTAACAAGCCTTGCCCTATCCAAAATGCAATTGTCTTTTTTTCTTTTTTTAGGAAATATGAAACGGCGGGGGGGCGTCCTTATGTGCGTGGAATGGGGCAGTGCTTATGTGTGAGGGGTATAGGGCAATCCTTAATATCATCGCCAGGGGCGATACCGCTTAATAGCGAGCAGGAACGAATGAGCTGGATGATTTGCTTTGTTTGTGGTATTTATACCAGATGATTTTATCAGCCGCATCGGTTGAATGCGTTGCTTCCTCCGGAGGAATAACATCACTGGATTCACTGGACTTATCCTTCTTGAATTTATTATCCTTTTCTATTACCCGGGTATTCTTGGCTGCAATGAGAAAGTACTTGCAGTTGTTTCCGTTGATACGGACCTTAATGAATCTGGGATTGTTTTCCTTGAGAATATTGCCCCAAAGCAAATACTTATCATGATGAGGCGGCTCTTTGCCTCTGTATTCCTGAACATCTACGGTCCAACCGCGCTGTCGAAGCCTGCCAATAGCCTGTTGATTATATGTCTCGGATGAGTTAGCCAGCTTCTCATCACCATACTTATCTCGCCAATAGAACACACACTTATCATTGTGGTCATTATAGTATTTACAGAACTCATCAATCAACGCATCGATCATGACAGTACCGCGCTCAGGCTTCACAAAGAATTCATTGAGAAAATTGAATGATCCTTCGCGCTCCACTCTTTTGTTCTCCTGACATGAAAACATATAGGAGATATTACTTCCCCAGTCAAATACGACCTCGATAGGAGCATTATGATCCACATCGCTGCACATCTGACTAACCGGAATGGAAAGCCTCTTGAAATCGTAATTGGTATTTTCGGCAAGATCCCGAAGATACCCCTCTTCATAAGCATCATAATACACATGCCGATCGGGATCCAGATTGTAATAACAGTCCTCAACCTTATCCGGGATCCAGTTCATGATCTCAATCATGAAGATCAGCCTGGTCAGCTTATTGTATTCCCTTTTAATGTAGGATAAGCCTACATTATCAAGATTATCAAAAGCATTGGAAAGTGTAAATAATATGCCCTGTTTGGAGACAAACGGGGTTATTTGCTTTTTTACCCTGGCAATTTCATTCCAGTGATTTGCGAATTCTCTGGGATCAGTAATCTCAAGCAGGTCGAGCTGCATTTTAACAATGCGGTTCCAGGTTTCAAATAATCGGATTCCTGCTTCTTCCTGGTAATAATTGCCAAAATCGAGCAGCCATTTTTGCTCAGCAGAAAATGGCATGGATGAAACATAATGAAAACCGTGATGCCTGGCCACCGGTGCCGGAGATTTTGGGCCCCACTTATCAAGATTACCTCGGTTTGTAGGGGATACCTCCTGATCATACATTTCTTTATTAATGGTTAGAGCTTCATCGATGATTTCCCGATCGGTGTTCGGTCCTCTTGATGATCCAGTGCGATCCTGGCTGAGCATTAAATAGCCAGCACCATTTATGAAACTTATGAAATTATCATACTTGAGAATCTTTTCATAGGGATCTTTAAAATTGGATGGCGGTTTTCGGTTGATTACATAATGAATGTCCTTCACATAACCGAAGTATTCTTCCATGAATTTGAGTGTGCTTGGCAATGTCCTGGTAAGAAGCTGACCATAAGTTTTACCTGTGATGGATGTAACCGACCGGGGCATGAGCGTATTGGTAAGATGAATATCATGGCCAATGATTGCGCTTTTACCGAATCCACGGCCAGCAATTGATATTTCCGACTTAGGATTAAGGATGACACAGGGTAATTGCCCGGGATTGTAATTGACAAATTTATTCGCCATCTTTCAATAGTTCAATGGCCGCGTCCTCGGTCATAGGACGGGTAAAGATTGCATCGGCTAGTTGTTTCCGGGTTGCCTCGGGAAGAGATTGGAAAACGCTGAAATCAGCCTTGACAGGTTTCCCATCGATATTAATGACAGTATAAAAATTATGTTGCTGCAGGATCTCCGGATCCAGCTGCTCGATTTCCTTCTGATCGAGGCCGGTGGCTTTGATCAGGTTCGCATGTGCAGCGTTCCAGGCTTTGAATCCTTTCGTACCCCATTTCTTGGCAGCTTCGATAAGTTTAAAAATATCATTGACAAGCCAGCGCCGCAACCAATCCTTATCAATTCCTTTGTAATTGTTCCAGAGTTTTTTTGCATTCTGAAAATCATTGTAAACCTGTGAGTCCGATAACTCAGGATATTTGGCTTTAAAAAGCTTTACGGCATCCTTCAGATTCGGATACTTATCTAGAAGGTCATCCGCTTTTTTCCATCGCTCGAGTATCTCCTGGTATTGCGGAGCAAGCTGGCTTGTTTCAGGAGATAAAAGATGATCAAGAATCTTTTCGTAGGCAATATCTCTTAATGCAGGCTTAGGCATTTATTTGGGATTGAACTTATGAATCTTCTTTTATCTTTAGCATTAATTGCTGGGCCGGATGACTGCCGTGTTCGGCAGCTGTCATTATTCCGGTCCTTAACTTGAAATCACCCCTGATCTTTCCGGAAGTGTATGCTTTCCAGGCTTCACTTCCTTTGATATTTACTTCCTGAACAAATTCATCTACATCGACTTCAATATTGATAGCAATATCCTGGGTGTAAAATACACTTCAGCCATTAAGCTTATAGTTTCTATTTGTTCAGGAGTTAATTTCATTGTTTATCCAGCTATGATCGAATTCAAAAATATCCCTGAATGGAAAAATAATTCCCCTTTCGATTCTGGGATTGTTCGTTAAATTGGCGCTGGCCACGACTGAAATATTCCATGAATCATTCCAGATAAGTGTTACCTTGGCGTGGCATGCTTTCAGTTTGTAATCGAAATTGGCTGCAAGCATTTGCAGCGGTTTTGGATTACGGACCTTTACCCTGGGGTCGATCAGGAACCGGACGGTCCGGATCAGTCCTTCGGTATGCTTTTGCACAATCTGCCGGATGGCGAGCTCCGATATTGACCAGGTACTTACAAGGACATCAGCCGGGCCTGTTTGGTTCAGAATATATAAAAGCAAATCATGCATTGAGAATCGACCCGAGGTTATAAAATGAATAGCCCGATCGTACTGTAGTTTTCCAATGTGTTTTTTCAGGCTTTGATCAGCAAATCCGACAAAATCAGATTGAACCGATGCCTGGTTGATTGTTTCTACAGTGTGATCGGGCGGTTCCTGCCCGGCTTTATTTTTTATTTCCTTTAGATTTACCAGCACGATTTTCTAATATCCTTGTTAACTCTTCGATTTCCTCTTTCCTGGTTGCGACTTTTTTTTCAAGCGCGTCGCGTTTTGGTCCTGCCGGCATCGGATCCTCATTTTGTTTGGCTGAAACGCTGTTATACTTAAGCTTGTTTAAATCCTTGGTAAGGTACGATCTCAGGTTTGTCAACCGGTTTTTCAGATCTATGTCGTTCATTTTCGAATAATCCGGAAAATTGGTTTTTTGTTTGGTAGGGTTTATGTCCCAGTTAAGAAAATCCTCCCCGGGAAGGGTTTTATTTTTTTCATAATGCTCAAGGGCACTATAAATAGCGTCGATGCGCTGCGCAATATGCTCAATTTTATCACCGAGCATAGCGCGCAAAACAATATTTTCAGGAGTATTTTTTTCACCAGTGGCAGTAAGTTTTTCATGGAGAATTTCACGGTCGCGGTATAACCTTCCCCTTTGTTTTATTATCTCCTGGATGATCAGGGGCAACTTATTAAAAGTTACTTTGATTCCGGCTACTGCTATAACTTTTTTAGCCTCTTTTTTTTGAACCGGTTTTTTTGGTTCGGCTTTTACTTTACCAGGCACAGCAGGAGCGGGCTTGTTTTCAACGGGTATTATCTTCGAAAGCGAAAGATATTCATTACTCCGGCCGGATAGCTTTAACAACTCATAAAGCAGCTTATCTGCTTTTGATTTGTTTGGGTTCATAGACAGGATTCGGACGATGGTTTTGTTTTTTGAATACTTCGATAAAAGTAAAAGACCTAACTGGTAATCGCGCTTTTTTAACCAGGCTGAAATTTCATTATTAATTGTTTCCATGATAATTTACTTATAAGTTAATTTTTAAAGAAATTCAAAAATAAATCAAGGCAATTGTTAAAAAAAGGACACTAAGAACCGAAATCTACACATCGGCCATGGAGTCCTGTATTTCCTGTTTTTACAATAATCCTGTCAAACCATATTTTATTTGGAATTAATTCAAATAATTTGTGAAAAAACCTAATATCGGCGGCTTTTTCTCCATCAAAAGAAAGATTACCGGTGAGCGAATGATGAAAAATAAAACAAGGCATTCCGATTTGTCCTCTTACAGGAAGCTTTTTCCAATAATCATCTGATGGAATAATTCTCCCGTTAGGCCAAATCATTTTGCATATTAAAAGGGCTTCCGGATTTGTAAGCTTCTTTGAAATGTCCACGAGGCATTGATCATCAGCCAGGTGATCATCATCATCGAGGATTAAGATGAATCCGTCATCAACAAGTTCGCAAAGGCAATTCAGGTATAAATTATACGGGAAGCTGCATTGCGGAGTAGGTTTAAGTTTGTTAACCAAAATATGTTCTACATCATAGTTACGAACATAATTCTGTGTTTTCAAATCGTCAGCGCTTACAATGATGCGATAATTTTGATAAAACTGGCTTTTAATGCTTTCAATGCACCTATAAAAGTATTTAGGGCGATTACTGGTCCTTATAAGTATGTTGATCAGAGGATTCACATTAAATGTTTTTTAGATTTTGAACCCTCTAAAAAACGATAGTAATGCATCAAGTAAACTCCCTTCATTAATTTTATATCATAGCCCTTCGCAATCAGATCATCACAATATTGAAAGTCAACGCCAAGCAACCCATCGCTGAATTTAACCTGTTTCCATGTTTTTTTCCGAACCATCATCATAAGGCCTGAACAATGCTGATTAAGCGGTTCGATATCATAATAATGATTTTGCTGAAGGCGGCAAGCTATACGCCTGTGATAACCCATATCGCCATTAGCCGACATAATACCATCCTTTCGCTGTTTAAGGGTTCCGACACGATTGGTCATACATGTAAACATCCCTGTATCGGGATAGAGCGAAACAATGTAATGAAGCTGGGCGCCCCAGTTGGGGGCAAGAAACATTGTGTCGCCATCGAGTAAACAACACCAATCCTGATCGCGCCTGATCAGGCTCATATAATGATTGTATGCTTCTCCGAGATTTTTTTCGAGGCTGTAAGGGGTGAAATAATAAATTTTGAAATTCATATTTCAAAATAAAAAAAGACAATTGTCACAAAAAAGGACAAAAAAACCCCGCAAGAAGCGGGGTTTTAAAATCGATATGGATTGAGAAGAATTATGATTTGACTTTCTTTTGCGGAATCGTTTTGTGTTTGGGCGCCGCGGGCTTTGAAATAATCAAATGAGGCTTATATTTCTTGATTCCTTCATCGGTGAGTTCAATATTTTGAACTCCCTGATCATAGAGCGCCTTGACGATTTCGATCTGAAGGTTTTCATTATTAAGGTCAACTATTCCCTGGTGACCGGCAACGGCAAACCTTGACGAAAAACCATCCTTAATCCTGAAATATTTAAACCATTTCGTTTTCATTAGCTGTCAGCTGGTAATGGGATTGCTATTGTTCCGGGAAGAATTGGAATAGGCCCGTTGCCATAACTTTCAAAGCTCATTGTTGCGCCGCTTTCTCCTTCAGGACCTTCTCCCGATCCTGCCGATCCTCCGGATACCTTACGCATCGGATAAGCCTGCGATCCCATCCAGTTCATTCTGCCCTGGGCGTCGGGAATGACAAAAACCAATTCCTGGTTATTTGTGGCACGTACAAAGCCTCTGATACGTGCTGCCATATCGCCCCTAAAAAACTTCAGGATATATTTTTGGCAGATACCACCTTTATTACCTACATCTTCAGATGATATCGAACATTTATCCACCTCCATCTTGAATGGAAAAAATGTTTTACCTGATTTCATTACCAACGATCCTGTCAATTGCTGAATGCTATCCATAGATGTTGAGCTGGATGGAATAGTTGGCCACGTATCGATGTCGTCTGCCAATGCAATATATCCGGTATGCTGAACTCCGCCCATATTATCGAGCGGAGCAACATCATCCATACTCATAAGGTCATATCCGAGTGATTCGCGCGGCGTATATTTTGCAGCAAGGTAAAGCCCGGGTACAACAAAGGCCATAACTGCAAGCATGGGTAACCCGGTTCCATCGGCAAACAATATGGAAATGATTGCCGAGAATAAAACAAGAGAAATTATTTTAACTGTTTTCATCGCATTTCGATTTAAAGTTATTATTAGGACTGAGCTGCAATATTAGTCCAAACGACTTCATTGATACCAAAACCAACACCTTCCCACCAGTCGGTTAAGAGTTTTACCTGGCGATCGACACCCTGAAGTTCAAACCTGGTTTTATTAATATCCTTTTTAGTAATCCATAAAAGGTTTTCTTTAGGTGTGGCAAATATTTCGCCACTTCCGCTCATTGAAGGAAGTGAAACCATTGATTGAGGAGTAAAGTCAATGCCATTATCAATATCCTTTTCGGAGAATTTTTGATAAAAGCCCTGTGACCGTTTGTCGCGCATGTAATATTTATATATGACCGGATCACAGAATATATTCATTTTTACTCCCTGATATAATTCGGCAATACCATCAACAAATTCTTCAATTTGGTCAAAGGCATTCGAGCTTGAAAATGGATCCAACGCTATTGAATTGATTGTTCCTGCATCAACTCCATCCTGTATAAGCTTTTGAAGTCCATCCATAGATGTACCTGTTGCTCCGGCGACATTAGGAGTCGGTGAGGCATATACACCCTTGTAAATCTCCTTCAGTTCCATGTTATCCTTAATCTTTGGAAGCAAATAATCTTCCCAAAGGAACCTGATAAGAGGCCAGTCCTTTCTTGGGAGATCATTGGAAGCAAGAAACCCTAGCCATGTTGCTTCAATATCATCCGGATAAACTGTGAAGTCAGTTTTAATATGGAATAATTGAACCGGCATAGGCTTAAAGGTTACAGTTCCTTTTTCAGTAAATGCTTTTTGAAAAGGTTGTACCAGGTCATTTACCGTTCCGTTTGCAAGTTTAAAAATGGTATCATCCGTCTTGATTGCGGTCATAAAACCCGCAGTAATCTCCGGTTGAAGCAACATTTTCAAAATCCTGTTTTTGTTTTGGCTTGCCTTTTCATAATAAGCACCGTACTCGGTTACAACATCGGCTACCGTAAGCGCCATGCCGATTTGTATACCATCGGCAGGCTTAATCCAATCGTGAAAGTTAATAATGGAACTTGCGTCCACCAACCCGGAACTAAAGACAACAATGATCCCTAAAAGAATCATTGCTATAAATCTGAATTTTTTCATATTAGTTTAAATTATTGTTTTAAATTCTTGCTGATTTAGTTAAGTTATTACAATTGATTGGAATCAAACTCCCTGTTATGGGGCAGATTATCAATCGTTTCCTGATCAATTTCGTTCAGTTTGGGATCTGAATCTTTCGCTGTGACGGAAGTGGTACTTGTTCCTGGTTTTGCAGCCAGCAAAATCCTTACGGCTTCTATTTTAGCGGTCGTATCCTTAGCTTCCTTAACAGTGGCTCCCAGCTCATCCAGTGACCCGTTAACCTTTGCAAGAGCATCCTGAGCGGTTTTCAGTTTTGATTCGGCATCCTTTATCTTCTGTTCGGCTTCTGCCACAGCTTCACTGCCGGCATTTTCGATGGCCGTCAAAACTTCTTCGGTTTTAGCCTCTTCCTTCAGAGCAAGGGCTTCAGTAATTTGCTTCCGTTCGGCAACCAGGTTGTCATGAGCGGTCTGAAGAGCGTCGAATTTTTCTTTTGTGATAAACATGTTATTATTTGATTTTAAAAAGAATTTTGAAGTGATTTAATAATATCAGAAAGAGAAGCGATTTCGTCGATCATTCCAAAGCTGAGAGGATCCTGAGCGAACCATGTTTTACCTGTACCCCACACGGTTTCCGCCGCTGTTAATTTTTCAGCGCGGTCCATGGATATCCCCTGCAGGAAAGCTTCATTGAATGTATTTACCTTAGTCTTTAAAAGCTCAACATTGCCTTTTATTGCCTGAAGATATTCCTGATTTTTATCTTTTGATTTATCAGCGTAAATGTCCCTAAATATAATACCCATGGCTTTCCAGTATTCTTCATCGTCATAGATTGTTGTATAGGTTCCAAGGCTTCCAAGCATGGCCAGATTAGAATTAGCAGCGCACCAATCACAGGCCACTAATATTCTGTTTGCAGCAGAAAAAGCATAATTCTGTACGAATCCGATAACCGGCTTTTCAACGGAATGAATTGTGTCGACTATTTTTTCACTTGCATATACCTCTCCACCTTCTGATCTGATCTGAAGAATAATTGTATTGATATTTTCATTATTCGACATCCTTGTTATTAGATCGGAAATAGTTTCAGCGCCCGCTGGACCGCAAAACTGGTCATTATAAGTAATGATTCCATATATTTTTATGAGACCGATTGAATCCGGAGGAGCATTCTCAGGCGTAAGTTTTTTCTGGTCATCCTCAGGTGCAGGCATAACCTGATAAACGTTATTGTGAAGAGTAAAATAATCCGGCCGTAGTTGTTGCCTGGCTTTTGAAAAATCAGCCTCTTTAAGCTTTCCTTGAAGAAGATTGATGATTAAAGGCTTTGCCGTTTCTGCATAAGCCTTGTTAATATGCCAATAACCATTAACAACCTCCTGAATAAGACCGACCATTTTGCGTCCTTTAAAAACGCAATATTACCACACACTGTAGGTTTACAAAAGGACAATAAAACGTAAAAGGCAATCAATCAGGTTGGTAATGGAGCCTCCGGTAATGCTTCGATAAATGGCGAACGACTCCTTAATTTTCGCTGAAATGTGATTTTATAGCCGTTTAAACCAGACTCTATCTGTCCCGAATCGAGATCAGCTTCTATATTCAGTGGTTCGTCGGGCGTTCCTATTACTTTATAATACCCATTGTTGTCCTGATAAACGACAATATAATGAGTTGTTTCAAACGTATTTACAAGCCTTTGAAGTTCAATACGGTCTGTGGGCGTAAATACTTCAAGCCTGGTTTCGTAATATGTACCATCGGCGCTTTCTTTTTTTTCCTGGCTGAATTTTATCATATCTTTAATGACATAAAGAAAATCATAATTCAATCCTTCAAGTATTGTAAAATTATTGATTTCTGCATTATACACATCATCAAATGCATCAATGATTGAAACGGGAATCGGGTATATTTTTTGGATTCCTCCCATATTATCGAATGGTGATGTTGTTGTTCCCATGGTTTTAATTATATAAACTGTCGGTTTTCCGACAGATTCGTTACTAATATTTTTCGAAATTTTCTCAAATAGTCAGTTAATGTATTATCTTTTAGATATATAGTATTTCTTTGAAAGTCCTTATAAATTGTATCATACGGGAAAACTTCTTCCGGAAGGTTGTACTCCTTCTGAAAATCGCGGATAGCCGTATTTATCGGGATACCCATGCTTTTCATAATAAAAATATAATTCCTCGAGAGCGCTTTAACAGAACTTTCTACCCTGTTGTTGACCATTAATATGTGTGTTTTGCTGATCATCCATCCATGGGTATAAAAGTCATGTTGAGAGATAATAACCCGGCATTCGATCGGGAGGTTTTTAAGATTAATTTTTGAATCGTTGTGATTTTTTGGTCTCTTTAGGCATGTTTTAATGAAGTCCATTAAATCTTTACCTTCAGGGCAATATAGATCAACCGGATCACCGAACCTGTTAACCAGGTGCTTGGCAACATAAGGTTTGAGGTTAATACCGACTGTGAACTGGTCTGACATTTTTAATTTTTTTTCTGTTTCCTGTTGTGCCTGCGGACATGCAATAATAGCAGTCGCGGATAAGATCAAATATGGTTATAGGCTTATAATGCAATTTGACGGCTGCATAATTGTATTTTTTTATATAGGTGTTGTTTACACAAGTAAGCCTGTATTTGCTTTTCGGTATGACAAAATACCGTTTTCCGGTGAGATAATGAAGCCTGTTGGCTTTCCACTTACACATTTCGAATGAAATGAGGTTAAGAAGATAAATGAGCTGGTCTTTAATCCATTTCATAATCTGCGAATATCGTCAAATTTATTTGACATTGTCAAATTTATTTGACTTTTTATTCAACATTATTCCACTTTTATTGCATTAACCTGCAACTAAAACTTAATTTTTATTTCAGTTTTGTGTTCATTTTAATTGCCTGGGTGACTTACCGCAAAACTTACAAAAAAAGTGTACGACCGTACGGAGGCCGGTTTTGAGCATATAATTAATTGAATCACAATTAATTTACTCCGTACTCTTTTTCTGTGCAAAACAGTGTTTTTTGCACTGTTTTATCATTTTCCAGATCACTTTTTCGAAAACCGTGCAAAAGTGTACGATTGTACAAACCCGTTCAGTTTTAATAGTGCGCTTAAAATGCCTGATAATTAATTATTTATATTGCTCTGTACGATTGTACTGTTTTTTATCTATATTTTTAAGAAGTCAATTTTGTAAAAAAAGAGGATAAAATAAATAATATAGTATATATATAGGTGATTGTGAACTTTTTAAAAACTGTACTATTGTTCCATTTTATATTATGGAAAAAAAGGGGGCGCGGAAAAATGCAAGCCTTAGGGGAAAGATGATAAGGTATGAAAGCTCCCTCCGCTTTCGCGTCGGTTTCTTTCATGTATTTAATTACTGGCTTCGCCAGGCTGAATGGGAATTGAGATCGTAATGAGAGAAGGGTATAATACCAAAAAAGCCCTGCGTTCAATACAGAGCTTTAAAATGAAAATCCGCTAACTCCCGCTAAAACCCATAAAAAAAACGGGTTTTAGCTCTTCGTTAGCTTTCAAACAATAAACCCTGTCACCCTTTATAAACTCAATCAGTAATTCACTTATCCTTCCAGAGCTTCTGTAGCATTCAAACTTTTCAGAATAATAGGAATGGACCAGGAATGGGGTTTTTGGTTTAAAAACTCCGGCGCTGATATCATTCATGGTGGCCAGCCTGGTTCCTTCGGGTTGTTCCGAGTAATACCACAATCCATTTTTGTCCTGGACCGGTTTCGCGCTCTCCTTTTTGCCGATGCTTATTGCTTCCTGGATTAATCCCATGATTAAAAATTATTTATGGTAATCATCGTTAGCGATTGTAAAATATTCCACTCCTCCTGACTTATCATCCTCGATGGCCTTGCCATGCTTATCGAAGCGGAGCGGAACACCATCCTTATCGTACAGGTGCGGATTAAAAGTATATTCCCTGAACTCACAATAGGCCTTAACCTTCTTTTTGAATGCATTGGGCGTTTCGTACCTCCGGGCCGACTGGACCTTATCCATATAGTTGTCCCATATCTCCTGGCGCGGGATGGCAGCATTCAAGTTTTGTGGCAGGCAGAAGTATTCATCTGCCCAGAGCAGGAAGTTTTCACCCATTACCTGCCGGAGATTACGCATTTCGAGGCGCTTCATCGGGGCCTTAACCAGGCCGTATTTAAAATAGAGCTTCAGGCAGGTGGCTGCCAGGTTGTAAGCCAGGTTCCACTGCCGGTGATCCCATTCATCGAAAAAATTTACCCCGAAATCATCAACCGGTTTGTGATGTTCACTGTAAAAATCGGAGAAAGCCAGTAAAAAAACCCGGTCCCTCAGGGATCCTCCGGCATCGTTTATTCCGTGGTTAGTTGTAAAGATCAGCTTGGGCTTGCTGTTATCGGGAAGGATGAACCGTTTCTCACCCAACGGCCTTACGGCAAACTTACCCGTAATGTGAGGGTAAAAGAATTCGATATCGATGTTCGCCCTTACGTCATCGAAAAATACATTCCTGGTCTTTTCAGTTACGCCTTCAAAAAGGAATGGATCCTCTGTAAGTTTCTTTTGCTTCGATCCGATATACACCTGTGGTATGATGTTGCCGATATAATTCCCCAGGATCGATTTACCGGTCCGGCCATTGCTCTGCCCCACCTCCGACATTTTTCCGTCCATGGCGATCACCGCCTTGGCTATGCTTTTGTTATGATAGTCATGCAGTAGGTACCCGATGGCTGTGAGCTTGCTCAGCAGATGCATACAGGTTTCGAACTTTTCATCCAGCGTGCGTTCATCCTGCTTCAGCTTCCGCGATCTGGCATCAATCATTTTCCTCCAGGCAAACTCGGATGTATTTAGCAGGAAAACAAGAAAATCACAGGCTTTGCCATCCTCTGTAAGATTGATTTCAAACTGGCCAACATAGTGCCTGGCTTCCTTTTGCATGTCCTTTTCAACTTTAGCCAGGTCATCTTCGGTAAACTGCTTTACGGTGATCAGTTCTTTGCTTACAAGGCCGGCATCAAAATCAATGATCTTATCCGACCATATAAAATTTGAAAGCTGGTTCAACGGCTTCTCTTCAATTTTATCTGCAGATATCTCCCAGTACTTGTCTTTAAAAAAAATCGACTGGTGATCCCGGTCGGGTATGGTGAACACGGGCGACATTTTTGCCATGTTGCCAAGGGAGTCCGGTCCAAGGTACATACGTCCTCCCCTCAGGATCATATTCTGAACGTCCTTGGGTGCAATTTCTTCGGTAAATTCAACCACAAAATCCTTTACTTCGCCGGCGTCAACATTCTGAATCACCTTTCCGGCCGTACGGGCAAACAGGTATTTTCCGTTGGCCATCATGATCCTTCCGAAACCACGGTTCCGGAGGAAGTTTTTCAGGTTGACATAGTCGAACTGAAGCTTCTTCTTTTCCTGGCCTCGGTTATCGTCCCAGGTAATTTCCTCCCAGTACTGCTCATCAGGAGTGAGGGGCTGAGCCGGCTGAAAATCTTTCTTCTCTTCATCGTACCTCCATTCGAGCCTGCCGATCTTGAACACTTCTCCCCGGGGAAAATAAACCATCAGATCTTCACGGTACTTCTTCAGGAAAGATTTGGCGTTCTCAATGCTCCAGAACTGCATGATCTGGTAATCGGTAAGGGTGGTTATCTTGTGGATCTGAACGTAGTCGCCGGCGCCGTCTTTTTCTTTGATGTCATTTACCACCCGGTCGAAATCCCTGGACAATTCAATTTCCTTTCCTTTCAGGGTATTGGTTAGCAGATCATCGATGCCTTTATCTTTCTGATCGGTTTCTTTGATGTACGCAAAATAAAGCTCAAGGTAAATACCGATGTTGTTAAAAGCTTTGAAATAATCCCTGAAATTACGGACCGCATAAAAAAAGTTAGCGGGCCGCTGATCGACCCGGTCGCCGGATTTAAGCTGGTAGGATAGCTGGTCCCAGTCAGCATCCAGGACGAACACAACTTCCTCCACTTTACACGTCTGAACGATCAGCTGCAGGTCGTGCGGAAGCTTTCCTTCATGGGCAATGTTCTGAATACCCATAATTCCGACAGATGGGATGCCGTGGATGCAAGCCTTTTCAGCTTTCTTTTCGCCTTCCTGGATGTACAGGCGCTTGATGATCCGCTTGTCTTTATAGATCGAGCGGATCACCTGAGGGATATAAAGATGGCTCCCCGATCCGGACGGACTCTGGTACTTGATCGGCTTTCCGTTTTTGTCGGGATGGTTCTCGGGTATCTGCCAACGGATCCTGTACAGATGTTCAAACTTCTGCGATTTCGGTTTGCGGAAAAGGGTGGGCTTTCCTTCAAGATCATAATACCAGATGATCATGTCGTCACCCGGTATGATCCTGCCGAATTGGTCGCGGGTACCGGGTTCATAAACATCAACCATCCTGGTTGTTTTATCATCAACATATTCGGCGCACTGAGTCATTTTCACATCCTGAAGCAAACCGCTATCCTCGAGCTGCTTGTCGCAAAATGATTTTTCGCAGGTTCTTGTCTTTCGCTGTGAACCTCTCCGGGTTGTTTGTTCCTCGATGATGATATTATATTTTCCGGACAGCCATTCGAGCGCTTCCGGATAGGATTTACCCTGGGTCTCCATCAGCAGGTTAACCGCCGATGTTCCTCCGAAGTCGCAGGAAAAGCATTTGTAAATTGCCGGTTTCGAATTGGAACCGGGAGTAATGATCAGTCCCTTTCCTTTGCCTGTTTTTCCACACTTAGGGCAAGCGGTGTAATATGACTTGCCTGCTTTTTGCAATGTAAAAAGGTCGCCTGCCACTTCCACCAGGTTGGCGGCATCGAGGATCTTGTTTTTGGTTTCGTCGGGGATCATATCATCCGTTGGCTTTTAGCTATTAATTGTTGGCTTTTCGGTTAATTCGAATGTATAGGCAAATACCCAGGGATTTTTATCCCAGCTGTCCTTACCATTGATTTTTATCCACAAAGATTTATAGGATCGCTGTGCAGGGCTTAGTTCATTATCGCCAGTTACAAAATAATGATTACCAAGATAATTTTGATAGCCTTGGACCGGAACGTCAAATTCCTGGTCTATGACTACCATATTCTTAATCCCTTCAGCAATACAATCCTCATGCGATATATCCTGAAGTCTTTCCACCTTCACCCCCTTTATCCTGATGAAATATCTGGCATATTTGGCTGGCATAAAGAGCTTATTTTTCCATGTTCTGCCACCCGCGATATCATTATTAAATTTATAAACGACAATTGGTTTGTCATCAAAATCACCTTCATAATGATATGGCTCCTTCAGGTAAACGATTTCGCCGGGTTTATATCTCGAGCCGGAATTATCGTAAATCTTTGGAGCATCTTTACTAAAACAAGCCCGGCCTGTTCTTGGGCTTCTTAAAAAGTACCATTCAGCTTCTTTTTCGGTGCATCTTACCTGGTGTGCAGGATAGTCATTCATTTCCATTTTAAACCATTCGGGATCCGGCTGAGGGTTCAGAAGACGACGAGTCTGTGTCTTGGTTTCAGCAACAACTGCGCGGAACATGGGTTCGGTAAATAGGATGCCTTTCATAAATTAAGGGATTATGAATGTAATATCTCCAAACATAATACTCATCACTGTTTTGGCTTCAATACGTTTAACAGCGCCCGGATAGCTTATGCCATTTTCCTTGGCATATTGGCTGATAGTTTTGAGTTTAAATCTTTCAACCAAATATTCAAGAATGTTAAGCTCATCGGTTATAGAAATCTTGCCTTCGGTTGACGACTTTATAAATCTAACAGACACATCTTTAAGTAATTCAGGCATAGTTTAAAATATTAAAGTGTATATATAAAGGAGTTAGCTGCAAGCATAAAAACGAGCCACCTAAAATGGCAGCTCATCATCTTGCACTTTGACTTTGGATAAAATTTCCTCAGCTTCCTCAATTTGAGCAAGTGTGTGGTTACGTTTATCGTCCATCACTTTTTTAGCTTTCTCGATTGTATAATCGGATAGTTTTTCAACTGCAATTCGTTTTTCAACCCAATTTTTTGCAGATTCGTAAACATCGGCTGCCTTTTCACCTTGTTCAACTTCTAATTCAATTTCAATTTTGGCATTTTCATAATTGCCTTTTGAAATTAATCGACTGTAAGTTACTTTTAATGCTTTCATTTTGAATTTTAAATAAATGCCAGCAGCTAACCCGTGGTATAGTTAATTGCCGTGTTAGTAAAAGTTTGAAGCGTTACCACCCGCTTGTAAGTTTATCTCGTGTGATACGGACGTGCCACGCAATCGGCAACTAACCATACCACCATTCGTTATCAAACATTAAAACGCTTTGATAACACTGCATAAAAGCAATGCTATCCTTTTCGTAATATCCAGTACCCTCCATAATCAATTCCTTTTTTATCACATAGTTTACAGAAGCAATTATAGCATAGCGTATTTCCGTTGGGTATTTCGTCTTTAATTTGTTCCCATACTTTATTAGGTGCTTGATAATCTCTTACATCTACTCCACATTTTCGACAAAAGGAATTGATTAAAAAGAACCTTCGTAATATCAATTTAATTCTTGCTTTCATATCCGCACTGCTTTTATGCTTTTCCGTTAGCACACATTGAGAAACTTCCTCAAGTGGCTCATACCTTCATTTTTTTCAACGATCGACATCCAGGCTGTAAGCCGATCAGCCTGCCCATCAACTCCGATCTGGCAAATTTGATGACCATTACATTGTTCTTTGCATCTGCTACAGCAGCCTTCACATTCTGATGAAAAATGACACATCATACAAACTTCCTTGTTAGTTGGCTCACGGTGATAATCAACGTGTGCTAACATGCGGTCATGCTTAATGCCGTTATCGGCTTCGTTGAAAAGACTGAGCTGTATGTAAGTTTCCTGTTTCATATGATTATTTGTTTACGGCACTAAGCATACCGCCAGCCCGTTAGCAAACATTTTAGAGCCACCGCCCTGTGAGAATGTCTGCATCTCCCATTTCATAATCTACCTGTTCGGGTTCTCTTGTTTCTCCCCAGGTTTCTTTTTCAGCATCCCACCCGCATTTAGAGCAGGATTGACATTCGTAGTCAATTTCATCATATGACCGCCCACATTTCGGGCAATCTCTGTATCCACTTTCTTCATCGTCAAAATAATCGTCATCAAAATCTTCCATAATAAAAAACGTTTGCTAACAGGTCGGTATAAACAAGCCGCCAAGTCAGCGGGTTAATAAATTGAACAGTCTTGTAAGGCGGCCTGTTCATACCGCCGGCCGTTATAGCACATTAAAACGATGCTATAACACGGGCTATATGCAATGCTTAGTTCCGTGCTTCGTATCGAGTTTTGTGCTAATTTGACCATAATTTTAATTTTTTTTCCCACGCTCTTCTGCATTCGCAGTTAAGGTTTTTAATTCTTCTAAATACTTTATTGGGTTTCCGTAATATAAGTTTTTCAGCCCTTCGTAAAATCCAACAATTTCTTCGTGAGTTTTAAAAACTAATGTAGGCAAGTGAAATGTGTATTCCTGTGTGTAGTCAAATTCTATTTTGTTACCATTTCGATAAAAATCTAATAATCTTTTGAGGATAGTTCTTGATTTATCCGAACAGCATCCACGCCCTTCATATTTTTCTATCAACTTAACAAAGTTGCTTTCAATAAATTGTGAATGTTGCAGTAAAAATACAACATCTCTGTTATTTGATAATTCAATTCTTATCAGCCCTGATATAAATTCTTCAAACGGATAAATCAATCCGAAATAAAATTCTTCAATATCGGTTATGTTTTCGTAGCATTTCTTATCAATTAAACTTTGATACAATTCTATCTGCTCTTTAGATATATTGTCAATCATTCCGTTTAAAACTTCTTTTATCTTATCTTTTTTCATTTTATTTTCCTCCCTAAAAAATTAAAATTATTACTGTTGTGCTTCGTATCATCATCTGTGGTTATATTCGCACTGCATATAGCCCGATAACGTTAGCGGTCAGCTTGAGAAAGCCACTGCAAACAGTCAACTATTGCCAAAAATGTTGCTTCAATAAGCGTATCAGCTTGAAATAATTGAAATCCGTCAAGCCTAACCATTATTTGTCCAGTTTCTTCGTTTAGCATTCCAAAAGTTCTTGGAGTTGCATATTTCACGTATGTAATTCCGTCACCTATTTCTTTTCTGCAAAGTTTTTCTAATACAGGCATAAGCCAATCCCAGCGAGTGTGAAATTCTGCATTCGAGATTTGTTCACTTATCCAACCTGTATTTTCTTTGTCATCAATATTATAAATAGGATAAAGGTTTGGGAACTTATAAGTAGTTCCATCTTCGTATTTCTCCCAACCCATAAAGTCAGCAATTAAAGCCGAACCGCTAACAATATGTTTATGCAATTGGGGTTTTTGTGGTAATTCGTTCATAATCTGTATTTATTAAGTTTATACTATTTCGATAGTGCAGTGGTTTCTACTCCCCAACTGCACAAACATTTAACGTTATCCCGGCCACTCATTCCACTCCCTGCCATCCAGAAGCCGACCAGTGACCTTTTTACCTAATTTATCAAAACGCCAATGGCCATTCTCATCTTGGCTTGTATGCCCAAATTTCCCCCATCCTTTAAAGAAAAACTTAACATCAGCCGCCTGGCACTGATCCCTAAGTGATCTCGCCCAATCCGGGTGCATCGGCCGGGCTTTCGGTCCGGATTCACCACCGCAGATAACCCATCCAATTAATTTATTTGTTGAATCCTTTTTAAGGAACCCGCTAAATGGTATTTTAGAAAAATCAACTGGCCCCAGCAGTGGCTCGCAACTTACAAACCTGACGGCGGCGGGTATCTGCAGGAGGATGGGTATTCTCGCATTCGCGGCATCCTGGTTCTCGGCGGTAACTCCGAGCCAGATATTAGGCGCCGTTGCCCGGATAAACTGGTACCATTCGAGTAATCGTTCCGGGCGTTTGGTCAGAACCATAAACGTATGTTGTTTATTTCTGGCCATACAGCGCCAAATCATATCCAGCATTTCAAGCACCACATCTTCGTGAAAAAGGTCTCCCATGGAGCACACGAAAACGCGGCACGGCTTTTTCCATTTCCGCAGTTCATCCAACCTGTCAGGGTGGAATGTTACCCTGAAAGGCTCTTCATAGTGATAACCAAAGCGTCCTTTCATCCGGACTGCCATACGCTTTGCGTAGCAGTTTGTACATCCGGGACTAACCGGCGAGCATCCTGTCACCGGGTTCCATGTAAGATCCGTCCATTCGATTTTTGATTTGGTCATTGTTGCTTTTCATTTAAAGGTATAAATTCAAAATCATCAAGCATGCCTAATTTTACTGTAGTATCCCATTTGACATAATATGTATTCCACTTAAAGCCGTCACGTTCGTGGCTCATAGCAAATTTTTCAATAGTTCCGATTTCTCCGAAAGAATCTTTACCTGTATATTTTATTTTTTGACCAGGATTATATGTGTCCATAATTTAATCCTCCACAATTTTAGAATCCTTTAGTAATTTTTTGACTCTGGTATCGCGTTCGGTAACGCCAGTAAATAAATATTCACGGCTATGCCATTCCCGGCGCTCCGGAGTCTTCTGGAATATTTCAAACCGCTTGGGTTTATTCATCCGGGTGAAGTCGCGCTTCCGGATGATGATAAATCCGGCGTCCAATACTTTTTGCTGATCTATTGCTGTCATGGTTATTCTTTAATGTATTTTTCCCCGCATAATGGGCAAAATGAAAAGTTGAGATAGGTCCGCCATTTTTTATTTTTCCCTTTAAATAGATAGGTAGCTTCTGCGGTTGTAGATAATTGAGTTATACCCAATTTAATATTAATTGATTTCCCCTCGATTTGAACGTAAACCTTATCCTCAACATTAATTTCACTTTCGAATTGCTCAGTTATTAATTTTTCAATTTCTTCAATACAATTGCACATAATATAAAATTTTAAATTATTGTAAATTAAAATTATTTTACCGGTTTATCTTCCCGGATCACATCATAGTTATCCGGCCAGACAAGGCATTGGAAATTTATACCTTCAAAATAATGGTAAAAATAAACCTGACCCATTGTGCTAGTTTTTTCTGACGTAGCATTTTTAATTGTTTGCCCTGGCTTTAATCTTATCCGGGTGAGCTCGGGATCCAGTTCACCTTTTAATCGAAGGATCATTGCTTATATGGGGTTAATTCTATTATTAATTTTGGGACAAATACCATATTTTCTTTTTTCATAGATATTGGTATATTTCAGATTTATCCTTTATTTCATTAAATACGGCAAGTTTTTCCTGGTCATCATTTTTTATAAGGAACCTTATATTTTCAAGGTTCGCAAGGAAGAACCGGGCGGCTCCTCTTTCGGTGAAGTTTACCCGGTTGTTGTTATTTTCGAGAGCTTCGATGATTGAAAGCGCTGTCATTTTATTGATATCTGACTTTTCAGCGTTTATCAATAATCTTGCATGCCTTATTACCTTTTTAATAAAGGTATTAACCCGCAGGTTCAGCGGTGCCGGCCTGAAAACTTTTGTTGTTACCATGCCGGGTAGATTTCGTCTATTTGGAAAACCCTCAAATATTCGCGGCCAGAATCATCGGTATATTTTACCTCGATTCTATCGCCAACTCTTTCTTCAATTTTACCACGGCATAAACATTCATCGTGGTAAACAGAACATGGAAAACCATTTTCGGCCTCAGCGCGAAAACGGTTAACTCGGAGAACATTAATCACAACCATAATGATTGTGAAAACGATACCTCCGGCTACGGCAATTAATAATGTTTTGAGTATCATAGCTGATTATTTATTATGCCTGGGACGGCTGTTATTTCATGATCAGGATAGAGGATTCCACCGGGTTTGAATTTAAGTTCTTCTGACATTTTACGGACCTTGTCGATCAGCTCGTGGGATTCATCAATTAATTCAATCATCTTCTCCTCCTTTTCCTGCTGATCGAAGAGATCAGCCTGTTGTTTTTCTGTATCCATATTTCAGTTTGAGCCCCATCCGGGGGGAAATGCCGGCTGTCTGACGGGCGGCATTTCCACAGTTTGGGAAAACTTTGTAGCGGATGAGAGAATCGAACTCTCCCCTGCGGCTTATGAGACCGCTGACTTAACCATTTGTCCTATCCGCTTTCTTTCATAACAGAAATACTAAAACTACCGTCGCTCCCATTAATGCGCCTAAAGCAAGAAGTAAAATAGTTTCAATGATTGTGAAAAAATTCAATTGTTTTAAGGGATCTTTTGTTTTCATATATCAATTTTTTAAACAGATTATTCCTTTGCCCGAAAACGGGCAATTATTTGTGTGCTTATGAGGGCACTCAACCGATTCAAAGTTGAGTGCCTGGTCTGAAATGTCCCATTTCCGATCTAAAACAGTCCAATTGCAATGAATGAACTGCTTTAGGATATCCTTCTTCCCGGTATGGATGTAACGGCTCATGTGAAGTAATGCCTCGTGAGCCTTGGGGCTCAAATCAATCATACTTTTGAAGATCGTTTCTATTTCCTCGGGCGTAAGATTTTCAAAATCTTCCCAGCCAGGACGGTCGCCAAGCTTGAAATAGATTTTCTTCTGAAAGAACCCAGAATGGTCGAAATAGAATTCGATTTTCATATTAATCAGTATATAAATCCTCAATCTCTTTTTTCAGGTGGGCTGAAATTACATTTAAGCTTTTCAGATGGCAGAGCCATGGATCATTATCATTGATCCATCTTTCGATTGTCGACACAGATCTCTCCCAAGTATCCTCGAGGCCTCTTTTGGCCTCTTTGTTTTCCTTTAATTCTGATAAAATGTTGTCTTTTAGCTGCATAAATTATTTGGTATTTACTTTGTTGATTGCATTATTGAATTTATATTTACAATGCAAATATAAACTAATATTTATACGCAAATCAAGTTTAGTTTGAATTAAATTCAACTTTAGATGTAATAAATAATTATTCTAAATAATTCTGCATGAACTACAATAAGTTACAAACCTTGATTGATAAAAAAAATGTGATGCGAAAATCCATCGCAGAGAAACTTAAAGTGAGTGGCCAGGGTTGGGATAACATGATGAAGAATCACACACTGACAGTAAAAAGGCTGGAAATGTTATCGGAATTGCTTGGCGTAAGCCCAGGATATTTCTTTGATGATAATGAAAACATCCTGCAGGAACCAGCCCAGGAATATTTTAAATCATTAAAAAGTATGAGCGTAAACCTGCAGGAGGACCTAAAATACTTCAGGGAAAGATGTAATCAACTGGAAAGAGATCTATCGGAGCTCAGGGATAAAAATAAAAAAGCCTGTTAAAAGTCGTTCATTCAATTTATTGCCAAAAATAAAGCGCACTGGTTGCGCGCTTTACCTCTTTTTTCA
>Ga0172367_10000834_pt1 | contig 46390 bp, 35 predicted proteins | sample Lak10m_FD_114542 | JGI IMG/M metagenome (GOLD analysis project Ga0172367, IMG submission 114542) | Freshwater microbial communities from Kabuno Bay, South-Kivu, Congo - kab_022012_10m | ecosystem: Environmental > Aquatic > Freshwater > Lake | place: Democratic Republic of the Congo: South-Kivu...
CTACTGCATCCCGTCCCAGCATCACCCGAAGTCTCGGCGGTCCCACATCCCTAGTCAACCACACCAAACCATCCCGCGCACTCCACTTCGCTTCCTCAAATTGCCTCGACACCTCAACGGGCACCACCTCTCCCATCACGCGAACCGTTGTGCTCCCCTCCGCACGGCCCATCACGCGGAATCTCATTCCCAAAAACTCAGCCCCGTCCCCAAGCGAGACGCCTCCTCCTCGAACGTCATCCCAGGAAAAACACAGCACCCCCGACGCCACCCCCACCGAACCGAAATGCTCCTGGCCCACCTCTACCCCGCTTCCTCCCGTCACCCCCTCAAACTCGAGCACCGCCGGATCCCATCCCACCGTGAACTGCGCCGACGTCACCTCCGAGAATCCCCCCACGCGCAGGGGTAACCGAAACGTCTCTCCCTTCGACACGTTCGCATTCTCAAACCAAAACCGAACGTCCCCACTCGTGTCGGCCAGTCCCCCCACTTCGCGCTCGCCAACGGATCCCATCAAGGTCGGCGGAGCCCTCACAGCCGCCTCAATCGGCGGCGGGCTCGCAGGAGGTTCCGGCAACCAAGACCCGTTCACGTCACCGAGCTTGATGCCCACAAACCCTTGCCCTGCCGTGTCCACCGCCAACGCATGATAGCTCCGATGCCGCACCACTCCCCACGGGGCTTGCGCATTCGCAAACTCCGCGTCGCTCGGCACAAACGTCCACAAACCTGCCGGAAACGTCCCTGCCAACCCCAAAATCACGCGTCGAATGAGGGTGATATCCAGCGTTGTCACCGCCCCCGATCCGTTCACGTCCGCCGCCAGCAGCTTGTAAGGTGAATCCAACAACGCCAGCGCCAAGATGTGACGCCGAATGAGCGTGATATCCAGCGTCGTCACCCCTTGGCTAGGCACACCTTGGTCGCCACGCGTCGGCGTGATCGTATAAGTCCCCGACGCGCCCGTCTGAAATTGATACCGCCCATCCCCCCCCGTGGTCCACCCATCCACGTTGTCCCCACTCAACCCCAACCCCACTCCGGAAATCGCCCCTCCGCCCGCGTAATAATTCACCGCCCCCGAGATCTGCACCGGCTGCCCCGGCAACACCACAACCCCTCGGATCCAGGCTTTCGACCGCAACGCATCCTGATTATCGAAAACGTCCACATACAAACTCATGGGTGACGCCGCCAACTCGATCGCAATCGGCACCACAACGCGGTGCGCAACGGCAAACGGCAGTGTCGGAATGCCTCCAGGCCATAGGGCCGACCCATGCTGAATGCGTTCAGGAGGAATCGCCACCGTCCCCTCCCCCGTCGGCCCCCAGACCTCGCCGCCCACGTCTTGTGTCAAGAGCAGGCTGGTCACACTCCCAGCCTGGTTCTGCAAGGTGAGGGTGACCGAATCCAAGAATCGCGCGGGAACCGTCGCCTCCTCCGTCGTGAAACCCAACTCAAAGCTCAGGTAAGGATCGGAAAAAGCAGGCTTTTCCAACGTCACCGCGTAGCTCAACAACGAACCACTCCCATCCGGTGCCAACAGCGTCAGTCCATCCGCCCCGCTGACCCCGAGAGCCGTACAGAGCACACCGGCAACAGAAGCGATCCGGTGAAAAAAACCGGTACCACTCGGGCACCCCAACCAACTCCCTCGCTCGAAACGAGTGCACACAACAACCGCACTCAAAAACCGCAAGGCCTGCCCGTAGTCGAACCAGCCCGACATCAATAAGACAACACGAGAGCACGCATCATGGCAGGCTTCGCTGAGTGTTGAGAATACGGAGTCGATAGCAGATCGAACCCACTCAAGCAAGGCATTTGGCTCTAAGGCACGTCCATTTGTCGAGGTTTCCCTTCGCAGATTTTGGCATCACCTGAGCAAAAGATCATCCGTCGGTAGAAACCGCATCCCCGTCGACCCCCACGGCCTCCTAGTCGGTCCGTGTCGCCAAGCCGCATTCCGCACCGACAGGCAGACCTCAGAGCCTAGGTTCGCGGACACCCCTTCTCGCTCCAAGTCTTTAATCCATCCTCGAAGCCCGCCCTGTTGATCCATGTTCCGCTTGCCTTCCGCGTGTCATCAACGGGAAACTGGTTCCCGCTTGGCCGTCATATCTTCATACCTCACCCCATGTCACCCAACTCTCTCACGCCCTCACCCTGGATGGTGGTGCCCTTCGCGCTTCTGCTCGGCATGATCGCCCTCGGCCCGTTGCTCCTTCCCTCCTTGTGGGGGAAGCACTACCCCAAGGTCGCCGTAGGGCTCGGAGCGGTCACTTTCCTCTACTACCTCCTCGGTATCAAAGCCCACGGCCGATTGCTCGAAACCGCCCACGAATACGTCAGCTTCATCGCCCTCATCGGCTCGCTCTACACCGTCTCCGGTGGGATCCTTATCCGGGTCAAAGGCGAATCTACCCCGTTCCAAAATGTCACCTTCCTGCTCACCGGTGCCGTGCTCGCCAACGTCCTCGGCACCACCGGTGCCTCCATGCTTCTCATCCGCCCCTGGATCCGCATGAACAAGTATCGCATCACCGGTCACCACATCGTCTTCTTCATCTTCATCGTCTCCAACGTCGGCGGGTGCCTCACTCCCATCGGCGACCCGCCCCTTTTCCTTGGCTATCTCAAAGGGGTCCCGTTTTGGTGGGTCGCCGAACATTGCTGGCCCATCTGGCTTCTCGGCCTCGGTCTCCTCCTCGCCATGTTCTATGGGGTCGACCTCCTCAATTATCGCAAAGCCCCTCCCGTCATCCGCAAAACCGTCGCCGAACCGCCCGACTCCTTCCGTTTCGAAGGCCTCACCAACCTCGTCTTTCTCGCCCTCATTCTCGGTGCCGTGTTCATCGAGAAACCCACTTTCCTCCGCGAAATGATCATGACCGCTGCCGCTTTCGGTTCCTATAAAACGACCCGAAAATCCGTCCACAAAGCCAACGACTTTAACTTCCACCCCATCCAAGAGGTCGCCATCCTCTTCGTCGGCATCTTCGCTACTATGCTCCCAGCCCTCGACTGGCTCAAAGATAACGCCAGCTCCATCCTCGGCTCCCATCCCACGCCAGCCATGTTCTATTGGGGCAGCGGCATTCTCTCCAGCGTGCTCGATAACGCTCCCACCTATCTCAGCTTTCTAAGCGCGATCTTCGGCTCGTTCATCCCCCAGGACACCGTCGACGCCGTCCTGCGCCTAGTCCAATCCGGTGGCGTCGGTCTCGATCAGGCCACCGAACCCGTCAGGCAGACCTACCTCGCCCTCCAAAAATATCACGCCGCGAACCTCATCTCAAAGACCGTCAGAGCCGAAGAAATCGATGTTGCCTTCCTGATCGGGAACATACGGTTCAACACCTTCCTCGTCGCGATCAGCATCGGCTCCGTGTTTTTCGGGGCCAATACCTACATCGGTAACGGCCCCAATTTCATGGTCAAAGCCATCGCCGATCAGAACAAAGTCCACACCCCAACTTTCCTTGGCTATATCTTCAAATACACACTCCCCATCATGACCCCTATGCTCGTCGTGGTCTGGTGGTTCTTTTTCAGGTGAGCCCCCGCCGACGCCAAGTGCGCCAACGCCACGCTCCAACTCCAGCCCCCCCTCCCTAGGTCAAATCACTGACGTCTGCAATTCCCTCACCCCTCACGGCGGCCACGGAGCGCCATCCTTGATCGGGGCCGAGGTCCGCACCTGGATCCACGGCACATCGTTCGGTCCCTTTGGATTCGCCACAAACTTCTTCGCCAAGGTATCCGGATCTTTCCACTTCCGAATCTCTGCATGGCCGTCCGCAAACGAAAAACCACACGCCCCGTTATGATAGTTCGCCGGCATGTTGCCCCAAACCTGCTTCCGATTCACAAAAACCAGAAAATACCCGTCATCGATCCCGTCGGGATGTTCATCCAAAAACACAAACGCCTGCGAAGGGGAGGGGTTGATGATCTCCGAGTATTTCTTATACGTGTAGTGCGTGTTCTTAATTTCCGCCGTATACCAACTGTCCCCGTTCATGTTTCCATTCATCGAGATGCTCCGCACCCGAGGATGGATCTTGTTACCGATCTTCACCGTGCTCTTGTCCGCCGGACACTTATAAATGTCCAAGGATTGGTTGTAATTCCAAAGCAACCCCCGAGGCGCTTTGATCAGATTCACGTTCGTCGCGTCCTGCGCCGTCATCAACCACCCCTCAATCCACCCCACCTGCCCCCCTGTCCCGTTCGGAACCAACTTCTCCGTGTGGTCGTCCGCATACATATACCAGGCCAACCCCAGCTGCTTGTTGTTGTTCAAACAAGCAATGCCCTGCGCTTTGGTCTTCGATTTCGACAACGCCGGCAAAAGCATCCCCGCCAAAATCGCAATGATCGCGATCACCACGAGCAACTCAATTAAGGTAAAACCTCTCGACCAATTCCCAAACCGGGGCGTGGAGCCAAGCCGACATCGCACAGTCGTGTTCATGAAATCAAAATATGGGGTGGATGGTCCGAGAATACCCCGCAACACCCCCAAAGCAAGCCCGAGAATCCACCCGCGAGACACCAAGCCCTCCCAAAGATTCTCGCGCTGAGACGCGGAGGTGCGGTGTAAGAAAAAAACATCCTTCCCTCTCTGCGATCTCAGCGGCTCTGCGCGAGAAAAACTCCCCCCTCTGCGCCTCTCACCCTCCCGCCCTCTGCGTTAAAAATCCCCCCCGCCTCGGCTCACACAAACCACGTCACCACCAACACCACATAACACGCCGCCAACACGTCATCCATCGTCACCCCCCAACCCCCAGGCAATGCCTGAATCCCTCGCACAGGCCACGGTTTCCAAATATCAAACAACCGAAATAACCCAAACACCCCCACCAACACCGGCCACCGACCGCGCGCAAACACCTGCTCCACCCCCGGAAATTGCCCCGTCCTCGCCTGCTCTAAGAAAAGCCACCCGACACAGCACAAAGGAATCGCCACGATCTCGTCCAACACCACCGATCCCGGGTCCGTCTCCCCCATCAACTCCTCCGCCTTACCACACGCCCAAACTGAAACCGCCACACTCAACAACCAGCCCACCACAAAAAACCAAGCCGATCTCGGCGCCACCAAACCCGCCAACAACCCGAACCCCAACACCGACCCAAAGGTCCCCGGCGCAAAAGGCACACGCCCAACCCCAAATCCCTGCGCCAGAATCAGCACCCCGCGTCTCACAGGCTCCTCACACGTCCTCCACATACAGCGCCCGATTGCGCCACAAATACAAATACCCCGACATCAACGTCAGCAGCACCGCAACCCACTTCGCCAACTCAGCAAACCCCTTCACCCACGGCACGCCCATGATCTTAAATCCAAAGATCGCCGGCCCCACCGGCGGCCATTGCTCATAGCTCACCAACACCAACATCGCGATGATCGCCGTAATCTGCGAAATCGTCTTGTGCTTGCCATAACGCTCCGCCGCCAACACCAGATTCTTCGACGCCGCCAAAAGCCTCAACCCCGTGATCGCCAACTCGCGGGCCACAACAATCACCACCATCCACGCCGGCATGAAATCCCTCCCCACAAACGCGATGAACGCCGAGCAAATCAGGATCTTATCCGCCAACGGATCCATCAAAATCCCAAAGTTCGTGATCAACCCATCCCGACGCGCAATTTTTCCGTCAAAGTAGTCCGTCAAACTCGCCGCAATAAACACCACCAACGCCACCGAATCATGGTAGGGAAAGGGAGCAAGCAACGCCCCGAGGAAAACCACGGTCAGCGCAAATCGTCCCAACGTAAGCTGGTTCGGTACGTTCATCGCCTCATCTCTCGAATCCCCAACAGGGCTTCATTCCACCGGATCAGCATGCTCGATCAAGCCATCAGATCGGCTCCGCGATCAAGTCATAATCCGTGTGTGCCACGATCCGCACACGTCCAAATTCTCCCACCGGCAGCCGCCCCTTCACATACACCCGACCATCAATGTCCGGCGCGTCCCCCTCGCTTCGCGCCACCGAATACTTCCCCTTAAGCCGCTTCAGATCACCCGATTCCTCCCGGATATGACCGTGCTCCCATGAACTAATTCGCGCCTTGCGCAACTCCGCCGCCGAAGCTTCTCCTTCGACCACCACCCGTAACTCCCGCCCGACCATTCCCGCCGAAATCTCACGCGCCACCTTCAACTGCTCCGCCATCGCCCGATCCCGTCGCTCATTCTTGACCTCGTCCGGCACCTGCTTGCCCATGCTCGCCGCCCGCGTCCCTTCCTCATGCGAATACGTGAACACCCCCAACCGCTCAAACCGTGTCTCCCGTATGAATTGCAGCAACGCCTCAAAGCACGCCTCCGTCTCCCCAGGAAACCCCACAATAAACGTCGTCCGCAACGTAATGCCGGGAACCCCTTTCCTCAGCCGCCGAATCAAATCCACGATATACTCGCTGGTCGTCTCCCGCCGCATCCGCTCCAGCATCGTCTCATGGATGTGCTGCAACGGCATGTCCACATACCGCGCCACCTTCCGACTCGCCCCGATGGTCTCAATGAGCTCGTCCGTCCAATGGGCCGGATGGGTATAAAGCAGCCGCGTCCAAAAGTCTCCCGGCACCGTGTCCAGCTCCCGCAGCAGCGTGCACAGCGTCGTCGCGTTCGCCGGTAGCGATTTCGCCGCCGCCGTAAACTTCTCCGGCGACGAGATCGCCCGACTATGCCCCGCTCGTAAATCTAACCCGTAATACGTCGAGTCCTGCGAGATCAAGTTGATCTCTTTCACCCCGTCCAACACCAACGCCCGAACCTCCGATACCACATCGCTCTGAACCCGCGATCGATGCGACCCGCGCATTCTCGGAATAATGCAGAACGAGCAGGGATGATTGCAGCCCTCCGCAATCTTCACATAAGCAAAGTGCTTCGGCGTCAGTCGAAATCGCGGGGTCTCAAAGTCCGGAATGAAGTTGGGCCTCTGGTTCACGTCCACCAAAGGTCCCGTCGACGGCACCACCACCTGCTTGGTTCGCCCAAAAGCCTCCGTCCCCCTCAAGTTCGCGCCCGTGTCATGCTCCGATTCATGCGAGTGCCCCTCTCGCCCGCCCTTCGATTTCGCATCCTCCACCTCCGAAAGCTCCGCAACCACCTTCTTCCGCGACCGCTTGGGCGGCGGTGAAGCTTGTTTCAGGCCGCGACGAATCATCGCCTCCCGCACGATCTCCCCAACCTGCGCCACCTGGTCAATCCCCATGAACGCGTCCACTTCCGGCAACAGCTTTGGCAGCTCCTCTCGAAATCGTTGCGGCAAACATCCCGACACCACCAATCCCTGCGCCGGGTTCCGTTCGTCTCTCAACGCCGACGCCTCCAAAATCGCGTCCACACTCTCCTCCTGAGCCGCGTCAATAAAGCTACACGTGTTCACGATCACCACGTCTGCCCCAGCCGCATCGTTGGTGATCTCCACCCCCTCCTTCAACAGAGAGCCCAACATAATCTCTGCATCCACCAGGTTCTTCGCACACCCCAAGGACATCAGCCCAACACGCAGCGGTCGTTTTTTTTCGGAAGCCGTTTTCACAGGGCGCACACCCTAGGCCATGCGCTTTACCTTGGGAAGGAAATCAATCATTGATCCCAGGCCTTCATTCAGGGAGGCTAACCCGCGTTCTGAGCTCAACTATGCCTCCGGTCTCCGACATCCTTCGCGCTGCACGCGAAGCCCAAAAACTCACCATCCATCAGGTGGCCGATGCCACCAAGATCAAGACCGACCACGTCCGCGCCCTCGAACAAGGGGCCTACGAGGTGTTCTCCGCCCCCGTCTTCGTCCGCGGCTTCGTCCGCACCTACGCCCGATTCCTCAAGCTCGACGCCGAAAAAACCGTCCGCGATCTCGAACAAGAGCTCGGCCTCGAAGGCGTTCTCAAATCATCCCGCGAAGCTATCGGCCAAAAGCTCGGCCCCATCGACTACCTCATGTTCTACCTCTCGCAGGTGAAATGGACAGTCGTCGGCCCCCTCATCCTGCTCGGCCTCATTCTCGTCGGCGCCATCTTCGGAACCCGCGCCTGGATGAACCAACGCGCCCGAGATCCTCTCGCAGGCCTCCCTCCCGGAGTCCACCAGCCTTCCGCAACCAAACACGCCGAAATCCTGCCTCTCCCGCCCCTCAAGAAATAGGGTTCACAGGATTGTCACCAGATCGCGAGGCCTCCCTCAACTTCTTCGGTCATGCTCCACTTCCATGGAGCATCAAAACAGCCTCGTCCAGCCACGCCATAAGGGTTTCACCCTGATCGAACTGCTTGTCGTCATTGCGATCATCGCAATTCTCGCCGGTATGCTGCTCCCTGCTCTGTCCAAGGCCAAATCCAAAGCCCAAAATATCAAGTGTCTCAGTAATCTCAAACAGCTCGGCCTCTCCTGGGTCAGTTATCACCTCGATAACAATGATGCCCTCCCGCCCAATAACGGCAACCGCCCCGAAGGGTTCAGCCCCGTCACTCAGACCCACTACCCACTTTCCTGGGCGGTCGGCTGGCTCGAGCGAACGCCCGTAGGCGATAACACCAACCAGCTCTTCCTCCAGCGGAGCCACCTCTGGCCCTATCATCAATCCGCCGGCGTCTGGCGCTGCCCGGGGGATCGGTCCACTTCCAAACATGGAGGTGTCGACTACCCACGCGTGCGCTCCATGTCCATGAACAACTGGCTCGCCAGCGATGTCCGTGGCCCCTGGAACGGCCAAAATTTCACTCTCTTCCGACGCGCTTCCGAACTGAATAACCCAGGCCCCTCAAAGACCTGGGTCATGATCGACGAACGCGAAGACAGCATCAACGACAGCTTCTTTGTCGTCGACATGCAGGGTTATCCCGCCAAACAGAACCTCAATATCCTCATCGATGTCCCCGCCAGTTATCACAACGGTTCCGGAGCCCTCAACTTCGCCGATGGCCACGCCGAAATCCATCGCTGGACCGACCCCCGCTCCAAACCTCCCGTCACCACGGGTTCCATCGCCCAGCATATCTCCGCCCCCGGCAGCCTCGACGTCCTCTGGCTCCAAGAACGTTCAACCTCCCCCAGGTAGGGACATCCCGCCGGGATGTCCCCGCACTCAGCTAGGTAGGGGCATCCCGCTGGGATGTCCCCGTCCGGCGCCAGCCGGACGCTCCGGAGCCTAGAGTCTCCCGGCCTCACCCCGAAGCCACCGTGCTCCATGACTCGACGCCGCCCCCGGTCCGACCTTCCTCACCGCACAGGGACGGCGCAGCGCGCCGACCCTACCCTGCCGAACACCTCACCCCGAAGCCACCGTGTTCCTGACTATTCCTTGATCGTCACCGACCGATTATCCCGCCGACCCAAAAGCTCCCGCACACGGTCCTCCATCACCTTCCCATCCGGAAGCAGCAGCACGCTCGGCCCCACTCGATCCACTGTCGCGCGTGGCCATCGCGCCAGCGCTCGTTCTACGTCCAACTTCCGCACATCGGCAGTCGCCAGAAAATCCGTTTCAAATCCCCCATAGCCTTTCACACTCCGGATCCGTTCCCCAGCGATATGGCGGACCACGGGATAGGGATCGTCTAATAAACGCGCCAGAAACGGGGCTTGCCAACCCGACCCAGAGGCCTTCAGCGCCGGCTCCCACCCCGCATGCCAGGCCACCACCGCACGCTGCGCCGCATCCCCGCGTAAGATCCAAACGAGAAACGCCGAGACATCCCCATCCTTTGACGACTCCGATGGTTCTGCCACCCCTCGACGCTTCGCCAACTCGCGCCCCGCCCAATCCAAGCTCTTGTCCAAGTGACACAGGTTGCAGGCATTCGGAACCCCGTGCCGCACGCTGCTCTCATAGCTCGGTGACCCAATCTGATGCGAGCGTATCGCTTTGAACAAAGCATACGCCGTATAGGGCATGTGGCAGTTCAAGCAATTGCTTCCCTCCGACCCCACCGCGTGCCGCGTATGCTCTGTGATTCGCGACGTATACTTCGGTTCCGTGTGGCATTTCACACACGCCGAAGGACCGTCCATCCCCGGCTTGAGTTGATCGTTCGGATCGCTCGAATGCATCGAGTGACAGCTCAAACAGCTCATCTCTCCCCGACTGTAACATCCGCTCGCCAATAAACCGGTGTACTCGCGTCCCCCAGCCAAAATCGTCCCATCCGGCCACCACAGCTCTCGGAAAAAGGCCTGGTTCCGTTGATAGTCCGCACGCTCGGCCGCCGTTGCCCCGGCGCGCGGTGGCTGCGGGTAAAACCGGGTCTTTAGCAACTCCTCCCCAGGATGAAACAAAGGCCCGTTCTTCGCATACGCCATCCCATACGACTCTCGAATCACATAGACCCCATGGCATTGACCACACACCTCGGTGGATTTCTTCGATCCCAACGCCGACGGGTTGACGATTCCTAAACCCGAACCTGAGCCTCCACTCTTCTCCTGAGTCTGATTCTGACCCTGACCGCCATCCACACGCTTCGGACGATCTCGCATTCGCCGCCCGTGCGCTTCCCCCGGGCCATGACACGCCTCACACGAAATACCTAGCTCTCCCACCTGCGTCTCCAACTGCCCTGTCGCCTCGTTTAACCCCGGATTCCCCCCCGTGCTGTGGCATCGGATACAATGATGATTCCACTGCGTCACCAAAGGCTCCCGATCCTCCGGCCCCCGCATGAACGCGGCCTCCCGCGGAATCCAGCGTTTCTCCGAGATCAGGTACACCAACGGCACCGTCTGCATCAAACCCGGGTGCCTCGGACTCTCCACCCAATAGGTCTGATAATGGTGCGACCCCGTCGTCATCACGACCGGTAATCTCACACGTTTCACTCGATCCAACGGAACCTTCCGCCCTCCTTGGACGATATACATCATCGCGTCCGGATCCGGCATCTCCACCATATACCGATCCCCCTCCCGATACACCCGATACTCCAATCCGCTCACTTGCACTCGTGTCCCATCAAATAGCCCCTTCACTACCTCACCACGCGCCGGAGCCGTCATCGTCCGATGATACGTTCGATACCAACTCTCGTGCTCCTTCCCGTGACACGTGCGACACGCCTCGGATCCGACATACCCATCCCCCCGCGGCCGGGGCAAGGCTTCGTCTAAGCCACGCTCTCCATGCCGCCGTGGAGTCTCCACCCTCGGCGTTTCACCGCCCGATCCCTTCACCCCTTGCGCCTCCACAAAGACACCCCATCCCAAGACCATCAAGAGCAGCAAAATCGTTCTCATCGTGACCTCACCCTACTTCCGCCCGCGACCCGTCATCTGCACCCGCTGAAGGCCGTGTGTCCCCACACGGCGTGGCCGCTCCACCACACTCCCCGGGTCAAAGAAAACGGAGGCCGAGCTTGCGCCCGGCCTCCGAACCCTTCTAACCCTAACCCCATCGCGCTACTTTACTTCGCGATGAAGAACTGTCGACCCGCTGTCGGCTGCGCTCGGTAAGGCGAGCTCGCCCCAGCGACTGGCACGTAAGGTCCAGCAGCCTCGTTCGCTGAGCTCAGTGTGCCCGTGTAATGGATCACCACCGCGCCCGATTGAAGAGCCACCGACGCGATACGTCCCGCAGGTTGCGCATTCGGATCAGGAAGTGTTGGCTCCGAAACCGTCCGCACACGATAGGCCTTCAAGGCTCCCGCTTGTGTCCCGTTCACCAACGCCCGACTTCCATCGGCGTTCATCGTGAACCACTCCACGCTCGCTCCTCCCGTGCCTTCAAACCACAGCAATCGGAACAGGACCACACCCGGCTGCTGCGCCGTGAAGTAGAACGTCGTGTCCGCAGAACCACGTCCGCCGTCGAACTTGCCCAACACCAGATACTCCGGATTGCTCGCGTTGCCGACGCTCACCTGGAAGCCGTCGTCGCTGTTCACAACCATCGAATACAGGCCCGCTTGGGGAAGCTCCACATAAGCCAAGGCTTCGCCCGCAATGTTATCCACACCACCGTTCACTCCAGGAATGCCAGGAATGTTCGAATCCGGTACTCCCAAGGCCAACGTTTCCGCCGATGCCTTGAAGTTGCCCGCGTCCACACCCGACTGCTCGAAGTTCACGAAGTCGATCGCGAAGATGCCACCCGCTCCTTGACCCGCCGTGTCATGCTCGCTCGCGCCAGATTGCCCTGCCAATTGCGCGTTCGCCGCCGCAATGGTCGTGGCGCGTCCAGTCGGGAGTTGATGGGTCTTCCACTTCATCCCCGCCTCGCGGCCCGTACCCAGCGCCGTCGCCAGAGCCCCTGGGATCGTTGAGTAAGCCGGTGCCACCACTTCCAAGGTCTCAGAAACCTCTTTGCCAGCTCCGGTGGTGAAAATCACTTGCAGAGCATGGATCGACCCCGAGGCAAACAGGGCCCCGTTAGGCAGAGTGTAACGAGCCGAAACCGTCGCGTCCGTCCGTGTCACGCCACTTGCCGTAACCGGCGTTCCATCCAAAACGAAACGAATCCCACGGGCTTCAGCAACCGTCAACCAAGCCGGCTCCGTGATGGTTGCCGTGATCGTCGTGGGCGTGGCCGAGGCGACCGAATAACCCGGTGCCGTAAACCGCCCCATGTCTTCCACTTGTCGACCTTCGTTGTTGGTGAACTTCACCTTCACGGTGTGCGTCGAACCCGGCGCGAAGACCTCAGGCGACTGATTGTAGTTGATCACCACGCGATCGTTCTCGCGGACCGCTGCGCTCGCCACAACCACTTTGCCGTCAAGTTCAACCGTGATGGGCTTGCTCAAATCCACCGTCTTGCCAGCGATCTCCCCGATCTTAATCGAGAAGCTCACACCATCAGCGATCACACCCGTCACCAAAGGAGGCACACCGACCGCGATGTTGTCCACCGCCCACCACCAGTCGTTCGCAGCATCGACCATCCCAAACTTCACCGACAGCTTCGTCACGCCCGCCGGATTGCCCAACGGCAACAACACCTGCTCGTTGATGAAGTCCCCATCCTTCTTGAACGTCGGACTCTCGGGATCCGAATCCCACTTCAACACCTCCACAAAAGGCTGGCCATTATACGACACCAAGACCTTGCCAGTCTGGTTGTTCAATCGACGTCCCGTTTCGTCCACGGGAAAATTCGGAAGTCCATCGTCTGAAAACTCCGGCCTCCACGAAGAGTCAAACGCCAGCACCAAGCTGTTCGCGGCAACGTTCGGAGCCGTAATCACAGGGGTCGTGATGTAGGTGTTCAACAACCCAGAAACGTGCGCCGCGTCGTCCCATTCATCTGGATCCGCAATCATCACCGTGCCCGTGCCAAACGTCCACTCCGACCGACGCTGCCCACCGGCCGTCGCAACCCACCAGTCCTTATTCGCAAACCCCCAGCCCGCCCACTCGGTCACACCATCCACCGCGCGATCCCACACGCCAGGAACACCACTATCGTCGGCCAACCATCCGGCCGGTGCCGTCTTTGTCCATACTTTCGTGCCGGCACGCCCTTCATCCACGTTCGGCCCCAGGATCAAACCCTCGAAGCCTTCAAAGAACAGTGTCTGGGCCGTCGTCGTTGTCCCAGTCCCGCCGGTGCCCGTACCCGGATCCGTGATCACGGGCTCAGCCACCGTCCGGTTGCGGAACGCTTTCAGCGCCCCCGTCTGTGTGCCATTCACCAAGGCACGACTTCCGTCAGCGTTCACCGTGAACCATTCCACGCTCGCCCCGCCCGTGCCTTCAAACCACAACAAACGGAACTGCACCACACCAGGCTGCTGCGCCGTGAAGTAAAATGTCGTGTCCGAAGCCCCACGACCTCCATCAAACTCGCCCAATACCAAATACTCAGGGTTGCTCGCATTCCCAACACTCACGCGGAAGCCGTCGTCGCTGTTCACCACCATCGAATACAACCCAGCCTTCGGTAGCTCCACATACGCCAACGCCTCCCCAGCGATGTTGTCCACACCACCGTTAATCCCAGGAATTCCAGGAATGTTCGTGTCCGGCACTCCCAAGGCCAAGGTCTCCGCCGATGCCTTGAAGTTCCCAGCGTCCACACCGGATTGCTCGAAGTTCACGAACTCAATCGGAAACACGCCGCTCGTGTCCTGCCCAGCCGTGTCGTGTTCGCTCGCACCCAGTTGTCCTTTCAATTGCGCGTTCGCGCCAGCGACCGTCGTCGCTCGTCCCGAGGGCAATTGATGCGTCTTCCACTTCATTCCCGCGTCCCGACCCGTACCCACAGCAGTAGCCAAGCTCGATGGAATCGTCGCATATTTCGGCGCCGTGAATTCCACCGTCTCCACCACTTCCTTGCCTGCGGCCGTCGTGAACGTCACCTGCAACGTGTGCCCAGATCCAGAGGCGAAGAGCGCACCATTCGGCAACGTGTACGTTACGTTCACTTTCGTGTCCGCACGCGTCACCGTCCCCGTCGCAACCACAGCGCCATCCAATGCCAACTTGATGCCTCGCGCCTCCGCAACCTGCAGCCAAGCCGATTCCGTGATCGTCGCCGTCACCGTCGTCGGTGTCGCCGCCGCCACAGAATACCCAGGCGCTGTGAATCGTGTGGTCTCCACCAACTGCCGACCATCCGCGCTCGTGAACTTCACCTTCACTTCATGCACCGAACCCGGAGCGAAGACCTCAGGCGATTGGCTGTAACTCACCGTTACTCGATCCGCTTCCCGGGAAACCGTCGCGTTCGAAACAGCCTTCCCATCCAACTCCACCGTCACAGGCTTGCTCAAGTCCACCGTCTTGCCCGGAATCTCAGCGATCTTCAAACTGAAGCTCACCCCGTCCGCACTCACGCCCGTCAAGAAGGGCGGAATTCCCAATGCGATGTTGTCTACCGCCCACCACCAGTCATTCGCAGCATCGACCATCCCAAATTTCACCGACATCTTGGTCACGCCCGCCGGATTGCCCAACGGCAACAACACCTGCTCGTTGATGAAGTCCCCGTCCTTCTTAAACGTCGGACTCTCAGGATCCGAGTCCCACTTCAACACTTCCACAAAAGGCTGGCCATTATACGACACCAAAACCTTGCCAGTCTGGTTGTTCAATCGACGTCCCGTTTCGTCCACGGGAAAATTCGGAAGTCCATCGTCCGAAAACTCAGGCCTCCACGAAGAATCAAACGCCAACACGAGGCTGTTTGCCGCCACATTCGGTGCCGCAATTACAGGGGTCGTGATGAACGTGTTGAACAATCCTGGAACGTGCGCCGCGTCATCCCATTCGTCCGGATCCGCAATCATCACCGTGCCCGTTCCAAAGGTCCATTCCGACCGACGCTGCCCACCGGCCGTGGTCACCCACCAGTTCTTGTCCGCAAATCCCCATCCCGCCCACTCCGTCACCCCGTCCACACTCGGATCCCAAACCCCAGGAATCCCGCTGTCGTCCGCAATCCACCCGGACGGTGCGGTCTTCGTCCAGACCTTCGTGCCCGCAACTCCTTCATCTTTCTTCGGCCCCAACTTCAACCCCTCAAACCCTTCAAAAAACAGGCTCTGCGCCTGTGCGATGCTCGATACGCCTAGCAGGAGGGTTCCCCCCGCAAGTGCGGTCGACAGACCCCGCGATATTGTTTTTCGTCGCTGTTGTTTCATGTATTCAGATGCAGATGGTTCTCGTCTCTCAGTTCACCAACGCCCTTCGGCGAGACCCATTCATGAACAACCTCCGTGGTAATCCAGGGGCACGAAGGTTACATCTTCACGTCATGAAAACTCCACGACGCAACAATCAACGATCCTCCTCATCTTCGTCACCTCCGCTCAACACAAACGCCGCACGACGGGGCGCCGGCATCGGCGAATCACTTCCCCGCACCGATCGCCAGACCACCTCGTTCAACAAGAGATCGTCCGCCGCATCCTCCTTCGCAAAATCCATGCCCGCCGACGCCTCCGCACCCCACGCCTCGGAACCATTCCGTTCACTGAGGTCTACTTTCGGAATCTCCGCTCGATACGGACGCGTATCAGGGTTCGGCTGGAAGGATCCAAACATCGGCGCCGCCGCCGCATCAAATTGCGACATCGGTCGTAGCCCCAATATCAGCTCGATCGTCCGAAGCATGCTCGCCGTCGAATACATCGTCGAATCGACCGCCCCTCGTCGAGAATAAGGACTGATCGCATACGCGATCGTCCGGTGGGCATCCACATGATCCGGTCCGTTCTGTGCATCGTCCTCAACCACAAAAATGGCCGTCTGCGGCCAGAATCGGGACCTCGACACCGCCTCCACCACACGCCCAAAAGCGAGATCGTTCTCCGCCATAAACGCCCGAGGCGTCAATGCCCCAACCTTCGTCCCGGACGTGTGATCGTTCGGCAGTCGCACAATCTGCAACCGAGGCATTTCCCCCTCCTTCTCAAATCGCCCCAACTCCTTGATAAAACGATCCGCCCTCGCGAGGTCCGAATACTCCATGTCAAAGCTTCGAAACCAAGGATCAAAATGCCCCAGCAACGACGGGATCAACGTGAAACAGGGCTCGTTTGTCGTGGACCCGTTGTTCACAAACTCTCCATAGCTCCGGTAACTCACTCCCGCCTGCCGAGCTCGATCCCATAGATACCCACCAGCCGGAGCCGCAATCTTAAAGCGCCCTTCACTCGGGTAAGTGTATTTGCTGCCCTTGTTATGCCCATACCCCAACGGCCATGTCTTCTCCACAAAATCGGTCGCGTACGCCCCCACTGTCCACTCATGCCCATCGGCGCTCACTTCCCCCTCCACATAGAAGTTGTCCAAGGTCACAAACTCCCGCGCCAGTTTGTGGTGGTTCGGCGTAATCGCTTCCGGAAAGATACACAGGCTCGGATCCCCGTTGCCCCGCCCTAAATCTCCTAACACTTGATCATACGTCCGATTCTCCTTGATGATGTATATGCAATAACGAATCGGGCTGCCCCCTCCAACCTTCGCGGGGATGGGATGATCCTTGCCTCGGCCATACCTCGGCACCTCCGCCGGCCGCGGCATACACCTTAAGCATCGCTCCGTATACTCACGCATCCGTTCCTCAAACCGCTCCCCTCCGGGTAAATCCACAACCTGCACCGTCCCCTGAAAGAGCCCTCCAATGTACTCCACCACCGTCTTCGGAGCCTCGCGTCCCGGCTGTGGACCGTTCCGGTTCGCCTTCGAAATAATCCCCTTCCCGTTCGCGATCAACAGACGCTTCCCATCCCGACTCACGCGCACCGATGTCGGATACCATCCCGTCGGAATCAACCCAAGCGATCGGCTCTTGCCCACCGTCGCGATGTCAAACACCGCCACCGCATTGATGTTCGCGTTCGCAACAAACAGGAGTTTCTCGTCGGGCGACAACGCCAAACTGTTTGGGGTCGAACCCGGGGGTGAATCCGGGACCAACTCCGCAATCAGTTTCTCGATCGTCCGCCCACTCGCCGTATCAATGACGCTCACCGTGTTCCGGTTCGCGTTCGCCACAAAGAGATGCCGACCAGACTGACTCAACACCATCTCGTTCGGATGTTCCTCCGTCTGCCATCGGGCCTCTAGCGCTCCCGTTTTGAGGTTGATGATTTGAACCGCAGACTGCGCCCATAAACTCACATAAAGCCGCTCCGCCTTCTCGTCCAACACGCAGGCATAAGGATACGGCGCCGTCTCGTTGACTAACTCCAACAACGCGCGCGCACGCTTCGTGACGCTGTCATTGTCCAGGTCCCTCAACGGATCCTGCGCCGCCACCGGTGGCATCACACCCGGCGCCACCAACGCCACCTCCGAGATCACTCGCCCCTCAACAAGATCCACCTGGCTAACCGATTGGCCCAGCAGGTTCGCCACCCACAGACGCGTGCCGTCCCGACTGACCGCAAGTCCCGAGGGCACCCCTCGCTGGCGCGTCTCCCGTAACGATATCATGCGTGGGCTCGACAACAGGCCATCCCGGAACTCAAACGCGTGCACGGTCTCCAAACCCGCCCCGCTCGCATAGACACGTGTCCCGTCCGATGAAAATTCAATCCCGTAAAATGCCTCCTCCACGCGCGTGCGCGAAACCTGCTTCCCCGTCGTCACATCCAAGGTCACTATCTCGTGCGGGCCGTATCCACTATGCAGAACCGCCGCGTAACGCCCCGCTGGATGGAGTGCGATATTGACCGGGAAATCGCCCACCACAACCTGGTGCCCAACCGGATGCAAAGACCACTGGTTCGGCAACAAAACCGTCCCGTCCGATCGGGGTCCCGGAACACGCCCCCCACCCCCGCTCGGGGACTCACTGGCCTGTTCGGTTGCTGAACGACAGCCCGCGAAAAGGCATGCCATTCCAATCACTCCAATCAAAAGGTTTCTCACCCTTCCAGGTATAGGACATCAGAGGCGGTATCGTAAAGTGACGTTTGTGTATCAGACACAAGGCGCAGACCTGCTTCATATCCCGCCCCAAGCTCACCCTCCTTCACGATGCGTTTCCAAAGGCCTCGAAACCCAAACTCAAACCCCACGCCCGTCCGCACCGCCCCCATCCAAATCAATTAAGATATCCCGCGGCTCCGCCCCCTTGCTCGGTCCCACAATTCCCCGCGACTCTAACTCATCCATAATCCGCGCCGCTCGCGTGTAACCCAACCTCAACCGACGCTGCATCAAGGACACGCTCGCCTTCTGCTCGCTGCGTATGACCTCAATGCATTGCTCAATCAAATCCTCGTCCTCGTCCGATCCTTCCCCGTCCGAATCCATCGATGCCGCCGGCTTCTGCAACTGCTGGTGAATCTCCATTTCATAGCTCGGTTTCCCTTGGCCCTTGATGAAGTCCACGATCTGTTGAATCTCCTGATCCGTGATCAACACGCCCTGCGCACGGATCAGCTTCGCCGACCCCGGCGGCAGATACAACATGTCGCCCTTGCCCAAAAGTTTATCCGCCCCCATCGCATCCAGAATCGTCCGCGAATCCACCTTCGCCGCCACCTGAAACGCAATACGCGCCGGAATGTTCGCCTTAATCACACCCGTGATCACGTCCACGCTCGGCCTTTGCGTCGCCACAATGCAATGGATCCCCGCCGCTCGCGCCATTTGCGTGATGCGCGCAATCGCCATCTCCACATCCGCCGGAGCCACCAACATCAAGTCCGCCAGCTCATCGATGATCACCACGATGTAACTGAGCTTCTCCGGGATCACGATGTCGTCCTCGCGCGGCACCACGATCTCTTCGTCCAACTCCACCGCAAACCCCTCCGATCCCGCCTCAATCTTCTCCTTCTGCACCTTCAACGGAAGCTCCGGCTCCGCCTTCGGAACCGGCTTGTCCTTCGGTCGGTCGTTAAACGATTTAATATTCCGCACACCCACCTTCGCGAAGATCTGATACCGCTTCTCCATCTCGTTCACCACCCAGCGCAACGCCAAGATCACTTTCTTAGGATCATTCACCACCGGCACGACCAAGTGCGGCAAACCGTTATATTGCTGCAGCTCCACCACCTTCGGATCAATCATCACAAACCGCAGTTGGTCCGGTGAAAATCGCACCAGCAACGACGCAATAATCGAGTTGATGCACACCGATTTCCCCGACCCCGTGCTGCCCGCGATCAGCAAATGCGGCATCTCCGCCAGATCCGCGATAATCGGCAACCCATACACATCCTTCCCCAACGCCAACGGAATCCGAGCCTTGCTGTTGTTCCATTCGTCCGATTCCAACAAGTCACGCATGATGACTTTGGTCTTCACCAGGTTCGGAACCTCCACTCCCACCGAGCTCTTCCCCGGCACAGGTGCCAAAATGTTAATCCGCTCCGCTTTCAACGCCGCCGCAATGTTGTTGCTCAACGCCACAATCTTCTCCAACCGCACCCCAGGTGCCGGATGCAACTCGTAACGCGTAATCGTCGGCCCCTTCGTGATGTCTCCCAACGCCACCTCAATGTCGAACTGCGCCAGCGTGCTCTGCATCAGCCGCGCATTCGACATCAACTCCTCCTTCGACTCCGTCGGCTTCAGGTTCGGCTCCGGATAGTTCAACATCTGAATCCCCGGCAGCTTGTAGTTCCCGATCACCGGCGTCGACGCCACCGTGATCGGTTTTGACTTCCGCACCGCTGCATTTCGCGCCCTCGGAAACGGCGGCGGCATCTTGAGCTTGGCCCCAACCTCCTCGTCTTCATCCGCCGCAACCACTGGCTCCACCGCCGCCTCCGACACCGACACCTCCAACGGCTTCGCCGGCTCCGGGCGCCCCAAAACCGCCGCCGTCGTGGCCGTCGGCACGTCCCGCACCGCAAACGGTGACTCATTCGACCCCGCTATGAAAACCTTCGGCTCACGCGGAACCTCACCCCCGCTAGCCGCGCCTGCCTTGCCCTTGCCCTTCGGCGCCTCCGCATCCGGCCGGGGCTGGGTGATGCTCAAGTCCCGCACCGTCGGCTCCGGAACCGGCTTCAAGTCCGCTCCCAACCCCGTCTTCGCAACCTCCTCCTCCAACCGCTTCGCTTCCTTCGCTAATTCCTTCGCCCGCTTCTCCAACACTTCCTCACGCTCCGATCCCGCAGTGGCTTTTTCCTTCTTCTCCACCTTCCCACTGCCCGCCCCACCAAACGGCGTCTCACCCATCTTCGGCATGCGCAGCTTCCGCACCCACTCGCTCACCTGAAAGTTCGTCAGAAATAACAGGCTCACCCCGTAGAGGGTCGCAAAGAGAATCGACGACCCCACCGTCCCAAAATGGCTGAATACAAATCGGTTCAATGCATACCCCGAAAACCCGCCCGCGCTTCCCGAATCCAAGATCGCTGGAATGCCCGAGAACCGAGCCGACGCCAGATCCAACACGCAGGTGCACGTGCACAAAAACACCACCAACCAAGGCCAACGTCGTCGCAGATACGCCAATGCCGAAACCCACGACGACAACCCCAAACCCAAACACAACACCGGCAACAAAAACGCTCCCCCTCCCAAGAAAAACAAAAGGCCAAACGCTAAATTCGCCCCGATCGGCCCAATCCAATTGTGGCTGAACTCGTTCGCCGGCACCTTGTTAAAGTGCAAATCGTTGCGGTCATACGAAAACAACGACACCAGCATCAAGAGGGAGCCACACAAAAGCACCAACCCCACGACGTCGTTAAAGCCGTGCTCCGAGGATCCGTCGTGTTCGTCTTTGCGTGCCATTCAGTGTTCCCATTCTCTACCGAAGTCGTACACTAGTAACCAGCACGTTTCTCGCAAGCGCAGAGTTTACCCCTCAGCCCTCTGCGTTAAAACTCCCCGCCCCTCCAACCTCCCAACTCTTTAACCACGAAATTCTCGAACCTACACGAAAAGGAACGGAACCCAGCCACGACCACCCCACCCTCCCCTTCCCCTTTCGTGAACTTTCGTGCCTTTCGTGACAGGAGACACCGGGGATCGCGAGAAACCCAAGTGGTCGTGGCTGCTCTCTTTAGCATCGGGGGCAGGTCAAACACCAAGCAGGATTTTCTTTGCGCGCCATAGCCAAACACCCCAAGCTCAGGACATGTCCGAGGCCTTGCAAAAAGCTATCGAATCGCTCGTCCAAGCCGCCCTCGCCGAAGATGTCGGCCCCGGCGACGCCACCACCCTTGCTCTCGTCCCCGAAGGCAGCGTCAGCACCGCCCTCCTCCGACCCCGCCAACCCATCGTCGCCTGCGGCTTATCCATCGCCGAAACCGTCTTCAAAACCCTCGATCCCTCCCTCACCGTCCTCTCCCACTTCAAGGATGGAGACGAGGTCGAACCCGATGCCTGCTTGCTTACCGTCCAGGGCCCCACCGCCTCCATCCTCACCGCCGAACGTACCGCTCTCAACTTCATCCAACGCCTCTCCGGCATCGCCACCACCACCCGCGACTTCGTCAGTGCCCTCCAAGGTCTCCCAACCCTCCTCCTCGACACCCGCAAAACCACCCCGGGCTGGCGATTGCTCGAAAAATACGCCGTCGCATGCGGCGGGGGTTCCAATCACCGCATCGGGCTCTACGACCAAATCCTCATCAAAGACAATCACCTCGAAGCCCTCCGTCACGCCCAACCCAACCCCATCGCCGCCGCCGTCTCCCGCGCCCGATCCCACTTCCCCCATCTACGCGTCGAGGTCGAGGCCGATACCATCGACCAAGTCGCCCAAGCCGCCCAGGCCGGAGCCGACATCATCCTCCTCGATAACATGTCTCTCGAACAGCTCCGCCAGTCCGTCGCCGTCGTCTCCGGCCACGCCAAAACCGAGGCCAGCGGCGGCGTCTCCCTCGCCACCGTCCGCGCAATCGCAGAAACCGGTGTCGACTATATCTCCGTCGGCGCTCTCACTCACTCCGCCCCCAGCGCCGATATCGGCCTCGATTTTCTCCCCACCCCCTCAGCCCCACCCGCCCCATGACGGTCGACTCCCAGATCCTCCGCGCTCTGCGATCCGTCGACGAAGACTCGGTCTCCGGTGCCGAACTCTCTCAACGTCTCGGCATCAGTCGCGCCGCAATCTGGGCTCGTATCGAAGAGCTGCGGAGCCTCGGCTACGACATCCAGGCCAGTCCTCACCGAGGCTACCAACTGCTCGATTCCCCAGACCTCCTGCACGCCGACGACCTCCTTTCCCGCCTCGACGGATCCCAAGTCATCGGCCGTGATATCCGCGTCTTCCAAAAAACCACCTCCACCAACGATATCGTCGAAAAGCTCGCACGTGACGGGGTCGCCGAAGGGGTCGTCGTCTTCGCCGAGTCTCAAACTCAGGGTCGCGGTCGCCTCGGCCGCGCGTGGGTATCCCCTCCCGGAAAGGGACTCTGGTTCTCCGTGCTTCTCAGGCCCCAAATCGCCCCCCAAGCCGTCACCCGACTCACCATCGCCGCCGCCGCCTCCCTCGCCCGTACCGTCCAATCCGTCACCGGAGTCGTCCCTCGGATCAAATGGCCCAATGACCTGCTCGTCGATGGCCGCAAGATCTCCGGCATCCTCACCGAGCTCAGCGCCGAATTGGATCACGTCAAATACGTCATCCTCGGCATCGGAATGAATATCAACCTCACCGAGTCCGATTTCCCCCCCGACCTCAAACCCATCGCGACCTCCTTGCGCGTCGCCGCCAAACGCGAACACAATCGCCCCGAGTTCGCCGCAGAACTCCTACGCCAACTCGATCGCGATTACCGCCGACTCTCCGAAGGCCATTTCCAAAAGGTCGCCGAAGAGTGGGAAGCACTCTCCGGCACTCTCGGTAGCGAAGTCGAGGTGCGCACCGGCGACCGCATCGTCCGTGGGCGTGCCGAAAGTCTCGACCCCGATGGCGCCCTCCTCGTCCGCACCCAACACGGCCGAATCGAACGTATCATCGGTGGCGACGTCTCACTCCGCCCGCCCGATACCAAGCTCTGACCCACATGCCCTCCGCCACCGCGCCACGTCGCTCGATTCCGCAGACGCTCCTGCTCGACGTCGGCAACACCCACACCCACATCGCGCTCGCCTCGCCCGAACGGATCACGCGCCATATCGATATCCCAACCGCCAACTGGAGCAATGGACAAGCCTCCACCTCCATCCAACGCTGGCTCCGCTCCTCCCACCCCTCCTCCGTCGCCTGGTGCAGTGTCGTCCCCAACGCCACCCCCCTGATCCGTCAATGGGCGCTCGATTCCTTTCAACTCCAGGGTATCGAACTCAACCATACCAACCTAGTCGGAGTCGGTGTCTCCTATCCCAAGCCCAAAACCATCGGCGCCGATCGTCTCGCCAACGCCGTCGCCGTCGCTCATCACTTCGGAGCCCCATCGCTCGTGGTCGATTTCGGTACCGCTGTCACTTTCGATGTCGTCGATCGCCACAAAAATTACGTCGGCGGCATCATCACTCCCGGTCTCTCCGCCATGACCGATTATCTCCACGAGAAAACCGCCCTCCTCCCCCGAATCCAAATCCGCGAACCCCGCCAAGTTATCGGCAAAAGCACCCGCGCCGCCATGCTCGTCGGAGCTGTCCATGGCTACCGCGGCCTCATCCGCGAGCTCATCCGTGAAATCACAGCGGAACTCAACGCCAAAACCCTGCCCGTCGTCGCCACCGGCGGCTACGCCCAACTCATGGCCGCTCGCCTTCCCGAGATCACCGCCGTCGACCCCCTCCTCACCCTCGAAGGCCTCCGCCTCGTCGCCGCCGCTGCCACACCCTCCATCCCTCCCCACCGCTAACGCCACGCTCCCACCTCCCACGATCCCCTTGCACCCCAAAGCCCCCGTTGGCATCCTGACCCGCACATGAACCGTATCGACGCGCGTTTCCATCAGCTCCGTGAATCCAAGCAAAAAGGCTTCGTCGCCTATATCGGAGCCGGTGACCCCGATCTCGATGCCACCCATGATCTCGCCCTCGCCTTCGATCAGGCAGGTGTCGACGTGCTCGAATTAGGCGTGCCCTTCAGCGACCCGCTCGCCGATGGCCTCGTGAATCAACTCGCCGCCCAACGCGGGCTCGAATCCGGCACCACTCCCCCAAAGCTGCTCGCCACTATCCTCCGCATCCGACAATCCTCCCAAATCCCCATCGTCCTCTACGTCTACTTTAATCTGCTCCACCGATACGGCCTCGATCGATTCGTGAAAGACGCCGCTGCCGCCGGTGTCGATGGCCTCCTCGTCCTTGATCTGCCCCCCGAAGAATCAGGAAACTACGAGACCATCATGTCCGCTCACGGGCTCCACCCCATCTACCTCGTCGCTCCCACCACGCCCGAAGAGCGTATCCGCCAAATCGTCCCTCGCGGCCGAGGCTTCGTCTACTACATCTCCCGCGAAGGCGTCACCGGCATGCAAGCACAAGTCGCTCAAAACATCGCCGCCCGCACCGCCCAAATTCGTGCCCACACCGACCTCCCCATCGCCGTCGGCTTCGGCATCTCAAATCCCGAACAAGCCCGCATCGTCGCTCAATTCGCCGAAGCGATCGTCGTCGGTAGTGCCATCGTGAGTCAGATCGCAAAGCTCGGTCGCTCCCCCGACCTCGTCCCCACCACCAAAGCTTTCGTCGCCAGTCTCGTCCAAGCCTCCAAATCCTAAGCACCACTTCCTCCGTCCCATCGACCGCGCTCGACGACCCCAATCGCTCTCACCCCAAAGCAACACCCCTCATGACGACTCCTCAAAAACCCTCGCCTCGCCTCGCTACCCAAGATTGCTTCGTCATCATCATGGCCGGTGGTCGCGGGGAACGGTTCTGGCCCGTCAGCCGTGAACGCACCCCAAAACAGCTCATCACCCTGCTCGGCTCCCGTTCCTTCCTCCAACAGGCCGTCGATCGCGTGCTCCCCGTCGTCCCGCCCGAAAACGTGATCGTCATCACCAATCAAGTCCAGGCCGCAGCCGTCCGCCGACAACTCCCTCAGCTGCCCAAAGGTAACGTCATCGCCGAACCTTGCGGCCGCGATACCTGCGCCGCCGTCACCCTCGGCGCAGCCCTCGTCGGTGCGCGCTCCAGAAAGGGGATCATGGCCGTCCTCCCAGCCGACCACGTCATCCCCGACGAAAAGAAGTTCCAGCTCGTGCTCAAGGACGCTTTTAAAGTCGCACACCGGGATCAGTCCATCGTCACCATCGGCATCCAACCTACCGAACCCGCCACCGGCTACGGCTATATTCACGTCGGCAACCCACTCCCAATTCCCCCCGGCTCCGCAGCCCCCAAAACCTCGTTCCATCACGTGCTCAAATTCGTCGAAAAACCGGCGCTCGAAAAAGCTCAGGCCTACCTCAAAAGTGGTGAGTATCGCTGGAACGCCGGTATGTTCATCTGGTCCGTCGAAACCGTCTCCAACGGCCTTCGCGCCCACCAACCCGAAATGTTCGCCGCCCTCGAACGATGGACCTCCGCTGCCTCCAATCCTTCCAAACTCGCCCGCGTGCTCGCCCGCGAATATCCCGAGATCAAGAAGGTCTCTATCGACTACGCACTCATGGAGCACGCCCGCAACGTCTCGGTCGCCGATGGAACCTTCGCTTGGGACGATCTCGGAGCCTGGAACGCTCTCGCCCGCCATATCAAACCCGACGACGCCGGAAATTGCGTCTCCGGCCAGTTCGTCCACGTCGACGCCGCCCGCAATATCATCTTCGACGCCCGCACCAAAAACCGAACGCCTATCACGGCCGTCGGGGTCAGCGATCTCATCGTGGTGCACACCGACGACGCCGTCCTCGTCGCAAGCAAAGCCGAATCACAGAAGATCAAGGATCTCGTCAAAAAACTCAGCTCAGACCCAAACACCCAATCGCTGGTTTAAGTTCAACCAGGACAATGCGCCTTTCGCATCCCGACCAGCAATCCCCTAGCCGAAGAGCCTGCGTCGCGGTGCTCCGGCGATTTGAGGCTCAAGGCTTCCGAAGCCGGTAGAACCTTCGCTCCTCGCTTACGGGCTCCGTCCAAGATCCACCGCCAGGCTGTGGAACCAGCGGCGTCCAAACAACCAGATCCGTGCTGATTTCAAGCTGATAGGGTTCCGACCACTCGAGCACTATCATCCCGCTCCGCGAGAGCCCCGCTCGAATCACCTCCCGGCCAATATCACCCTGCACAGGTCGACTGGTCGGATCTAATGGATCCGTGCCAAAGCGCTGCTCTGCAGCGGCATCAAACCCGTCCCCATCCTGATCGTTAGCCGGATCCACGAGGCCGAACATCCGTTCCCACGCGTCGCTGAGGCCGTTCGCGTTCGCATCCTTCGCGAGAGCCGGACCGAGTGCAGGTAACGTGTCAAACGTGTAGGTCCCAGACACAATCGGGGACCGCAGGCCTGTCGACTCCGCCACCCAGTAGGCGCTCAGAATGCCGCCCTCGGTCAAGGCAACCGGAATCCCGGCCTCGTAACGAAGCCATCCCGCTCCTCGCGGCGGGCGATAGTAAACCGCACCCCCAGGCGCAGGCGGGGTGAGTTGAACCTGGAAACTCTTCCCAGAAACAAGCGGTGGATACGCCCCAGGTTCCGGGGTGAGCACCGGCGTGCGCCGCAGAACCTGCCCAACAGGTCCGAACCCCGCCAAACTCGCACTCGCCAAAAGCTGGTTTCCGACCACGGACTCACCCACGGCACCAGGTCGAACCAATGGCTGCACTCCACCCAACCCACCAACGGCACCGGCGTCCGATTCCCCCTCACCCCGCCCAGGCAACACAGTCGTCCAATCCGATCGACTTTCTGTGGACACCAGTCGAGCCGCTTCCGTCAGAAATGGATCACGATCAAAGAGGAAGAGGTTCGGATGCTGAGCCCGCGCTCGCGAGGGAGGGACAACTCCCGACGCCACCAAGACCGGAAGTCGCCCAGGGGAAGGTTGTGCATAGCGTTTCCAGGTCCCGGTCCGACCGCCCACACCACTCAACAGGAAGAAATCAGCTCCCACCGTCACCAAGCCGGAAAAAGCTTCCGACTCGGCAATACTCAGACTCATGACCTCCTGCGCCGCGAGATCCGGGGCATCCGTGAAGCGATACAGATGGATCTCGTTCGGTCGCGCCACAAATCGAACCGCAAGAAGACAGCGTAAATCAGGAACAGCAGGGTCGGCGAACGGGATGGTGTCCAACTGGAGCACCGGTTCGGGCAGCCGATGCGATGCCGAGGAGCTAACCCCGGAAGGCACCACCACGCCAGGACGCAAAACACTGCTCGCGATACGATGGCGGTGGAGCATGCGCCGGTCGCCCTCCAAACTGAACAGCTCGCCAGGTCCCGCCGTCCATTCAACAACAACCACGCCAACTGCACTCACATCAAATCCCCCGGGCACAAATCCGCCCCGGTTCACCCGATCCACTCGAAGCCGGTCCCCACGCACCCACACCAGAACTGGAACACCACCGCCCGAGTTAATGTCAATGAACTGTGCTCCATCCAGCGGTTCGCGAAGGGGTGCAGTAAAGTGATAAGCCCCATCCTCAGAAAACGCCGCTATCCGATTCGGATCCGGCGCATCACCCAGCCGGGTCAACGCCATGAGATCCTCCATCGACGTTCCTTCCGATAGCATGGTCGAGAGTCGAACCAGCGCGTGGGCACCCACAACTGGGCTGGTCAGGGTCCTCGGGGATCCCCCGGCGAACATCAACTGAACCGCATTCCACTCTGACGACGTGGAGGCGATCTGATCCTCCGCACCGTGCCGCAGCGTCGTCAGGCCCGTGACCGGGGCGATTCCCATCCCCTGCTCAATCCAGCGCAAGTCCTCTCCATCCCGCAACCCAATCCTCGCCAACCCGCTCGCCTTATCGACGATCAAAAGATCCCTGCCATCCGAAGGAGTCTGAAACCGGCCGGTGGCTATAAACTCAAACGGTGTCCCCGTAATCCAATCACTCGGGGCTGCGTGACCCCCAGGCAAAGCCCACACGATTAGGAGAACCCATGGAACCCACGTCTTCATGCCTGCCAGTTCAGTTCGATCCATAAAATCCTGCATCGATCGTTTGCGTGATCTCCCCGTCCGAACCAAAGCACACAAGGTAGTAATGATAACGAGCTCCCTCCACCACACCCTGGGTGTCCAGCAGCCATAGGTTGAGGTGATTGACGGTCGTCCCTTTCTCGCCATCCACCGTGATGCCAAAGAACGGATCCACCAACCGTGACCCCGTCCGATCCCCCTCAATGACGGTTGGCACCCAAGCAATCGTGCGGATCAAGGGAGTGACTTGGAGCGTGTCTCCAGGTACCACAGGGAACAGGTCATTGGCCACTTGCTGACGGTAAAGCACCACCCCTTGCACCTGCGCAACGCCGTTCCCCAGCGGACGCAACACATGCGCGTTCGGGTTGTGTCGACGGAACCCAGGGCCAGAAGCCCGAGGGGCGTAGACGAAGGTTCCAGCATCGAACGCGTAATCCTCAGCTCCTTGGCTAGGGAGTTTGGCGACCCGAACCCCCACGGGACGTTGTCCTCGAAGTCGCTCAGGCCAGGCCACCGACTCCAATTCCCCCGCCTCGATCTCCGCGTAGCGCGTCACATCCGACATCGGCCGCATCGGCCAAGCCACCGCAGGCTCGGGGCTTGGTTCAACCCATTTGAATTCGTATTTGGCACTCGCAGGCCCACGCCCCTTTCCGTTCAAAATCACACCGCGCACGGCTTGCACGAAGACCTCATAGGTCGCACCCGGTTGCACTTGGAACTCCGCCGTGAAGGGCGGCGAAGTCGGGAAGCCGTCACCGAGCGGCGGGGTCACAAAGGTCGAGGTCTGCACCATTCTCTGAAAAGCCACTCGCCCACTCGCCAAACTCAAAATCGATGAATCTCCAGGCCGACCTGGATGCACTTTCGAGAGCGCCCCGGCAGCCTGATGCGTCACCACCATCTTTTGATCCTCCTCAACACTGTGATAAGCAATAACCCGCGACGCCAGCGGGGCAGTCATGCTATAAGCCGATGCCTTCTCCAAAGCGGATTGGGCCAAAGCACCGCCTTTCGCCTTGATCGTGATCAAAAATCGCTCGACCCCCTGTGGCGGACACATCCAGCTAAGGCGCATCATGGGGGCAGTCGATGAACCCTCAGCCCACGGTGGACTTAACCGCGGTTTCGGCAAAACCGGAGCCTTACGCTCGACACAAGGCTCGAGGCGCACGAGTGCCGAAGCATTACCATCCCGATCCACCGTCTGCGCATAGTAGCAGATCGTACAGTCCGTCATCGGCAAGGCCTCGTCGTCTCTCCGAATCGCGTTCACCGGATTCGATGCTTCATAGCTCGCACCCCCCTGCCCAACCAATGTGTAAGGCCCCTCATCAACGCGTCTGAAAAGGCGATACTCCGCCGTTCGTGGCGATGTGAACACGGTCACGCCAAGTTTGTTCGCTTGCCCCGTTCCAGGGTTGAACGCCAGGTCAACGCACGGCGACGGACCAAACTCGCGCACAGGAAACACCCGCGCTGAATAGCCAGCAGCAGGCGCACCGACATCCGTCGGCATCGACCAATACACCACGCCGTCCCGCACCATTCCATGCCCTCTACGAACCCAAGCCGATGCAGCCCCAGCACGCGGAGACGTTTCAACCACCACGGTCCGCTCATTGAGTGCACCTAAGCCTCCGGCGTATCCCAACCCATCCAAGGCCGCGACACCAGGAACCGATATCGGCACCTCCAAGAGCTCCTCTGAAAACAACTCCCCAGGCACGAGATCGCCATCACTCAATGTTCGAGTCTGAAACGTAAGCTCACGCCGTCCCTTAAACCCAAGGCTCGTCAGTTCAGTCTCTTTCGGGTTGCTGAGTCGACCCGTGTGGGTGGTGGACTGGCACACGGCCACCACCCGCCCGCCGCCAAGTTGGTTCGCCGGGATCTCAAAATCCGCAGCCACCCAATCGTCCTCAGCCGCATAGGCGTGTTGGCCCAGATCGGTAGTCACACCCCCGACGCGCACCGAGAGGTCCACGTAGGCGATGCCACGGTCCAGCCGTTGGCATAGAATGCGCATCCGATACAGGCCATCATCCGGGGGCAGGGCAGGATCCGGGACGGTTCGTTGCGGGGTCGAAATCACCGATGCCCGAGCACAGTTCACCTCAACCACACCCCGTGGCGGTGGCGGACCCTCGCGCTGCCGACGTGCAATCGTGACCGGCGCAGCAAAGTCCGATTTCACCAGACCGAGCGGCGACACATGAACGGCACGAACCGAATACCAAAGCGTGCTACCAAATTCGGCACCCAAAATCTCCGGCGAAGCATCCTGGTAAACCAAAGTTGCCCCATCCGACGGGTGCAACACACGCGCCGCAATCGGGACAAGTTTCGCCTTTCCATCAAGACTCTCCAGTGCTCGCAGGTCCGTCCCTCGATAAACCTCGTAATGCGTGGTGACATCGCGAGCCGTGTTCCGGTTCGCACGCCAGTAAAACTGCAACGACTGCACCCCCGACGTGCGCTTGAGGTCCGGTTCCCAGTGGTTCTCGACCCGAAGTTGCCCCGGAACGGGCGGCGGGAGGGTCCGACACACAACCCCATGCCCGGGCAACGAAGGTGGCCCGTCTCGTCCCAAGATGTCCACGGAAGTGACGAAAAAGGTGTATTCAGCTCCCTCGACGAAAGGTTCATCCACGTCCCGCCCAGCGGCGTCCTTTCGATATCGATGCCCATCGTCGGTCACAAAGTAGGTCGACTTGTCTGCCGTTGCACTCGATACGTCCGCCGCCGCCGTAGGATAAAACAACCGGGTGGCCGTGACCGACTGCTCGACCGACTTCAGAGCATGCCCGGAGATAACCCAGGAGCGCAGCTGTTCGCGGCTCGGGGCCAATCGCTCGAACCCCTGGGTTTTGGCGAACTCCTTCGTCACTCTCCAAACGTGGAACCCACCGCTGAGCGGCGATTGTCGCCTCAGATCATCGTCCTGCCCCCACCGGAGTTTAATATTCAAATCACCCTGAGGCGTGAGATCCGGAACCTGAACCGGCGGCCCCGGCGGCGGCAACACCACGGGCTGGCCTGCGGTCACTGTGAGTCGTGCCACCACCCCGCCGTCCCCAGCAGCTGTCAACTCCCGCACCTCCACGGTCACCGGTTGCCCCATCGCAACCGTCAACGGCCCCGCCCACGCCTCGCCCAGTGCCATCTTCACCACCGGATGGCCCATGGATAACATCCGAAGCGAAGACGCCGTCTCCGCGTCCTGCACGGCCCGGTTCAGCAACGCGCTCAACATTTCCGCAAGCGGAGGCTTCGCCGGGCTCGGCAATGGGTTCTGCAGGCCGTTCCTCACCGCTCCGCGAGTGCGATAGAGTTCGTAAAGCACTCGATCCAGCTCCGCTAAGTCCTCACCCAACTGCTGACCCCGAGACAGCAAGACCGACATCACCCCAACCTCCACCTCCGAGGCCACAACGCCCTGCCGAACGAAACTTCCAGGGTCGGTCGGAAGCCCATTTTTTAAGTGCACCGACAACGCTCGTCCCTTCAGCACCCTCGGGTTCTCCGGTGAAAATGCGACATAGACCCAAGAGCGCCCCGACGAATCCATCACCGTGGTCGCAGCCGACAACAGCGAATCCGGAATGGCCTGCGTCATCCCCTCGCATAGACCCACGAGTAGCAGGAGCAGCGCGAGCAACAGCTTTTTCATAGAGTTCAAAAATCAACCCCCAAACTCGCCCTCGGCGGGGCGATGGTCCACGTGAGCCCGATCGACCGACTGGCGGTGACGCAGAGTGGGCAATATCCAAATTGGACCGAAAAGGTTCCCTGACCCTGAATGACATAGGTGCCGCCGATCACGCTCTCCACCGCGCTGCTCGCCATCCCAAACAGCCCCTCATTGGCCGAAGCACCAATGAACGGCAGCTTGGGAATGTCGAGGGCTGCGGCCCCAAACACCGTCATCGTCCCCCGCGCTGTCAACGCGCACAACACCGTGCCCTCAACTCCATAGAGTTGCTTGCACCCAATAAACACTGCGTCCTTCCCCGACGGCTCACGTTTGCCAATAAATGCGAAAAATCCACTCCCAGAACCACCTTTCAACGTGAGCAAACACGTCGATGGAATCCCAAACACCTCGTTGAGCGGCATCCATCCTTCTCCATAAAAATAGACGCCGGTGATCGGCTCGCGTGTGTCAACGCGTGCCTCTTTCAACGATAAGGCAACCGTAGGGTCGACCATCCGGAGGATCTCCACCTCGCACGTTCTCCCCAAGAAAATGCCCGCCGCCGCCTCGTAAGCACCAAATCGTCCTTGCGCCCTCCCACCCACGTAAGCCCACGTGTTGGCGGCCACGCCCGCCGTCCCGAAGCCTGCCACCAACCGAAACTCATTGACCGTGATCGGTCCAACGTTCACCTCCCCTTTGAAATCAAAATAGCCATCAAACCCCACAGGCTCCCCTCCCAACAGCGCAAACTTCGCCCCCACCCCTACCACCGTCCCGGCCTTCCCAATCCAGTCGCACTCCGCATTCGCCTTCACCTCAACCACCGCCACCGTGGCGCCACGGGTTAATCGGCATCCCGCAGGGGGGGTGTCCGCGTCGTATTCTTGAATCCGCAAGTGCGCCTGCACTCGCAGCGAGTCCGGCACGTTGAACTCAAACCTCCCGTTGATGTTCAACACGCGTAGTGATTCGTCATTGATCTGCGCGTAACCCTCAATGTTCAGGGCCGCAATCTTACCCTCCCCCCCGCTCCTCGGTCCCATATCACCCACAGCCGGATTACGGCTCCCCACCAAACCCCCAATCGTCTTCGAAAGGACCCCTCGCACCACGTGGTTCACCTCGCCAAACACATCGTCCAATGCCGCACGAAAACTCTCGTTCGCGTCCTGTATGTGCTGGCGCACCAGAAACTGAAACTTCGGCACCACGTCACTCGCCATCACTCGCTCGCTGATCAAGCGTCGGATCCGATCCCGCCGCGCCAAAGGGGAAAGGTTCTCCCAGGAATCCGCCGACTTCGCGAGGGCCACATCGTTCAACGCCTGACCGGCAACGGCCCTTAGATCCCGTGCACTCTCCTGAAATATTCCACGAACTTGGCTTATCAATGCTCGATCCACCTGCTGGATCATCGCTCGAACACGCAACAAAACGTCCTCCGCCTGCGCAAGGTCAGGCGCAATCTCGGGCAACGTTTCTGACAACGCAGCTTCCAAAGCCGCCCCCCCCAATGTCTCAGCACCCGCAACCCCCGAACGTCTCAGCAACTCGCGGATAAGTCCGTTCAACAGGTCGCGTCGGCCTCTCTCGTCCGGAGTCACCAACGCAAGCGTCGCATCAATCGCACCCAGCCCAGCCCCAAGTCGCTGGCTCACCTCGTCCACCAAACCCAGCTCAGCCAACGTCGTCAGGTTCCCCTCCAAAACCCCCAGCTGAGAGATCACCGGTTCCCCAGCCAACACCGCGTTCGCCACGGGGTCCGCCGCAGCAATCAACGGCAGATCAAAACAGGCGTGAACGCGTTCCGACAGCAGCGCGTCCAACTGCCCCAACCCAACCCCAAGCTGGTTCTTCAACGCCGTTCCCGCTAACGCTTGGGTCAAGGCGTCCGCCACAGCCCCCTGAATGCCTTCGCTCACCGCCGCAACCAATCCCTGCGTGTTCAATCGGGGCAGCCCCAACTGCACCCCAAACGTGATCTCCGCCGTGCTCGGCGAGAGCGACTGCACCCGCCGCTCCACTCCCCCCAAAACCAACAAATCCGAGACCTGATTCTCCGAATGAAATCGCTTCTGAACCGCATCCCACACGAGCGGAAAATCGAAGTCCACCACCCCTAGCCAACGCTTCTGCGCACGTGGCTTATACGCCGCACTTCCCGAGTTGCGATAGTCTTTAAGCTGAATCCCCGGCGGAAAGGCCAGGTGATCAAGGTCGAACAGTTTGTCCGTGAAGTAGGTCTTCCCCCCCATCTCCCACCCCACCCCGTTCCCTTGCGCCGGATTCGATGGCCACCCTCCCATCACATAAGCCAAGCTGGTAGTCTCGCTCGCAGTCGACGAGGAACTTACATGAAACTGGACCTTCACATCCTCAAACCAGGGAACGTTGATCGTGCCAGGGAACGTCAAAAATCCATCCTCCGGCCTCTGGAAACCAACCGGCTCCGGAGTCGGTAGCGGATTGTTAAGATACGCGGCACCGACCACTGTCACCTCCCAAGGCACTCCGCCTCCCCCGGTCAACTGGAGGTTCGGCGGCAACACAAACCGACTGTCGAACTCCAATCCCGCCGACAAAGGATTCGCTTTCGTGACGAGGTTTCCACGGCTGGTAAACCCAAGTACCGCATGCATTTTTTGCGGCGTGATACTGGGGAATCCGGTCTCTACACCCACAAGAAGAAACCCGTCCTCCACTCCAGCGCACCCAGTCGCAGGCTTCGGTTGTGCAAACTCAAGGCTCAACGGCTGAATGTTCACTCCCCAGTAAGCCAATGTCTTCTTCTCGCCCTGCGTCGCCAACCGCATTCGATTGGGCTGTCCCCGGCATTTGAACGAGAGCTCCTTGAACTCGAGGTCAAAACCAGGACGTCGCGGATCCGGACAGTCCACATGAATGACGCCTCCGATCTTGGACTCCACCGCCAATCCATCGCGAAACGCAAGGCGTAACCCATCCATTCGAACCGGAAACCCATACATGCTCAGCGTGCTCGGCGTCAGCTCAACCGCTTCGTGGATCCCCGTCACTCCTCCTCGACGCACATAATACTTCGTTCGCGCTTTGAGCTGATAGTCCGCCGTGCTCACTCCCGCTAACACACTCCTCCCCGTCTTCACTCCAGCCACCCCAACACGCAGGTTTAACCCCGCATAGTCTCCTCCCCCCGCCCGATATCCCGTGCTCTCAGGGCGCTCGTAGCTCCCATCCTCTAGCACCCCACTCAACAGCATCGCCTCCGCTCGCTGCGACGCTTCAATGTCCAACAGTTCCCTACCCGCAGCCCAGGTTCCAGGGACATGAAATCGTCCTTCCGTCCATTGGCTCGTCTGGTGTGCATACGCCGCACCCCCCTCCGGCGGCACACGCCCCCCCGCAAGCTCCGTAGTCCCCCAACGCAACCGCTCCGCTCGCAGGTTCACCGACGACGTCAACCCTCCGTCTCGTGTCACGTCCCAAATCTGCTCGGTCGGTGAAAACACGAATGCCCCCGGCCCCGAACTGCCTCCGCAATCCCCATCACAGTCCCGCTGAAAGCCGATCGTACCCGTTTCGTCCGTCCGCAAATAGCTCGGCTTACTCACAACGTTCTCAACCAGCGTGAGCCGACCCGATGTCCACTTAATCTCCACCGACTGCGGAAAATGGGTTTCCATCCGCCCCGCCTCCACATCGAACTGCGCGCTAACCGAAGCCTCACCTCGTGACCCCACCCCCACCACAACCGCGGACTGGCTCTTAAGCTGGCGCATATACCCGTCGTTGCTCGGGCGTTGGGCCGCCAAACGATCAGCCAAGAACGGGGTGAGTCCGACAAGCTCCCGCTCCTGAAGCTCTCGCACCAGCACCGCATCAGCCGGATCAGCTGGATCGTCCGACGACGTCTGTGAAAATCCAAAGGTGCCCAAGTCGATATTCCATTCAATTTCGCGTGTGCGAAAACGAAGCGGTAATCGGTCCAGAAAAACGTAGAAGTACCCCCCGCCCGACGGCCTTCCAATCACCTGCTTCAAAGGTAACGAGAAATCGTCCTTCAGCCGCATCTCTCCCAGGTCCAATCCAGGCTTGTGTCTAAGCGAGTTCTGAGCCGTGGAAACCCCGAATCCAGAAGGAAACAGTACGTGGCTCGACTTCACAACCACCCCATCCGTGTCCAATACCATGGCCCCCCGAATGAACCGCACCCCCGCGACGGACACGATGTCCGATGCGGGGGTCGTAAACGCCTGCGCCCCGCCTACCACTCTTGCATCCCCAGTGACCGGGTCGTAGGTGACATCCAACTCCTCCCCATCCCCAAAACGACGCCCCGCTCCTCCCGCTGCCGCCGCCCACCCCGACTGCGCGGCAACCCCCAATCGAGTGCTGTAAGTGCCATCAAATCTCATCGAACCCGAGGGATCATTCGCGACCTCCATGAAACTGGTTTCCACCCCGCCAAACCAAAGCTTGCCGCTCAGGACCAAGAAAGGAACCGCTTCAGCGGCCCGCACGGGTTCTACCACGGGGAACGAAATCTCTCCCGAGTCCGACGCTGCCACCGTCACCTCCAGCTCCAGTTTCGCCATCGGGTCGATCACCGCACCCACCGCAGGAGCAAATTCCAAAGTCTGGATCCAAACATCCACCACGGGGTCGGGCGCCGCCACATCTGCACGGCCTACGACCGCCCGAACAACCGAAACGGTCGGGTTCTCCAAGGCCACCTCGGTTTGAGTTTCGAGATCGATCAACCGCATCTGAAAGGTTAAGGCCACCTCCACCGCGCGGCCTGCTTCAGGCTCGACGTCATGGCGACGCAAAGTCATCTCAAGCGCAGCTCGAAATCTCTGCCTTCCCTCCACCGTGCGCACGATCCGTCGCTCGGTCACCGCAATCGGCCCCGAAAAAACCTCAACATCCACCGGACCAGCGTTGACTCCATCCGCCGCCGCCAACGGCTCCATAGGTCCCGCGTATCCCAACACCCCCCCCAAGAGTAACATCGCGGCACACACCAGCGACGGGTAAGCGAATAAAGCGATCACACCCCTTAACCGCAGGATCTGGCCTCAAGAATTACAAAATATTTTAACAGCGTGAAAAAAAGGACAATGGAACCGACCCCCGCATCAGCGAACCCGCCCGAGCACTTGGCCCAAGGGAGATTTAGCATCCGGGGGCTCTATCAAGCGCGCCACCGATCGGTGTCTGGAGTAAAACGCCAAAACCTCCGGGAAATACACCACTCCCTCCGGCGGTGCCGATCCCACCCCAACCGCTCCTTCCAAATAATCACGCGCCCGATCCCGATCCCCCGGCCTCGCATACAATCCCTCAATCTCCGCTGCCGCCTTCACCCGGCCCGTCGCCAGTTCCCACCCCCCCAACCCGCTCAAGATCTTCCCCGTTTTCAACCATCCCAGGGTCCGCTGCCGCAGCACCGCTTCCATCGCGTCCAAATGGCTCTCCACCGGCCCGAGGTATTCGTCCGCTTGCACCAACTGCCAGGCATGCTCCATCGCCTGGCTCAGAATCACAGAGCTGCTCGCCGGATGCGGATACCTCCATCCGCCCACCGGATCCAGGCTCAAGGCCATGAAGTCCGCCACCGCCCGAATCACCTCCTTCAACCTCGGCTCATCCGGCACATGTCTCGCCAACGCAGGCAACCCAGCTAGGGCATATCCAATGATATACGGCTTCGCATATCCCACCTTTAACCCAGTCGCGTCCGTCTCGATAAACGGTGGGTCCGGTTCCAATGGCTTTCCTCCTTGGTCAAATAACCCGCCCGCCGACACCTTCTCGCGTAGTTCTCGAAACAGTCGCAACGCCTCCTCCAAATAAACCCGTTCCCCCGTCTTCTCATACAACCGCACAAAGTCCCGGACATCGCCCACGTTCCGGCACTCGCCCCGGTTCGCATGCACGTGTTCTCGCGCATACTCCACCTGCACCCGCAGCGCCTCCAGAAACAATGGATCCCCAGTCTCCCAATATGCATCCAAGAATGAGTCATAACCCTTCGTGCAAAAGTTCACCGCGTCGTTCGAGCGCCACATGTAATCCGTCGTCAACGGTGTCCGCCCTTGCCCGGTGACATTGTTATAGCGGGTCCCGCCCTCCCGAGAGTCTCGCCTCAACTGCGTGGCATCCCGAAACGCCGGCCACCAAATCGACAGATCCGCAAAGTTCCAGCACCAGAGCAAAGCCGTCTCTCGCAATCGACCATCTCCCGATCTCAACCCATCCTCAAAGATCGCCGCGTTATGGTTCAGTCGGTTCATTCCATGCACGCCCCCGCTCGGTGTTCCCGCGTTAAATCCCGTCACGTTCCCCCAGTCATGGCCGATGACCGCCATCGCCTTCACCGCTTCGCGATGGTAACGCAATAGATCCCGCAACGCCGACGGCATCCGCAACTCATCCAACGCACCGTCAAGCTTGCCCCCGTGACTCCGCTCAACACGATGCCCCGGTTCCAAGGTCACCCCGGGCGCCACCGCCCCAGACCGCCGCACCGCCCACTCCACACGTTGCCACGAACGGGGTTGCATCGGCACACGATCGGCCTCCACACAGCGTTCATACGCGACTTCAAACCCACCGCCACCGCCGACTCCAGGCCGCACCACGACACGGCCCACTGCCTTAAGTTTCGACTGCGGAAAGGTGAGCCGCCATCGGCCTCCGCCAAATTCAAATCCCGCAAAGTCCTTCGCACTCCCCTCCACCTGTGCCACACCGCGCCCCACTCCTCGATTCACCTCGAACTCCCGATCGCCAAGCCGTACGAACCCAGGTTCCAACCCGCTCCGCAACACCCAGCCCAAGTCCGGTGCAAAGCCATCTTTCTCCGCCAAATTCTGCACGCGCGCCACCACCACTAGCCCGCCCAACACGTCCTCCCTCACGTCAATCGTTCGCGGCCATCGCGCATCCCGAAACTCCCACCGCCGCCACCGGTAGTACAACGTGTCCTCCACCACCACAGCGTTCACTGACTTCGCATCACCCGCCACCAACGGCCCCGTCAAACTCGCCTCCATCACCATTCCGTCCCCACCTCGTACCCACACCCTCGACGCCTCGACACGAATCTCCGATCGCCCCCGGAAAACACCCGCTGCCGACTTATCCTCCGCACGTCTCCGAGCCGCGCTCTTTGCCGAAGTCGCCTCCGAACGAAACACCACAGGCGCCAGATTCTGAAAATCGTACGGGAAACTCACCAAAGCCCGACCCCGCATCCCTCCCAGCATCCGGACTCCGGCCTCGAGTCGTCGATGGCCATCGCTCAACCAGACACGCCCGCCCCCACCCGCATCCGCACTTCCCAAATCCACCCCCACCCGCACCATCTGCTCCCCCATCGCGCCCGGTGTTACTCGAAACTCAGCCGCACCCAACCCAGCCCCTGCCCACAGGCCCGCCAAAGCAAATAGCAATCGCCACATACCCTCCACCAAGCACATCACCCCAACCCCAAGTCAAGAGTCGATCACACGCCCCCCAGCACCCCCGCCTTCCTAAGCCCCGGGAGCGCCGGCACCCTTGCCGGCCTTCGGAAGGCTCAACGCCCAAACCTCACCCCGCAACCACCCCCAGCCCCCTCGCCCATCGTCATAAGCCCTGGGAGCGCCGGCACCCCTGCCGGCCTTCGGAAGGCTCAACGCCCAAACCTCACCCCGCAACCACCCCCAGCCCCCTCGCTCATCGTCCTAAGCCCTGGGAGCGCCGGCACCCTTGCCGGCCTTCGTGAGTCTATCAGCCCCACGTCACAGCAGCCGACCTTTGCAGCCCCCAAAGCCAAAAAGGCTTCATCTTCCCCTCAGAAACAGCCTTGAGTCGAAAAACATTTCAATGCATCATCCATCCCAAGCCACTATGAAACCAAATCAGCCAGGATCCTCATTTTCCCCCGTCACCCGCCGACACTTCCTCCGAAGCGGCGCCATCGCAACCGTCGGCATCGCCTCCCTCTCGCTCGCCGCTCGGGCTCAAACCAATAAGAATAGCAAACTCCGCATCTTCCAAATCGGTGTCGGCGGCATCGGCGGCCTCCAACGCGGCGGGCTCAAAGGCCATCCCCAAATCGAATGGGCCGGCTTCTGCGACGTCGACCGACGCGAAACCGATCGCATCAAACAGGAGTTCCCCAACGCCTGGACGCTCAGCGACTATCGCGAAGCCTTCGCCAACAAAGTCGCCGACTTCGATGCCGTGCTCGTCGATATCCCCGACTTCCACCATGCCACCGCCATGCTCACGGCGATGAAGCATAATAAACACATCTACGGCCAGAAACCGCTCGTCCACCAGCTCTCCGAACTGCGCATGATCCGCGATGGCCTCCGCGCTCGCCCCGGCCTCGTCACTCAAATGGGCAACCAACGCGCCTGCAATCGCGGCCGCATGGCCGCCGTCGAAATGCTGCGCTCGAACCAGCTCGGCCGACCCGTCGAAGCCTACGTCTGGACCGGCGGCATTTCCAAAGGCCACTACTTCGCCGACCCCTGGAGCCCCTACACCCCAGCCCAACCCGTTCCCGAATACCTCAACTGGGATCTCTGGCGCGGCCCTCTCACCGCCGAGCTCCCCTACAGCGATGACCTCGCACCCCGACGCTGGCGCGCCTTCTGGGAAACCGGCGGCGGCCAACTCGCGGATTGGGGTTGCCACTTGCTCGACCTCCTCTACTTCGCCTACGACCTGCCCTCCCCTGAGGCCGTCGTCACCCACACCCACAAGCCTTCCACCACTGGCCATACTTCCCACAACCAAAGCACCCTCACCTATCCCGGTGGCGGCAAGTTCGCTCGCGAAAAATTCGTCGTTCACTACAACGACGATGCACTCCTACCTTCCTTCGCCGCGCTCAACCTTCCCCCAGTCAAACCCGGCGCGAATCATACCATGGTCGTCTGCGAAGAAGGCACACTCCTGCTCCAAGCCGATGGCGCTATCACGGTGTTCCGCAAGGGTAAAGAGGTCGAGGACGAACCCCAACCCAAGGTCGCCCCACGGAACCATTGGAAAGATTGGGCCGACAACTGCCTCGGCGACAAAAAACCGCTCTGGACTCCATTCGAAATCGGTTGGCGCATCACCGAACCCGCCCTCCTCGCCGTCAAAGCCACTCGCTTCCCAGGCCAAGAGCTCCGCTGGGATTCCGTGAATTTCCGGTTTAGCAATCACGACAAGGCCAATGCCGAAGTCCTCTCGCGCACCTACCGCGATGGCTTCGCCCCACCCTCCGTCGCCGTCGCCTAAGCCGGGGCGTTCTCGGTTCGATGCTCAAACTCCTTCGTTCCGGTGATCGGAACGAAGGAGTTCACGCCGGGCGACCTCAGAACCCGAGCCGCCCTCTCAGTCTCTCAAGCCCAGGGTGGGTCGGCTTCAACCGCTTCGCTTCCTCCCAATTCAGCCTCGCCTTCTCCCGCTCTCCCTCTCGCACTTGGTGCTCCGCCAGAATGATGAGCGTGTCCGCATCCCCAGGATTGCAACGCAGCGCCGCTTCAAAGCTCTCCACCGCTTTCCCCGTTTGCCCAGCCCGCGAACGCGCCATGCCCAAATTATAATGCCCCTGCGCGAAGTCCGGTTTCAACCCAATCGCTCGATCAAAATAAACAGCTGCGTCCTCCCACCGACCACGCGCATAATAAACCATCCCCATCTGCACCAAACCGTTGACCGATCGAGGGCGAACCTTCAGATGCCGACCCAACTCCGCCTCCGCCTCCTCATACCGCTCCTGCATGAGCCGCAAACGCCCCAGCAGTAACAGCCCCTCAGGGTCCTCCGCCGCACCCTTGAAGATCGAACTTAGCGCTGCCTCCGCCTCAGCCAAGCGCCGTTGCATCAACAAGCCGTTCACCCGCTCTGCTGCGGTCTCACGCCGAATTCGCATCGACTGCACCTCGCGCACATACGGATCAGGCCAGTCATACGGCCTCGGCATCGACTGCGCCCGCGTTGCCCATCCTGTTGCGCCCTCGTGATCCCCTTGCCTAGCCTTGATCTGGCTCATCAACATCGCCGACGCCCGAGCCGTATAAGCGTTCGTCAGGCATGGCCCTAGAAGGGTCAAACTCTCCTCCTCTCGTCGTTCCATCCAACTCACCCGGGCCAATTCCAACCGTGCCATCGGATGTGTATCGTCACCCGCAAGAAGCATCTGCAACTGCTTCGTCGCCTCCGCAAACTGTCCTCGCTCCACCAACGCCTGCGCCAATCGTACACGGGGTGCATCGTTCGTCGGTGACTCCAAGGTCACCGCACGCATCAACGCCGAAACCCCGCGCTCCGGATCATCACGCAACGCGGCCAGCCCGGCCAAATGCCACCACCGCGCTTCCCCCGGGTTGAGTCGCGTCGCTCGCTCGTAACAAACTCGCGCTTCACTCTCAAACTCAGCCGCTTCAAACACCTGCCCCAACCGCCCCCATGCCGCAGCCGAAGCACTCGCAGCCACAACCTCCATCCGGGCTTGCTCGATCGCCGCTCGTTGCGCCGTATCCAGTGTGCTCATCATCGGCAAGGGCGGCGGCTCTTCCAGCCCCTTCGAAAGCTCTCCTCCCCCACACCCCATCAAAAGCATCCCGCAAAGCCCCAAACCAATCACGACCCCTCTCATCGCCCCTCCCCTCTCCGAAGCTCTTCCAAACGATCAACCCCGCTGACCCCGAACGTCTCCCGGACCCCATCCGCCCACTTCACCTCCACTGAGTCCACTGTCCCCGCTGCACCAAGCCCAAAATGTAAAACCGTATCATGGCTCGAAGCATAGCTGGTTGATGGCTGCACCAATCGCCAATACCGACGCCCACCACACACCACCACCGCCTCCGCCCCAATCGCATCCCGCCCCCCAAATCGTGGCTCAACAAGTCTGAGCTCCAACCAGTGTAATCCACCCACGACGCGACGGTTCCGGTAAATCCGCGCCGGTCCTCCCACACTTCCCGTCACAAGGTCCAGCCTCCCGTCCCGATCTAAATCTCCTACGACTAAACTCCGCCCCACCATCGCCTCACCACAAAACACAGGGTTCAATGCCGAGACATCCTCAAACTTGCCTCCACCCCCGTTGATAAAAAGCTGCGCCCGCTGTGCATATCGCCCCCACCACGGATTCACCCCAGTCATCACCGGAGTCTGACCCACCCCAGCCCGTCGAACCAACCCGTTCACCCATCCCAAATCCAAATCCCCGTCCAAATCAAAATCCGCCGACACCGCCCCAAATCCTGTCCCCCTCCATCCCTGCGCCTGCAGCCCAACCGTCGCCACCCGATCCGAATAAAACCCCGCCCGATCCTGCACAAATAACCCGTGGAATTCCTCCGCCAAATGGGTCACAAAAAGATCCGGCCGCCCATCCCCATCCAAATCGCCCCACGCCAATCCCATATTCGCCGCCGTCTTCCCCATCGCGTTAAACGCAACCCCTCGAATCATCGCCTCATCCACAAATGTGCCATCCCCTCGGTTCACCAACAGCCGGTTCGCACGCCCATCATCCGCTAAAAATATGTCCACCCAGTCGTCCCCCGTGAAATCCGCACACACAATCCCCATCGCCGCCCCTAAAATCCTCCCCAGCCCCGCTCGGCCCGTCACCTCCTCAAATCTCGGTTCCTCCCCCGCCTGCGCAGTCCGGTTCCGCCAAAGTCTCGCCGAAGTCCCAGGAAATGCCGACGGCGCACAAAAATCACGCCTCCCCTGCGCATCCAAGCATTCCTGCGTCGGATCATAGTCCAGATAATTCCCCACCACGACGTCCAACCAACCATCGCGATCGAAGTCCAAAAAACTCACCGGAACCGCCCACCGAGGGTTCACGATTCCCGATTTCTCACCCACGACTTCCTCAAAACGGCCACCGCCTCGGTTCCAGAATAGTCGCACCGCGCCATCCTCCGTAATCACAACGTCCTGCCAACCGTCATTGTTCAGATCTCCACACGCGACACTCATCCCCCGCCCCTCTACCCCCAAACCGGATCCCGCCGACACGTTTTCAAATCGCCCGTCTTCTCGCTGCCGATACAACTCATTGCGCACCCCAGACCCCACCCCTGCGTTCTGCACAAAATACAAGTCCAACCGACCATCCCGATCATAATCAAAAGCCGCCACGCCCGCGCCCACCTGATCCGGCATGTGATAGTTCGTTCCAGCAACATGGCTAAATCGCACCCCACTCTCCGCCGTCACATCGCGGAACCACTCCTCCTCCACCGACCGCTTCCCATCCACAACCCTCTGCATCGAGCCCGATCGATCGCACCCGCCCACGATCCATCCCAGCAAAAGGATCCCTAAGCTCGCAACAATCGCCTTCAGCATCCGTCTCACCGCGTACCCGCCTTCCCAAACCCGCGCCTCAAAAGCCTCAAACACTCCACCACATCTAAACCACCCCGCGCATCCCGACCCCATTGCTCGTAATGCCCACGCCAAATCGTTTCCTCCGCCACCGAAGCACGATGCGGTTTGCCATGGGGTACGTTCTGCCCCAAGAGCATCGCCAAGTATCCCTCCATCCCAAACGAGTTGGATTCATGCAGCAACTGCACCCCCGCCACCACACTGGGTCCGTTTTGCTTGTAAAAATCCACCAGAAACGTCGCATCATGGAGTTTCGTATCGTTCCGACACGCTATCCAAAACGGGGTGTCCAATCGCGTGTTGAAGGCATAGTGCACCGACAAAAAGTCCCGTATATCATCCCATGCCCGCGCGTTATATCGGTTGTAAAGCTCAACCAGTGTCGGCGTCGGCTCACATTCACTGTCCATCAAGGAGTCGGCCAACGTGCTCGCTTCCACACAGATCACCTGCAACGCCGTCGCCTCTAGGGGCTCCACAAAACCAACCGAGTTCCCTACCCCAACCACATTCCCCACCCAGTTCCGCTGCGCACGCCCCGTCCGAAATCGAACCACTCGCGGCACCGTCGATACTCTCGGGTTCTTCCTCAAAAACTCCTGCAACGCCGCCTCGTCAGTGATAAATGCCGACGAATAGACATATCCTCGGTTGATGAAGTGCTCATGCTCAATCTGCCAACACCACCCCGCGTCCATGGTCTCCGCTACGGTATACGGCAACACCGGTTCGTCCGTCCTCACCCATCCTCCAATCACCGCACGGTCACAGAACAGGGAGTCGTTATACCCCAAAAATGGCTCCCCCAAGGTCCGACCCAAAAGCTCACTGCGAAACCCCGACGCATCCACATAAAGATCCGCCGTCATCCGTTCCCCTGTCTCCGTCACCAAAGCTTTAATCCCCCCTTCTCCTCGCTCCGATGTCACCGTCGCATCCACAATCTCCACCCCGCTCTCCCGACTCACCCCTTCCAGCCAAGCCACCAGTTTCAGATTCTCGATGTGGAATGCGTGCTGATTGTGAAACAGCGGCATCCCATCCGCTCGTCGCCCGAAAACCTTGCCCTCATGCATGTAGGCCGATACCGGCCCCGCATAGGCACAACCTTCGGTGTAATAGAAACCAGCGTTGCGTGTCATCTCCGACAATCGTTGGTGAAACTCCCGCGCAAAGGTGTAATAGAAACTCTCCCTCGGCCCCCAAAGAAATCGTATGCCCAACTTCCACGTCGGCTCGGCTCGCTCGTAGAACGATTGCGGCTTGAGTCGGAGATACTCAAAAAAATGCCTCGGAAACGCCGCAGTCGTCCCCTCCCCAACCCCAATCACGCCAATCTCCGGGCTCCGTACCACCCGCACGCTGAGCGCCGGCAACTTCTTCTTCAACGTCAACGCCGTCATCAAACCTGCGCTCCCAGCCCCGAGTACAGTCACGTGTTGTATCGCCATGGTGTGTGCCCATGGATATACAGAATCTAAACCTCCCAGGGCAATCCTGATATATCCCCTCCATCCCAGCCTCCCTCACCCTCGGATCGCAGCGCAATTTCAAAATCCCCGGTAACCACCGCCCCCCTCGCCCACCGCCACAAGCCCCGGGAGCGCCGGCACCCCTGCCGGCCTTCGCAAGGCCCAAAGCCCACCGTCTTTCCCAGCCCCCGTAACCGCCGCCTCCCCTCGCCCACCGTCACAAGCCCCGGGAGCGCCGGCACCCCTGCCGGCCTTCGGAAAGCCCAATGCCCACCGTCTTTCCCAGCCCCGTAACCGCCGCCTCCCCTCGCCCACCGTCACACGCCCCGGGAGCGCCGGCACCCTTGCCGGCCTTCGCAAGGCCCAAAGCCCACCGTCTTTCCCAGCC
>Ga0172367_10000835_pt1 | contig 46386 bp, 29 predicted proteins | sample Lak10m_FD_114542 | JGI IMG/M metagenome (GOLD analysis project Ga0172367, IMG submission 114542) | Freshwater microbial communities from Kabuno Bay, South-Kivu, Congo - kab_022012_10m | ecosystem: Environmental > Aquatic > Freshwater > Lake | place: Democratic Republic of the Congo: South-Kivu...
ATTCGCATCTTCCTGCAATGCTACGTAATTCGTGTACTCATCTGAATTGCGGATTTCTTCGACCTGTTGCGGTGTGTAAGGCCGACCGGTTGATGGGTTGACAATCGCGGTTGAGTTGCTGGTAGTTGAGCTACTAGTATTGAGAGTATTAGAGTTATTGGTATTGGAAGTATTAGAGTTATTGGTATTAGAAGTATTAGAGTTACTGGTTGTTGAGTTGTTAGTGTTAGAGTTGTTTGCAGCAATTGCAGAAGGTTCTACTCCAGCTTTCTTATAACTTGCAAGTGCATCCTGTTGTTTTTTCAAAGCCTGATTTTCGAATTGCTCTGCTTCTTTTAACGCTTCGCTTTTCTGATATTGACTTGTTGCTTTCGCGGCTTCGTTGCGCTTCGCTTCTGCTTTCGACATCAGCGTAGCTGCCTCTTCCATTTGCAATGCCGCGATTTCTACAGAAGGATCTGAATTTCCTTTTGCTCCCTCACGATATGCATTCAACTCCGCGTCATTGTTGCGGTACTGTTCATTGTTGGCTGTTCCCTGACTCGCGGAAGCTTCATTCTCCTTTTCCCACGCCGCGCGTTGAGATGCAGTTGCATCAGCAAGCAATTTATTCTTCTCCGCACCTTCGGCATTTGCTGAAGCAGCAATCAAAGAATCCTGACGGGCACGATCTGCTTTGGCGGCTGACAACAAATTGTCCCGCTCCTTCAACTCCTGTTGCGCTTGGGGATCTGAGTACGTTACACCTGATTCTGTGAGAGCGTTGGAGTTACTGGTTGTTGAGTTACTGGTATTAGAGTTGTTGGTATTAGAAGTATTGGAGTTGTTGGTATTGGAAGTATTGGTGTTGTTGGTATTGTTGGTAGCAACATCGGACTGAGTTGCGGCTTCGGTAGATTTCTGTGCGAGCGCTTCCTTCTCTCCCGCTTCATTGCGCAATTGTTCAGCTTGGGTCGTCAACTCTTCTTTCTTCTTCGCGTTACGTTCTTTTGCTGCTAATGCATCCAGTTTATCTGCTTCTGCGTTGAGTGAGTCAGCCCATGAACGATACACATCTGCTTTGGCAGTTTCTCTTTCCTTCACATCCGGATTTTGAGTTGCCGCAGCAATTTGTTCCTGATACGCACGTTCAGATTTTGCCGCTGGTGAATTTGCAGCCGCAATTGCTTTCTGCTCGTTCGCTTTTTCTGTCTTCGCCTGTTGTTTCAGATCAGCAGACTGTTTCTGTTCCGCAGCAATGAGATTCTTCAGCGAATCTTTTTCCGTCTTGTCTTTCGTCGTGGCAAGCGCTTGTTTGTCAGCTACAATTTTCTCATCCAGTGCAGCAGCCCAATCGGTGTACACTTGCGCTTTTGTATTTGACTTCAACGCAGGATCTGAAATCGTATCCGCAGCTTCCACGTTGTCGTTAAACACCGCCAACGGATCTTCCTGAACCGGCTCCGTGTTGTTGTTTGCCAATGCCGCAACTTGAGCTTTGCTTTCATCAGCAAGTTTCTGTTGCTCCTCTTTCGCTGATTGCAACTCCTGCAGATTTACACTCAACTGATCTTTACGCGAAGGATCAGTCTCGTTATTCAACTGCGCGCGGGTGGATTCAATCTTCTCATTCAACGAAAGAACAGCCGCTTCATGCGCTTCCTGCTTCATCTGCGCCTGTTTTGCAGGATCAGTTTCATTCTCCGCTTCCTGAATCTTTTCACTCACATTCCCTTGAATGTCTGCGATGATATCTTCGGATGAGGTAATAGGTTCCTGAGTGGTATTGGAGTTACTGGTTGTTGAGTTATTGGTATTCGAAGTATTAGTGTTGTTTGTATTAGAAGTATTAGTGTTGTTGGTATTAGAAGTATTCGTGTTGTTTGTATTAGAAGTATTCGTGTTGTTGGTATTAGAAGTATTCGTGTTGTTGGTATTAGAAGTATTCGTGTTGTTGGTATTGGAAGTATTCGTGTTGTTGGTATTGGAAGTATTAGAGTTACTGGTGTTAGAGGTATTAGAGTTGTTAGTATTAGAAGTAGTCGAGTTATTTGATGCAGTGTTGTTGTTCGATGAATTGTTAGTGGTTGCAGGATTGTACGGTGTTGTGTTGTTGGCTACTGCATAATCACCGGAAGTATTGGCTTCGTTCTGATATGCTGCGACATTGGCACTCAACTCTTTCTTCGCCTGCGGAGTTACAGCAACCAGAGCTACAGAAGCATTCTTCGATTCATTAATCGTGTTGTTAGCCGCAGCAACCTGGTTATCGAGCTGATTCACTTCATTCTGCAAACGCGCTACATTGTTATCCGTCTTTCTGATCTCGGCTTCATTATCCTGCATCGTTTCACGGATACCTTCGATCTGTGCTTCATAACCGGCTTTCAGATCCGGATCTTTCTCTTTCGCGGCATCTGCTTGAAGTTTTGCAATCAATTCCTCATTGCTCTTTTTCTCTTCACGCAAATCATCCTGCTTGGATTTAGCGGCTTGCAATTGCTCGCGCTTCTTATCTGCTTCTTCCTGCAGATTTTTCAGATTTTCTTCGCCTTGCGGACGCACATCAGACATTGCACGCAACTCCTTTTCTTTCTGATCAGCAGCGTCCATTGCTTTAGTATCCTTTGATTTTGAAGCTGCATCCAAAGATTTTGCATAATCGTTTGCGAGAACGGATTCATTCTTCTTTTGCTTCGCGTCTTCATCAAGTCCGTTTGCAACATTGTACGCGGCAACTGTCTGCGCTTCGAGTGCATTTGCTTCGGCCTGCAATTGCTTGGCTTTCTCCTGCGCTGCAATTTTATCAGGACCTTCAGTCATTGCATCAGCGTCTGCTTTTGCTTTATCCGCTTCAACTTGCTTCGCCTTTGCCTGCTGATTCAGATTCGTAGCATAATTGAAAGCACGATCCGATTGCTGCTGTACCGCCGTTGCTTCCTTTTCCGTTTCTTCTGCATTTTCATATGCGCTCGCGACAAGTTCAGCAGTGCTTACTGTGTTCTGCGAAGAAGGAACATTTGCAGCAGGATCAACATAATCGCCACCATCCGTTGTATCATCCGGATCGGATGTATCACTTGTATTGTTGTTGGTGTTATTGTTGTTGTTCGCTCCGATATCAGTCACGGAATAATCATTCACGGCAGAAGGATCAGCAACATCAAGATTGGCTTTATCCTTGAGAAAATCCGGAGCGAACGAAGCGGTATCTTCATCGAAGTATGTAACGATGTTCAGATTTTTATCTTCTCCTTCATTCAAATAAAATATTTCCTGACGAATCGGACGCATTTCATACTGCGGCGGAACAATCACAGCTTTTGTCTGCGTATGAATTCCGCTTTTCTCAACAGTGAAGGTGTACTTTCCGCCTGTGTTCGGTAGATTGATCAGATATGCGCCGGTTTGCTCGTTGGCCTTGTACACACCAACCGGTTGATTCGTTTCTTCATTGCGCACTGTAATTTTTGCTGAAGCATTTCCTTCCCCTTCATTCGGTTTGAACTTTCCGGAAATGATGCACATGTTCACCGGCTTACGTTCTATCACCACGTGATAAACCGTCATCATGCCTTGCGGACTGTTACGCGCAGAAGCGAACCACGCTGTCTTTTCTTCGAAATCCGTTACGAAAAGAATATCATCATCGGGCGAATTGATCGCAAAGTCCATGTTCACAGGCTTCAACCACGATCCGGTTTCTTCATTCAGCTCAGCACGGAAAATGTCGTAACCGCCCATGCTGTTGTGTCCTTTCGAAGAGAAGTACAACACTTTACCATTCGGATGCAGGAACGGATAATCTTCATCGTATTCCGTATTGATCGGATATCCAACATTGAAAGGTTTACTCCAACCTCCATTCGGTAGTCGAACAACGCGGTAAATATCTTTTCCGTTGCTTTCGTCGTCACCGTAAGATGAGAAGTAGAGAATATTCTTTTCTCCCGAGAGGAAAATGATTGAAGTTTCATTCTTCTTACGATCGAGATTTGTTTTGAATTCATCTCCTTTTACAAGAAGTTGTCCGCTGTAACCTTCGAGATTGTATGAGCGAAAGAAATCTGCAGTAGGAAGTTCCTTTTTCTCCAATACTGTAATATCCGTTACGGCGCGGAGCAATTTCTTTCCGGTTCTGCACATAGCAATCTGATTGTCCACCTGCATTTTCTCCGCCTTCTTCTCTCCTGCCAGTTTCTTGTATTTGCTGTAGGCGTTGATCGCTTCATCGAAACGATAATTCAAATGATACGCGCGACCGAGATAAAACCACACTTCGACTTCCGCTTTCGGATCTTTCGATGCGACTTCAAGAAACGGCAATGCTTTCCCTTTATCTGCATTTGCAAAAAGCATGCACACTCCGAAACGGTAATTGTAATTCGGATCGTTCGGGTGATTGGCGAGCAACTGCGAGTACAACGGCATTGCAGCTGCATAATCTTCTTTTTCGAAATGAGAAGCCGCTGTTTTAATTACATCGGCTTCAGATCCGGGCGCTTGAGCACAGACTGATGCAGGTGAAATCAGCACCGCAAAAATTACGGCAAGAAAAAACAGTAGGTACTTTTTTCCCATTCGGCTCCGATCAGCAAACGCTTTAGTTTCCTGCATCAATAATAATACCCCAATTTACGCATTAAACGCGCTTGTGTGTAAGATGCAGGAAGGAGGGAATTTCCACAGGTGATTGTGGACATAAATCCGGAATCAGTTTGCGGCTGATGCACTGTCGTCTTCTTTGCGGCGAATCAATTTCATTTTTGATTCCTGACGGCGCAACAAACGTTCGATGTTCTTCTGGTGAGTGATCATGATCAGAATTGCAACCATCACTGAGAAAATCACCATGGACGGAACAACACGATCACCGAACATTGTGATAACGATGACCGGGAACGCAACACCTGCGCAGATTGAACCTAAAGAAACGTAATTGAACGCGATGAAGACAATCAGGAAAACGCCGAGTGACATCAAACAAGCCAAAGGATGAGCGGCCAGAATTACACCGAAAAGAGTCGCGATTCCTTTACCGCCACGGAAGCCAGCAAATACCGGGAAGATGTGTCCGACAACGCAAGCAACACCCAGAACAATCTGAAGATCAACATATTGAGAAGTGCCAACCGGTGCTTCAGAAACGAAAGCAGCCATTGTAACAGCAATCCAGCCTTTCAGAATATCCAAACCGAGAACGATCAGTCCCGGCTTTTTACCGAGGACACGAAACGTGTTAGTAGCACCGGCATTTCCGCTTCCGAATTCGCGAACGTCAACACCGTAGAAAAATTTGCCGATCCAAACTGCTGAAGGGAAGGAACCCATCAGATAAGCTACAATCAAAGCAAAAATTGCAGTTGCTGTCATCTTTTTTATTTGTCTTCAGGTTCAGGATCCGATCCTCCGGATTCTTCCGCCTTGTTCTTGTTCTTCAAAATCAGATTACGTTCGTTAGGACTTCCAAGCGTGTATTTGTACGATTTCTGTCCTTTTTCGCCTTCTTTCTTCTTGTTCTCGTCTTTTTCTTCCTTGATTATGGTGTTGAACTTATCGTTAGATGAGTAAACCAACATAATGCCGTTCGAATAGCGGAACGTATACCATTTACTATTGTCGAGCTCAAGATAAATTGAAAGAACGTCGCCGCTTTTCTTGCGCTCCAGCATAATTGTGCCGGGAACAAATTTATTAATTTGTGTCTTACCAATGCTACCTAAGCCCAGTTTACCCGTTGAAATATAGGATTTTGTCTTCTGATTCCATGTCATTTTGACATCTGTGAAGAAAAACGTGTATTTCAACTCATCCGGGAACTTCTTGTAAGATCCGTAAAGTGTTAACTGAGAAACGAGTTTATCAGCCTTCTCCTTCCCTACTAATTCGTTCAAAGCACGCTGCAAAGTTGGTCGCGCAGCTTCCGTTCCGGCGAATGATGTTGAAGCATTAATGTCTTCAACAAGAATATCCATGGCCTTTTCATTCATGTAGAAATCGAGTGCAAGCACAAGATCGAAGTCGGTTGTATGAGTAACCGTGTTGTGCGTTGCATTCCCGACCGGAAGCATCGTTACTTGTCCGAGATCCGAACCGAGGTTCATTTTTCCTTCACCGTAAACTGCACATGTTTTGGTATTGAAGCTGATGTAATTTCCAGGCAAAGATCTTTCCACCAATTTCTCTTTGTTGGAAATACGGTATTCACGAGATGTTTTATCGAAGAAGAGGAAACCATCGGCGCCAACAACAGTAACATCGGTACGTCCTTTCCGCGGAGACAGGAACGCGCCATAAACGTGGACGGAATCGACCGTACTCATAATACCGGCGGTAATCGGATCGCCTTTATCGTCTTCCAGCGGAGCCGCAACAGGAATGTAAATCTGCAAAGGATTGATTTCACCTTTGAATTTCAATCGGCGTTTTCCAAGGGCGCAATCATGATTCAATGCAGTTGAACCGTCGAACACGAGGAATTGATTGTTCGCTGCGAGAATTACTTTTCCCTGGTAATCGAAAGCAGGACTCAACGTAAACTTCGAAGTATCTGCAATGAAACCTTCAGCATACGTTTGTCCCGATGTATCCGGTGCCACTTTCGAGAAGTGAATAATCTGTTCGCCTTTCAATTCGTCGATGTATGCGTAGTCGCCCGAAGCCGTATAACTTCTGCGCGAGAAAACTTCCGTGTGGCAATTGAAGAGATGGTGATACTTCGTAACGCTGTTCGCTTCGATTTGCGAATTCTCCAGCGGACGCATGTAGGCATTGCGTTCAACTGTAACTTTTCCACTATCCGGAATTACGCGTGCATCGGCAACGCGTATTTCTTTTACTTCTTCTGCGTCGATAATGAAGTTCTGATAATCGAATTTCGCGCGTTGTGCAAAGAAGCGCAATGAATCCTGTTTCGGATGCACAGAAATGAATTCGGGACCTGTAAGATCGACTTTACTTGCACCGGCAGCAGGTTTATTTCCGCTGAGTTCGATCTGACTCTTATCCATGAACCATTTGAAATTCTCCATGTAACAGATGTACTGGTTCACAGGGAAATTCACAATTGAACCTTTACCGTTGGCTTTGAATTCGCCTTCACGTTTTTCAAAATCGACATGCGCTTTGAAGTTCTTCGTTTGGAAAGCCATACTTGCAAGTTGCGCCGCTTTCAAATTGAAGTCAACAGTATCCGCATCCACAATGTGATGTTTCATCACCATGTCACGCGAAGTCATTTCAGCATTGGAGAATTCCATTACTCCACGTGCACGTAATGCTTTCGGTCCAAGTGTAAGTGTTCCTTTCACTTTCGCTTCGCCTTTGTATGCTGTGAAAGCGGAATCTTTGTTCGTCGCTTCGAGGAAATCTTTTTTCGGCACCCAATGAACGTAAACATTCGTACTGGTTACATCAGGATATTCTGTCTTGCCTTTGATATTCTGCGGCTGAATGTCGAAGGTCTTTGCGACACCATTCGTAGAATCAGGGAAGAACAGAAAATCATCAGACACCGCTGTTGAAGTGATGTAATCGATTTTTCCTGCTCCGTGCAATCCTTTGTTTGAAAGGCTGATGGTATTGGTGAATTTCGCTTTACCGCCGTAGGAAGAATATCCTGTTGTTGGCGACTGACGAACAAATCCCAAAGAATAATCCGGCTGCAAGCGGAGTGTATCACGAATTGTGGGGAAGATTCCTGCAGACTCAAGCACACCGCCGAACATCAACGCATCGTTGGTAAAGTTGTCCAAACTGTCAATGACAAAAGGATCGACTTTGAAATAAAACTTGTCGCGATTATAAACTCCTTTATGAATTGACGGTTTATCGTAGTAGACATACGACGGTTTGGCGCTGGTAAAAATCGGATAATTCGGATAGCTCGGACACGTCGGGCAATTCGGTTTCGGTTGCGACCAGACACCGGACTTATTGGCGGGATTATCGACGGCCAATGTTCCGTTCAGATTTTCAATTACACTTCGGACTTTCACCTGTATGAAACCTCCTTTCGGATCGCGCGGATCACGTTGTGGCGTATCTACCCAAATACGAACGCTGTCTACGTTGTTCAGGTTGATGGTAAAAGTTTCGTAGTTGAACGCGAACATTTTTCCGTAGTAGTCGAATCGCCCGGCCATGATTGAACCTTCAAAGGTGAAGTTTCTGTTTTTCTTCAGAATGAGCTGATCGTTCTCGGGGAACACCACCACGTTTTGCGAATCGCTGAGCGCAACTTCCTTCACCCCGAAAATGGTCATGTCGTAGTTCAGCAAATTGATTTTTGCATTCGGCTGCCCCGGTTTTACATTGGAGCTGAAGAGAATGTTGTCGTAATCTTTTTTTCCGGCACGAGCCGCGATGTACGTGTCGCATTTCTCTTTGTATGTGATCATGTCGGTCACGGGATCGTAAATCAGGAATCCCTGATTGGACATGTTCATGATTGTAGGACGAAGTTGCTCTGCAGGTAATTTCCAATATTTCGCAAGATCAATCATTGTGAAAACGGGATTACCGCCATTCACATCGCGAACGAAATTTCTGATCTTGATAAGCGGGTGAACCATTTCCATTCCCTGCAGACGATCATAGAGATATTGGCGATAGTAATCTGCTGAAGGAAAAGTTGCTTCGGCCTGCGTAGTGGTTGGCAAAGTTCCCATTGTAATGATCGGTTCGTTGGTTTTCCAGATCAACTGTTCAACATACATATCCACTTTGTGGAATGAGTTGTAATACGGAGCTTCTGAAGCACCTTCGTTGGAACGGTAGAGAATTACCTTAGAACTGTCGAGGAAGAATTTAAAATCGACCAATGGATGAACGATGGAATCCGCATCGAGTAAAAACTTGATTGAAGTATTCGGACTCGTTACTTTCTCATCTGTAATAGAGAAACTTTGAGAAGAAGCATAAAGGAAGTTTTTACCATTTCGCTTGAACAGGAAAAACGCAGGAGCTTCTTTTGTTCCGGAACCGATGAACTTAAAACCAACCTGAGTAAAACCTCCTTCGAAATCCACACCGGGAAACATGGATTTAATCTGATAGCGCGAGCTGTACGATTCGAAGCGCGGATAATTCGCAGTTGCCTTGGTTACATCCGGAGTAAGTCGCTCCGTAAGTTTTCCGGAGAGCGGTTTGTCCTTAAAATAAATTTTATTGTAGAAAGTTACAGAGTCCGCAACGTAACTCATGCTTTTCAACATGATGTTATACGTTTTCAATTCCGCATACACTTCATTGTCTTTCAAACCGGCGCGTTTCCAATCTACCTTCCCTCCTTTTCCTTCCCAGGTTTGCTTGGAAACATTGAAAGTTCCTGTTGTGTTATAGATAAGCGTACTGTCGTTTTTACCGGTTCCTTTCAGAGTGATATTGGTAAATCGGATTTGCGGAATAGAGTCGCACATGAATTTCCACGATCCGCCCATCGCCTGCCACGATCCGGAAGGTTGATTGTAGAAAGTGTTGTCGCGGAACAAATCTTCACCCATCTGAATGAAATCAGAGAACGGTTTCTGATTTCTGTTGTTACTCACGCTCATGAAACACACTTGCCAATCATTGAACGTGGCCATTGGTGTCTTCTTATCGCAAATGGATTTGATCGTATTGAAGTACGCGTAATACTCCGGCGATGGTTTGAATTTCTTCTTCGCCATTGCGTTTGTATTCTTATACATTGCCTGTTTGATCTCTTCCGTCACCTTTCCGGTTAGCCAGTATTGTTCATTGAAATCATCAATGAAATCTTTGCCTTCTTTCTTGTCGTTCGACTCAAAGAAATCGCGCAATTCCTCAATGAATTTCACGTTATCTTCCGTGAAACTCTTCGGCATTACCTGCGCCGTCAATACGATTCCTGCGCCTGAAAACAGGAACAATACCAATGTCAACAGAATACTTTTTCTCATAAGCTTTATCCGTTTTTCCGAAGGTGAACCATCGCCCATTCTCCGGAATTTTTTATTTCAATCAGTTGAAATGTACCACCCGCGGACTTCACCAAATCATTTGCATCCGTTGTAAAAAATCCACTCATAATGAGATCACCACCCGATTTCACACAGTTACGCAAGTCATCCATTGCCGCAGTCAATACATTTTTGTTGATGTTTGCAAGCACAACATCCGCCGATTTACCGCGGAGCCAGATTGTATCACCAACAGCAAACTCAATTCCGCTGATGTTATTGTGACCGGCATTTTCTTTCGCGTTCTCAACAGCATGCGCTTCAATATCCACGCAATCCACTTTCGATGCGTTACGCATAGAAGCAAGAATTCCCAGAACACCGGTACCGCAACCCATATCAATGATATAACGCTCAGATACAGGCAGTGTTAATAACTTTTCAGCGATTAACAGTGTTGTAGGATGATGTCCGGTTCCGAACGATTGCTGAGGCTGAATGATCAAATCGAACCGAAAACCATCGATTTTCTCATGAAAAGGAGCTCGAATCATCAAATCCGTTCCAATTACAATGGGTTGGTACGATGATTCCCATTCCGCATTCCAATTCTGACCTTCGATCACTTTGGTAGTGACGGTTGCACTGCCTAATTCAGTATCGAGTTGATTTACAATCGATAACAACTCAACTTTGTAATGTTCCTTCGGGATCCACGCCTGAAAACCTTCTCCCGTTTCTGCGAAGCTTTCGCATCCGGCGTCCGCCAATTCAGAGATGAGCAAATCCGTTCCGGGTTGTCGCGGAGTTACAATTACCGTTAGTTCAACGTAGTCGTTCATGCGTATGTAAGTTTAATTGCAAATGGCGTTCCATGGAAGTGAATCGCAACAGAATTTTGAACAACTTAACGCGCACGATTGAACCGAAACGGATGTTAATTTAGCATATGAATTTACCGAAACTGAATGCAGAATATTGGGATTCGCGTTGGCAACAGCAAGATACCGGTTGGGATATCGGATACGCAGCTCCGGCAATCGCACAATTTATCGACACGTTAGAAGATAAAACACTGAAGATTCTCATTCCCGGTTGCGGCAACGGATATGAGGCCGAATATCTGCATCAGAAAGGATTTACCAATGTTTTCATTGCCGATTTCTCGCAAACTGCATTGGATTCATTCGGACAAAGAGTTCAGGGATTTCCTAAAGAACATTTACTCTGTGCTGATTTCTTTACGCTTGATAACGGACCTTACGATTTGATTATTGAGCAGACATTTTTCTGCGCGATCAATCCGGATCTGCGCGATCAATACGTTCAGAAAATGTATGAATTACTGAAGCCCGCAGGTCGACTTGCAGGATTGTTGTTCAACGACGAACTCAATAAAGATCATCCGCCATTCGGAGGCGATAAGGAGGAATATGTGAAGCGTTTCACATTACACTTTGATATTCTTTCGATGGAAAAATGTACGAATTCCATTCCTCCACGTGCCGAACGTGAATTGTGGTTTGAATTGAGAAAGAAAATCTGAATTATTTACTCAGCGGCATTACTTCGTAAACCACACGCTGAATTACTTTTCCGTTTTCCAAGCGCTCAACGGATTTCAGGTTGCCCGGTGTATCGTAAACCAGAACGTATTCTTCCTGTTTACCAATGAAGTTGGTTATTTTCACAGGCCTGTTCGAAGCATCGTATTCGTAATGATGTTCGTAAGGAGAAATCGGGCAATTCGGACAACCATAATTGGCAAAAAAGGAAATGTAACCGCGCTTATCATATGCCATCATGATTTCCTTTTTCTTGAGATATCCGCTGCCGCCCGCAAGCTGCAATGTATCTCCTGCGCGAGAAGTATCCTGCAATTGTGCCGGGAGAGCTTCGGGCAAATGGAAGTACTCTTTCGTGTAGTAAATGTTGATTCTATGCGGCTCCTTTATCGTGTCCGTCAATTCCAATCTCCGTTTTTCTGCGCCCCAAGCTTGCGGATACATAATGTAAGCCTGAACAGAATAACGCGTTTCATTGCGCTCTTGTGCTGCAGAAGTGAATAGTAAAAATGCCGCAACAATATTTGTTGTAAGAGAAAAGAATCTTCGCATGTAATTTGTACATTCCGAAACTGCAAATGCAGTCCCAAGTTTGCCCGTGTTTTATACGGAGAACGGACGGTAATAGTTCCCGATTAAAGCAAACCCAGCTCGATCAGCTGCACACAATCTTCAATGCCTTTATCTTCTCCTTCAGGATCATATTCTGCCTTCAGGTTATTACCGAAAACAAACGCAACACTTTGCCACATGAAAGCCGAGAACGAACCGCGGCGTTGTTGAATTAACTGGTAGGTTGTTGAACCGGTTTCGCGATCTATAAGTTTGAAAAGAATTTTGCCTTGATTGTAAGTCAACTTGCGCATATCTTCTTCAAACTGATCCGTGAGTTCTTTCTCACATTTCTCGTTGAAGGCTTTGCGTTCGCGTTCACCTTTGATGAGCACCAATTGTGAATCCATTTCTGCAAGCTTCATTCGCGCCATTACTGCATACGGATACGCCGCCTTTACGTCGCGCTTCAACTTGTCCCACTTCGCTTTCTCTCGTTTGTTTTTGAAAACTTTATCCGCCACAATTACGCAGGTGAATCGTGTAATGTGGGGAACGGTATCGCCGTTGTCGTCGAACTCGTAAGTGACCATACTTTGCGGATAGTCCTTCACATCACCAACGTACAAACCCTGAGCAAATATTCCCGAAGGAAACAACAGCAAAAGAGCGATATACAGGGCGTTTTTCACGTTATATGGTTATCCAAACCATGTGCCAATTTACACCCATAACGCCAACACCCGTAGCATTGTTACGAAAAAGGAGTTGAAAAATGTTAACAGGGTTCGTGCACCGTTCACTGTTGGTTCGTGCACCGTTCACTGTTGGTTCGTTCACCGTTCCAACCCTCGAATCCCGTATACCCGAATCCCGATTACCCAATCCCCAGTACCCAGTTCCCAGTCCCCAAACTACGTGCGATTCATTTTCCACGGTGAAATTCCACCCTGATTTGCAGATTTGGCAACAGACTTCTTGTACGCGGAAATCCACATTGATGCAGCAATGGAAGCAATTTCTTCCTCCTGTTTACTGGCTGATTTCAGGTACTCCGGCTTGAAGTATTTCTTGATAAAGTGCGTATCGAAGTCGCCTGATCTAAATGCTTCATGATCAAGTGCAAAGCGACAAAATGCAAGTGTAGTTTCAACACCGCTGATTCTGTACTCATCTATAGCGCGAATCATGCGGTCAATGGCTTCATTTCGATCTTTCCCCCAGGTCACCAATTTGGCAATCATAGGATCGTAATAGATCGGAATGTCCATACCTTCTTCAAGACCGTCGTCAACGCGAACACCGGTTCCTTGCGGGCGACGATAAGTCACCAATTTCCCGATATCCGGCAAGAAGTTGTTCGTCGGATCTTCCGCATAAACGCGGATTTCCACGGAATGACCGTTGATCTTCAGATCGGTCTGAGCGAAGGAAAGTTTTTCGCCCCGAGCTACCTGAATCTGTTCTTTAACGAGGTCAATACCGGTAATCATTTCCGTAACAGGATGTTCAACCTGCAAACGGGTATTCATTTCGAGGAAATAGAAGTTGCGGTTTTCGTCGAGAAGAAACTCTACGGTTCCTGCGCCTTCGTAATTGCACGCACGAGCCACATCGCAAGCGCATTTGCCCATTGCTTCGCGGATTTCGGGTCTCAATACGCTTGAAGGGGCTTCTTCAATTACTTTCTGGTGGCGACGCTGAATTGAACATTCACGTTCGAACAGGTAGCAAACATTTCCATGTTTATCTGCCATCACCTGAATTTCGATGTGACGCGGACCGGCTACGTATTTCTCAATAAAAACAGATCCATCACCAAAAGCTGACGTCGCTTCGCTCACGGCAAGTTTCATCTGTTCTTCAAATTCCTCGATCTTCTCCACGATGCGCATTCCTTTGCCGCCACCGCCTGCACTTGCTTTAATCAGAAGTGGAAATCCGGTAGCTTTTGCCACTTTTTTACCTTCTTCGACATCGGAAATGGCCCCTTCTGAACCCGGAACCATTGGGATCTTGTATTTCTTCGCGGCCGCTTTTGCAGAGAGTTTATCACCCATGATATCCATCGCTTCCGGAGAAGGTCCGATGAAAGTGATACCTGCTTTTGTAACCGCTGCGGCAAACTCAGAATTCTCAGAAAGAAATCCGTAGCCCGGATGTATTCCATCCACTCCAAGCTGAAGTGCAACTTCAATGATCTTATCGCCTTTGAGATACGACTGATTCGATGGCGGCGGACCGATGCAAACCGCTTCATCAGCGTATTTCACAAACGGAGCATTCCGATCTGCTTCCGAAAAAACAGCAACGGTTGAAATTCCCATTTCCTTGCACGAACGCATTACACGTAATGCAATTTCCCCTCGGTTGGCTACAAGAACTTTTTTCATAATTCAGATTGAAATAATGCGCTCAAAAATACAGTTAAACTGAGAATAAAATGCGCCTATAACGGTATTTCAACTATTTCAAAAAGTCGCGGAATATATGCGTCTAATTGAAGCTGATCTTTCAGTTTTGTCTTGAATTCTGAAGCTGCATCAGGCTCACCGTGAATGATAAAAACTTTCTCCGGTTTCTTTTTTAAGGCTCCTAGCCATTCAATAAGTTCTTTGCTGTCAGCGTGACCCGACATACTTTGAATGTTGGCAATTTCCGCTTTTACGTTGAGTAATTTGCCATGAAGTTTGATCTGTTTATCTCCTTCCACCAAACTTCTGCCGCGTGTACCTGCAGCTTGATATCCGACCATCAAAACGGTTGACAACTCATCTTCAAGATGTTTTTCGAGATAGGCAAGAACTCGTCCGCCGGTAGCCATTCCGCTTCCCGCAATCACGATTTTCGGATGATAATCTTCTACTATTGCCTGAGTTTCCTGCACGGTCTTAACACGATGAATTCTTCCGCAAACAGAATCACACAATTCCGGTTTGAGCTTATGCCATTCCGGATACTTGATAAAAACATCAAGCACATTCTTTCCCATCGGGCTGTCCATGTAAACAGGCACATTCGGAATTTTCCCTTCGTTGCTGAGCTGCCACAGCAAATACATCAATGACTGCGTGCGCTCCACAGCAAAACTCGGAATGATTACTGTTCCGGCACGTGCAACGGTGCGGTTAATGACGGCAGCTAATTCCTCTTTAGAATGATCCGGCGGATGAACGCGATTTCCATAAGTACTTTCAATAAACACGAAATCCGCTTCTTCCGGTTTTGAGGGTGCACGCATCAGCAGATCATGTGTACGACCGATATCGCCGGAGAACACCAATCGCTTCCCTCCTATTTCCAATTCAACAAACGTTGCACCAATAATATGTCCGTTGTAACGATGTCGGAAACGAATGTTCTCATCGATCGTTAACCAGGTATCAAGCGGTTCTGCTTTGAAGTGCGGAAGCGTTTGTTCTACATCTTTTTCGTCGTATAAAGGCTTTGCCGGACTGTGTTTAGTATAGCCGCGTCTATTGGCGCGCTCCGCATCTTCTTCATGTATGCGTGCGCTGTCGCGAAGAATAATCTCTGCAACTTCAAGAGTCGGCAATGTTCCGTGAATGCGTCCCTTGAATCCGGATTTGACCAGTTTGGGCAAATAACCGCAATGATCCAGATGCGCGTGTGTAAGAATCACGGCATCGATATCGGCAGGTTCAATCGGAGGATAATCCCAATTCAAAAGTCTTAGTTCCTTCAATCCCTGAAACATCCCGCAATCGACCATGACCTGTTTCCCCAGTGCCTCGATCAGGAATTTCGAGCCGGTAACTGTGCCGGCTGCACCGAGAAAATGTACTGTGATTGATTTTGCCATAAGTACGAAGGTACAACGGTGTATGTTAACTTTATCCCGTGCTTTTCAACTCTATAGCATTCGCCTTGTTTTTGCCCTTGGTTTTCTTCATCTACTGGAAGAAGAGAAATCAAACGCTTTCACGGCAGAATTTGATCATTATAATATCAGGATGCATTTTCTATGGTTGGTGGGATATTCGCTTTCTCGGATTGCTTGTTCTTACCTCAGGAATAGATTTCGCTGTTGCAATTCTTATTTCGGGATCAGCGTCCGAAAGGCGAAAACGCATTTTACTGCTGATTTCTCTATTCAGCAATCTTACGGTACTCGGATTCTTCAAATACTTTAATTTTTTCGCAGATTCTTTCGTTCACCTGGTTGAGCATTTCGGTTGGAAAGCAGACTACGCCACGTTAAATATTGTGTTGCCGGTTGGTATCAGTTTCTACACATTCCAGGCGCTGAGTTACACTATCGATGTTTACAAAGGAAAAACTGTTGCAGTAAGAAACGCTCCAACGTATTTTGCGTACATCACATTTTTTCCACAGTTAGTTGCAGGACCAATTGGCAGATCGGTACATCTCATTCCTCAATTCTTAAGAGTACGAATATTCACTTATGACAATAGTATTACAGGATTGCGATTAATGCTTCTAGGTTATCTCAAAAAATGCGTTGTTGCGGACAACGTAAGTACTATAGCAGATAGTGCATTTTTCAACAGCGAATCTTTAGTAGTCAGCTCAGCGATTATCGGCGCGTTGGCTTTCTCAATTCAGATTTACTTTGACTTTTCCGGTTACAGTGATATTGCGAGAGGCTGTGCCAAACTTTTCGGAGTTGACCTTATGGTTAATTTCAGGAGACCGTACTTCGCAAAAAGTATTACTGAATTCTGGCAGCGTTGGCATATTTCCATGTCACAATGGTTCAGAGATTATGTCTACATCCCGCTTGGAGGAAATCAGGAATCAAATTTTAAAACCACTCGGAATTTATTGATCACGTTTCTGGTTTCCGGGTTGTGGCATGGAGCATCCTGGACATTTGTACTATGGGGAATATTGCACGGCGTGGCAATATTTATTGAAAGACAATTTATCCTGAAAATTAAAATGAATGTTGTTTTCAGTTGGGCAGTTACTTTGTTCATCGTAATAAATGCCTGGGTGCTTTTCCGAGCTGAGAGCTTTCTACAATTGCGGCACTACTATTCAAACTTCTTCACAGGCGGAGGTAAAATAATGCCTGCAGATTTACTGACCGGCAATTGGAGTTCCGTTCTTTTTGTATCGCTGGTAACAGGAATCTGTTTACTAATTTTTGCTTATGAATATCTCGAAGAGCAAGATAAATTCAATCCGGATAATACACCTAAGTGGATCAGAATTTCCTATTACTATGTTGCAATAACTGCAATTCTGTTGCTGGGTGTTTACCAGAGTCCTCCGTCTTTTATTTACTTCCAATTCTAAATGAGAAAATTCTGCAGACATATTGCTTTATTCCTGCTTCCGTTCACTACGGTTGCTTTTCTCATATTAAACTTTGAACCTGAAAGAGTCACGCTTTGGAACTCTTATCCGGATGATTGTGATACTCGCGGACAGTGGATTGCAGAGGTAATTTTCAATTCGACTGAACCGATTGATGTAGCCTTTCTCGGTTCTTCGCACACCATCAACGGTATTCAAGACTCGCTTGCGGGTGCCTTATTAAGCAGCAACGAAAATCTGCGAGCCGTGAATTTGGGTTACTGCCGTTTCGGGCCGGAAATGAATTTGATTGTGTTGCGGGATCTGCTTGAGCACAAGAAACCAAAACTTGTGGTAATCGAATTGAATGAAACAGTTATCTCTTCTTCGCATCCGATGTATCCTTACTACGCTTCAAACGAAGATTTGATGCCGGGTAATTACTTCAATCAAAATGTGCCGGCGAATTTTTATCATGGATTCCTGACCCGATTAACTGAAATACGTAATTCATGTTTCGACATTGCCCCTGACCGAAAAATGAGTGGATATAGCCGATTCGGTTACCGAGGATATCCTTCAGGAAATATTCCTGATTTGCACACGAGGAATCAGCCCAAATTTGTTTCATCCGGTTTTCTTAGAAACGCAGAACTTTCGTATTCTTTTGCGTGGCATGAAAGAATCAACGCTTTGTGTAATGCTCACAATTGCAAAGTGAGTTACGTTTATCTGCCTGCGTTTCATGAAGAGATTCATCCACTTGAAGGTCTTCTTCAATTCGGTAAATTTGGCCCTGTCTTTATTCCTGCCAAAGATTTAAAACAACGCAATTTCTGGCGTGATCAGGATCATCTGAACGACGAGGGTTCGAATTTTCTTACAACCTGGTTATGTGAGGAAATCACGAACAGTAAAATCCTGAAAACAGGCAATTAGTCATGACATTGGTTTAAAAACCTGTTTATAAACGCCATAAGCGGCTGTGAATAAAGCTGCGAAAACCGTAAATTTGGAGCTTCAAACCAGATTATTCAGAAATTATGAAAGACCTTTTTGAGAAAATCCGTGATAATCGCGGGCCACTTGGCAAGCACGCCAAGGAATCACATGGCTATTTTACATTTCCGAAACTCGAAGGAGATATCGGACCACGCATGATTTTCCGCGGACGTGAGCGTTTGAACTGGAGTTTGAATAACTACCTCGGTCTTGCAAATCATCCGGAAGTCCGCAAAGCGGATGTTGAAGGCGCTCAGAAATTCGGTCTCGCCGCTCCAATGGGTGCGCGCATGATGTCAGGAAACTCAAATTACCACGAGCAATTGGAAGCAGGTCTTTCTGCACTCGTGAAGAAAGAAGATACAATCCTTTGCAACTTCGGATATCAGGCAATGGTTTCTGCCATTGACTGTCTCGTTGATCGTCATGACGTGATTGTTTATGATGCAGAATCGCATGCGTGTATCATCGACGGTGTTCGTTTGCACATGGGCAAGCGTTTTGTGTATCCGCACAATGACATTGCTTCGCTTGAAAAACAGTTGGACCGTGCAACCAAAATGGTTGAGCAAACCGGCGGTGCAATTCTCGTGATCACCGAAGGTGTTTTCGGAATGAGCGGAAACCAAGGTAAACTGAAAGAAATCGTTGACCTGAAGAAGAAATTCACTTTCCGTTTGTTTGTAGATGATGCGCACGGATGTGGTACAATGGGACCAACAGGCGGCGGCACAGGCGAAGCACAAGGTTGCCAGGACGGAATTGACATTTACTTCGGAACATTTGCGAAATCATTCGCATTGATCGGCGGATTCATTTCTTCAACAGAAGACGTTGTTGAATATCTCCGATACAACATGCGTTCACAGATTTTCGCGAAGTCATTGCCGCTGCCATTGGTGTACGGATTGTTGAAGCGTCTGGAACTCATGAATTCTGAAAAACAGTTACGTGAGAATCTCTGGAAGATCACGAATGCACTTCAGAAAGGATTGAAAGATGCAGGTTTCAATATCGGAACTACTTCTTCGCCTGTTACTCCTGTTTATCTGAACGGAAGTATTCCGGAAGCAACAAACCTGATTCTTGACCTTCGTGAGAACTTCAACGTATTCTGTTCAATGGTTGTTTACCCGGTAATCCCGAAAGGACAAATCATCCTTCGCTTGATTCCTACAGCGGTACATACACTTGATGACGTGAACTACACGATCGATGCGTTCTCGAAAATCCGTCACAAACTGACTTCCGGTCAGTATCAGAGTGATAAGATTGCAGCGCATTCGTAGCGTTTAATCAGCTTATATAAAGCAAATAAAACGAAGAGCGGTCGTGAGATCGCTCTTTTTTTATCCGCTTGATTCAAAATTCCCCTGATCGTTTCTTTAACAAATTCCGCTTTCTGTTGGTAACTATTCCAGATGGAAAATCAGAAACGGGATTCGGCTTTATCTAAATTTGAAGAACATAAAACAACCCTGATTATGCTCGCATTTCTCCTTTCTTATTGGTGGATTATCGCAATTGTAATTTGCATTGTGCTTTACAAAGTGATTTTCCGCATACTTGGTATCATCATCATTCCTGAAGACAAGATCGGATTGGTAACAAAAAAATTCGTTCTCTTCGGTGCAAATAAAGAGTTACCTCCCGGAAGAATTATCGCTACAAACGGTGAAGCAGGATTTCAGGCTCAAACGCTTGCTCCGGGAATCTATTTCTGGCTGTGGGTTTGGCAATACGAAATCAAACAGCAACCCTTTACAATCATTCCTGAAGGGAAAATCGGATTGCTGGTAGCGAAAGACGGTAAAGAACTGGAGATCGGAAACATTCTCGCGCGTAAAGTAGAATGTGAAGCTTATCAGAATGCTGAAGCGTTCATGAACAACGGCGGTCGAAAAGGACGTCAGTCTGCAATTCTCACTGCAGGTACTTACCGTATCAATACACACTTGTTTGACGTGTTGTTGTACGGAATGACAGCTATCTCTGAAAATATGGTTGGTGTTGTAACTACACTTGATGGAAAACCAATCAGCGAGGGAAATATCGCGGGCGCACAGATTGAAGGCCATAATAATTTTCAGGACGCTGACGCTTTCCTGCGAAATGGCGGAAACAAAGGTTTACAACCTCAGGTTGTACTCGCAGGATCATATTATCTCAATCCGTGGTTCATCCAGATTGAACAGGTGAAAATGACGGAGATTCCAATTGGTCACGTAGGTGTTGTTATTTCTTACACCGGTACCGAAGGAAAAGATCTGAGCGGTGCTGAATTCAAACACGGCAATATTGTTTCCAAAGGAGAAAAAGGTGTTTGGGGTGAACCATATGGTCCCGGAAAATATCCGGTGAATCCGTACATCATGAAAGTGGAATTGGTTCCAACCACCAACCTCGTCCTCAACTGGGCAGCCGCACGTTCTGAGTCACATCAACTGGACAAGCATCTTTCAACAATCACAGTACGTTCAAGAGATGGCTTCTCTTTCAACCTTGATGTTTCGCAGATCATTCACATTCCTACCGCGGAAGCTCCGAAAGTAATTGCGCGTTTCGGAAACATGAACAATCTTGTAAGCCAGGTACTCGAGCCTACGATCGGAAACTACTTCCGTAACTCAGCTCAGGATTCGGATGTAATCACTTTCCTTACCTCGCGTAAAGAACGTCAGACTTCAGCGCGCGAGCACATTGGTCGTGTATTGGAACAATACAACGTATTTGGAGTTGACACGCTCATAGGTGATATCAATCCGCCGGATGAACTCATGAAAACACTCACCGATCGTAAGATTGCGGAAGAGCAGAACACCACTTATGAAACGCAGAAACGCGCAGAGGTGACGCGGCAGGCACTTGAGAAAGAAACGGCTATTGCTGACATCCAGAAAGAGATTGTAAAAGCCGATCAGGGTGTATTGATTGCAAATCGTGTTGCTGATGCTGCGGTAAAGAAAGCAGAAGGTGAAGCAACGAGTGTGAAAATTGGTGCGAACGCAGAAGCGGAACGAGTGAAAGTTACCTCTATAGCCGTTGCAGAACAGACGAAAGTCATTGCGAATGCAGAAGCAGAAAAAGTTAAAGCACTCGCGAATGCAGAAGCGGAAAAAATTGCGGTAACCGGTAATGCAGAAGCGGAAAAAATTCTGGCGATCGGTAAATCATCTGCGGAGTCTTACAAACTTGCAGTAAGCGCAATGGGTGGCGACAACTTTACACAATTGAAGATTACAGAAGCAATCGGTAAAGACAGAATCAAGATCATTCCGGAAGTTCTCATCACCGGCAATGGTGGAGACGGCGGCCCGAATGGTCCGATCAGCGGATTGTTGGGCATGAAATTGCTCGAAGAAGTCACAAAAAAAATGGGCTCCGAAAAACCTGCAAGTGAAATAAAGAACCCTGCGGACAACAATCCGAAGAAGAATGAAAAGTAAAATGAGATTTGTATTGATCATCGCCGGCGTATTAACCACGCTGGCGATTTTCTTTGGTACTGCACGAAAATCGGAAGCGAAAGATTCCGCGGGTTACGAAGGTTGGTGGGTATTGCATGAATACCATGATCGCATCATGAACAATCGCCGCATTGGCGCATTCACTTTCGAGCAACCGAATTACGTTGCTGTTATTCTGAATGTTCGTACAGACAGCGTTTTTTCGTCAGGAACAGTCTATCCGCTGAAAGCAACCGAACGAATTGCGGGTGACACAATTTGCCGTCTGAGCAGCATCAATTCCACCTGCAGCTTTTTCTACAACAAGAAGAAAAAATGTCTGCAGGTTACATTTACGGTTGATGGCAAACGACAAATTTTTTCCTATCGAAGAATGCGCAGTAATGAATTGGTACAACTCACGGCGAACTTCTTCAGCAAAACAGAATTCTGGCCGTTGCATCAGAATTACAATACTTACTGGCGCAAACAGTTCATTAACGGAAAATTTGTTTCTATTGACAATAAAACCTCATTTACTGTAAGCGACAGTGCTACAGTGATTGGTTTCGGTCCATACAATTTTCTTGAGCTGGATGATTTTTTCGGAACAACACACTGGCTTGGAAAAGCGGATCGTGTACGTTTTATGAACGGAAATAAAACCGGCCAATTCAAAGATTACAACTGGGAATACTACGCAGACACTTTGATTCTTCGCGAATATGTCGGACAAGACATTGAGCTCTACAAGAAGAGCGATAAGGCTTTGAAATATATTCGGCAGCCTCAAAATCAGCAATAAGTTCCATGTAATTGCGCACTCTGAATGAAGCGCAGAAATGACTATCTTTAGCTTTCAATTTCTATAGGTACTGATCATTGAATTCAGTTCCGGGAAAAATTTAAAACAGATACACTAATCCCAAATCTCTTGGCTCATTTCTACGACTTTGATTTTGATGATGCAGTGCTGGACGGAATTGATGCGATGGGCTACACTCAAGCAACGCCGATACAGGAACTCGCCATCCCCTATTTACTTCAAAACCGCGATCTTATTGGTTGCGCACAAACCGGAACCGGAAAAACAGCTGCTTATCTTCTTCCGCTGATGAATAAAATTCTGAATTCCGATCGCGAAGGAATTCAGGCATTGATTGTTGCTCCTACTCGTGAATTGGCATTGCAGATTGATCAGGCATTGACCGGATTCGCTTATTACTCCGGCATAAGCAGTATCGCTGTTTACGGTGGTGGTAAAGGCGAAGACTTCGACCGAGAAAAGAAAGCGTTAACCACAGGAACAGATATTATCATTGCTACGCCCGGTCGATTGCTTTCGCATTTGAATCTCGGTTACGTAAAGACAGAAAAATTACAGACGTTGATTCTGGATGAGGCGGATCGAATGCTTGACATGGGCTTCAACGAAGACATCATGAAGATCAACAGTTATCTTCCTGCTCAAAAGCAAACGGTAATGTTTTCTGCAACCATGCCGCCGCGTATTCGTCAACTGGCGAATAAGTTGTTGCGCAATCCTGCTGAAGTCAACATTGCAATATCAAAACCCGCTGCCGGAATTCAGCAGACGGCATATTGCGTTTACGACGCACAGAAAATTCCGCTGCTCATGCATTTGCTCAAAAACAAAGAGTTGATCAGCGTAATTGTCTTCTCTTCTACAAAGCAGAATGTAAAAAACATGGAACGCGAGTTGAAGAAACTCGGTCTGAGCATTGCAGCAATTCACTCCGATCTCGAACAGAACGAACGCGAAGAAGTGCTTTTGAAATTCCGCAACCGCGATTTAAAAGTCCTCGTGGCAACGGATGTATTATCACGTGGTATTGATATTGAAAATATCAGTCTCGTTGTGAACTTCGATGTTCCCGGCGACGGAGAAGATTACATTCACCGCGTAGGAAGAACTGCTCGTGCAGAAACGAAAGGTGAAGCAATTACATTCATCTCTCCTGATGATATGCGACGTTTCGGAAGTATTGAACGTCTTATCGGTTACGAAATCGTTAAGCCGGAAGTTCCCGCAGAATTCGGAGAAACACCTGTTTACAATGGCAATGCTGCCCGTCCAAAGAAAAGCGGTGGCGGTAAAAAACGCTTCGGCAAGAAAAAGCACAACGGTCCGCAGACCGCAAAATCCTGAATTAAATTCTGATTGCAACAATGAGTAAAACCCTTCGCATCGTTCTGATCTCAGCAGCCGTTCTGATTGTCGGCGGCGGTATTTTCGCTTGGGCATGGTTCAACAAACACACTTCAGATATTCATCTGAACTACATCCCGAAAGATGCAGCAGCTATTTTCTCTTTGCACTCGAGGGAAATTGCTACGAAGATTGATCCAACGAAACTCGTAACGGATAAAAAAGCAACTTACGCTACAAACGACATTCCTGATTTCCTCAAGAACATCATGGCGGAACCAATGTCAACAGGCATAGATCCGGTGCAGAATGTTTACGGATTTGTTGCAAAGCAAGATCAATCTACAGCCTCTGCATTGGTGTTAGCGGTTACAGATGAATCAGACTTCAGTGCATTTGTAAAGCGCATGTTTCCTGATCGAAAGATTGAAGAAGGCGACAACTCACAATATCTCGACATTGATGAAAAGCGTGCAATTGTTTGGAACCACGAAGCAGCGTTATTCATTTCTACGGATGCGATGGATGTGCGCGCGTACGGAGAGAAACTGTTCGCGCAAGGTGAAGCCGGATCGATAAAGAACGATGAAGGCTTCACGACTTTCAACGCAAAAACATTTGATGCCGGATTGTACACCGACAATCGCAGGTTGAGCGGTTTGAACATGGAAACATCGGCATTGGCACTGATCGGAATGGGTCAAGGGCACAGCGAATTTTTCATGCGCTTCGAACAGAATGAAATTGTAACGGAGTTTGTGAACTCGGGGGCTTCGCAGGCCGGACTTACTCAGGCAACAGGACCATCTGCGGAAGATTTGAAACTGCTCGGAATGAAAGATCCGTTGATTTACATCGGAACCAATTTCAACGTGCAGAATTTGCTGACTTCGGCTTCCAACCACCCGATGATGAGTCAGAACGTAGATGGAATTACTGCAGGTCTCGGACTTACGCAGGAGCAAATGGCGAAGCTGTTTACCGGAACGATGACGGCAGCGGTAACGGATTATCGCGATATCTATGCAACAGATCCGCGTGTGCAGAAAGAAACAGCAGCAATCATGGGACCAATGGATCAGTTCGGAGAAATCGGTGCGATGTTTCAGAACATGCTCAGCATTGAAGTTCCGATTACTGTGATCAGCTTTGGAATCACCAACGAAAAAATGGCAACTTCAGTTATCGAATCGCTCGGCATGAAACTTCAGGAAGACGGATTTTACGCGGCTCCGGGAGTTGAAATGGTGATTTATGCTGCAATTAAATCCAATCACCTGATCATCACGAACGATTACGTTTCCGCACAAACCATTATGAAAGATGGACAAATGAGCGGAAAACTTCCTGCTGATTATGCTTCAAAAGTTCCGGCTCAACCGTTTTCATTTTGGATGGATTTAGAAAAATCGCGCATGCCGGAATTGTTGCTGAATCCGAAATCACCACTTCTTGATCCCGCAGATTTAAAATCGTACACCGGCTTGTCGGACATCTTCAACGGCATTCGATTTGAATCATCTGCAACAAGTTCGAAGTTTCATTTTTCAATGCCTGCGTCAGAAGAAAATTCATTGATGCGCATGATTCGCTACACGTCTTCCGAAGAATGAAATTCCTTCTGAAAAATGTAATTCCCTTTCCGCTGATCGACAGTCCGCTGTCGGAAAAATCACTATGGAAAACCGAAACGGAAATCGAATCATCAGCGATCACAATTGCTGAAGCTCCTTCCGGCACGGGAAAAACAACTTTGGTTTCCATTCTGTACGGAATACGTCATGACTACGAAGGCAAAGTGTACATGAACGACACGGACATTGCAGCGTATTCCATCGAAGATTGGGCTGAGATTCGCAGAACAAAACTTTCCGCAGTGTTTCAGGATCTGCGATTGTTCCCGTCGTTAACAGCGCGCCAGAACATCAAACTGAAAAACGATTTGAATCCTGTTTTGACTGATGAAGAAATAGACTCCATGGCAAAGCAACTGGGAATCGATCATCGAATGGATTTCCCTTGCGGAAAGTTGTCGCTCGGACAACAACAACGCGTTGCAATTATTCGTGCATTGGCGCAGCCGTTTGAAATCATAATGCTTGATGAACCGTTCAGTCATTTGGACGAAAACAATTCAAAAATTGCTGCCGAACTGATCTTGCATTACTGCGAGAAGAACAAAGCCGGACTGATGCTGACCAGTTTGGATCCGTCGACTATGTTTCCGTTTAACCGTTTTATTTACATCTGAAAATGGTTAAGAAACTATTATTCGCACATCAGAAATTCTTCTTCCTCGTTGCAGGAATTGCAGGGTCGTTGATAGGAATTGTTTTACTTCTCGGCGCACTTCAATTGTATTTCGATTTTGATCGTTTAGTAAATGGCACTGGCGATATCAATCGTGTACAATATCTGGTGATCAACAAAGAAGTGAATGTCGTGAACACGTTGTTCGGCGGACAAAAAGGATTCAGTGCAGAAGAAATCAACGGATTGAAATCGCAGGAAGGTGTTATTGATGCGGCACCGTTAACTGCAACGCGCTTCAAAGTTGGCATGAGCATGGGCGAAGGCGGAATGGCAGGAATTCCCGGAATGTACACGGATATGTTTTTCGAAGCAGTTCCTGATGATTTCGCTGATGTGCCGCAACACAAATGGAAGTGGAAACCCGGTGATTCGTTAGTTCCTGTAATCGTACCGCGGGATTATATCAAGCTGTACAATTTCGGTTTCGCGCCGACGCAGAAACTGCCACCACTCACAGAACAGATGATCGGCATGGCAAAATTTGACGTGATCTTGTCAACGAAAAAAGGCCGCATCGTTTACGACGGACAAATTGCAGGCTTCACAGAGCGCATCAACACGATTCTCGTTCCGCAATCATTTATAGATTTTGCAAACAAAGAATACGCCGGTGTTGAGCCCGGACAATTTGCCCCGAACCGTGTGATCATTCGCACACAAGGACCTGCTTCTGTTCAGCTTACGGACTTCATGAAGGAGAATGGTTATGAAGCCAGTGAAGAAAGTCTGCGCAACAGTAAAATCAATTCCGCATTGAATCTTGTGATGACGGTTTGTGTTTGGTTGGGAGTAACGATCATCGGATTATCGTTGCTTATTTTCCTGTTGTATTCGCAATTGGTGATCAGCAGATCATCATACGAAATCCAAACATTGATTTGCATTGGCTTCAGTCCGAAAAATCTCGTTAACCGTTATATGAAATATTACGGATTACTTTACACAGCGCTAATGAGTACAGCAATGGCGTGTGTTTATGTGATAAAAGTGGCGACAAACGCTGTTGCTTCATCGCGTGGATTCCCGCTGAACAGCGGTTTAGATTCCGAAGTTTCACTGATTGCTTTGGGGCTTCTCGCCTCTTTCTTGATTTTCAACTATTTGAGTGTGCGACGAAATGTCAACAAATTAGCCGGCAAACGCTGAAACGGCGCGATTTTTGCAAGGAAAGTTTGGCAATTCAGTAAATTTACGACTCTCAAATATTAAGAATATGCGAAACCTCGCCACTACCGTATTTGCTCTGATTATTTCACTCGCTGCATTTGCGCAAACACCGGCGAAATCCACAACTGCTCCTGCGCAAAAGTCGGGCGCAGTGGTGAAATCGTTACCTGAACCAAAGAAGGCTCCGGGCCGTCACTATCCGATCAGCAAGAACCAGCAGAACCTTAATCTGAAAGTTCATGTAAACGGAATGAAGAGCGGCTTTGTGTTGCTGGCTTATTACTTCGGCGACAAGCAATACATTCTGGATACAGCATACGCTGACGCGAAAGGCAATCTTGTTTTTCAAGCGGACACAGCGGTACCGGGAGGAATTTATATTCTCACAAAACCGGGCGCGTGGTTTACGGAAGTGATTCTTACCGAAGAACAGAATTTCTCCATTGACATTCAGGATACGCTCAAAACTACAGAGACAGTGAAAGTGAGTGGATCAAAAGAGAACACTTCATTCTATGAACATCAGAAATTCATTGCGCAGCAATCAAAAGCGGTTGAACCTTTGAGAGCAGGTTTGGAGCGTGCGAAAGCTGCGAACAAAAAAGATTCCGTTGCATTTTACAATAAGAAGATCAGCGCCATTGACAGCGCAGTGAAAGCATATAAACGCGGTTTTACTGTTAAGTATCCAAACACGTTTATGGCGAAGATTATCAAGTTGAGCGATGAACCTGATTTTGTTCCTTATGAAAAATGTCCGAAGAAAGCAGATGGTTCTATCGACAGCACATACAATTATTGGGTGATGCGCAATTCTTATTGGGCGAATATGGATTGGAGTGATGAGCGTTTGCTTCGCACACCGGTTTATCACAACAAAATGAAAACATGGGTGGACAGAATTATTCCGCAACACCCAGATTCCTTGTCGTTGCATGTCAACTGGCTGATTGATCAAACGCAACAAGCTGATTTGCTTTATCGTTACACGGTTTCCGTATTGACGTATCAGTTTGAATCGTCAAAGATCATGGGCTTCGATGCAGTTTTCGTTTCAATTGCAGAGAACAATCACATGAAAGGAAAATGCTGGTGGATTTCAGATGAAACAACTGAGAAAATCATTAAGCATGCGAAGCAATTGAAATTTTGTCTGCTTGGAAATCAAGCTGTGAATCTGTTCTTGCAAGACTCTGCAGGGAAAGTTGTGGAACTCGGAAAGATCAAAGCCGATTACACGATTCTTGTTTTCTGGGACCCAACATGCGGACATTGCAAGACGGAAATTCCTGCAATCAAAGCTTACACCGATTCTCTGCATAAAGTTGGTGTGTCTGTTGAAGTGTATGCAATTTATTCAGAGCTTGATTATCCGACTTGGCGCAAATACATTCGCGAACACAATCACACATGGAAAGATGTATGCGCGAAGGATGAAGTGGAATTGGCTACTGCAAAATACTATTACGAAGTGTACAGCACACCAACGTTGTATGTGATGGATGCGAATAAGAAAATCATCGCGAAGCGTTTGGACGATAAAGGGTTGAAGAATTGGTTGAACAGAAGGATTGATCAGGACAGGAAAAAATAGACGTTAGACCTGAGACTTTAGACCTGAGAACGCACTGCGTGCGGATCGGAGCGCCTTGCGCTGATCGGGATTCCTTCGGAATGATCGGGATGCTGCGCATTGATCGGAATATCCGCTCTGTCCATATCGACGCGAAAGCGTCACCGATCAGCAGCTGTGTTGCACCGATCGCGGCTTTGCCGCTCCTATCCTTTTCTTTCTGTCCCGATCGACGCGAATGCGTCACCGATCCCTGATCGTGCGAAGCACACCGATCCAAATGAAATGTAATCCGCAATCCTTAATCCTGCGTACTGTCCGGAACAACCGTATGCTTTTCTGCAGGATTTGGCTTTCGGTTTGGATTCGGTTCGGTTACACGAGCTTTAATCAAGTGCATCAGTTCACGGAACGTCTCGAAGTCTTCCCGATAAAATATGCTGGCACCTTGTGTGTGCTGCGCACCGTTGGTGATCACAGAGTTTTCATTTCCCCGGTTGAATGCTTTAACACGAACCTTGCCGTCTTCCGTGATCTTATATTCCACATTCACATCCACGTATTGGTTGTAGCCGCCTTGCACCTGCGTTTGACTGGCATTGACAACAGAACCTGCAACATCAAATGTTAGTCGGTTGTTCCAAACCTGCGTTCCGAGATACACTTTCAATTCCTGTAAACTGAGATCTTCATTCGGACGGTAATTCAATTTCACGTTAGCATTATCGCTGATTTGCGACAACCAGTTGTTCAAAGTGCCGGAAACGAAATTGCTGAGCAATGTTGAAGATGCGCCTCCAAGTTCATTTGTAGTTCCGCCTTCACGAAATTCAGCAGGTGTCATGAAACTGTTCAGAACCATCAATGAAAGCACCTGTCGGTTCATTTCCAATTCCGACTGCGTGTAACTTTTCACTGTTTCCTGAATCTGCTGATCGGCTGTTGGCAATTCGATATCGAAAGACAATGCCGGGTTCATCAGGAAGCTGTCGAGGTGCATGACAACATTCACCGGATACGATTGCTGATAGCGTGCATCTGCAGTATCAAACGGGAAGAAAGGAAGAACTGACGCGTTAGCAGCATAAATTGCATCCATATCAATGGCAGCGTTTTCAGGATCACCATTCCAAGAAATCACACCGCCTTTAACCAATTGGAAAGGTGCGTAAACGATGTTCTTCAAAGTGAAGAGATAATCTCCCTGTTCCACTGCATACGAACCTTTCATATCGAACTCACCTGATGGCGTAATGTGCATGCGGATGTTCCCGCCGCCACGTGCAGATAATTCATCACCAACCGTTTCATCAAAAATGACATGCACAATCGCATCCGGTGTTGCTTCAAGATTCAGTTTGAGATCAATTCCATTGCTGTTGAATGCAGGTTTCTTTGAAATCGCTGCGCCCGTTGTGTCTTTGGGTTTTTCAAACTCAATATAATCGCTGGAACCAACTTCACTTGTTGTTGTCATTGGAATGTTGAAGTCCGAAGAAACCGTTTGACCGTTGCGAATAATTTTATCAGTACGCGCATTGATATCAATGGAAACAACTTCATCAGCGAAACCGAAGATGTTCATGAATCCTGTTGCGTACACTCGTCCGAAGTAATCTTCATTCTGAGCCTGCGTAGTCTTCAGCACCATGAAGTGTTCAAACGCAAAGTCCATGTCGAACTGAAAGCGGGAGAAATTATCATGGAACAGGTTGCCGTAAATCACGCAAGTGTCGCGCTGATTGTCGGACACTTTAAAATTGTTGAAGTAAAACGAATTGTCCGTGATCTCCATAGTTTGCGGACGCGGATTCGTTAACTCAATTCCTAAATAATCGACAACAACTTTACGTACGCTGATATCGGCAATTCCATTGATCAATGGCTTAGCAAGTGTTCCTGTGATCTTTACATCGTTCGCGGCAACATATCCGTTCACCAGCGAACAGAAATCCGCGAGCAAAGGTTGAATAATTCCTAATGGAATTTTCTTCAAATCAACTTCGAAATCAAGTGTATTATCTTCTCGTTTCGGATAGTAATATCCGTTGAATGCGATATTGTCATAAACTTCACCTGTTAATTCATCCTTCTGTCCTTTGGTGAATTTCCCGTTCACATACACAGCGTCCTTGTCTTTCTGATACCACGCGTCAACCGTTCCGTCACCGATTTTCTCCTTATTGATAATCAAACCTGTGAATGTGCTGTTGCCCACAAGACTGATCTGAGTGTACAGATTCGACAGCTTCGTGTCAGCATCCATTGAACCGGTGAGTGTAATTCCTTCTGGTGAAGTCAGGAAGTTCAAACTTGCCAGATTGAAATTCTGCAACAGAATATCCAAATGATCAGATGCCTTGTTCGAAACAACGCCGTTCACTCCTACTCTTTGCTTCCCTGATTCGAAGATGACATCATGCACAGTCACCACTGACGAATCCTTGCGAATGAAATTGTCTGATTTGATCTTCCACAATGAATCATTAAAATGGAATACAGCTTCAGTAATTCTCAATTCCATTGACTCTTCATTCATAAATGTCAAACGATTTCGAACACTTCCGTCGTTCTTCACTTTCGTATCGTTCTTCCATTTCAATGTTGAATTCAACACGTTAGCACCTGCATCACCGCTCAATGTGATATTGTCCGCACCAAGCGTATCATTCACCTGAATGCGCTTGATAGTTGTGGCTGTTAATGCTTCGCCGTTTGCAGCGCTGGTTTGACTGAACATTGTCAGCACATGATAGTTTCCATAAGTGATACTGTCGCTGCTTGCTGTTAAAGTAAACCGTTTATCCGCCTGACTCATTGTACCGCTTACACCGGTGCGAGGTGCAATTTTCAGTTCCGGAATAAATGCACCAACAGTTTCTGTCTTTGTCAGGAAATTCACATTGAAAGTAAAATTCTGAATGACATCGTTTTTTTGACTTTGCTTTATTTCTGTCGGAGGGAAATATGCCGGCAAATAAGCACTCATCACCTCGGAAAATGCATCGTCGAGTTTCAGAATTTCAAACTGACCGTCAATTCGTGCAGTAACAAAATCTGTAAGAAGAATTAACTGTCGTTTCTTGTTTTCTTCCAGAGAAAGCAGCGTTAATTCATTAAGATGATACAGCGTTCCGCGTTTTGTAAAATCGAGTTCGCTGAGTGAAATACTTCCACGCAGATTGTCAATGTCATCTCCTTTCATTGCAAATCGCATCTTGGTTGAGACGATCAGATGCAAAGATGTATCTGCGAAATTCAGCTCACCGAGATTCGCATTCTTAACTGTTGCAACGAAATCAAGATCAGGAACAGGACCGCTGAAATCAACGAAACCATCATAATCCAATTCGATGTTCTTGTCTTTCGTGTGAAGTTTACCGAAAAATATTTCCTTGGCCAGTACGCCATCACTCATGGTAATGTTAGAATATCGATAGCTGTTGTAATCAAACGCAGTGAATTGTCCGCTTACACGTGCAATCATCGTTTCTACATTCGTTCCGGTTCCATGCACTTCAGCGCTTCCGGAAATCCGTCCCATGTCCGCAACACCAAGATATACGCCGGCATTGAATTCATCAGCTGTCAACGAACCATCCCACACGTAGTCTTTCTCCGTCGAATCGTATGCCATAGCAAGATTATCGAGTGTTAACACACCTTGTGCGGTAGATAATTTTCCATGTGCCACAAAATCGTGAGTAAAGCCTTCAACAGATCCTGTGAAGTTCATATCACCCAGCAAACCTACGCGTTCCGGAACTTCGAGAAATGACGAATCGTTAAACGGCGCAATCGGAATACCGGATAAATCCTTTCTGTTGGTTGTAGAATTTCTGAACTTCAGATGCATGTCCGTGTTGTCTACATCCGGCAAACCATTGAACGAAAAATTTCCCGCTACACGCGATTTCTCACCGAAACGCATATCTGCATTTCTCACGCGTAATCGGTCAACAGTTCCTTTAACGTCTGCAGTTACCATTAAGCGTTTACGGATTCCGAGCATCACCGGACTGAAATACGCAATGTCACCCATCTCCACAATTGACTCGGAGAAATGTCCTTCCATTCGCACACGATGAATGAAATCATCCTCGATATCTTCGAACGTGTGAAAATGAAATCCGATAAATCCTTTCACATCAGATCCCGGCGTTTTAATGGTGAGATCGTTGAACTTCACGAATGTGTCGGCCACTACCAATCGTGAACGCATATCGGTAACTTCAAATCCCGACATTTCCCGTGCTGCAAGATGTTCGAGCATCAGCGTTGTGGAATCATCTCCCGGTTCAATGCGATCGAAAGTCGCGAAGATGTTGTTCACCTGGATGTTCTCGTAATCCATGCCGCGATCCACATCATCCCATCTTGTATCAATAAAACAGAAGCGCACGTTATCAAGAACCAACGCGCCCATATCCACTTTCCATGGTGAAGGATTCTTCGGTTTTGCAGTTGTGTCAGATGATTCGAAATAATCTGCAATGAACTTGAAGTTCAATCCGCGCACGCCTTTGTACTTTTTCAGTTTGATGGTTGCATCGGTGATCTTCACCTCATCAACGCTCATGTACTTGTTCTCATAACTGAAATTGCTGATCGCAACGGTCAGAGCCGGAGCGTGAAGCAAAGTATCGCCATGCAAATCCTGCACGTAAATTCCTTCCAGAACGACGGAAGAGACAAACTGAATATTTACGCCTTCGATGGAAACGTGTGTTCCTAACTCGTCCGAGAGGTAATTAGCAGCTTTTTGGCTGATCCACGTCTGACAAGCAGGACTGCGAAAGGCGAAATAAAGAGCGATTAATAAAACAACAAAAATGCCTGTCGTCCACATCAGTGCACGAGCAGTCTTTTTGATAATTTTGCGAAGTTTCTCTTTATTCACCGGAATTATACAAAAATAGGCATTATGGCTGTTATTTTGGGCATTGAGTCTTCCTGCGACGATACAGCGGCAGCCGTACTTTCAAACGGCAAATTGCTTGCCAATGTTGTGGCCGGACAAGAGATACACAAAGCCTGGGGCGGTGTTATTCCGGAATTGGCTTCAAGAGCGCATCAGGAGAACATCATTCCCGTTGTGGCAGAAGCCATCAAAAGAGCAGGAATTACCAATAGCGATATTGATGCAATCGCGTTCACACGCGGGCCGGGATTACTGGGATCGCTGCTCGTAGGAACATCATTTGCCAAAGGATTTGCACACGCGCTGAACAAACCTTTGATTGAAGTGAATCACATGCAGGCGCATATTCTCGCACACTTCATCGAGGATGAAACACCGAGAGCAAAACCTGAATTTCCCTTCGTATGTCTGACAGTTTCGGGAGGACACACGCAACTTGTGCTGGTTACCGATCCTTACACATTCGAAGTTCTGGGAGAAACTCAGGATGATGCTGCGGGTGAAGCATTCGATAAAACAGCGAAGATTCTCGGTTTGCCATATCCCGGAGGACCGCTCATTGACAAACACGCGGCTTCGGGTAGTCCGGAGCGATTCCGTTTTCCGCAGGCAAATGTTCCTGAATACAGTTTCAGTTTCAGCGGAATGAAGACTTCAGTTCTCTATTTCGTGCGTGATGAAACTGCAAAGAATCCGGATTTTGTGAAGGAAAACATCAATGACATTTGTGCTTCGGTTCAGCACAGCATCATTCTTCATTTGCTGAAAAAACTGCGCGCTGTAATTGCCGATCGCAAAATTAAATGCGTGGCGCTGGCCGGCGGAGTTTCTGCCAATTCCGGATTGCGTAAAGCAATAACTTCATTGGGCGAAGAGTTGAAAATTCAGGTTTGCATTCCTCCTTTCGCATTTTGCACAGACAATGCTGCAATGATTGCGATGAGCGGAGAATTTCTCTACCGCAAACAACAATTCGCGCCGTTGAATACAGCACCGTTGGCACGTTATCCGCTCTGAAAGTGAAGATGTTCAACCTCTTCCGCGACACGTGGACCGACGAGAACAGAGCGTGGCTTCAGAATCCGCCTTCTTTCAAAGATCATGCACGCACAATAGTTATTCTCATCTGGACTGCACTCGGACTTTCCATCGTGGAATATTGGGGCAATCCGATTTTCGCAGCGAGTACGTTAAGAGAAATCGGATTTCATACCGTTGCGCAAAGCATCAGTGATTTCATCGCAATTAACAACAATGCACAATTGCACACATTGATCTGGTGGGCAGGAACAATCATTGTGGTTTATCTGATTATTCCGGTTTTCATTACGCGATTCGCATTCAAAATGCCTTTGTCTGAAATGGGCTTGCGACTACGCGGCTCCCTCGAAGGATGGCAACTTTACGTGATCATGTTGTTCATCATGATTCCACTAGTTTATTACTTCAGCGGCACCGCGAGTTTTCAGAGTCGCTATCCATTCTACAAAATGAGTGCGAATGAAAGTGTATGGCCCAACTTCATTCTGTGGGAAGCTGTTTACTTAGTACAATTCCTTGCGCTTGAATTTTTCTTCCGCGGATTCATCACATTAGGAACACGTAAGTCATTCGGATTTCTGAGCATCTTCATCATGACAATTCCTTATTGCATGATTCATTTCGGAAAACCAATGCCGGAAACAATTGCAGCTATCATCGCAGGAATTGTATTGGGAACACTCAGCATGAAGAGTCGTTCGGTATTACTTGGCGTTCTGATTCATTACTCCGTTGCAATAACAATGGATCTGATGGCTTTGGCGCGGCATTGAGTGATAATTCTCAGTCAAAAACCGCAATCGCGTACAGTTTTTCGGGAAGTATTTCCCGATATTTGAACAAATCAATAATTATGAAAAAGATCATCACTTCATCAGGCGCTCCTGCTCCAATCGGGCCATACAGTCACGCCGTTATGCACGGCAACATGCTTTTTGTTTCCGGTCAGGTTGGAAAACATCCGGTGAACGGAGAAATTCCGGCCGACGTAGCAGCACAGGCCGAACAGGTAATGAATAATCTGAATGCAATTCTTACCGATGCAGGAATGGATTTTTCCAATGTTGTGAAGACCACAATTTTCCTGAAAGACCTGAACGATTTCGCGACAGTAAACGGCATTTACGGCTCACGTTTCACAGGAAATTTCCCTGCGCGTGAAACCGTTGAAGTGTCGCGTTTACCACTTGATGTGAAGGTGGAGATTAGTGTTGTTGCCATTACATAGAGATGGTGGAATTTAAAAAACGCTTCGCTTGATCGGTGTGCTTCGCACGATTGGTCACAATGCGTGTGGATCGGTGACGTATTCACGTCGATCGGATATTAATAAATACTCCTATCATTGCGCAACAACCCGAACAACGCGTAGCGTTCCCGAACAACGCAAAGCGCCCCGATCATGCGTAGCATCCCGATCCGCACGAAGTGCGTTACTAAGTTTAAAGCAAATATCTAAAGTTTGAATAATGTGCGGCATCACCGGCATCATCGCCTTCTCTGAAGAAGGAAAGCAACATCTCCCGAAAATAGGAGATGCGGTGAACGCTTTGTTGCATCGCGGACCGGATGGAAATGGAACGTACACAAATCGTAACGTTGCATTAGGTCATGCGCGACTCGCAATCATTGACACAACTGCGGCTGCATCTCAACCATTTCATTCGGAAGACAAGCGTTGGACCATCGTATTCAACGGTGAAATTTTCAATTACCGTGAGTTGCGGGCAGATCTTGAAAGTTCAGGAATTGCGTTTTATACAAGCAGTGATACTGAAGTATTGCTTCAGCTTTTCATTCACGATGGAAAGGAAATGCTTTCGAAGCTCAATGGATTCTTCGCATTTGCCATTTACGATGCGGAAACGGAAACTACATTCGTTGCTCGTGATCGCTTCGGTGAAAAACCGTTGTACGTACGTCGCGATGTAAACAGCGTTGTATTTGCATCGGAGCCTGGAGCAATTTGGGCGGTGATTCCTGAATTGGAAATCAATCAGGAATCCATCAGCGATTTTCTCCATCTGAATTACGTTGCGACAGGAAGTGCTCTCGTCGACAAAGTCACGAGAATGACACCCGGAACATGGTTGGAATTTTACAGCGGCGATAACGACGACACGTACAACGGTGACCAATGGTACACGCTTCCGAAAACTTCAGATTCAGTTCCCGAATACAATGATGCAGTTCGGGAAGTTCGCGCAAGACTAGAAAAAGCAGTAGAACGCCGCATGATTGCAGATGTTCCGTTGGGAAGTTTTCTCAGCGGAGGAATTGATTCTTCCGTGGTTTCCGCATTAGCAATTCGCAACAACAAAAATCTCCACACGTTCTCCATCGGATTCCCTGATGAGCCGCATTTCGACGAAACAAATTATGCACAGTTAGCGGCAACGCATATCGGTTCGCGACACGAAGTTTTTCAAGTCCGCAACGCCGATCTGCTCGAAGCTTTGCATGCTTTTCTGCATCATCTGGATATGCCGTTTGCAGATTCATCAGCGCTCGCGGTTCACATTCTCAGTCGTGAAACACGAAAGCATGTTACCGTGGCGCTTTCAGGCGACGGAGCAGATGAACTATTCGCCGGATACAACAAACATTCTGCAGAATACATTACGCGTAATGCCGGATTGAAAAAACTGATCGCACGTGCAGGCAAACCCTTGTGGGATGCTTTGCCGGGATCACGCAATTCAAAAACCAGAAACTTCGTTCGGCAGATGAAGAAATTCTCCAATGGAGTGAAACTTTCTGCTACGGATCGCTATTGGGAATGGGCAGGATTCTACGCTTTGAAAGAAATGCAGGACTTGTTGCTCAACAAAGATGAAATCTATTGGGGCAGCGAAAATCTGGATCCTGATTATGTAGATGAAGACGATTTCAATTCCGTGCTGCGCGCCGATTTCAACATTGTTCTGGAAGGAGATATGTTGATCAAAGCTGACACTATGAGCATGCGCCACGGATTGGAAATGCGTTCACCGTTTCTGGATCACGAATTGGTGGAATATGTGATGCAGCTCCCGTCCGAATTCAAAATCGACAGAAAACACCGCAAGAAAATTCTCAAAGATGCCTGCGCAGATTTATTACCCGTAGAAATTTTCACTCGGAGAAAGCAGGGATTCGAAGTTCCTTTGCTCAATTGGTTCCGCGGCGATCTTCAAGGACTCATTGATGAGTTGCTGGGCAATGCATTCCTCAAACAACAGCAACTTTTCCATCCAAAGGCCATTGCGCAACTGAGAAAGCAACTGATGAGTACAAACCCGGGCGACAGCGCTGCCAAAATCTGGGGACTGATCGTGTTCCAAACCTGGTGGAAGAAATACCGCAGTAAGAATATTTAACGGCAAAACTGACTTTTTAGCCGCAAAGCGTTATACGATCAGTGGAGTTAATCCGTTAAATTTGAACCATGATCAGATTCCTGAGCATTTTTACATTGAGCCTGTTTCTCGTTGCCTGCGGTGACGATAAACCCAAGGATACAGTTGTTGCTGATACACCTGAAGTGGTGATTGCGGACAGTTCTGATTTCATCTCCGATACAATTGTGGATGCTTCAGGAAAACAGGTCATCATCAAACACGATTGTTCGATCTTGCGAAAGAGAATTCCTGCTGACAGTTCTCTCGACCAGTTGCAATACGATCTTTCAGAATTGCGCTACTGTGTAGACAGTTTTGATTTTCGCTATGTCGTTCCGAATCTACTTACGAGTTGGTTGAGTGAAGAACGTGTAAAAGGAAATTCTAAAATCACATACGGTGATTTCAAGAAGCATCTGGAAGAATTCAAGACGACGGAAAGTTATTATCTTCTTCATGTACAAGTAACAACTCTTGACAGCTTACGATCGATTCCATTCGATGCCGGTAAATTGCCAACAATGAAATCCACATTCGGAAAACTTGGAATGACAGAACCCGAATGGAATGCATTTTCAGGATTTGCAAGAACGTATCCTGTCCCGCAAAAAGAAGTATTTACCTGGGGCGATATGATGGAAGCTTTTGAATCCTTCTACAGCCAATACAACGAATCACATTAATCTCTGATATGAAGCAGTATTACCTTCTTGCCTGCATTGCAATTTCAACTTTCGTTTTCACTTCCTGTGGCGGTGATAAGAACGACAACAAAAACGATTCTGTTGTTGCTGTGAAGGCGGATCCGTTCCGTGAAAGTGTGATGAAATTGCGTCGCAACGGTTTCCTGAAAAAGTACAGTGAGAAACAGTTGGATTCATTGATTGAATGGTATAAGAAAGATCAGATGAACGGCATGGCCGATCTGATGATTGCCTCCGGTGATTTGATGCACATCGATCTTTCATTGGAAGGTCGCGCTCCGCATGAAATGTATCCGATCATCAACGATTCCATCGGTAATCGCTATCCGGATCTGAAAGCTTCAGATATTAAATCGCGTTACATCACAGAAAAGAAAGCCGATAAATCGCTCGACACGATGTGGATTGTAACGAGTCAGAAATTCGGCAATGCTGTTTACGAACGTCAGCTCTATTGCTTCTCAGATTGGCCGGTGGATGAATTTTATTATCGCATGTACAATACGATGATGGCAGATTCAGCAATGGACACGCGCTTGTTTCTCGTGAACTTTTATTGCGATACATGTCGTGCTTTCGGCGACGATGATTTCCTCGGTAATCTCGATTACGAACGAATGGGCTTGATCCGTTTGACCAAACAGCAAGCTGATACTTTACTCACGATTACGCAGCTGATGCTCGAACCTGAAAAAGAGTTCGACATTTACTCTACGAAGAAAGTTGACGATGAATTGAACAAACTTTCAAAGTCCGGCATTTTCGGTCAAGGAACAGAAAAGCTGTTCGATCGCGTAGTTGAAGATGTGAAGCAAACTTCCATTTACAGCCAGGAGCAGATTCTTGATTTCGCGGATACATTCTTCTGTCATATCAGTCTGGATACGCTGAACGATTACAATCCGTTTGAAGATGCGATCAATGCGCTGGCAGAAGCTTCACGCGGCAATTTCAAACCACGATTTGTGAGCGATGAACGCATCGGGAATACGAATATTCATCACGTGAGCTTTACGTTCAACGGCGTGAACTACGACAAAGAAATGGAACTGCAGAACGGACTTGTATCTCCGTACATCGTTGACTTCGTCAACCAGGCGCTGATGGAACAAGGTGTGAAAGGAGCATTCTACACCGTTAGCACTTCCGACAATGTAATGATCGCAGTTTACATCGCTGATGAAATATCAGAACAAGCCAAAGGTTGTGGCTTCTTCCCTATTTTCGATAAGGGCGGCGCAATGGAATTGAAGATTGTGTTTGATCAGGCGGGTGTGCAGTGATCAGTGAATAGTAATCAGTGAACAGGCTTAGCACTTAGTTACCAGCAAGCGTAAAACGACACGACACAGCAGACAAAGACGAACTTAAACGAGAAAAAAGTAAACCATTTTGACAGGTGACCAAAGACATAGAAACGATATTACAAACGGACAACGAGTAAGCCGACACTCATTGCCTACACTACTGTGTTTTATTTTTTTCCCTCCGCACAAAATATTTTGAATTGCCACCGCACAAACGGCACATTTGGTTTTGCCCCACCAACAAGCCGACCCTTCAGCAAATGCAAAGCATTCGCGAACACCGCTAAAAAACAAACAACAAGTGAGCAAAACCAAAAGAGCCGTTTCTGCCAACGCACTGACAGAGCATTCGGATAACAAAACGGATTTTTTGCGTATTTTGACCAACTATAAATTTTAGCATATAAAAGTGAAAAACGAGAAACTGACAAGGAAAGAAATCATTGACAACCGCTTAAAACAAGCGGGCTGGAATGTGACTGACCGAACTCAGGTAATTGAGGAATTTGATATTCACTTGACCGTTGTTGAAGAACCGACAACTCCATACGCTGGACACCAATACAGCGACTATGTTTTATTAGGCAAGGACGGCAAACCGCTTGCCGTTGTGGAAGCCAAAAAAACTTCGGTGGACGCTGCACTTGGACGAGAACAAGCCAAACAATATTGCTACAACATTAAACAAACACAAGGCGTTGATTTGCCTTTCTGCTTTTACACCAACGGACATGACATTTACTTTTGGGACTTAGAAAATTATCCACCAAAGAAAGTATATGGCTTTCCGACACGTGACGACCTTGAACGCTACGCATATATCCGCAAAGCGAGAAAACCATTAACAGGAGAGCTAATCAACACCAAAATTGCCGGCAGGACATATCAAATCCAATCCATCCGTGCAGTAATGGAAGCCGTTGAAAAACGGAAACGCAAATTCTTATTGGTGATGGCGACAGGCACAGGCAAAACAAGAACTTGCATTGCCTTGGTTGACGCATTGATGAGAGCAGGTTGGGCAGAGAGAGTTTTGTTTTTGGTTGACAGAATTGCACTTCGTGACCAAACATTGGAAGCATTCAAAGAACATTTGCCGAACGAACCACGCTGGCCAAAACAAGGCGAAAAAGAAATTGCCACCGACAGACGAATTTATGTTTCAACGTATCCGACTATGTTGAACATCATTCGCAGTGAGGATAAAAGTTTAAGTCCACATTTCTTTGACTTGATTGTGGTGGACGAGAGCCACCGCAGTATTTACAATACCTATCAGGAGATACTTGATTACTTCAATACCATTACACTTGGTTTGACAGCCACGCCAACGGATGTAATTGACCATAACACTTTCCAACTGTTTGAATGTGAAGATGGAGTTCCAACTTTTGCTTATTCATATGAAGAAGCAGTAAATCACATTCCGCCATTCCTGAGCAATTTTCAGGTAATGAAAATCAAAACTAAGTTTCAGGATGAAGGAATAAACAAGCGGACAATTACTTTGGAAGACCAACAAAAACTGATGTTGGAAGGAAAGGAAATTGAAGAAATCAATTACGAAGGAACAGAAATTGAAAAGAAAGTAATTAACCGTGGCACAAATGCTTTAATAGTCCGTGAATTCATGGAAGAGAGCATCAAAGACGCCAACGGAGTTTTGCCAGGGAAAACCATTTTCTTTTGCATCAGCAAAGCCCATGCAAGACGAGTAGAAGAAATATTTGATTCCCTTTATCCCGAATACAAAGGCGAATTGGCCAAAGTATTGGTAAGCGAAGATCCAAGAGTTTACGGCAAAGGTGGTTTGCTCGACCAGTTTGTAAGTAACGACATGCCGCGCATTGCCATTAGTGTGGACATGCTCGACACGGGAATTGATGTTCGGGAATTGGTGAATTTGGTTTTCGCAAAACCTATTTACAGCTACACCAAATTTTGGCAAATGATAGGCAGAGGAACTCGTTTACTCGAACCTGAAAAAATAAAACCTTGGTGCACACAAAAAGACAATTTCCTGATTCTCGATTGTTGGGACAACTTTGAGTATTTCAAACTCAATCCGAGAGGCAAAGAACTGAAAGGACAAATTCCTTTGCCTGTTCGCTTGTTTGGTGTGCGTTTGGAAAAGATTGAAGAAGCTCGAACGCAAAGCAATGCTGAAATTGTGAACCAAGAAGTTCAAAAAATCAGAAAGCAAGTTGAAGCACTGCCGAAAAACTCGGTAGTGATTATGGAAGCCAAACATGAACTGCAACGCTTGGAAGATGAAAACTTTTGGAGCAACCTGACTTCTGACAAAATGGAATTTTTGGAAGCAGTTGTAAAACCATTGCTTCGCACGGTTTCAGATGTTGATTTCAAAGCCATGCGATTTGAAAAAGACATTGTAGAAGTTTCATTGGCTCATTTAGCAGGTGAAACTGAAAAGTTTGAAACGCTGAAAGAAAGCATCATTGAAGAAATTGGTGAACTGCCCTTAAGCATAAACATTGTAGCAAGAGAACAGGAATTAATTCGTCAGGCACAAAGCAATCATTATTGGGCTACTATCAATGAAGACAAGTTTGAAGAACTGATTCAGAAACTTTCACCGTTGATGAAATTCCGTGAAGCGGTAATTCCGTTGGCTCCTGCAAAATTCAACCTGAAAGACATTGTTGCCGAAAAAGAATTTGTAGAGTTTGGTCCTCAACACGAAGCGTTGAGTGTAGCCAAATACCGTGAACTGGTAGAAAAGAAAATCAATGAACTGGTTTCAAGCAGTCCGATTTTACAAAAGCTAAAACAAGGACAGGAAATCACAGCGGGTGAAGCCGAGCAATTGGCAGAAGAACTACACAACGAGCATCCGCACATTACCATTGATTTGCTTCGCAAGGTGTACAACCATCGTAGAGCGGCATTGGTGCAATTCATCAAACACATTTTGGGCATTGAGCAATTAGAAACCTTTGCCGAAACTGTTACCAAAGCATTTGATGATTTTGTTTCCAAACACAGTTATCTCACCAGCCGTCAATTGCAATTTCTTGATTTGCTCAAGAATTTTGTATTGGAAAAAGGTGATGTGAGCAAACGTAACCTGATTGAATCTCCTTTTACCATGCTTCACCCCGAAGGCATCAGAGGAATTTTCAATCAAAAAGAGATTGACGAAATTTTAAGTTTAACCGAACAAGTATTGGCAGCGTGATTAAACCCCTCGAATTCGAGGGGGATAAAAATATTAAGCTATGGCAAAAAATAAAATAATTGTAGTAAAAGGAATATCCATTACAACTTTTAAAATGGATCAAGAAGATTATATTTCCTTAACCGATATTGCCAGAAACAAGAATGCTGATGAGCCAAAGGATGTTGTAAAAAACTGGATGCGTTCAAGAACTACTATAGAATTTTTAGGACTTTGGGAGCAATTGAATAACCCTGATTTCAAAGGGGTCGAATTCGACTCCTTCCTTTTTGAAGCCGGCAGTAACTCCTTTACACTCTCTCCCTCTAAATGGATTGAAGCCACTAACGCCAGAGGGATTATTTCAAAACAAGGAAATAATGGGGGAACCTTTGCACATAAAGACATTGCCTTTGAATTTGCTTCATGGGTTAGTTCGGGTTTCAAACTTTACCTCATCAAAGAATTTCAGCGACTAAAAGCGGATGAAAACGACCGCCTGAAACTTGAGTGGAATCTTCAAAGAACTTTAGCCAGGGTAAACTACCACATTCATACAGATGCCATCAAGGAAAACCTGATTCCTGCTTCGCTAAAGAAAGAGCAAATAAACTTTGTATATGCCAATGAAGCCGACATGCTTAACATGGCATTATTCGGTAAAACTGCCAAGCAATGGCGAGATGCCCATCCAAAAGCCGAAGGAAATATTAGAGATGCGGCCACTATAGAACAATTGGTAGTGCTTTCTAATCTTGAAAGTATCAATGCTGTGTTAATTCATCAGAATCTGTCACAAGCGGAAAGGTTAAAACAACTCAATGATATTGCCATCACTCAAATGAAATCTCTGTTGACGAACAAGAATATTAAGAAACTGAAATAATGCTGCAAAACAACGCACAATTAAAATCGCTTATAGACAAGCTCTGGCAAAACTTTTGGGAAGGCGGCATTGCCAACCCTTTAACCGCCATTGAGCAAATTACCTACCTCATTTTCATGAAGCGTTTGGACGATTTGGAAGCCAAACGTGAACGGGATGCCGAGTGGACAGGCGAAAAATATGTTTCCCGATTTGCGGGTAAATTCAATATTCCGGGCAGCAACGAAAGCATTGATAAAAACGAATTGCGTTGGAGTGTTTTTAAACACAAGCCCGCAGACGAAATGCTGATGCATGTGCAAATGAAAGTGTTTCCGTTTTTGAAAGAACTGAACGGAGAAACCCTGCCTGACGGCAAGGCAGGTTCGCCTTTCACCAAACACATGGCAAACGCTGTGTTCATTATGCCAAAAGCCAGTTTATTGGTTTCTGCCATCAACATTGTAGAAGACATTTTCAAGGAAATTGAAAAAGATGCCACCGAAGGTGGACATGCTTTTCAGGACATACAAGGTGATGTGTATGAAATGCTTTTGAGTGAAATCGCTACTGCTGGTAAAAACGGACAGTTCCGCACCCCACGCCACATTATTAAACTCATGGCTGAACTGGTTGCTCCGCAATTGGGACAACGCATTGCCGACCCTGCATGTGGAACAGGTGGTTTCTTACTTGGCTCATATCAATACATTCTCACCGATTTAGTTCGTAAAAAAGACCCTGCCAAACTGAGCAAAGACGAAGATGGTTTTGAACGTGCTGCCATTAGTGCTGTTTTGACGCAAAATGTAAAAACCATTCTCGACCAAAGTTTTGTAGGTTATGATATTGATACCACCATGGTGCGTTTGGGCTTGATGAACCTGATGATGCACGGCATTGATGAACCTAAAATTGATTACAAAGACACCCTCAGCAAAAGCTACAATGAAGACAGCCAGTTTGATATTGTTTTAGCTAATCCGCCCTTTACAGGAAACATTGACAAAGGCGATATTAACGAAGGGCTGAAACTACCCACCACCAAAACCGAACTTTTATTTGTAGAACGGATTTTTAACATGCTCAAAATGGGCGGAACGGCTGCCGTGATTGTGCCAAGTGGTGTGATACAAAACAGCGGCAAAGCATTTGAAGCAGTGCGAAAACTGATAATTGAAAAAGCAGAACTGAAAGCCGTGATTGCCGTGCCAAGCGGAGCATTTAAACCCTATGCAGGTGTAAGCACCGCTATTTTGATATTTACCAAAGGCGGAGAAACCAATAACGTTTGGTTTTACGATATGCAGGCAGACGGCTACACGCTGGACGATAAAAGAAACAAAATTGCCGAAAGCGATTTGCCCGACATTGTGCAACGCTACAAAGCAAGAGATGCCAAGAAAGACAGCGACCGAAAGCATAAATACTTTATGGTGCCGAAAAACGAAATTGTAGAAAACAACTACGACCTGAACCTGAGCACCTACAAAGAAGAAGTGTATGAAGAAGTAAGCTATGAAAAACCGAATGTGATTTTCGGAAAACTGGAAATCATTGAAGCCGATATTCAAAAAGGATTGGCGGAATTAAAAGAGTTTGTGTGATGAAGTTTGATAGATTAGGAAATATTTGCACTGTTAGAAATGGATATGCTTTTAAAAGCGAACTCTTTAATGAAGACGGAGTTCCTGTTATTCGTATATCTGATATAAGTGGTAATAATGTTACGTCAGAAAATTCAATCAGAACACCATATGACAAAGCATTCGAGGCATTCAAGTTATCAAAAGGTGATATTTTAATTGCAATGTCTGGTGCAACAACGGGCAAGTATGGAATTTACTCATCTGATGAAATTGGGTATCAAAATCAACGTGTAGGCTGCTTTGTCTGTAATACTCCCCAAATCTAGGGCCAGAGGTTTAGTTAAAGCAAAAACCTAACTTTACTAAACGACATGCCAAAACAAACACGACGCAAATTCACTGCGGACTTCAAGGCCAAGGTTGCCTTA